>Ga0209253_10003265_pt1 | contig 14287 bp, 15 predicted proteins | sample FrelakmetBRP12BR_FD_187145 | JGI IMG/M metagenome (GOLD analysis project Ga0209253, IMG submission 187145) | Freshwater lake sediment microbial communities from the University of Notre Dame, USA, for methane emissions studies - BRP12 BR (SPAdes)... | ecosystem: Environmental > Aquatic >...
TGTATTCTACTAGCTCATTCATACCGACGAAACCCATTGTCATGGACAGGTTATTTATGTCGACCGCTGGAGGCGCACCCTTAGGCCTCTGAGAGGCGAATGGGACGAGACCCCTTTCAAACTGGCGCACGGTAAGATTGGTCTTCATCATCAGGGCCTCTTTCTGCAGTTCCATGGTGCTCCTTAGAGTGTCAAATAGCCTTGATTCATCGCCACCTGACTTGTATGCAACCCTCGGCAGGTTAAGCGTGACAACCTGCATTCCACCCATCGAGAAGTGCGCGCCATTCTCGAACTGTATCTTCTTCTGGAACGACTCAGATTTGCCGTCCTCCGAGAATGAATAAGCGCAGCATTGGAAACACGATACGCCATCCTCGCCTCCCCTATACGATGGGATCATGTTATCATAGTAGGTAGAGCCAAATTTTGCAGACAGTTCTGCTGCACGGAGCATGATATCCTCAAATTTCTTGTCTGTCCAATACTTTGTCCTCTGAACCACTTCTGGCTTCGGGAAGTTGAACATTTTTCCCAAGGCATCACCTTTTATGTACTCGTCAAGCAACGCCAATGAGAAATCGTGAACAGTGTCTTCAAGGTCACCATATCTAAGGTCAACCCACTTCTTCCCATGCGATACAACTGGTGCATCCTGCCACACTTTAGGGACTCCAGACTCTATTTGAATCGAGGAGAAGACAGGCTGACCACCCCTGGCCACATATAGTTGCGTCATCTCATAAAGAAACATCTGCGCAGTCTGGTGAAGCTTTTTGCTGTCAAATCCCATCAGGTAGGGCGCCATGAATACTGTAAAGTTGAAGAATCCCTGCCCTCCGGCAAAGTTTGTCTGGGCGGCACCTAGCACTTTTGCAGCATGCAGTATTGCCACTTCTGCGTGCTTTGCTGGACCAGCAACTGAAGTGTGCGTGCCTGTGCCATCAGGCATGAGGCCATAGTGGAAGAAGTAACGCAGGTCCCAGTCTTGGCAGAATGGTCGGGTACCCCAATACTCTAGATCGTGAAGGTGGATATCTCCCCGCAGATGTGCATCCGCTATATGGGAGGGTATCATCAGCAAATACGATTCCTTGCTGAGGAAGTCGGCTTTCTTTTTGTGGAAGGTTTCAGGATTAGCTTGAAGGTTAGCGTTTTCCTTGGATTCGTACCCCTCTGAATTGTCAATTTGATAGACTTCGAAAAGCGGCATGCCTACACGGGTGTAAACGTTCCTATGCTTTGCGAATCCATGTTCAAGGAGCTTTACGTTAACAATCTCTCTGATCAGGGGCCCACTCAACATCTTCAGCTGCATATTTCGTATCTCATCCTCAACTTCATCAGCAACTATCTGCGCCTCATTTTCATTCAGCGGAGTCTCTCCATAAAGAGTCTTGACCAACTGAGTCTCTTTCAACAAACTCTTCACAATAAGTTCTTTGCTGAAAGGCACTATTACACCATCACTCCTTCTGACCGGAGGAGGAAGTTTGCCATTGAGTATAGCCTCTGTCATAAGATTGAACCCCTATTAGGAATTGCAATATCTGTTTATATATTTCTGCTTTTTAAAATTTTTTTGAGTAAAACATCAAAAAAAATAGATATAAAAAAGTTGGAGTGTTGAAGTATTTTTATCGTGAGCGTATAAACATTTTTTATTATGCCAAAAAAAACGATGGTATTTTATTAATATAATTGTATATATGCACTACAGAAATACAATTTACATAATATGTGCATATTTGCCAAAAATGGTTCTCAGAAGATCATGTTTATTGCTTATCAAAAATGAATGATCAAAATGCTCATTAATCGATCATGTCGTTAGATTTGGCTGTTGACCAGATCGGCCTAACCTGCATATGCAAAAGAAATCAAACAGTGGCTTAAAACCTGCTGCTGGGGCTAATGGGGTTTAAAACTCAATTCTTTACAGTTTTAGGTCCCAGCAGAAGGTTTTTGCGGTAAAAGGGCGTGAATTTACAAGGTCTTTGAAAATGGACGCGCCTTCTTCAGACATTTCACTTATGGTCAGAGGAGGCTTAAGCCTATCCCCAACCTCGCCCGCTCCAATAAGGGCAAGGCCAATTAAGTCTGTGAATGGCTCTGGCGATGGTGCCAGTATGATTGCCGTGCCTAGTCTTTTGAGGTTCTTGAAGGACCTCCTCTGACCTGTTTTGCCAACCAAGCCTTTGAGTGACCGAAGGCTGCAGTCTATCTCTTTTTGAGCATGAACTCCGTCCTTATACGAGTCAAGCAGTACTTGGTTTGTTTCCTTCATGTTCTCACTAAATAAGACACTTACAATTTTGCTTAAAAACGCTCTATGAGTGAAACTTGTGGGCAAGCTCAACTTTTTCTAATGTGGGAAGAATGTGGGAAAAATTTATATAGTATCAGGGCATTCACGGTTTAGGGGAACATCATGGAAAGAAGGAATTTAGTTCACTAGGTTTCAGACACCACGCGGATTTAAGGATCTGACGCCGGATGACACGAAAAAATACACATGTGTTGAGGGAAAGTTCCGAGAAGAATTCATGCGATGGGGCTATAGAGAAGTCAGGACGTCCACCATTGACTATTTTGACATTATAAGGGGTGGAATAGGGGAAGGTTTTGCTGACTCGATTTTTAAGCTTCAAGACAGTGATGGTAAGTTGCTCTCTCTAAGGGGAGAGGTAACTACGCAGATCGCAAGGATGCTTGCGTCAAGCGCCCGCAATGAAGGAAGGCTTTTCTATATTGCGAATTGCCTAAGATTCCTTGAGCCCAAGACACTCTCCCAAAGAGAATATTGGCAAGCAGGGGCCGAGCTCATGGGTGGTGAGGAGGTTGCATCAGACGCTGAGGCAATCTCCCTCATTTTGAGCGCCCTTAGCGGGTTCGGGTTAAAAGATGCGCACATAGATATAGGCAGCGTAAGGCTTTTCAAAGCCCTTGCAGAGCGGTTCGGAGTAAGCGATTATGAAAAGCTGACCAAAGCAGTTATGTCGAAATCTTCAGAAGATCTTAAAACAGCAGTGCCAGATCCCGTTGCTAGAGAGGTTTTTTCATTCGTAATGTCAAAGCGTGGGGGACCTGATGTTGTCGAAGAGCTTGCCAATCTGATAGGTGGGGGTTTTGAAGAGGAGTGCAGATATTTCAAGGAGCTCTTTACGCTTCTCGATGTGTACGGCTGCGCTGATAGAGTGAGTGTTGATTTAAGTACGCTCAGGGAACTCAAGTATTACACAGGAACTGTGTTCGAGATCTTCCTGGGAGGTTTTGGCATTCCTATAGGTGGAGGTGGGAGGTATGATGCCATGATGAAAGAGTTCGGCCTCGAAAATACAACAGCGACGGGTTTTGCAGTGAGTGTGGACATGTGCGTAAAGGCAATCGAGGCAGAGGGGTTTGATTTTAATAGCACCGCTTACCCACTTAGGATTTTTTACAAAGATGGTTTTAGGGAAAAGGCTGTTCAGCTTGCTATGGAACTCAGGATAAAAGGTGAACCGTGCACGGTGGATAGTTATGGTGGTGAGAAAGAAGGCATACTCGTCGGAGAACTTACAATTGATATAGCCAGAGGCAAGACTTATGGAGTATGAGAAAGTAAAGAACGGCAGCAAAAGCTTGACGATTGCAGTCCCCAATAAGGGGAGGCTCAAGGAACCTGTATGGAAAATGTTTGAAGCAGCAGGCATAAAGAGGGTCGGGGATGAAAGGGTCTACCTGTCAGAAACTTCGGACAGTGGCATTCAAGTCCTTTCGGTTAGGGCCACGGATATTCCGGTTTATGTTTACTACGGCATAGCTGATCTAGGCATAACAGGTAGGGACATAATTGCCGAGACTGGGCTAGAGCTATACGAACTGGTGGACCTAGGCTTTGGAGCATGTGATCTGGTCGTAGCGGTTAAGAAAGAGTGCAAATACAATGCTCCGTCTGATATGCCGCACGGTTCTAAAATTGCCACTGAGTTTACTAACATTACCAAGCGGTTTTTCAACGAATTGGGATTGCAGGTTGAGATCATAACACTTCGCGGAGCATTAGAAATTGCCCCTAAATTAGGGTTAGCCGAGGCCATCGTAGATTTATCAAGCACGGGTGCTACTCTTGAAAAGAATGGGTTGAAGCCAATTGCCAATGTCCTTAGCTCTTCTGCAAGGCTGATATGCAATAAAATCGCGTATAAGACAAAATACGACAACGTTGATAGGTTGATTAAAAGGCTCAGGAGCGGTCAAGCTTGAGGATAATTGGATTTGATGAATACGAGTATACTCGAAATGTTGGAATCCCGGATGAGGTTACCGAAACGGTGAAGGACATAATTTCGAATGTGAAGGAAAAAGGAAACGCAGCTATAATAGAGTATTCGGAGAAATTCGATAGAGTCACTTTGGAAGAGAAGGATCTCAAGATCGATTGGTCAGAGCTCAGAAAAGCTTACAACCGAATTCCCGATAGCCTGAGGAAGGCGCTCTGGAATTCTGCTGAAAGGATAAGGAAGTTCCAAGAAATCCAGGTCCCGGAAGGCGTAACCATAGAAACAGCACCGGGAGTCAGGGTTGGCGTTATGTTCGATCCAATAGAATCGGTTGGGCTTTACATACCTGGTGGAAGCGCTTCTTACCCTTCAACTGTCCTAATGACGGCAATTCCTGCGAAAGTGGCTAAGGTAAACCGATGCGTGCTATTCACGCCGCCAGGGCGCGATGGCAAAATTCCTGACTCTATATTAGCGACCGCTTACCTTGCCGAAGTGGATGAGGTTTATAGCGCGGGAGGGGCGCAGGCCATCGCTGCGATGGCCTATGGAACTCAGACTATTAAAAAAGTCGAAAAAATAGTTGGGCCGGGCAACATCTATGTTACGGCAGCGAAGATGCTTGTGAGTTGGGATGTGGCAGTAGACATGCCAGCTGGCCCAAGTGAAGTCCTGATCTATACTGAGGGCTTTGATAAAGTAGAGTGGCTTGCCGCTGATGTGATGGCACAGGCAGAGCATGATCCAAGATCCAAGGCAGTGATAGTAACGACGAGCAGGGAGCTTGCAGAGGATATCTGCCTCAAAGTCGAAATAGGTCTCGCAGGATCAGCGAGGAAGGACATATTGGAGAAGAGTTTAGCACAATCAGTTGCAATCGTGGTGAAGGACAGGGAGGAAGGGGCACGTGTTGTAAACGAAATAGCTCCAGAGCACCTTGAGCTAGTCGGCAGAGGGGCAGAGGAAATCCTCAAATTAATCAGAAACGCCGGGGCAATCTTTGTTGGCGAATTTTCTCCAGTCCCATTGGGAGATTATACCGCGGGGACCAACCACGTACTCCCTACTATGGGATGGGCAAAGAGGTCGTCGCCACTGTCTGTGAGGGATTATCTAAGGGCAAGGGAATTCATTAGGTGCAGTGAGGAAGGGTTAAAGGCAATAGGGAATGATGCGATGGTCATTGCGTCGTCAGAGGGGTTATTGAACCATGCTAAATCCATCGCGGTCAGGATGATGAAGGGGGACATCTGAGATGGATATCAGTGGTATGGTGGATGAGGAAGTCCAGAAGGTCGTCAGGGTTAAGAAAGGTAAAGATTTCTATGAAGAGATGTCAGAGCAGGGCTCGATCGTTAGGATGGGGTTAAACGAAAACATGTTGGTGGATAGGGGTTTTGCTGGAACGCTGTTGCAGGAAGCTGCGAGGAGGGTGGATGCCCGCAAATACCCTGTACCCAAAGGGGGGCTGGCTCTCAAGGCGATTGCCGAGAGACTAGGTGTTTGGGAGGATCAGGTGGTTGTTGGCAATGGCTCAGATGAGATACTGGATCTTATTGCCAAAGTCTTCATAGGTGGGGGTGAGGCACTCATAGTGGAGCCAACATTCGAGATGTACAGATTTTATGTTGGGCTCTCAAGGGGGAAGGCAAAGTCAGTAATGATGACTGAGAGCTTCGAGATGAAAGCGGACGATGTAATATCGAGCGTAACTAATGAGACAAGGGCGATTTTCATATGTTCACCCAACAATCCAACCGGCAAGCAGTTCTCCAAGGACCAAGTATTGAGGGTAGTTGAAGAAAGCGGAAAGCTGGTAATCCTTGATGAAGCCTATGCTGACTTTGCTCCGTATAGCTTGGTCACAGAGTCGACAAAATATGAGAATCTCCTTGTATTAAGGACATTCTCCAAAGCATTTGGGTTGGCGGGTCTTAGGATAGGTTTTGGGGTAGGCAATAGCGAAATAGCGAGTTGGCTAAGGTCTGCGCAAAGCCCATTCAGCGTCAACATAATGGCTCAAGAGGCCACCAGGCTTGTCTTGGAAAATCAAAGGATCTATGATACATTCGTCAAGCAGGTCATTGAGGAAAGAAAATACCTGAAGGCCGAGCTGGAGATGGTCAATGGTGTGAGGGCTGTTGACTCTGATGCAAATTTCATCCTATTTCGTGTGATTGGAAAGGACTTTACCTCTGTTGAAGTGGCAAAAAGGCTGAAGGAGGCGGGTATTGAGATTCGGGATAGAGGCACTTTGCCACTCTTGGGCAATTGCCTAAGGGTAACGGTATCCACAAGAGAAAACAACTTAAAGTTCGTGAAGGAGCTAAAAAAAGCAATAGGGGGACCCAAATGAGAAGGGCTGAATTAAAAAGAAAAACGAAAGAAGTGGACATTACTGTCAGCGTAAGCCTAAATGGCAATGGTGAGTTTGTGGGGAAAACAGGTTCGGCTTTCATAGATCACATGCTTCGAACACTTTCCAAGCACAGCAGGATCGATATTGATGTTCGAGCAAATGGTGACCTCAAACACCACATAATCGAGGATGTTGCAATCGTGCTAGGCAAGGCAATTGACAAAGCCCTTGACGACAAAGCCGGCATAAACAGATTTGGATTCGCTTATGTACCTATGGACGATTCCCTCGCAAGAGCGGTAATAGATTTGGGAGGCAGGGCATACAGCAAGATTGAGTTGGGGCTAAAAGGCACGGCTATTGAAGACACGCAAGTAGAAGATGTGCTGCACTTCCTAGAGTCTTTCTCACAGTCGCTTCAATCTAATATACACATAAGGGTTCTCTACGGCAGCAACGATCACCACAGAGTTGAAGCTGCAGTCAAGGCCCTAGCGCTTTCGTTGAGGAGTGCAACAGCCAATACAGGGATGAAAGATGTCCCTAGTGCCAAGGGTGAAATAGGATGAAGGTTGCCGTACTCGACTTGGGTTTGGGTAACCTCCTCAGCATTAGGAGGGGATTCGAAAGGGCAGGAGCGGAGGTAGCAGTGATCGAGTCTGACAAGGGGATTGATGTTAGAGCGGATGCCGTAATCCTGCCTGGAGTAGGGGCATTCAGGGATGGGATCGTAGCGATGAGCAATTTCAACAACACCTTGGAAGAAGTCAAAGCGGGGGAGAAGACTCTGCTGGGTGTATGCCTAGGCATGCAAATGCTATTCACAAAGAGCTACGAAGGAGGGGAATATGGAGGGCTGGATTTAATTAAAGGTGAGGTTGTGAGGCTTCCGGACACCGTCAAAGTCCCCCACATGGGATGGAACTCAGTAAAACTGACAAAGGCATCGAGGCTTACAGAGGGGCTGAAGGATGAGGATTACTTCTACTTCGTGCACTCTTATTATTGCAGGCTTGATGAAGATGTGGGAATTTCAGAAACTGATTATGGCGCAATCATTGCTTCCATGGTCGAAAAGGGAAATGTATATGGCACCCAGTTCCACCCTGAGAAGAGTGGGCCAGCAGGGGCTAAAATCATAAAAAATTTCCTTGAGGCGTCAAGGAGATGATAAAAATAGTCCCTGCCGTGGATATTTCCAAGGGGAAATGTGTCAGGCTGACAAGGGGCAGGATCGAAGACGTGAAGGTTTACTATGATGATCCCTTGGATGCTGCCAAGAGATGGGAGCTCGAGGGGGCAGAGCTGCTGCATGTAATAGACCTTGATGCAGCAGTGGGGGAAGGCAACAATGCAGAGGTAGTAAAAAGGATCATCAAGGGAATTGGCATACCCGTCGAAATAGGCGGGGGCATAAGGACCATAGGTATGGCAAGGGGATATGCCGATGCTGGAGCCGAGAGGGTGATATTTGGGACGGCGGCTCTTGATCTGAAGATAATAAGAGAAGCCCTAACATCGTTTGGACCGAAGAAAGTTATGGCAGCAGTTGATCACCTTGCGGGCAGGGTTGCTGTAAAAGGATGGAAGGAGTTGGTCAATTTGGATGCGCTGCTTCTTTGCACCAGGCTGGAGGAGGCAGGCGTCAGGAATCTCATGATGACCTCGATTGACAGGGACGGCACAATGAAGGGCCCTAACCTTGAATATTCGCTGAACGCGGCTACTAACTTGCGGGGCAATGTATACTTAGCTGGCGGCTTCTCAACGCTTGATGATCTTTTGTTGCTTAAGGGTTCCGGGGTAGCAGGGGTAATAATAGGTAAAGCCCTGTACGAGGAGACAATCGATCTAAAAAGTGCAAAGGAGGTTCTCGCGTAATGCTCACTAAGAGGATAATACCCTGCCTTGACGTGGACAAGGGGCGAGTAGTAAAAGGAATCAGATTCCAGAACCTAAGGGATGCAGGGGATCCTGTTGAGCAAGCTCTCGCTTATGAGAACCAAGGTGCAGATGAGGTGGTTTTCCTGGACATTACAGCATCGTCGGACAACAGGGAGACTGTAATAGGCATGATAAAAAAGACGGCGTACTCACTATCCATACCATTCACGGTTGGTGGCGGGGTGAGGAGCTACAGTGATGTGAGGAGGGTCCTCTTGGCAGGCGCTGACAAGGTTTCTCTCAACACAGCAGCAGTGATCAATCCGGATGTTATAAAGGAGGGTGCTGGAATTTTCGGCAGCCAGTGCATTGTAGTCGCCATAGATGCAAAGAAAATTGCATCAGGCAAATGGGAGGTATATACTCATGGAGGCCGTAAACCCACAGAGATTGATGCAATTCAGTGGGCAAAAAAGGCTGTAGATATGGGCGCAGGGGAGATATTGCTGACTAGCATGGATTTCGATGGGTCAAAGGATGGCTACGACCTTGAACTCACGAAAGCAGTTTCAAAGGGGGTCAATGTACCAGTGATCGCTTCAGGGGGCGCTGGGAACCCTGAGCACATATACAAAGCGTTTATTGATGGCATGGCTGATGCAGCTTTAGCTGCTTCAATATTCCACTATGGTGAGTATACTGTCAAAGATGTTAAGGGCTACCTAAAGGAGAGAGGGATACCAGTAAGGATTTGAAGGGAAATTTCAGAACAATTATTACCATGAAAAATGAGGTATGAGCATGGAACCTTTGAAATTCATAGAGGAAGAGATTGGGAAGGTAGCAGATGGACTTGATTTTGCAAAACTACAGGGTATAATCCCGGCCGTTACCCTTGATGAGGAAGGCAGAGTGTTGATGCTTGCATTCATGAACAGGGAGGCTCTCGAGAAGACTCTGAGAACAGGCATGATGCACTACTGGTCGAGATCGAGGGAAAAAATATGGATGAAGGGAGAAGATTCGAAGCATTACCAATATGTTTTGGGGGCATACACAGACTGCGATAACGACTCAATGCTCTTCAAAGTACATCAGATAGGCCCAGCGTGCCACACCAACGAGATTACATGTTTCCACAATGCGATCAAGGAATTTAAAAGTGGAGCTGAAGTCCTTTACGAGCTTGAGGGGATTATACAGGATCGGATGAAGAATCCTAAGGAAGGATCTTACACAACAAAAGTTTTAACGCTTGGGCCTAAGGAAGCTGCTAAGAAGGTCGGCGAGGAAGCAATAGAAGTTGCCATTGCTGCGCTGGCCGAGGATACAAAAAGGACTACAAGCGAGGCGGCAGATTTACTCTATCACCTGATCCTTCTGCTACAGATGAAAGGCGTTAGAATTGGTGACGTGTTCAGTGAACTTCGTGAGAGAAGAAGATAAGGATCATACTGTTTTTTATTTTACGGTATAGTCAAAAAGAGAATCGTATTTCATGTCGTACAACTCCTTGCCCAGCTCCTCTGGTTTTTTTTCTTTTAATGAGGCGAGTCTTTCGATAACTGATTTTTTAAGCTTAATTTCCAGTATTTTTTTGCCTATGATGAAGATAATCACTGGAGATGAATCGCTTGTGTGAAGAATAATGTTGCCTTTCCCCATGGTGCAACCAGTCGAAAACTGGACCCCGTCGACTAAGCAGGATTGAGGGGGCTGTGCGCTACAGTATATTTCAGCGCGCATTTTGAAAGGATCTTTTTCCAGAGTTGCAATTGCGAGCTCACCCGCTTTCAGCCCAAGAACTAAGAATGGCCCAACATGACCATGGAATGCTGCAGCTGCTTCAAGAAGTTCTGCCTTCGAATAATCCTTTTTTACAGGATGCATCTTGACCACGTAAATGTTACGTTTAAAGGAGAAAGTAATATTTATTTTTTACCTTAAAAGATAGCGTGGAAAGATCTGATGGATCATTTCTGTGAGATGAATGCAAGCCCATCAGCCAAAGCAACTAGTTTTCCTTCGCCGTTGATTATTCTTATTCGGAAAAGACCGGTTGTCTTGCCAACGCTTTCGCCCCGTGCTTCTGCGATTAGGCGTTCATTTTCACATGCCGGCTTGCGGTAGTTTATGTTCATAGACAAGCCAACTGCTTTTGCCCCGTGCGCATTGCATGCAATTGCAAAAGCTACATCGGCCAGTGCGAAAATAACCGCGCCATGCGCAGCGGCATAGGCGTTGAGCATATCTTTTCGAATTAGCATTGTGACTCTTGACCAGCCAGGACCGTAATCTTCCAGTTCCATACCATAATAGCTGAAAAGTGAATCTGCTTTCATCATATCCCTCATGTCTGTATACGGTTTATCGCGGTACATTGGATCCACCTTAACATCCCCCCAATACGATCTCATTTGCTATAAGGTTAATTGCCAACGTTCTTTATCCATATGGCAGCTATGAAAGGCATAAATATTACTTTTCATAGTTTTAGTAACATTATACCTACAGGAAATGATCGATTTGGGTTGGCATAGCAGAGAAATAACATACATTGCGATTTCAGCATCACTTTGGAGCGTTATCAACGCCCTACTCTCACCTTATTTCTTTGCTGCTACAAGGTTGCCGTTCCTATGCGATTTTCTTGGTGTTCTTGCACTTATGCTCGTTACCTGGAAGGTTAGGAAGTTTGGTGCAGCGACATCAGTCGGCATCATATCAACCTTTATCACGCTCAGCTTAAATCCAAACATGGTTCAGTTCTTAGGATTTGGGATAGCCAGCATAGTGTTCGATGTTATTTGCTTTGGCATTGGTTACTCACGAATATACGATAGTCTCCACTCTGCACTTGCAGTTGTCCCAGCAGTTGCAATGGCATTTACTGGGGGAGTGGCTATTGGTTTGCTCTTCATGGCTCAGAGGAGCATCGAATTCGCGCTATGGTGGGGGGGACTGCATGCAGTTGGAGGGGCTATAGGCGGGATTGTTGGAGCGGTTGTTCTGAATGCACTAGGCAAGAGAATATCAGTGAATGGAAATTCGTATGCATGAATCGAGCTCAGCGCTTTGCTTTGGCGATTGCCCTTAGCGAATCAGAAAGAGTGAGTTGCCTTCCTTTCTCCTTCAAGGCAACAGGCAGCGTGTAAACATCCTCGACATCCTCAAATGAAAGCTTCTGAATCCTCTCAAAATTCCAACCCGTGCATTTTATTGCGGAGACGACTGATGCAAAAGACACTGCCCTGATCCAGCTACCGCTTTTATGGAGAGATGAAAGGAAGGTGCCAGACCAGGTATCTCCCGCTCCAGTCACGTCAACTGCATTCTTTGTTATGGCAGCCATTGCCGGAACAAACTCTGAGCGGCCTGAGGAACGGACAATCGTGCCAATTTCGCCAAGGGTGAGGACTAACGTGTCGGTCTTCAGGGCATCGACAGCTTCAGATACCATCTCTTTTCCGGTTAAAGCGTGGAGTTCCTTCTCGTTGAGTATGAAGATATCAGAGAGCGATGCTGCCTCCATGACAGCTTTACGGTTCGAGTTCCCTCCAAGGTAATGGATGCATGAGTTGACACAGATCTTTACGTCCAATTTCTGATCCCGGATTGCCTTCACCATCTTCAGGACTTTGGGCGGATTCATTGGGGCCAAATGGATCATCCGGACACCCTGATTAATGACTTTTAGCACATCATCGGTCATCACCCTAGACCCAGGACCTATATTGATGCAGCGGTAGTGTGCATTCCAATCACTGTCGTATTTAATGAAGAACTGCGTACTCTTTTGGTTGACTCTTTTAATCAGTTCAGGCGGGAAGTCAGAAATTTGATCCCAATATTTGTAGTCGCTTCCCACAGCGGTTACTACGCCAATATCCTTGCACACAGTCTTAGCACCCATGGCAGCATATATCGCGGCTCCGCCAGGTTGGATCCTTTCGCCATTTGTATTTCGTATATGATCAATGGAAGCGTGACCTACAACAACTATCTCGGGCAAAAGGGATCACTTAGAATCTATCTTGTCCACTTATATAAAAAGGGTTTACGTAAAATTTTTCATTTCGATTTTGCTCTCGAATTGATGGTATAAACGCCGGTAGTTAGGCTGCACCATCTCTTATATGCTTTAAAAACTGTATTACTTTAACAGGTGGCTTAATTGGAGGACTACCTCAATGTCATTACCTCTTCTTTAAAGAAGCATCTTGTCTTTCCTGATGAGGCTATTGCGCATGGATTCAACCAAATTCTGGATGAGGAAAGCTTTCAGGAACTCGAATATGATGATGCTTCGAACAATATTGGTTCGATATCCGCCATCGATGGGGGCTCTAACACCATAATAAAGACGCCTACTTCGGCGCTGGTTTTTAACCGGGTGTATTGCAACAAGTTTGTAAAGATGAGCAAGCTCAAGGAATACGAATTATGCACTTTTGCATCATTCACGGAGATCGTTGAAGAGGACGGTAAATCCTTTTTCAAGACAAGCATTTACCCTTTAAAGGGCAACTGCTCAATGGAGCCTATAAAAATAAAAATGGATGAGTATAAAATTGGGAAACTCAAAGGTGATCTAGATAGGGCATTATCAGTAGCAAGAAGATTTGCTGAGTGGGATTTCATAGAAAAAGCGCTGGACACCGGCTCGGAATTTGTACTGATGGATGGCGCACTCCAAACAGCATTTGCTGAAGAGTCGCATAAGGCAAGCAGGTTATACAAACAGGCTGTGTCGAAAGGAGCAATGGTTGTGGGGCTCTCCAAGAGCAACACAATTTATACAGATGAAAATTGCATCCCAATTGCAGGTTTTCTTGATAGCATGGCAGAGCGGAAAAAGTTCACAAAGTGGTACATAAAGCTCGGGAATTCCGAAGAATGGGCTCATGAAGCCAACGTCTTCTACATCAGGCTTCATGAAGGGGCAGACAGGGCGTTCAGGCTTGATGTTTTCGAGGGTGCTGATGAAATGACTACCAAAAGGCTGCTGATTGCGCTTCAAGCCAATTCAAAATATTTCGCTTTCCCAGGCTTCCCCTATGCGCTTATTGATGCGCATATTTATGCTAACGTGAAGGATGAGGAAGTAAAGCACATTAAAGACCTGATACTCGATAAATTAGATCTGGAGGATGTAAAGAAGCTGGAACGGATGGAGAGAGCTTTGATGTCTCACGATGTCCTCGATATGCTGGGGGGTTAATCGAATGGGAGCTCATAATATCAGCGATAGCATGGTTGTGGGTCAGATTGTCGGAGGCAACGACAAGGAGATTGAAATGAGGGAGAAAAAGGGAGTTGACCTTGAGCTTGGAAACCTTTTGGCTATCGAAAATGAAGACAAGAAGTATTTATTGATGGTTTCAGCGCTTGAGTACGGCAGTCTCATACATGAGAGTCGCCTTGTAACAAGCGCGGGGAGCATGCTTGAGGGAACCAATCCTAATATCGTGTTTCCAGAGAGCGACCTGACGATCTACAGGTCTATCAAGGTGAAAATTCTGCTGGAGATGAAGGCAAGTTTGGGTAAGGTTGTCGCAAGACCGCCGAGGTCGATTCCCAAGTTCATGTCTCAGGCAAGGGATGTTGTCAATAGCGACTTCTCATTCCTTGAAGAGCCTAAAAACAAAATATATCTTGGCAGAATACGGAGCGGAACTAAGGTTCTTGATTATAAATACAGCATGGATGGCGGAGATATGCTGTCACATCATGTCCTTATATCCGCCCAGACCGGCAGGGGGAAGTCCAACCTCGTGAA
>Ga0209253_10003266_pt1 | contig 14286 bp, 15 predicted proteins | sample FrelakmetBRP12BR_FD_187145 | JGI IMG/M metagenome (GOLD analysis project Ga0209253, IMG submission 187145) | Freshwater lake sediment microbial communities from the University of Notre Dame, USA, for methane emissions studies - BRP12 BR (SPAdes)... | ecosystem: Environmental > Aquatic >...
CAGCATGCCGAAGATCCACAGCAGCTCGCGCGGCTTCTGGTACGACCCGTACAGCAGCGCGCGGAACATGTGCAGGTAGACGACGATGAAGAACGCCGAGGCGCCGGTCGAGTGGATGTAGCGGATCAGCCAGCCCCACTCCACGTCGCGCATGATGTATTCGACGGAACCGAAGGCGTCGGCGGACGACGGCTTGTAGTTCATCGTCAGGAACAGGCCCGAAAGGATCTGGATCACCAGCACGACCAGGGCGAGCGAGCCGAAGTAGTACCAGAAGTTCATGTTCTTCGGCGCGTAGTACTCCGACACCTGCGACTTCCACAGGGTCGTCAGCGGGAAGCGCTCGTCGATCCACGTCGTCAGGCCGGACAGCATGCCGCCACCGGATTTCGTGGCCGTCTTCGCGGCCGCGTTGCTGCTGCTCATCACGCGTTCCCCTTCTCAGCGCCGATCAGGATGCGGCCGTCGGTCACGAACTGGTACGGCGGCACGGGCAGGTTCGTCGGTGCCGGGACGTCCTTGAAGACGCGGCCGGAGATGTCGAACTTGGAACCGTGGCAGGGGCAGAAGAAGCCGCCCGGCCAGTCGGCGGAGACCGTCACGTCGCCGGGCGAGAACTTGTCGAGCGGCGCGCAGCCGAGGTGCGTGCAGACACCGATGAGTACCAGGTATTCGGGCTTCAGCGCGCGCGCAGCACCCCTGGCGAATTCGGGCTGGTCGGACTCCGCCGATTCGGGGTCGCGCAGCTCGCCGACGACGCCGTCGAGCTGGGCCAGCATCTGCGGCGTACGGTGCACGATGTAGACCGCCTTGCCGCGCCACTCGACCTTGAGCATCGCGCCCGGCTCGAGCTTGCTGATGTCCACTTCCACCGGCGCGCCCATGGCTTTGGCGCGGGCGCTGGGTTTCCAGGAGGCCAGGAACGGTACCGCGACGAACGCAGCGCCAACGGCGCCGGTCGCGACTGTGGCGACGGTCAGGAAATGGCGCCTGCCCGTATCGACTTCTTCGGTCATCCAGCTCTCTCCTCACGATCCCCGGGGGGCAGCAGCGCATTATAGCCAAAAGGGGTTAGGGGATAGGGGTTAGGGGATAGTCGGAGGAAAGGCTGTGGCATCCGAGACGCCTGCCCCTCCGACTAACCCCTATCCCCTATCCCCTATCCCTGTCATTCATGCGCCGGATCTGTGCGCCGAGGCCCGCCAGCTTTTCCTCGATGCATTCGTATCCGCGGTCGATATGGTAGATGCGCTCGACGTCCGTGGTGCCCTCGGCCACCAGTCCCGCGATGACGAGGCTGGCCGAGGCGCGCAGGTCGGTGGCCATGACCGGCGCAGCGGTCAGCTTCGGCACGCCCTTGATGATCGCCGTGTTGCCTTCGAGGCGGATTTCGGCGCCCATGCGTCGCATTTCGAGCAGGTGCATGAACCGGTTCTCGAAAATCGTTTCCACGATGGTACCCACCCCTTCCGCGACCGTGTCCAGGGCCGCGAACTGGGCCTGCATGTCGGTCGGAAATCCCGGGTGCGGCGCTGTCCGGATGTCGACCGCCCTGGGCCGGCGGCCATGCATGTTCACCTCGACAAAGCCCTCGCCACGGATCACCTCCGCGCCGGCTTCGGCCAGCTTGCCCAGCACCGCGTCCAGGTGCTCGGCCCGGGCATTGCGCGCACGGACCCTGCCGCCCGTGATCGCGCCGGCCACCAGGTACGTGCCAGCCTCGATGCGGTCCGGCAGCACCTCGTAATGCGTGCCGTGCATGCGTTCGACGCCCTCGACCAGGATGGTGTCGGTGCCGTGCCCGGTGATCTTCGCGCCCATGGCGATCAGGAACTGGGCCAGGTCCACGATTTCCGGCTCGCGCGCCGCGTTCTCGAGAATCGTCTGCCCTTCGGCCAGGCACGCCGCCATCATCAGGTTCTCGGTGCCGGTGACGGTGACCGTGTCCATGACGATCCGCGCGCCCTGCAGGCGCCCGGCGCGGGCCCGGATGTAGCCGTTCTCGATGTGGACTTCCGCGCCCATCGCCTGCAGGCCGGCCACGTGGATGTTGACCGGACGTGCGCCGATGGCGCAGCCGCCGGGCAGCGAGACGTCGGCGCGGCCAAACTTCGCGACCAGCGGGCCAAGCACTAGGATCGCCGCGCGCATGGTCTTGACGAGTTCGTAAGGGGCGGAGGTCACGTTCGTCGTCGTGGGGTCGACCTCGACGCGCATGCGCTCGTCGACCGTCACGCTGGCGCCCATGCGGCCGAGCAGCTCGATCATGGTGGTGACGTCACGCAGGTGCGGCACGTTGCTGACGATGACCGGCGAGTCCGCGAGCAGCGTGGCCGCGAGGATCGGCAGGGCCGCGTTCTTGGCGCCAGAAATGCGTACTTCGCCGTCGAGCGGCACGCCGCCCCGAATCTGCAGTTTGTCCACGGATCGGCTCCTGGTCAGCGCGGCTCGGCGCCGCCCCGCTCGGCCTGCCACTCGGCAGGGGTGTAGGCCTGGATCGACAGGGCGTGGACCTCGCGTCCCATCCTGGCACCCAACCCCGCGTACACCAGCTGGTGGCGCTGGATGGAGCGCTTGCCCTCGAACTGGGTCGCGATGACGATGGCCTCGAAATGGGTATCGTCGTCGGTCAGCACGCGGACCTGGGCACCGGGCAGGCCGGCGAGGATCAATTGGGTGACTTCGTCTGCCGTCATGGTGGGTTCGCCGGGCGGATACAGCCCGCAAGTCTAAAGGAGAAGGCGTGCCGGCTGTAGGCTGTAGACTGTGGGCCTCCCTGGATCGACCCGTCCGTGCCATGACCGACCCGAGCCTGATGATCGCCCGCGGCCGCCGTGTCCTCGCCACCGAGGCCGCAGCGGTCGCAGCCCTCGAGCACCGTCTCGACGACTCGTTCGCCCGCGCCTGTGACGTCGTCATGGCCTGCACGGGCAAGGTCGTCGTGACCGGCATGGGCAAGTCCGGCCACGTCGGCAGCAAGATCGCCGCGACGCTCGCCAGCACCGGCACCCCGGCATTCTTCCTGCATCCCGGCGAAGCGATCCACGGCGACATCGGCATGATCACGGCGGCCGACGTCGTGCTCGCACTCTCGAACTCTGGCGAGACGGACGAACTGCTCACCATTCTGCCGGTGATCAAGCGGCTCGACGTGCCGCTGATCGCGTTGACGGGCAACGGCGGTTCCACCCTTGCCCGCTACGCAACCGTCACGCTCGACGTCAGCGTGCCCGCCGAGGCCTGCCCGCTCAACCTTGCGCCGACGGCGAGCACGACGGCAACCCTCGCGATGGGCGATGCGCTCGCGATCGCGGTGCTCGAGGCCCGCGGCTTCACCGAGGAAGACTTCGCGCGCTCGCACCCGGGCGGCAGCCTGGGCCGGCGCCTGCTGTTGCACGTCGAGAACGTGATGCGCAAAGGCGACGAGCTGCCGCGGGTCGGCCCGGACACGCCGCTGAGCGCCGGCCTGCTCGAGATGAGCCGCAAGGGCCTCGGCATGACCACCGTGGTGGACGCCGCGGGCCGCGTGCTTGGAATCTTCACGGACGGCGACCTGCGGCGCACGCTCGACAAACAGCTCGACATCCATGCCACGCGCATGGCCGACGTCATGACCACGAAGTGCAAGGTCGCCGAACCGCGGATGCTCGCAGCCGAGGCCGTGCACTTGATGGAGACGCATCGCATCACGTCCCTGCCGGTCGTGCAGTCGGATGACGATCGGCTGCTGGTCGGCGCCCTCAATGTCCACGATCTGCTGCGCGCGGGTGTCATGTGACGCAGCACGATCCGGCCCTGCTCGAGCGCGCCCGCCGGGTCAGGCTGCTCGTGCTCGACGTCGACGGCGTGTTGACCGACGGCCGCCTGCACATCACCGCCCATGGCGAAGAGACGAAGGTCTTCCACGTGCGTGATGGCTCCGGCATCGTCGCCGTGCAGCGCGCCGGCATCGCCGTGGCCATCATCTCCGGCCGCGATTCGCCGGCGGTCACGCGCCGCGCGGCTGAGCTGGGCATTCGCCACGTGCGCCAGGGCATTGCCGACAAGCGTGCTGCGCTCGACGAACTGCTGAGCGAACTGCAGGTCGCTGCCGATGCGCTGGCCTGCGTGGGTGACGACACACCCGACGTGCCGATGCTCGAGCGTGCAATCCTGGCTGTCGCCGTGGCAGATGCCCATGCCACGGCGCGCGCCGCAGCCCACTGGACCACGCCTTCGGCCGGCGGCCTTGGCGCCGTGAGAGAAGTATGCGATCTGCTACTGACCGCACACGGCACCTGATCCAGCGCATCGTGACGATGTTGGCGGTGGTGGCCGGCGGCGCCCTGCTGCTCAGGATGCTGGCGGGCAGCCCGGACGACGTCACGGAGTCCGCCGCCGCCGCGGACGAACGCGGCTATTACCTGAATGACGCCAAGCTAACCGAACTCGGCGCGGATGGCAGGCCGCGGGTCGTGGTGCGCGCCAGGTCGATCGAGCAGCAGCTCGCCGACCAGAGCGTGCGCCTGACACAACTCGAACTCGACTACACCACGCAGGAGCAGGGCGAATGGCGCGTGACCGCGGATCGCGGGCGCATGCCGAGCGACCGCGGGTCGCTGCAGCTGGAGGGCAACGTGCTCGTCGTCGGCACCGCGGAGCGCGGCGAGGGCAAGGCCGTCATCCGCACCGACGAATTGGCTTATGACACGCGCACGAACGTGGTGCAGACCGCGGCGCCCGTGACGCTGGATTTCGGGCCCCACCAATTGCGCGGACGCGGCATGCGCGTGGGTTTGAACCAGGGAACGCTGCGGCTAGAATCGAACGTCAATGGCCAGTTCATTCCTTAAGCGCCGACCGGCGCGCAGCTTGCTCGTGGCCGCCGTGACGCTGCTGGGCGCAGTTCCGTACGCTCGCGCGCAGACCGGGCTGCCAGCGGGCAACTCGGAGCTGCCGATCAACCTCGAAGCCGCTTCGTCGGATTTCGACTACAAGAACAACACGCTGCTGTTCAAGCGCGTGAAGATCACGCAGGGCGGGCTCGAGGTCACCGCGCAGCAGGCGAGCGCGACCGGGCTCGAGTTCAACAACTCCGAGTGGCGGCTGCAGGGCGACGTGATGATCACGGTGCCGGGCGGCAAGCTGCAGTCGGGCGAGGCACGCGTGATGTTCAGGAACAACGCGATCGCCAGCGCGTCGATCAAGGGTTCGCCGGCGCAGTTCGAGCAGCGGCTGAAGGAGAAGAACCAGGTGGCGCGGGGACGTGCGGCCGCCATCGACTACGACGTCAAGGCCGCAACCGTGCGCCTGACGGGAGATGCCTGGCTGACCGACGGCAACAACGAGATTCGCGGCAATACGCTGGTCTACGACATCGGCCGCGAACGCGTGCAGGCCAACCCGAGCGAGAAGGACCCGGGCGGCGTGAAGATCACGATCAATCCCCCGGCAAAGACCCCCGCGGCAAAGCCCGACGACGGCAGCGGCCCATGACGACGAGCCGGCTGCGCGCCGAGGCGCTGGGCAAGAGCTATCGCTCGCGGCAGGTGGTGAGAGACCTGTCGCTCGAGGTCACCTCCGGCGAAGTCGTCGGCCTGCTCGGCCCGAACGGCGCCGGCAAGACCACCGCCTTCTACATGATCGTCGGCCTGGTGCCGTGCGATGAGGGTCGCATCCACCTCGACGACAAGGAACTGACGCGCCTGCCGATGTACCGCCGCGCCCAGCTCGGCGTCGGCTACCTGCCGCAGGAGGCGTCCGTGTTCCGCAAACTGTCGGTCGAGGACAACATCCTGGCGATCCTCGAGACGCGAGCCGACCTCGACGACGATGAGGCGCGCAGCGCAGCGCTGGAATCGCTGCTCGAGGAGCTGCACATCGGCCATATCCGCTCGAGCAGCGGCATGAGCCTGTCGGGCGGCGAGCGCCGGCGCGTCGAGATCGCGCGCGCGCTGGCCGCGGAGCCCCGCTTCATCCTGCTCGACGAACCGTTCGCGGGCGTGGATCCGATTTCGGTCATCGACATCCAGCGCATCATCCGCCACCTCAGTTCGCGCAACATCGGCGTACTGATCACCGACCACAACGTGCGAGAAACGCTTGGCATTTGCAGCCGCGCCTACATCGTCAGCGCCGGAAGTGTGATCGCGTCGGGTTCGGCGGAAGAGATTCTTGCCAATCCTCAGGTGCGTGAGGTCTACTTGGGCCAGGATTTCCGTCTCTGACACGGCTGGCGCGAGTCCTCCCGCGTCTGCCCCGCTCTTGCTTCGATCGCCGATTCGTCAATGCTCAAGCCGGCCCTGCAACTCAAGCTCGGTCAACAGCTTACGATGACCCCGCAGCTGCAGCAGGCCATCAAGCTGCTGCAGTTGCCCGTGCTCGAGCTGCAGGCACAGGTGATGGAGGCGCTCGAGACCAACGTCATGCTCGAGCAGGAAGAGGACGACTCGATCGACCTCGCCCCGCTCGACCAGGTCACGCCCGCGGGCGAGGCAGAAACCGAGTTCGCGGAAGGAGGCGAAGCCTCCGAATCCGACGAGCCCGGTCCCGACGACGTCATCGTCGAGATGGAGGACCCCTGGGCCGAATCCTCGACGCCGTCCGGCGACGGGTCCCGCTCCGACGACGACGACCGCCCGCTCGAATTCACCGATGAACGCGGCCGCGACCTGCACCAGCACCTGGTCTGGCAGCTCGAAATCAGTCCGCTCGATCCGCGCCAGGTCTGGATCGGCGAGGCGATCGTCGACGCGTTGAACGACGATGGCTACCTCACCCTGACGACCGCCGAGATCGCCCGGGACCTGAGCTCGGACCTGCCCGTCACGGAGGCCGACGTCGATCAGGTGCTGGCGCACGTACAGACGCTCGATCCGGCCGGCGTCGGCGCCCGCACGCTGGGCGAATGCCTGGTCCTCCAGCTCGCGCAACTGGACGAAGACACGCCGGGACGCGATCTCGCGATCGTCATCGCACGCGACCATCTCCAGTCCGTTGCGGACAGGGACCTCGCCACGCTGCGCCGCGTGCTCGGCGCCGACGAGGATTCACTGCAGGTTGCGCTTGCGCTCGTGCGCGGCTGCCATCCGCGGCCGGGCTCGGCGTTCCAGGGCACGCAACCCGAGTACGTCGTCCCGGACGTGTTCGTGCGCCGCACCGAACAGGGCTGGGCCGTGGAACTCAATGCGGGGTCGGTGCCGCGCCTGAAGGTCAACCAGGGCTATGCGGGCCTGGTCTCACGTTCGGCCGACTACGCCTCGCTGCGTACCCAGCTGCAGGAGGCGCGCTGGCTGATCCGCAGCCTCGAAATCCGCAACGAGACACTGCTGAAGGTGGCCCGCTCGATCGTCCAGCGACAGGCGGCGTTCCTCGAGCGCGGCGACGAAGCGATGCAGCCCATGATCCTGCGCGACGTGGCCGAGGCCGTGTCGATGCACGAATCGACGATCTCGCGCGTGACGACGGGCAAGTACATGCACACGCCGCGCGGCATCTTCGAGTTCCGGTACTTCTTCTCCAGTCACGTCTCGGGCGCGGACGGCGAGGACGTATCGTCGGTCGCCATCCGCGCCCGCATCCGCAAGCTGATCGCGGAGGAAGTGCCGGGGAAGCCGCTGAGCGACGCCCAGCTGGCGACGATGCTCGCGGACGAAGGAGTGAAGGTGGCGCGGCGGACAGTCGCCAAGTACCGCGAGGCGCTCGGCCTCGCTGCGTCGAGCGAGCGCAGGGTGACGGCCGCCCGCGCCCATGCATGATTGCGGCACCGGCGGGAACTGGCTGCGGCGGGCGAGATCCAATTGACGAGAGGCAGCAGGCAAACCAACAGGAGGTCGGGACGATGCAAGTCAACCTGAGCGGACACCACGTCGAAATCACACCGCCGCTGCGGAGTTATGTCGAGAAGAAGATGGCGCGCATCCTGCGGCACTGCGACCGCGTCATCGACGTGCACTGCACGCTTACGGTCGAAAAGCTGCGGCACGAGGCCGAGTCGACGATTCGCCTGTCCGGCACCACCGTGCACGCAGCCACCGTCCACGACGACATGTATGCCGCCATCGACCTGCTGGCCGACAAGCTCGACGAGCAGGTGCGCCGCCACAAGGAAAAGCACCGCGACCCGCAGGCGGCGCGACACCGTCACGGAACCGGAATTTCGCCCTGACGGCGAACCCGGATCCGGCGACAATTCGGACTGGCAGGCGTTCTGCGCAGGGGTGGTGACGTCACATGCGATTGATCGTGGTCAGCGGGCTGTCCGGCTCCGGCAAGAGCGTCGCGCTCGACATGCTGGAGGACCTCGACTATTACTGCGTCGACAACATCCCAGCCGGCCTGCTGCCCGGATTCATCGCCTACACTGTCCGCACCAGCGAGTCCACTTACCGCCAGACGGCCGTCGGCGTCGACGCGCGCAATCGTCCTGAAGATCTCGCGGAGGTGCCGCGGCTGGTCGAGACGCTGGGCAAGAGCGGCATCGCGTGCGAGACGCTGTTCCTGCGCGCCGATAGCGAGACGCTGCTCAAGCGCTTCAGCGAGACACGACGCAGGCATCCGCTCACCCGCCACGGCGTGGGCCTCATGGAAGCCCTGGAGCAGGAAGAGCGCCTGCTGGCACCGCTCGCCAATGCGGCCGACCTGACGATCGATACCTCGCGACTGTCGGTGCACGAGCTGCGCGAACTGATCCGGGGACGCGTGGTCGACCGTGCGAAGTCCGGGCCATCACTGCTGTTCCAGTCGTTCGCTTATCGGCACGGCGTGCCCGACGATGCGGACTTCGTGTTCGACGCTCGTGCACTGCCGAACCCTTACTGGAACCCGGCCCTGAGGGAGCTGACCGGGCGTGATGAGCTGGTCGCGCAGTTTCTCGACAACGAGACCGAAGTGAAACGGTTTTTCGAGGACGTGCGTGACTTCATCGCCCGCTGGCTGCCCTCGCTGGTCCGTTCCAATCGCAGCTATCTCACCGTCGCTGTCGGCTGCACGGGCGGCCAGCACCGTTCCGTGTACCTGGTCGAGCGCCTGGCTGCGCATTTCCGCGGCAGCGAAGGAGCTGCGCTCGTGAGCCATCGCGACCTCGCGAGCCGCCGGCACGAGTGAAGGGGATAGGGGTTAGGGGATAGGGGTTAGTCGGAGGAGTAACTGCAGCATTTGGTTCATCTGCACCTCCGACTAACCCCTATCCCCTAACCCCTAACCCCTTCCTACCCCTATCATCCCGGCGATGAACGCCGAGCTGCAGCCACGCCGTACTCCGACCCGTCTCGAGGCGCTGAAGCGCGCCCTCGACGAGGGCACGATGCGTCAGGTGCACCGGCTCGTGAACTCGATGCACCCGGCGGAAGTCGCGTCGCTGCTCGAATCCCTGCCGCAGACCCAGCGTGAAGTCGTCTGGGACCTCGTCGACCCCGAGATCGAGGGCGACGTGCTGGTCGAGCTCAACGAGGAAGTCCGCGCCGGCCTGATCCGCGAGATGGAAACCGAGGAACTCGTCGCGGCCGCCGAAGGCCTCGAAGTCGACGACCTCGCCGACTTGCTGCGCGACCTGCCTGAGAACGTCAACCAGCAGGTGCTGCGGTCGATGGACTCGCAGGACCGCGACCGCCTGAACGCCGTGCTCGGTTTCGAGGAAGACACCGCCGGCGGCCTGATGAACACCGATACGGTCAGCGTGCGCCCCGACGTCACGCTCGAGACCGTGTTGCGCTACTTGCGCATGCGCGGCGAGATTCCGGAAAAGACCGACGCGCTCTTCGTCGTGAACCGCCATGACCGGTATCTCGGCGTCCTGCACCTGACGCGGCTGCTGACCGAGGACCCGGAACGCACGGTCGGCGAGGTCATGGACACGGACGTCGCCGGCATTCCTCCTGCAACACCTGTCACCGAAGTCGCGAGCCTGTTCCAGGACCGCGACCTCGTGTCGGCAGCGGTCATATCGACGGACGCAGGCCGCCTGCTCGGCCGCATCACGATCGACGACGTCGTGGACGTGATCCGTGACGAGGCCGAGCATTCCGTGATGAGCATGGCGGGACTCGACGAGGATGCGGACATGTTCGCGCCCGTCGTGCCGAGCGCACGCCGTCGCGGCGTGTGGCTGGGCATCAATCTCGTCACGGCGTTCCTCGCAGCGTGGGTCGTGGGCCTGTTCGAAGCCACCATTCAGCAGATCGTTGCGCTCGCCGTGCTGATGCCGATCGTCGCCAGCATGGGTGGCGTCGCCGCGACCCAGACGCTGACGCTGATCGTGCGCGGCCTCGCACTCGGCCAGATCGAGCGCGCGAACGCTCGCTGGCTGCTCACCAAGGAAATCGCCGTGGCGCTGCTGAACGGGCTCGCCTGGGCCACCGTGGTGGCGCTCGTGGCCTGGGCCTGGTTCGACCAGTGGCGCATCGCGCTGGTGATCTTCGCGGCAATGGTCGTGAACCTGCTGGCGGCCGCGCTGGCCGGGGTGACGGTGCCCCTCGCACTGAAGCGGTTCGGCGTCGATCCCGCGGTCGCGGGGGGCGTCATCGTGACGACGGTCACCGACGTGATCGGGTTCGCCTCGCTGCTCGGGCTCGGCACCCTGGTGCTCAGGTAACCCAGGGCGCGAGGTAGGGAACGATCTCCGCGCGCTGCGTATGCGCATCGGCATAACCCATCGCCATCAGTTCGCAGGTGTACGACTTGTCGAACAGCAGGTAACTCACCAGCAGTCCTCCGCGTGCCTCGTAGGCACCCATGGTGCGCAGCAACGTGCGGATGCTGCGGGGCATGTGGTGTTCGTGTTTCATCGCGACCACGGTCGGGTCGACGCTCGGCTGGATCACCGTTGCGCGGATCGGCCGATGTTCGGTGTGGCCCGCCGCGACGATCAACCGGTTGATCTGGTTGAGGCGCTCGAGGTCGATCGACAATCCGTCCGTGAACAACGAGTCGAGCACGAAGCCCAGCAGGTGGGCCGGGCTCGGTGAAGCCTGCATGACGGCCCCGGTCGGCGGAGTGGCAGCGGCACTTCCGCGCGTCCCGATCACCAGCACACGGTTCGCACCGAGGTGAACGGCGGGACTCAGCGGGGCCAGCTGGCGCATCGCGCCGTCGCCGTAGTGGTTGTCGTCGATACCCCAGGCCGGGAAGATGAACGGGATCGCGGCGCTCGCCATCAGCACGTCGAGGTCGATCTGGCGCCTGCGTCCGGCGCGGCGCACGCGGTGCCAGTCCTCGATGTCGTCGGTCCCGTCGAAGAACGCCACGGCCTGCCCGGTCGTGTAACTCGTCGTCGCGACGGCCAGCGCGTGCAGCCTGCCCGCAGCGATCTGCGCGGGAATCTGGTCCAGGGGTACCGCGCGGGCGAGCAACTCATACAGCGGCGTCGTGTCGAACAGCGAGCGCGGGGGCTTGGCGATCCAGCCGGCCGAGAGCAGCGAGACCATCCAGCGCAGCCCGGACCGCAGCATCGTCAGCGAACCGGCCTGGACGACCTGCTCGACTCGGAAGTTGGACCAGACCTCGTCGAGCGATTCCACCGCCTCGCGCAACGAATGAGCGCGCGCGCCGATGGCCGCTGCGTTCAACGCCCCCGCCGAAGTGCCCACCAGCACCTCGAACGGACATGGGGCGTCCTCGGGCAACCATTCGGCGATCGCCTTCAGCACCCCGACCTGGTACGCGCCCCGCGCCCCCCCTCCCGACAGGACCAGGGCATCGTGGTCGCTGAAGAAGATGTAGTTGGTCGCGTCGCTCGTCGCGTCCTGGGCGGCGCTGGTCGGTAATGGAGGGCTCGACAAGGTCACCTCGCTGACTCTCGTGCTGCGGCAGTCTAGTATGTGTCGGCGCGAACCCGCGCTCATTTAGCCCCTCACCGGAGAATCCGATGAATCGCGCACAGTCTCGACGTGGAATTCTTTCGCTGGCCGCCCTGCTGCCGGCACTCGCCCTGGCGTTCGGGTCGCTGGTGGCAGGCGGCCGTCCGGCCCTGGCGGATGGCGTGGCGCCTGCCGTGGGCAAGCCCGCCCCCGCTTTCAAGCTGCAGGACCAGGCAGGCAAATGGCACTCGCTGGCCGACTACAAGGGCAAGTGGGTCGCCCTGTACTTCTATCCGAAGGACGACACGCCCGGTTGCACCACCCAGGCCTGCGGCTTCCGCGACAACATCTTCGCCTTCAACAAGGAAGGCGCGGTGATCGTCGGCATCAGCGTCGACGAAGTGGCGTCCCACAAGGAGTTTGCCGAAAAGCACAGCCTGCCGTTCACGATCCTCGCCGACTCCGACAAGGCCGTGACCAGGAGCTACGGCGTACTGAAGACCTACATGGGGGTGATGGAGATGGCGCGTCGCGACACCTTCATCATCGATCCGCAGGGCCGCATCGCCAAGCACTACGAGTCCGTCAATCCGGAAGGCCATTCGCAGGTCGTGCTCGCGGACATCAAGGCGCTGAAGGCCGCCGCGGCTGCGGGCAGCAAGGGCGGGCGCTGACAGCGCGAACAGAACTTTCACGACGCGACGACATGGCCCGTCCGGAACGATCCGGGCGGGCCGTGCGCGGCATGGACGCCGCGCCCGGAGCCCCCATGGATGGGTTTACGGCGTCCCGCCCGGAGTGTTCCGGACGGGGCGTGACTAGCGTCGGGAACCGAGTCTTTCAGGCTTTCAGCGCGCGAATGGCGTCGTCGAGCCCGTGCAGCGTGAGCGGATACATGCGCTCCGCCAGCAACTGCCGCGCGATGCCGATCGACTGCACGTAGTCCCAGCGATCCTGCGGCTCGGGGTTGAGCCAGGCGAAGCGCTGGAACCGCTGCGTGAGGCGCTGCAGCCAGACTGCGCCCGCCTCCTCGTTCCAGTGCTCGATGCTGCCGCCCGGCTGCATGATTTCGTACGGACTCATGCTCGCGTCGCCGATGAAGATGACGCGATAGTCGGGCTGGTACTTGCGCAGGATGTCGAAGAGCGTCGTGCGCTCGCCGTGCCGGCGGCGGCTGTCCTTCCACACCGATTCATAGATGAAATTGTGGAAGTAGAAGTATTCGAGGTGCTTGAACTCGCCGCGCGCGGCCGAGAACAGTTCCTCGCAGACGCGGACGTGGCTTTCCATCGAGCCACCGACGTCGAAGAACAGCAGCAGCTTCAGCGCGTTGTGGCGCTCGGGCTGGAACTTCAGGTCGAGCAGACCGGCATTGCGGGCCGTCGCCGAGATCGTGCTGTCGATGTCGAACTGGTCCGCCGCTCCTTCGCGCGCAAAGCGGCGGAGCTTGCGCAGCGCCACCTTGATGTTGCGCGTGCCGAGTTCGACGTTGTCGTCGAGGTTGCGGTAATCGCGGCGCTCCCAGACTTTGACGGCCTTGCCCTTGCCGCCCGGACCGCCGATGCGAATGCCTTCCGGGTTGTAACCGCCGTGACCGAACGGCGACGTGCCGCCGGTACCGATCCACTTGTTGCCGCCTTCGTGCCTGCCCTTCTGCTCCTCGAGGCGCTGCTTGAGCGTCTCCATGAGCTTGTCCCAGCCGCCGAGCGCCTCGATCTGCGCCATCTCTTCGGGCGTGAAGTGCCGTTCGGCCAGGAGCTTCAGCCAATCCTCGGGCAGCGCCTGCTGCAGTTGCTCGAACGACTGCTCGATGCCCTTGAAGTAGTGCGTGAACGCCTTGTCGAAGCGGTCGAAGTGCTTCTCGTCCTTGACCAGCGTCGCGCGCGCGAGGAAGTAGAAGTCGTTGACGCTGAACCGGGCGACGCCGCGCTGCAGTGCCTCGAGCAGCGTCAGGTACTCCGTGACCGAGGCAGGTACGCCAGCTTCACGCAGCGTGTAGAAGAAAGGCGTCAGCATGCGGAACAGCGGGAATATCGGGGACGCTCACCTGTTTCCGGACACGGTGACCCGGGATTCGGCGAGCACGACCGGAAACAGGTGAGCGTCCCCATTTTCCAATTTCAGCTTACTGCCGCGACTGACGCCGCTGCAGGAAGATCAGTTGCTCGAACAGGTGCACGTCCTGCTCGTTCTTCAGCAGCGCGCCGTACAGCGGCGGCAGGCTCTTGCGCGGATCGTCGGTGCGCAGCGCTTCCGGCGGAATGTCCTCCGCCAGCAGCAGCTTCAGCCAGTCGAGCAGTTCCGACGTCGACGGCTTCTTCTTGAGGCCCGGCACGTCGCGCAGCTTGTAGAACGCGTTCAGCGCTTCCGCCAGCAGCTCGCGCTTCAGTTCGGGAAAGTGCACGCCGATGATGCGGGTCATCGTCTCGGCGTCGGGGAAGCGGATGAAGTGGAAGAAGCAGCGGCGCAGGAACGCGTCCGGCAGCTCCTTCTCGTTGTTGCTGGTGATGAT
>Ga0209253_10003267_pt1 | contig 14284 bp, 14 predicted proteins | sample FrelakmetBRP12BR_FD_187145 | JGI IMG/M metagenome (GOLD analysis project Ga0209253, IMG submission 187145) | Freshwater lake sediment microbial communities from the University of Notre Dame, USA, for methane emissions studies - BRP12 BR (SPAdes)... | ecosystem: Environmental > Aquatic >...
ATTTTGTCTTGCTGCAAGTGGGACGAATGTTTTTGCCGGTGCCAAAGAGGGCGTCTTTCTGTCCGCGAACAACGGCGAAAACTGGACTGCGGTCAACTCGGGATTCCCTGCGAAAACTCCAGTCCTGTGTTTCGCGGTAAACGGGGCGAATCTCTTTGCCGGCACTGACAGCGGCGTCTATATGTCCACAAATAATGGCACCCGCTGGAAGGCGGTCAAATCAGGGTTGCCCGCGAAAACCTCCATCACCTGCCTTGGGGTGAGCCGGAAGAACATCTTTGCTGGGACTCAAAGCGGCGTTTTCTTGTCTGCGGACAAGGGCGCCAACTGGAAGGGAATCAACTCGGGATTGCCCGCGGAAGCTTCAGTTCTGTGTCTTTTGGCAAGCGGGACTAATCTGTTTGCTGGCACTATGTATGGCGGCATCTTCAGGTCCACGGACAATGGGGGCAGCTGGGAGGCGGTCAACTCAGGACTTCCCAAAACTGAAATCCATTGTTTTGCGGTGAGAGGGTCTGATCTCTTTGCCGGCACGGGGGGAGGCCTTGATGCTGTCTTCTCGCAGCAGGGCGACGTTCAACAGATCATTCATGGCGGCGGCATCTTCATGTCTGCGGATAACGGCGCAAACTGGATGGCGATCAACTCAGGATTGCCTCCGCGGCCAATCTTGACAGGCGCGGAAATAGGAGTTTGGATCGAATGTCTTGCTGTGAGTGGGGCGAACCTCTTTGCCGGTGGGGACGGCACAGTCTGGCGATTGCCCATGTCTGACGATTCCGTTGAAAAGTGGATTAGCTTGGGCGTGGGCTACTTGGAGTCCGGGCGGGCCGATGACGCGATTACTGCCTTCAATCAGGCTATCAAGCTGAAAGCGGACAACCTCGCAGCCTGGTTCAGCTTGGGGCATGGCTACGAAATGACAGGGCGCCTCGACGACGCAATTGCCGCTTATGAGAAAGCCACTCAACTGAAACCGGACTTTGCTGGAGCATGGGGTAGCCTAGGCTCCTGCTATGGGAGGGCCGGCCGTATCGAGGACGCGATTGCCGCCTACGAGCAAGCCGTAAAACAGAAACAGGACTTCACCGACGCGTGGTTTAGCCTAGGCATCAGCTACCTGCAGGCCGAGCGCACCGAGGATGCGATTGCCGCCTTAGGGAAAACAACCAAGCTGAATCCCAAGGACTTTGAAGCATGGTTCTACCTGGGCGAAAGTTATGCGAGAGCCGAGCGCACCGCCGATGCCATTGCTGCTTTCGAGCAGGCCGTCAAGCAGAAACAGGACTACGCCGAAGCGTGGTATAGCTTGGGCGTCTGCTATGAAAAAGCGAGCCGCAAGGATGAAAGCGCGGCTGCCTTCGAGCGGGCCAAGAAACTGAAACCGGAATTATTTGATAAATAAATGCAAGCAGCCACGCATTAAGAGATTGGAGGTGATTTCATGCGAACAATAAAATGGCTGGCTCTAATTGGGCTGACCGCATGCCTTTTTTCCTGCGTGTGGTCACTGCAGCCGCTCTTCGAGGAGAAAGACCTGGTTTTCGAACCGGGACTGGTTGGCACGTGGAAAGCGGCCGAAAGTGAGGACACATGGACTTTTGAAAAAGATGGTAGCGCGTATATCCTCCTATTCCATCAGGCCGAATTTGGCGGTATGGGTTCTGAAAAGACCGTTCCCGGCGACACCGTGCGTTTCGAGGCTGGTCTCGGCCGCTTGGGCGGGCATCTCTTTCTCGACCTCATCCCCGAGGCGGAGGGCAATCCTCAGGTGCGCAACGATCTTTTTAACTGGCACTTTATCCGGGCCCACACTGTCGCGCGCGTCTGGCTGGAGAAAGATGAGCTCCAGCTTGCCGACCTCAGTGAGGATTGGCTGGAAAGGGCCATTCAAAGCGGCAAGGTCACGATCGCCCACGCTCGGGCCGAGGACGGGCTGGTCGTGACCGCGTCGACAAAGGAGTTGCAGCAGCTCGTGCTCAAGTACGCTGAGGATAAAGAGGCCTTCCCGCCGGCCGAGGAAACCCTGCATCGGGTGATAGCGAAATAGAGCGGAATTTTCTTTTCAGCTATTTTATTTCTGGGGAGCCGCGGGAGGCGCTGAAACGGGCGAAACAGGCTGGGGGGCCTTGCGGGCATTATCCCGAACGGAAAAGGACAGGGCGTAAAGGACGATTCCCACTACCCCGACTATAATCGCCACGCCGACTACGGGGGAAAAAAGCTGGTCGACGATCCGCATCGGGATCCATCTCATCTTGTCAAACACGAGCTCTGCGAGCTCCGAGCTCCAGTGGCCGTGCCAGGAGTATGGCCCCGCTTTGATCAGCCAGAGGGAAAAATACTTTGCCGTCAGTGCAAGGATGAGCGCCGGGACGCTGGCGACGATTACTGAAATCCCCGACCATCTGAAAACGCCGGCGGGCGAGGAGGCGCCGATAAGCGCTCCGAGGAAAATGAACACCGCCGGGATCAGGAAGAGGAAATAGGCTATGAAGGTGACTGTCTGGGAAAGGTTGAAAGGGAAACGCGGAAAGTCGTGAACGCCGCTCATGAGTTCCAGTTCGTTGCCGATGTCATTCACCGCCTTGGCGCGCTCGTTGAGAATCACGGCTTTGGCAATGGTCGGGTCGGGGACACAGGCGGGAAGTTCCCGGTGGGCGCGGCCCTGTGCGGCGATCTCTGTCCAGGCTGTGAGCCCTCGCTCGTCGCAAGGAGGAAGATTTTTCAGCATTTCATCGAGGAACCGGTCCATCTCCGGGCTGAGGAGCGCCGCCTTGAGCGGCTGGAGGTCGATCACGATCGGCCTTGGCCTCCTCTCTCCCCGGAGAGTCAGGCCAAGCTGCTCGATGGAGCCCGAGAGTTCTCCCCTCATCCATTCGAGGAGGCCGGTCTTTTCCATGAGCTCTTTTGGAGAGATACCGGTTTTAGCGACAGCATCGAACCAGGCCCGCGTGTTTGGATCAGTGATGAACCGTTCATCCCGTGCGTCCCGGAAAATTTCGTTTGCTTTGTCGGGGACTTCGGCGATGATTTTTTGGGGAAGATCGCTGAGAAACTCGGGCGACACCGAGGCCTTGGTCAGGCCGACGGCCCAGATGATGCCAAACAGCAGGGGCAGGCCGAGGAATATGATGACAAACAGGCCGATAATTTTTCTGGCTATGTTCATGACTCCCTCCTTATCGGAAGTTGTAGGCTATTTAAAGAAATATACGTATTTTGAGGAAGAAAAGTTTCGGTAATCGAGGTTATTTCTTTTGGGCGGGATGCATGCCGCCCAAAATATTATGCCAGTCAAACTATTGCCCTTCCCCTAGCGTTTTGCAATTTGCCTTCCCGGTCATCTGTTTGACTCGGTTCGCTTTTATTGTTACTCTTTGCCCAGGCTGCTAACGGCCTTTGGGTTGGGGAGGAAAATGAAAAGGAGGGAAACATGAACAGGAGAGTCGCTTATCCCCTTGTTGCCGCTATTTTTTCGCTCTTTATTATTTTCTGCTTCACTCCGGCGAGGAGTCTTCTTTCCGCCCAGAAGGACGATCTTTCTCTCTGGGAACTCTTTGAGGCCAAGATCAGGCCCAAAAGATATGTTGACCTGACTCATACATTCGCCCCGGGCATCCCTCGCTGGCCGGGCTTTCCCACGGAGGAGCGCAAAGTTATCTATACCTACGAGAAGGATGGCTTCTTCGCTGAGCTCTTTACCCATGTCGGGCAATACGGCACCCACTGCGACCCGCCCGGTCATTTTCATAAAGGCTTGCGCATGATCGATGAAATCCCGGTGAATGAGATGATCCTGCCTCTCGTCGTCGTCGATTGCAGCCAAAAGGTCGCGGCGAATCCTGATTATCAGCTTGACCTCGCGGATATCAAGGCCTGGGAAGTCAGGCATGGCCGGATTCCTCAGGGTGCGTTCGTAGCCATGCGGACGGACTGGTATAAAAGATTTTCCGATATCAACGCCTTTTATAACAAAGATGAGAAAGGGGAGGCCCATTATCCCGGGTGGAGCATCGAAGCTCTCAAGTTCTTGTTCGATGAACGGGGCGTTACAGCCATCGGCCACGAGCCCATCGATGCCGACGCCGCCGTCGCCCAGAAAGGCGAATTTTTCTCCTGCGAAAGTTATGTTTTGAAGACGAACCGCTTTCAGGTCGAGCTCATAGCTAATCTCGATAAGGTGCCCGAGGCGGGCGCGCTTTTGGTCTGCACCTGGCCGAAGCCGAAAGCCGGCTCCGGTTTTCCCGCCCGTCTTTTCGCTGTTATCCCGTAAAGAAAAGCGCCTGGAGAGGCACAGCAAAAGCGCCTTGGGCGCATAGGAATTTTATGAGATTCATCCGGAAAGGAGTCTAACATGAAATCGCCGCATCCGCAGGCTAACCGAGCCATTCTTTTGGGAAAGATTCTGTTTTGCAGCCTCTTCGTTTTTCTGGCGTCCTGGCAGGGGGAGGCGCAACAGCAGCCGGCCTCACCGCTCGGTCCGCTCAGCCCTCGAACCGGCCTTCTTCTGAAAGACGATGTCATCGTGCGGCTCATTCAAACCAGCTCCGGCGATCGGGCCTTTGACTTTATTACGCAGATCGCCCAATGGCATCGCATTCAAGCAGCCGAAGGTTTCACGCGTGCTGCAGAATGGGTTGTTCAAAAGGCCAAGGAATTCGGGCTCGAGCAGGTCGCCATCGAACGGTTTCCTTCTGACGGGAAGATCGAATATTTCGGCGAAATCACGCCTCCAAGATGGCAGGTGAGGAAAGCGGAGCTGTGGCTCACCTCGCCATTCCTGATGAAGCTCACCTCTTATGACGAGCTGCCGATGTCCCTGGCCACAGCCAGTACGAGCGCGGATGTCGAGGCTGAACTCGTGGACATCGGTGCGGGGACAGCTGACTCTGACTACGCTGCCGGCGTCAAGGGCAAGATCGTCTTCACTGCAAGCAATGCCCTGGCGGTTTTTGACCGCGCCGTTATTAAGGAGGGCGCTGCCGGCATCGTCTCGTCTTGGTCGGTGCCCGATTTTGACCATCTGAACCGGCGTCCGGGCGACTTCCCGGATCAGGTGGGATCGCAACGCCTGTCGCGAAAAGGTGCCGAGGGCCCCGGTCACTTTGCCTTTGTTATTTCTGCCCGCCGGGCTCAAGATCTCCGAACCATCATGCAACAGGGGAAAGCCCTTCGGGTCCACGCCATGGTCGACGCCGAGCTCGTGCCGGGCAACCTCGAGGTCGTCAGCGGTGTTATTCCTGGTTCTGTCTACCCGAATGAAGAAATCATAGTCACGGCCCATCTGGATCATTACAAGCCCGGCGCGAACGACAACGCCTCCGGCAGCGCCGCGATCCTCGAGATGGCCCGGACGCTGCGCGAGTTGATCGACAAAAAAGAGCTTCCCCCGCCGCTCCGGACGATCCGGTTCATGTGGGTCCCGGAATATAACGGCACATATGCCTGGTTGTCTGCCCATCTCAACGACCCCGTCAAACGGATCGCCAACTTCAACTTTGACATGGTCGGCGAAAACGTTGTCAAGACAAACTCCTTGCTCGGCCTGACTTACACGTCCGATTCAAACCCCTCATTTCTAAACGCGATCGTGGAGTCGATCGTGGATTTTGCCAATAGTTATAACAGTGAGCGGTATCCGCCCCAGATGGATCTGTACATTGGCTCCATCACTGGCTCCCGCAACCGTCTGTCCTGCCGGATGTTTCCTTATGAGACAGGCACCGATCACGAGCTGTTCAATAACTTAAGAATCGGAGCGGCATCAATGGGCTCCTGGCCGGACAATTTTTATCATTCGAGCGAGGATTCGCCCGATAAGGTCGATCCGACGCAGCTTCACCGGGCCGTGGTCATCGGGCTGGCCGGCATCACAACGGTCGCCTATGCTGACAACGAACACGCGCAGGATTTCGCCCGGCTGTCTCTACTATATGGGAGGAGGCGAATCGCCGCGAGCGAGTTCTCCGCGGTCAAATCGCTGCTGATGGCTTCGAGAGACGGTTTTGGCGACGCCGACCACCTCGCCGGGAATCTGATGGCGCACGTTTACCGCAGGGAGCGCGCCGCCATCGGTTCTGCGGCCGTGTTCGCCCGGACGGCCCAGGCGCGAAGCGATGTTGAAAAGACGATGACCCTGCTTAACGGTGATGAGGCAGCCTCGCGGAAAAAAGTGGATGAAGCCGCTGCGCTTCGAGCCGGCGAGCTGAATGTGATCCGGGTGCGGAAGTCACTGACCGAGGCAGAGAAGCGGGCGGCCAGGCTTTTTCCCGTCCGGAATAAAGGAAAGGAACTGCAAAACCTGGGCTACGTCAGCCGCATACTGGCCCAGGATTCAATAGCCCAGATTCCGAAAATCGAGACAGCCTTGAACGAAGCGAGCCAGCGTTTCCGGGCCCAGGGTGAAAACGAGCTGCTGCTAATGGGATTCTCTGATGCTCCTGCATTCTATGCCGACGGGCAACGCTCGATCCTGGAAATCCGCGATGCGGTCGCCGCGGAATACGCCCCTATCGCCGTCGAAGCGCTCGAGCTCTATTTTCGGGCGTTCGAAAAAGCCGGAGTGATGAAGATTCTCGAGAAATAACGCGTTTGCCCAAGCCAGGACTTACCCAAAAGTAGGGCCAAATTTTGGGGTAACTTCAGATAAGAGGGGCCTTGAAAAAACCGTATTTATGATGTATATTATGGGTCAGATTGATGCAAATAATGATTCACCGGAGGTGCCATGAAATCAATTACGATCCATGGATTGGACGAGGAAATAGAAAAGCTGATCAAAAAACGAGCTAAATCCGAACGCACAAGCGTCAATAGGATTGTGAAGGAGTTGCTGGGGAAGGCGCTTGGGGTAGGCGGCGATAAGAAAGACAACAGGGATGAGTTCACTGATCTCTTCGGTATATGGAAAGATGAGGAGGAAAAGGATTTCGCCGCTTCCATCAAGGACCTGGAAATTATCAATCCCTCTGACTGGCGATGAACAAAATTCTGCTCGACACAAACGCTTTCACTCGCTTCCTGGCCGGAGATGAAAAGGTCCTCTCCTATTTGGGCGGGGCGGAAAAGGTTTTTATGTCTGTGTTTGTTTTGGGGGAACTCTTTGCCGGTTTTAAAGCTGGGGGAAAAGAGAGGCAGAACAAACAAGTCTTAGAGCGATTTCTTCAAAAGTCCACAGTCAATGTGCTTGAGGCGTCGAAGGATACGGCAGAGATATTTGGCCTAATCAAAGATGGCTTGAGAAAGTCCGGAAATCCAATCCCGGTCAATGATATCTGGATCGCCGCTCATGCCTTTGAGACGGGTTCTGTGCTTATCACTTATGATTCTCATTTTTTAAGCATCCCGGGGCTGCGGATTTGGGACGAACTGAGCCAATAGCCCGCTCGACTGGGTTCGCTCCTCAATACTCATTCAGTGATGTTGACGGACGCCCCTCGGATTGATATCATCTTTCCAGAGCAAAAATCTTTTCCTAAAATGGAGGTCAAGATGCGTCTTCGCTGGAAAGGGCCGTGGCTTTTCTTGGCTCTTTTTTCTCTCTGGGCAATTCATCCTTTTGCCTTCGCCCAGGATTTCAGCAAGGTCCAGATCGAGACGGTCAAAGTCGCGGAGGACGTCTATATGCTTGTCGGCGCAGGCGGCAACATCGGCGTTTTCGCGGGCGAAAACGGGGTTTTGCTCGTGGACAGCCAGTTCAGCCAGCTCATGGAGAAGATCAAAGCGGCTGTCGCGGCGATTAATCCGGGACCGGTCCGCTTTTTAATCAACACCAACTGGCACTACGACCATGTTTACGGAAATGAGCCCCTGGCCAAAGCCGGCGCTGTCATCATCGCCCACGAAAATACCTGGAAGCGTATGACCAGCGAGCAAACCTACCCCGAGTTTGACTTTAAACAACCTCCGGCCGCGGCAGCGGCCCGGCCCGTTGTGACGTTTCTGGACTCCCTCACTTTGCATTTTAACGGCGACACAATTCAAGTCATGCATATTGAGAACGCCCACTCCGATGCGGATATCCTCGTTTTCGCTCCCAGGGCCAATGTCATGCAAACAGGCGACCTCTATTTTTCCAGCGGCTATCCCTTCATCGACATCTCTCATGGCGGTTCCATCGACGGCATGATTGCCGCGGCAGGTCAGATTCTCGAAGTGATTGATGAGAACACAAAGGTGATCCCGGGACATGGTCCTTTGTCCGATCGCGCCGGAGTTGAGCAGTTTAAGAATATGATGGTGACCGTCCGGGACCGCATTGCCAAGCTAATCAAAGAAGGGAAGACGGTTGAGGAGGTTATAGCGTCCAAGACCACGGCGGATTTTGACACCGCGAGAGGGCTGGGCCTTCCTGCGGAGACGTTTGTGAAGATTGTCTATGCTGAGTTATCGAAACAATAAACAGGAGTGGAGGGACAATGCACAAGACCTTAGCTCTAGGTATTTTGATTGTTTTTGTTATTATGATGTTGAGCCTGAGCTGTGCGCCGGGCCCCAATGACGTGGTCAAGACGCCTGACAAGGAAGGAAAGGTGGCCGGATTCTGGAAAGGACTCTGGCACGGCTTGATCTCGCCCATCACGTTCGTCATTTCGATTTTTTCCAAGAGCGTGAATTTCTACGAAGTCCACAACAACGGCGGCTGGTACAACTTCGGGTTCGTGATTGGTGCCGGGCTTTTCCTCAGCGGCGGTATTTTGGGAAGAAGACGAAAGAGATAAGATAATTCACGACGGCCAGGGCGATCAAAATCAGGATAATCGTCAGCCAGACCGTCTTCTCCGTGATCCGGAAGAAACCCGCGCTGACCGGGCTCCTGTAGGGTTTGGCTTTGTCAACAAGCGCTTCGATATTTTTCTTTTTCTCCGGGCTCCAGGCATATGATGATTTCTGGAGCGCCCGGGTGAAATATTTTTCCAGGATGAGGTTCTCCTTGTAGGAGACGAAGAGCGCTTCCCGTCCGGTTTTCATATTTCTTGTCTTTTCGGCCTCCTCTTCTTTTTTATCCCGGCGGAAAATATGAACCCTCATCTCGTACAAGAATGGATGAATCAGGGGGTTATGCATGCTCAGGAACTGGCTGTAGTCCTTGTCCTTCCAATCCCTCAAAACTTGCGCGTAATGGTCCCCCTGGATCTCATCGGTTTGTTTCAGGAGGTCCGCCGAGAGGCGGGAGTAAAATACGCCGACCTCCGGGTCCTCGTGCTTTTGCGTGAATTCGTTCATCGGTTCTTCCTTGAGGAGCCAGGAAAGCAGCGGAAAACGCTCGACGTATCCGGCCACGCGGCCGGGGGTGTTGGAAGCGCAGGCTCCGAGAAGAAGCAGGTTGACGGTCAGGAGGAGGGAAGTCGTACTTAGCGACTTCGACCTGATTTTTTCCGCAATGATTTTCGGCTTTATTCCCTTCCACAAGGCCACCTGGAAGAGGCCCACGGCCAGAGCATTGAGGCCGATATCCCGGAAATCGAAGTAGCGTTCGGGAATCATCCACTGCAGGATTTCATCAAAGATCCCGACAAGAGAGCCGCTGAGAAAGGCGACAAGGTAAATGGTTTTGTCCCGGATGGAAAGGCTTAGGGCGCTAAAAAGAAAATAGCCAAGGACACCGTATTCCAGGAAATGAATGGCCTGCTCGGGCACCCTCCACAGCTTCAAAGTGAAATAGACATAGAGGCAAGCGACTGCTGTCAGCCAAATATAGTTTGACGGCGACCGGATCTTCAGCTTGAAGACAAGAAAGTAGAGAAGAAATAAAAAGACTGCCCCGACCGCAGCCAGCACGGCATATCCGAAAAGCGACCGCCCCCAATGCGCGGAGACGAAGTTTTGAATTGTCCGGGCTATCGGCACAATCAGAAAAATGGCCAGGCTGCATAGGGTCACCCATAGCCAGGCCCGAAACTTTTTCTTTTTATCCATAGCAGCTCTCCCTATATTAGTGTTTTTTTTATAAATTTTCTTTGACATTTGAAAATTTAATTATCTATAATGAACTTAAGCTGCTGGCTGGAGAGGGATCCTCCTTAGCCCCGCTTCCTTTTCCTTTTTCAAACCTTGGCGCCTCACCAGCCAGCGCCTCGTCAAAATTTGTCACAAATTTAGGCAAAAAATTGTCTTTCTATTCCCATTCAATGTCTCCACGCTTTCAGAAAGTGAGTGGGCTGAGGACTTGCATAAACATTTTTCGGGATTCTGGCGTAATATTGATGTGAAAGACATTCATGGAAGAAAAACAGCTGATCAGGAGCTGCCTTCAGGGGAACGAGGAGGATTTTAAGAAGATTATGGACGCATATACCTCCAAAGCGATGGCGATGGCCATGAACATCCTGGCCAATCGAGATGATGCCGAAGACGCCTGCCAGGAGACGTTCATCCAGGCCTACCTGAATCTGGCAAGATTCGACCAGAAAAGGGACTTCAAAAACTGGCTCTATTCGATTCTTTACCGCCGCTGCCTTGACCAGTTGAGGCGCCGACGCCGCACGAATGTCCTTTTGAAAAAAATGCTAACGGATTCACCGGCCGCGCTGTCCGCCAAACCGGATCCATCGCCTGGAGATAAAGGCCTTCCTTCCATACTTCTCGACTTCCTGAAGCCCAAGGAGAGAACCGTCCTCTGTCTTTGGGCCAACGAAGGGTACACGTCTCAGGAGATAGCGGAAGTCCTGCGCTGCTCTGCCAGCACGGCGCGCGTTTACCTTTTCCAGGCGCGGAGAAAAATAAAAAAAGCATTGGAGAAAAGCGATGCTTCGCTGCAGGTTGATTGACCTTTTCTACGCTATTTTGCCGTTAAAAATCTGGAGGGATTTTCTCATCCGCAGCCATATCGAACGCTGTCCCTATTGTCAGGCTGAATTAGCGGGCAGGGAGGCGGCGAAGTCTATAATGGTGACCGAGAACGAGGTCAGCCCTCTGGCTTCTCTTTGGCCTCAGGTCAAAGCCCGCTTGGTGAGCTTTAAGGACGACCGGGCACAAGCAACGCCGCTCTTAGCCCAAAAGCGCTGGCGCTGGGCGGCCGCAGCCGCAGGACTTTTTATTGCTGGGCTGGCGAGTTTTTGGCTCTTGAAGGGCTATCGGACAGAAGATATGGCGAATGGGGGGAAGTCGCCCGATCGGTTCAGGATAAACTATATCAAGATTGAAGATAAGCCCGCTCAGGCTTACCTCTACCAGCCCGGCGAATCCGACTTGATCATCATCTGGGTTCAAAAATCCCCTTAAAGGAGATTAATGATGAATAAGAAAACAACATTTCTTATCTTGGTGTTTTTTCTATTCTTTAGCGCTGCGGCCTTGGCCCAGCCCGCAGCGAACACGCAGGGGCCTGCCGGAGCAGATATCAGGTTGCGTTTTTTTGAGGGGCTGAGGGAGGGCGCGGCCGAACCGGCCAAAGTCATCACCTCCTCTTTTTTGCATTCCACGATCACTGCCAGCATCAAATCGGACGAAGACCTGGCCGAGGAGCAGAAACAGATCAAGAAGACCTTTAACTTGAAAGACGTGAAGCTTCTTACCGAAGCCGTTCTAAAATGGCCGGCAAGGGAGCCGGGAAAGGTTTCTCATATCCTGCGGCTCGATGGCCAGCAGTATCTGATTTTCCTTACGCCCCTGGACCAATCACGGAAGGGACAATTCAGAGTGGAAGTTTTTGAGCAGAGTGACGGAGCGAAAAAAAACCTTTTGGATACTGAAGTCGTTTTGCCCGCCAAGAACATCGCCGTTTTCGGTTTTGAGGATACTCAGCAGAAGCCCTATTTCCTCTCTTTGCGTGCGCCGCAGGCCGTCCTGGGGGGTGTTAAAGGTGGAATCAAAGGAGGCGTAGAGGGCGGCGTTGAAGGAGGCGTGAAGGGGGGAGTTTCCGGAGGCGTTGCCGGCGGTGTTGAAGGAGGCCTGAAAGTCGGTGTTCCTGTGCCGGAGGACCTGGAGAAATTCGCCAAGGGCGCGGTGAAAGTGGAAGGCGACCTTAAACCGCCGAAATTGGCTAAGAGGTTTGACCCAGTTTATCCCGAGGAGGCGGCAAAAGCCGGCATTGAGGGGACCGTTATCCTGGAAGCGAGGATAGATGCCTTGGGTAAAGTATCAGATGTGATGGTTCTTAGGTCCGTGCCTCAACTCGACCAGGCGGCTGTTGAAGCCATCAAGAAGTGGGTCTACGAGCCCATGCTAATCAAGGGCAAGCCCGTAGAAGCCGTGTTCACGGTGACGGTGCGCTTCGCTCTTTATGGAGGGGAAAAGAAAGACACCGTGAAAAAAGAGGGCGAAGATTTAGAAAAGGAGGCTGTGAGAGCAACCGGAGAGATCAACCCGCCCCACTTGATCAAAAGGGTCAATCCGGTATATCCGGAGGACGCGCGGAAGGCCGGAATCCAGGGAACTGTCATCCTGGAAGCCATGTCGGATGAACAAGGGAATGTTGTGCGGGTCAAGGTTCTCCAGTCCATTCCCGAACTTGATCAGGCTGCTGTCGACGCCCTGAAACAGTGGAAGTACGAGCCCGTAATTATAGACGGGAAACCAAAAGCAGTGGTTTTTACTGTGACCATCCGCTTCAGGTTGGATTAGTATATTTCAGCTCTGAGCCGAAAAGGCTGTGAGGGATCAGGAAGACAACGAGCGTCAGCACTGACGCGGCCAGGATCCAACCCCTAGCGGGCTTGCCGCCGCGCCCGGCGATGAGTGCGGCCACCCAGCCCAGCATGGCGATAAGCGTTTTGCTGTCCGTCAAGTCAAGGCCCAGCGGGAATCCCGTCCACCAGGCGCCGAAAGCGAATTTCTGGACTAAGGGTCCAAGAATGAAGCCTCCCACGAAAAGCAACGCTGCCGTCCACAGAGCAAATTTGCGCATGCTGTTCTTTCGGATCAGGGCAGCAATGCCCGCGCATGTGGAGAAAAGCATCGCCGCGAACATCACCAGCACATGCGAGATCAGGACGGCCCCGGGGACGTGCCCTTTGAACCTGAGAATGGCGGGCTCTTCGCCGGTCAAAGAGACTTCGTTCCCCTGAAAAGATAAAAAGGCTTTATAGGCGAGCTTCCCTGCCATCGGCTGCTTCGGCAGACTGGTCACAAGCTTGTCCCCTTGTCTGGAAAATGGGATTTGGGCCCAGGGATCGGCTGTCCTAAACCTCTTGTAGAGAAGGCGGCCTGAGACCTCGGGGTTGGGGGCCGGGATGCTGATCTCGCAGTCAGAAGTGATCTCGTGACTCCGGATCAACTTGTATTTGATCTCGGCGTCCCCCAGAGTAACCTTCCCGCGCAAAGGATATGTTGGGCCGGTGATTCGCTGGTAGATTGCGCTCGACAAAGTGATGACGACGGCAAAAAACCAGAAGAAGAATTTCTTCATGCTGATCCTTTAATATCAATTCCCCCTAGAATCGCCGTAGCCTTTATAAAGAGTGTTGGAGCTGCCTCAGCGCCCGGAGTGAAGGTGTGCGTCTGCTCAATCCCGCCCAGAATCGGATGGCCGTCGACTTCGACCCGCCAGCTCTGAGGCGCTTTGATTTCGATCCCTCCCATGATGGCCGTAAGCTCGATGTTCGCTTTCCCTTCGGCCAGGCGGGCCTGAGCAAAATCAAGGTCTATTCCACCCATAATGGCCGTGGCTTTTCCGCCCCGGAAACTCTGGGATTCGATGCGCCGCTCAAGGCCCGAGAACATGGCGAAAGCGTCCAGGTCATTCTCTTTGGCGCTAAAGGCAGCCTCGCGCGGACGGCGGCCGCTTAACCCGAACAAAATCCATACTCCCAGAACGATGAAAAGAATCGGCCAGACATAGTGCCAGGCGCTTTTGCCCAGGATATCCAGCTTGGCCAGCATGAAAAAGCTCCCGATAACAATAAGGACAACGCCCCCCGAGGCATTGCGGAAGTTGTTGGCGAAGAGATGCACAACCCCGGCAAGAATCAGGATGAGCGGCCAGTACTTGGAAAAAATTGCGCCAAAGTCAAGCCGTCCCATCCTGTCGAGCAGGAATAGCACGCCGACAACGATGAGAACAAGGCCCCAAAAAATACGGCTAGAAGCATTCCTCGGTGCAGTCATTTTGGTCTCTCCTTTATTGTGCCTTTATACCATATTTTACCTTTTAAGAGAATATTATTTAGTCACAAAACGTTGGAGGGTGAGGACAATAATTAGAGCCCCATTTCCTATTGGGCGGGATGGAGGCCGGCCCGAAGCCCCGGGGGGAAGAGGCGAGGGTGTTGGGCGAGGAAGCCCGTCGAAGACTGAGCGGGCACGGTTTCTCGACCGGAGGGAGAGAAGAGCGAAGGATGAG
>Ga0209253_10003268_pt1 | contig 14283 bp, 11 predicted proteins | sample FrelakmetBRP12BR_FD_187145 | JGI IMG/M metagenome (GOLD analysis project Ga0209253, IMG submission 187145) | Freshwater lake sediment microbial communities from the University of Notre Dame, USA, for methane emissions studies - BRP12 BR (SPAdes)... | ecosystem: Environmental > Aquatic >...
GCCGGGAGACAATGTAACACTGACGGTGGAACTCATCTCAGTGATAGCGATGGAGAAGGAGCTGCGGTTTGCGATACGTGAAGGTGGAAGGACTGTTGGTGCTGGTGTTGTTACTGAGGTACTGGGATAAAAATTATGAGAGATATAATTCTATTTCAATGTACAGAATGTAAAAACAGAAACTATTCAAGTATGAAGAATAAAAAAAATACAACCGAGAAGATTCAGATTAAAAAATATTGCAGAAATTGCAGGAGGCATACATTACATAAGGAGACAAAGGCGTAGGCCAGTAGCTCTAACGGCTAGAGCATCGGACTCCAAATCCGAGGGCTGTGGGTTCGAATCCCTCCTGGCCTGCCATTTTATAAATCGTCATTCATAAATGAAAGACTAAGAATAATGAAGAATAACAACAGGATAAGCTGCTATGTTAAACAAGATTAAGGAATTTTTCAGGGAAGTACAGGTTGAGACAAAGAAGGTGGTTTTCCCTTCTAAGGATGAACTGATTGGTTCTACATGGGTTGTAATCATAACAGTTTTCATTATTTCCTTGTTTTTAGGAATCATTGATCTTGGACTTTCAAAATTAGTAGGGATTGCGCTGAGATAGACTATGGAAAAAAACTGGTATGTAGTGCACACGTATTCTGGGTTTGAAGAAAAAGTCAAACTTTCGATAGAGGAAAAGGTTGACAAACAAAATTTTGGGGAGAGAATTTCAAGGATACTTATCCCTACAGAAAGGGTTATAGAGCTGCGAGGAGGGAAAAAGAAAGAAAGCGATAAGAAATTTTATCCCGGATATATACTTATTGAGATGGAATTGGATGATGAGACATGGCATCTCATCAGAAGTACCCCACGGGTAACCGGATTTGTAGGAGGTGCAAAACCTATTGCCTTGTCAGAGGAAGAGGTCGCAGTAATAATTCAGCAGATAGAAAAGGGGCCTGTTTCTCAGGTCAAGACCCAGTTCCAAAAGGGAGAGAGCATTAGGATTATTGATGGACCATTTGCCAATTTTATCGGTAGTGTTGAGGATGTAGATTTGGACCATGGCAGGCTTAATGTTATGGTTAGTATTTTTGGGAGACAGACACCTGTTGAGCTCAATTTTCTCCAGGTGGAAAAGGCATAAATTATATGGAAATTCTAAATTCTAAACTCCAAATCCTAAATAGGATTTGGAAACTATAATATAGGATTTTAAAGAATAGGGGGTCATATGGCTAAAAAAGAAATTATTGCCCAGGTCAAGCTTCAGATACCTGCTGGTAAAGCAAATCCTGCACCGCCTGTTGGTCCGGCACTCGGGCCGCATGGTGTCAATATCATGGAGTTCTGTAAGGCATTTAATGCTCAGACACAGGCACTTGGAGATACAATAATACCAGTGGTATTAACAGTGTATGCTGACAGGTCATTTACATTTATAACCAAGACTCCTCCTGCTTCAGACCTCCTGAAAAAGGCAGCTGGTATCATAAAAGGGTCAAGTACCCCGAATAAAGAGAAGGTCGGCAAAGTTGCATCTGCTCAGATAAAAGAAATCGCACAAAAAAAGCTTCCTGACCTGAATGCCTTCTCTATAGACAAAGCAGAAAACATCATTAAGGGTACTGCAAGAAGTATGGGGATCGAAATAACGGATTAAAGAGGTAGAAATGGGTAAAAAGTTAAACACAGCGCAAGAAAAGATCGAGACAGGCAAAGAATATTTACTTGAAGACGCAATAAAGCTCGTGAAGGAATCTTCCTATACAAAATTTGATGAGACCGTTGATTTAACAGTAAATCTTGGTGTCGATCCAAGGAAATCAGAACAGATGGTGAGGGGTACGGTTGTTCTTCCACATGGCTTAGGCAAAAAAGTGAGGGTTCTTGTATTTGCAAAAGGAGAAAAGGAAAAGGAGGCCCTCGATGCAGGCGCCGACTATGTTGGTGCAGAAGATCTTGTCGATAAGATAACCAAGGGATGGCTTGATTTTGACAAGTCTATTGCAACTCCTGATATCATGGGTACTGTTGGAAAATTAGGGAAGATACTCGGGCCGCGAGGTCTTATGCCAAACCCGAAACTTGGCACAGTAACCTTTGATGTGGCAAGGACTGTAAAAGAGATAAAGGCTGGAAAAGTAGAATATAAAACAGAAAAAGCAGGGATTGTTCATGTTCCGGTCGGGAAAGTCTCATTCGATATCGAGAAACTCATTGATAACGCTAAAACCATAATTAATTCGATCATAAAGGCAAAACCGGCAACGAGCAAAGGGAGATATCTGAAAAAGATATCTGTCTCGTCAACTATGGGTCCGGGGATCGCTATTGATATAGCCTCCCTGGGAAAGGGGGTATAAACTGAACAAGTCAGAAAAAGCACAAGTTATACAAAAACTGAAAGACGAGTTCAACAGAGCAAAAGCTGTCATTTTCACAGACTACAGGGGGCTAACTGTTGCTGAGCTTTCGGAGTTGAGGGGCCTTTTGAGGGAAGGGAACTTCGAGTATAAAGTTATTAAAAACACCCTTGCCAAGATTGCATCTGAAGGAACTTCTGTATCTGCTGCAAAGGATTCTTTTAAAGGTCCTGTAGGAATAGCTATCAGTTACGATGACCCTGTATTGACTGTAAAGAAAATACTTGAATATTCAAAGAAGAATGATAAGCTCAAAGTCGGGATTGGTATTATTGAAGGGTCAGTCTGCGCATCTCATGAATTGAAGGCTGTTGCTGAGTTGCCGCCGAAGAACATATTGCTCTCGATACTTGCAGGCACTTTCCAGGCTCCACTCAGTAAACTTGCCTGTGCGCTCAATGCAACATTAAGCAGTTTTGGTTATGCATTAACTTCATTAAAAAATAAACGTGAGGCGTAAGGAATAAGGGATAAAGAGATAAAAAACCCTCTCAACCGCTTATGCCTGACGGGATACAAAAGGAGGATTTAAAGATGGCTGTAACAAAAGAAGAGGTTTTTGAGTTTATTGACACAATGACAATCCTCGATATGTCAAAGTTCATAAAAGAGTTCGAGGAAAGATACGGGGTAACTGCTGCAGCACCGATTGCCATGGCTGCTATGCCAGGAGCTGCTGCAGGGGCTGCTGCACCTGAGGTAGAGGAAAAGACAAGTTTTGATGTAATCCTCGCTACTGTAGGGGAGAAGAAGATACAGGTTATTAAAGTTGTAAGAGAACTTACCTCCCTGGGATTAAAAGAGGCAAAGGATCTTGTTGACGGAGCTCCAAAGCCGGTTAAGACAGGAGTTTCAAAAGAGGAAGCAGATTCGATCAAAGCAAAGCTTGAGGAGCAGGGTGCAACAGTAGAAATCAAATAATTAAGGAGACATATGACAAGGGTTCTTAGAAAGAGACAAAACTTTGGAAAAGTCCCTCAATTCTTAGAAATCCCGAACCTCATAGAGATACAGAAAAGATCACATGATAAGTTTTTACAGAAAGATGTTCCTGTAGACAAAAGAGGAGAATCCGGCTTACAGGCGGCATTTTTAAGTGTATTTCCGATCATAGATTACAATGAGACTGCCTCTATAGAGTTTTTAGGTTACACGATAGGCGAACCAAAATTTAGTGTTCGAGACAGCTTACAAAAAGGCATTACACATGCTGCGCCACTGAAGATAAAGGTAAAGCTGAACCTATGGGAATTAGAACCAAAGGGGAGTAAAAGTTTAAAAGAGTCGAGGGAAGAGGACGTCTATATTGGCGAGATGCCATTAATGACTGACACCGGTACTTTTGTTATCAACGGTACCGAACGTGTTATTGTCAGCCAGCTTCATCGCTCGCCCGGGGTATTTTTCAGCCATGACAAGGGAAAAACTCATGCAAGTGGGAGGCTCCTTTATTCAGCGAGGGTAATTCCTTCACGCGGTTCATGGCTTGATTTTGAATTTGACACAAAAGATATCCTCTATGTGAGAATTGACAGAAGGAGGAAACTCCCTGCAACGATAGTCCTTAAGGCTCTGGGTTATTCAAATGAAGATCTTTTAAAAATCTTTTACCCGATCGAATTAATCAGTATCAGTGGAAATAAATTTACCCGTACTGTAAGTGAGGTCCTTGTAGGGCTAAAGTCATCCATTAATATCATCGCGCCTAATACCAAAGAACTGATCTTAAAGGAAGGAGGCAAGATTACAAGAGGCGCCATTCGGAAGATGGAGGCATCCGGAGTCAAAACGATTCCAATATCAAAAGAGGAGATTATTGGCAGAATAACCCTCAGAGATATTATTGATCCTTCTACCGGTGAGGTGATCCTTGAGGGTAATGAGGAAATTAAGGAAGAGTCTTTTAATAAAATAATTTCTCTTAAGATTGATTCACTGAGCCTCCTTTTCATAGACAATATTCATTACCTTCCTTCTCTGAGAGATACTCTTCTGACTGATAAGGTCAGCTCACAGGAAGAGGCTTTACTTGAGATTTACAAGAAACTGAGGCCAGGTGAGCCTCCGACTATAGCTGCTGCAAAAGACCTTTTTAACGGTTTATTTTTTGATCCGAAAAGATATGATCTTTCACCGGTGGGACGCCTGAAATTAAATAAAAGGCTGAATATAGAAGTACTGCTGGAAACCAGGATTCTGACAGATAAAGACATTGTAGAGATAGTAAGATACCTTTTCAGTCTCAGGACAGGAAAAGGCGAAGTTGACGATATAGATCATTTGGGTAACAGAAGGATCAGAAGGGTTGGGGAACTCCTCGAAAACCAGTTCAGAATTGGGCTCGTTAGGATGGAACGGACCATAAAAGAGAAGATGACCCTGACAGAACTTGAAACAGCCATGCCACATGATTTAATAAATGCCAAACCTGTCATGGCAGCTTTAAAGGAGTTCTTTGGTTCGAGCCAGTTGAGCCAGTTTATGGATCAGACAAACCCGTTGTCCGAGATAACGCATAAAAGAAGGCTCTCCGCACTCGGCCCTGGTGGTCTGACTCGTGAGAGGGCCGGGTTTGAGGTGAGAGATGTTCACCCGACCCATTATGGAAGAATATGCCCAATCGAAACACCTGAAGGTCCGAACATCGGACTTATAACATCCCTTGCTTCATATGCAAGGGTTAATGATTTCGGTTTTATAGAAGTTCCCTACAGGAAAGTTGTTAATGGCAAGGTTACAAAAACCATTGAATATCTCTCGGCAATAGATGGTGAGAAATACATCATTGCAGAGGCAACCTCACCCATGGATGAAAAAGGGAACTTAACCGGAGAGACAGTTTCTTCGAGGGTTGGTGGAGACTTCAGGATGGTCTCACCCAAGGAAGTAGATTACATGGATGTATCTCCCAAACAAATAGTTGGTGTTTCTGCGTCTCTCATCCCATTTCTCGAAAATGACGATGCGAACAGGGCTTTGATGGGCTCGAACATGCAGAGACAGGCAGTGCCTTTACTTCAACCAGAAGCTCCAATTGTCGGTACCGGCATGGAATATGTCGCAGCAAGGGATTCTGGCGCACTTGTCCTCGCAAAGCGGGCAGGTGTCGTTGAAAGCGTTGACGCATCCAGGATTGTTGTGAGGACCTCGGAACATAGAGGAGGAGTTGACATTTACAATCTCATAAAATTTCAGAGGTCGAACCAGGCTACATGCATTAACCAGAAGTCTCTCGCTGATATCGGAGAAGTTGTGAAAACAGGCGATATACTTGCTGATGGCACATGTACAGATTCTGGAGAATTGGCACTCGGACAGAATGTCCTTGTTGCCTTTATGCCCTGGGGCGGGTATAACTTTGAAGATGCGATCCTTGTCAGCGAAAGACTTGTAAAGGAAGATATTTATACATCGGTGCATATTGAAGAGTTTGGCGTCGAGGCACGGGAAACAAAACTCGGTCCAGAAGAAATTACCCGTGACATTCCAAACGTTGGAGAAGAAGCATTAAGAAATCTTGATGAAAGCGGAATAATCAGAATAGGCGCAGAAGTAAAGCCAGGTGAGATACTCGTAGGGAAAGTAACACCAAAGGGAGAAACACAGCTGACACCAGAAGAGAAACTCCTCAGGGCTATTTTCGGAGAAAAGGCAGAAGAGGTTAAAGAGAGTTGCCTGTATGTGCCACCCGGAATAGAGGGAACAATAATTGATGTTAGGGTTTTTTCGCGAAAAGGAACTGCAAAGGACGAAAGGGCAAAGAGTATAGAAGAAGAGGATATCCAGAGACTGCAACGTGACCTTGAAGAAGAGGTAAGAATAACAAAGGATGAAAAGTTCAGAAAGTTGAGGGAATTTTTTGCCGGACAAACAGTTTCAGAAGATATCAAGGATTCCCGGACAAAAGAAATTATCTGCACGAGGGGCAAAAAGCTCTTAGAAAAACATATGGACAGGATAAAGGATGAACATCTTATACGCATTAAGCTTGAAGATAGCACTATGCGCGAAAAGATGGAATCAATAAACAATGAGGCTAATCAGTATATCCGCTATCTCGAGTCGAGATATGACGAGCAAATCGACAGAGTAAAAAGAGGGGATGAACTGCCTCCGGGTGTTAATAAAGTTGTAAAAGCATATATTGCAATGAAGCGGAAAATACAGATCGGAGACAAGATGGCAGGCCGCCATGGGAATAAAGGTGTAGTAGCAATGGTTCTGCCGGAAGAAGACATGCCTTACCTGCCGGATGGCGCACCTGTAGATATTGTGCTGAACCCTCTTGGTGTTCCATCAAGAATGAATGTAGGCCAGGTACTCGAAACACACCTTGGGTGGGCGGCAAGAGCCCTCGGATTTAATGTGGCAACCCCGGTCTTCGAGGGTGCAAAAGAGGATGAGATAAAAGATCTTCTGAAAAGGGCTAAACTGCCGTCAACCGGGCAGGTAACTCTTCATAATGGAAAGACAGGAGAGCCATTTGATAAGCCTGTAACAGTAGGGTACATGTATATGATGAAACTGCATCATCTCGTTGATGATAAAATACATGCCCGCTCCATCGGGCCTTATTCACTGGTTACTCAGCAGCCTCTGGGCGGAAAGGCACAGTTTGGAGGTCAAAGACTTGGTGAAATGGAAGTTTGGGCACTTGAGGCATATGGGGCTTCCTATACACTGCAGGAGTTTCTGACCGTAAAAAGCGATGATGTTACCGGGAGAGCACGTATGTATGAAGCAATCGTGAAAGGTGATGCAACCCTTGAGCCAGGGGTACCGGAATCTTTTCATGTATTAATAAAAGAACTCCAGAGTCTTGGACTTGATGTGGAACTTCTGGAGAAAAAGAGCAAGGGGGAGTAGCTTGACAGAAGATATCTATGCTATTTTTCAAAGGCCAAAGGATCCGACGGATTTCGAGGCAGTAAGGATTCGGCTTGCTTCACCGGAAAAAATAAGGGAGTGGTCTTATGGTGAGGTTAAAAAGCCTGAAACAATAAATTATCGTACCTTCAAACCCGAAAGAGATGGTCTGTTTTGTGCAAAGATCTTTGGTCCTATAAAGGACTGGGAATGCATTTGTGGCAAATACAAGAGGATGAAGCACAGAGGAGTTGTATGTGATAAATGCGGGGTTGAGGTAATACAATCCAAAGTAAGGCGTGAAAGATTAGGCCACATTGAACTTGCAACCCCTGTTGCGCACATTTGGTTTCTGAAGGGATTACCAAGCCGTATAGGTACTCTCCTTGATATGACCATGAGGCAGCTCGAAAAGGTTCTCTATTTTGAAAGCTATGTGGTTATTGACCCTGGTGATACCGCTTTAAAGGAAAAAGAACCCCTTAATGAAGACGAATACAGGAAAAAGACCTCAGAGTATGGATCAAGATTCAAGGCAGGGATGGGAGCAGAGGCTATAAGAGAACTGTTACGAAGGATTGACCTTGAAGTCCTTTATGTTGAACTGAAGACAAAGATAAGTGAAGCTGTTTCGATAGGCATTAAGAAGAAGATTACAAAGAGACTAAAGGTTGTAGAGGCATTCAGAAAATCCAGCAATAAGCCGGAATGGATGATTATGGATGTTATCCCTGTTTTACCTCCGGACCTCAGGCCATTGGTGCCATTAGAAGGTGGCCGTTTTGCAACTTCCGATCTCAATGACCTTTATAGAAGGGTTATCAACAGGAATAACAGGCTGAAAAGATTGATGGAGCTTAAGGCCCCAAGTGTAATTATAAAAAATGAAAAGAGGATGCTCCAGGAAGCTGTTGATGCACTGTTTGATAATGGAAGAAGGAGCAGGGTTCTAAAAACTACCACCAAAAGGCCGCTGAAATCTTTAAGTGATATGATAAAGGGAAAGCAGGGCCGTTTCAGGCAGAACCTTTTAGGAAAACGTGTTGACTATTCCGGCAGGTCAGTTATTGTTGTCGGCCCTGAACTGAAACTTCATCAGTGTGGTCTTCCGAAAAGGATGGCCCTTGAACTGTTCAAGCCATTCATCTTTAATAAACTTGAAGAAAAAGGCTTTGCAACAACAATAAAAGCAGCCAAAAAACTTGCGGAAAAAGAAAGTCCCGAGGTCTGGGATGCGCTCGAGGAGGTAATAAGTGAGCACCCGGTACTCCTTAACCGCGCTCCAACCTTACACAGGCTTGGCATGCAGGCATTTGATCCCATCCTTGTAGAGGGAAAGGCCATAAAATTACATCCTTTGGTTTGTACCGCCTTTAATGCGGACTTTGATGGAGACCAAATGGCTGTTCATGTCCCGTTATCGATAGAGGCTCAAATTGAGGCCAGGGTTCTCATGATGTCTGTCAACAACATCTTATCTCCTGCAAATGGCAAACCAATAGTAGTGCCGACTCAGGATATGGTCCTTGGTATTTATTACCTCATGAAAGAAAGAAAAGGCGCCAAGGGAGAAGGAAAGGTATTTGCCGACGCTGAAGATGTCAGGATCGCTTATGATGCAGGCATTCTTGATGAGCACGCAAAGATAAAAGTAAGAATGGATAGTACATTTGTTGATACAACTACAGGCAGGATGATCTTCAGTGAGATACTCCCTCAGGGTATCTCGTTTTCGATGATTAACAAGGATATGACAAAGAAAGAACTCGGAAAGTTAATAGAGTTCATTTACAAGAGATCAGGCAAGCGCGATACAGTTCTATTTCTCGATAATCTTGAGCAGCTTGGATTTAAATATGCGACAAAATCAGGTGTCTCTATATCCATGGCTGATATGCATATACCCACAAAGAAACCCGAGCTTATCAGAAATGCTGAACAGGAAGTCATTGAGGTTCAAAAACAATATGCTGATGGTCTCATAACACATGGTGAACGCTATAACAAGGTTATTGACATTTGGGCGAACGTAACCGAGAAAGTCGCTGACGAAATGATGAAAGAACTCGGAGCAGAGGACGGGAAAGCCCTCTCAGAAGAAGATCTCAAAGAGAGGAGGTCTTTTAACAGCATCTTTATGATGGCTGATTCCGGTGCAAGGGGAAGTACTGCCCAGATAAGACAGCTCGCGGGCATGAGGGGATTGATGGCAAAGCCTTCAGGCGAAATTATTGAGACGCCGATTACAGCAAATTTCAGGGAAGGATTAACGCCTTTACAGTACTTTATCTCCACTCATGGAGCACGGAAAGGTCTTGCTGATACTGCCTTAAAAACTGCGAATTCAGGGTATCTCACAAGAAGACTTGTAGATGTTGCCCAGGATGTCATCATATATGAAGACGACTGCGGGACAACCGATGGCATAATCGTCACTTCACTTGTGGAAGGTGGAGAAATAATACAGCCGTTAGAAGAGAGAATCCTTGGAAGGATTGCTGTCGAAGACATCAAAGACCCTATGACCAAGGAAGGCATCATAAAAAGGAATCAGGAAATAGATGAAGAGATAACACAGAAGATTATTGATGCAGGTATAGACAGGATTAAGATACGGTCTGTTCTTACCTGTCAGTCAAAGTTCGGTGTATGCACAAAATGTTATGGAAGGGACCTTGGAAGTGGTGAGACAGTAGAAAAAGGCGAAGCCGTTGGAATAATTGCAGCTCAATCCATTGGAGAGCCAGGGACTCAGCTTACCATGAGAACGTTCCATATCGGCGGTACAGCTTCAAAGATCGTTGAACAGACAATACTTGAGTCGAAAAATTCAGGAACCATCAAATTCATAAATATAAGCACTGTTAAAAACAGAGGCGGCCTCCTTGTTGTTATGAACAGGAATGGAAACATTGCTGTTGTGGATTCAAAAGGCAGGGAAAAAGAGAAATATTCCATCGTCTATGGTGCAAAATTGATGGTTCAAAATGGACAGAAGGTCGAGATAGGGCAGAAACTCGTTGAGTGGGACCCATATTCAACCCCTATCATTACAGAACTTGGCGGAAGGATTGCCCTTGGAGACATTATGGAGGGAGCAACAGTCAAGGAAGAGGTTGATGAGGTAACAGGGCTATCTCATAGAGTCATCATCGATTATCCTGCGCATATGAGACCAAGGATTTCCATTAAGGATGAACACGGCAAGGTAACTCTTAAAATTCCTGGAACAACTGTGCTTGCAAGGTATTTGCTCCCAGCCGGTGCACATATCCTTGTTGATAAAAATGATATTGTTTACCCGGGAGATATCTTGGCCAAGATACCGAGGGAAACTACAAAGACAAAGGACATAACAGGTGGTCTTCCGAGAGTTGCTGAATTGTTCGAGGCAAGACGGCCAAAAGAACAGGCAATAGTTACAGAAATAGACGGTATGGTTGAGTTCAAGGGTGCCCATAAGGGAATGCGCGTTGTTGTTGTTAAAGGAGGAGATGAGACAAGAGAATACTTAATCCCGAAAGGCAAGCATGTCGGTGTCCATGAAGGCGATTGGTTAAGGGCAGGTGAACCTCTCATGGACGGTGCAGTAAATCCGCATAATATACTTGATATCCTTGGCCCCCAGGAACTGCAGAGATACCTTGTTGACGAAGTACAGAAGGTTTATAGGCTTCAGGGTGTCACTATTAATGACAAACATATAGAGGTAATCGTCAGACAGATGATGAAAAAGGTCAGGATAGAAGACCCTGGAGATACAAACTTTCTCATCAGCGAACATATAGACAGAATGATCTTCCAGGAAGAGAATGCAAAAATAAAGACAAAAGGCGGCAAACCAGCGCAGGGCAAACCCCTATTGCTCGGCATAACAAAGGCATCTTTAACCACAGACAGCTTTATTTCCGCTGCTTCTTTCCAGGAAACAACGAGAGTTCTTACAGAAGCTGCAATCAGCGGTGCAGTGGATGAGCTCAGAGGGCTGAAAGAGAATGTGATCATGGGGAGAATCATTCCTGCCGGTACTGGAATGCCGAGATACAGAAATACTTTTGTGAAGAGAGAATTCCATCCTTCTCTTCCAGAACCAGTAGTTGAAGAATAAAATACTTGAGATGTAAATGGTCTGGCGCAAGGCGATAAATAATTCCCTTGCGCCGGTTACCACACCACATGATATAAAATTCATCGCTGATGCCATGCTCGGCAGGCTTGCGCGGTGGATGAGGTTTTTAGGTTTCGACACTTTATATTATCCCCATATAAATGACAATAAGCTCATCAGGATTGCCAGAGAAGAGGACAGGTTCATCCTCACGAGAGACACCCGGCTGACAATGAGGAAGGGTATTCATGATTATCTCCTGATACATGCAAATGATTCTCTGAAACAGCTCCTTGAGGTAATAGATGCTTTGAAGCTTAAGCGTTTTCATCTCTTCAGCAGGTGCGTTTCCTGTAATGGTCAGCTTATACGGATTTCAGATAAGATTGAGGTAAAGGATTCTGTCCCTGAGTATGTCTTCCTTAATGTTTCTGTTTTTCAGAAATGCATCGATTGTGGCAAGATTTACTGGGAGGGTTCACACCCGAAAAAATTCAGGGAAAACCTCAGTGATATCCTGAAGTTCAGCGGGGAGCTGAACGAGTTCAGAGGGTTGACTTAGAGATATCGGGTATGTAAAATATATATATAAATATATTAAATAATTAGGGGGAATGAAATAATATGCCGATTTATGAATATGCCTGCAATGCATGTAGCGAGATTTTTGCCTTTCTAAAATGGGCCAATGCAGCTGATGAAGATACTGCATGTCCAAAATGTGGTTCAAAGGACATAAAAAAACTGATTTCTTCTTTTAGTTGTTCTCCAACCTCTGATTCCGGGTCTCCCTCCGGGGGGTCGTTTTCCGGGTTCAGCGGAGGTGGCTGAAGGCCTAACTTCTGCTAAACCTTGCGTTTAGCCAAAATACTAAAAAACTAAAAAATATTTAAAAGGCACAGTTAGAACCGTAAAGGAAACACAAAACTGTGCCTTTTTTATTATTCATCCTTTATACTGAAAGCACATAAAGAAAGGGCTTGAAACAATATGAGCATTGAACCGAACAAGGTTATTTACTCCATGATCGGGGTAAGTAAATATTATGACAAGAAACCGGTTTTGAAAGATATCTATCTCTCCTATTTCTATGGAGCAAAGATTGGTGTCCTTGGTCTCAACGGATCTGGAAAAAGTTCCCTTCTCCGTATCCTTGCCGGTGTGGATAAAGAGTTTAATGGCGAGACAGTCCTTTCCCCCGGCCACACTGTAGGTTTTCTTGAGCAGGAGCCGAAACTGAATGACAGCAAGACTGTGCGGGAAATTGTGGAAGAAGGGGTTCAGGAGATAGTAGATACCCTGAACGAATATAACGCTATCAACGAAAAATTCGCAGAACCGATGTCTGATGATGAGATGAACAAGCTGATCGAACGACAGGGAAAGGTTCAGGAGAAGCTGGATAGCATGGATGCATGGGACCTGGATTCGCGCCTTGAGATGGCCATGGATGCCCTGCGCTGTCCGCCTGGAGATACAGCGGTTAAGGTTATCTCAGGAGGGGAAAGACGGCGTGTAGCCCTTTGCAGGCTTCTTTTGCAGAAACCGGACATTCTTCTGCTTGACGAACCCACGAACCACCTTGATGCCGAGACTGTAGCCTGGATGGAACACCATCTGCAAACATATCCCGGCACTGTCATTGCAGTAACTCATGACCGCTATTTCCTTGATAATGTCGCCGGCTGGATTCTGGAACTCGACAGGGGACGGGGTATTCCATGGAAAGGGAATTACTCATCCTGGCTGCAACAGAAGAAAAACCGTCTGCAACACGAGGAGAAGTCTGAGAGCGAACGGCAGAAGACCCTGCAGCGCGAGCTTGAGTGGATACAGATGTCTCCAAAGGGACGCCATGCAAAATCAAAGGCGCGTATCAATTCGTATGAGTCACTACTCGGTCAGGATACAGAAAAAAGGTCAAAAGAGCTCGAAATCTATATCCCGCCCGGACCGCGGCTGGGTGATACAGTCATTGATGCTGATAACGTCTCCAAGGCATACAGCGACAATATTCTTATGGAGGGCATGACTTTTTCCCTTCCTCCGGGCGGAATTATTGGAATCATCGGACCTAACGGAGCAGGAAAAACCACCCTTTTCCGGATGATCACCGGTCAGGAAAAGCCTGATTCCGGCACCATAAGGATCGGAGAGACAGTAAAGCTGGCATACGTCGACCAAAGCCGCGATATTCTTGATTCGAACAAATCCATATGGGAGGTTATCTCCGGAGGGGATGACACCATTCAGCTCGGTAAAAGACAGGTCAACTCACGCGCCTATGTAGCTCGTTTCAATTTCTCCGGCACTGATCAGCAGAAAAAGGTTTCGATGCTGTCCGGCGGTGAAAGAAACCGCGTCCATCTGGCCCGCATGCTGAAAGAAGAGGCCAATGTCCTTCTGCTTGATGAACCTACCAATGATCTGGACGTAAACACCATGCGTGCCCTTGAAGAGGCATTGGAGAATTTTGCAGGCTGCGCAGTTATCATCAGCCACGACCGGTGGTTCCTCGATCGCATCGCCACCCATATACTTGCCTTTGAGGGTGACAGCAAGGTGGTATGGTTCGACGGAAACTATTCCGAGTATGAGGCGGAAAGAAGATCCCGCCTCGGAGCTGCGGCAGACCAGCCCCACCGCATCAAATACAGACATTTGACCAGAGGTTAAATTGTCTGTTTTCCCAACTTTGGAAAGGAGCAGTCATGGCAAAGTTTACAGCGACAATTGATGAACATACCCGTCAGAGGGTACTTGCACTCCCTAAGGGCACACACTTCCCAGCCTTTATGCGGAAGGCGATCACTATATTTGTTGAGGAGCTTGAGAAAGACCCTGACCTCAAGCCCGAGAATTTCATCATTACCGTTTCGGAACGGA
>Ga0209253_10003269_pt1 | contig 14282 bp, 18 predicted proteins | sample FrelakmetBRP12BR_FD_187145 | JGI IMG/M metagenome (GOLD analysis project Ga0209253, IMG submission 187145) | Freshwater lake sediment microbial communities from the University of Notre Dame, USA, for methane emissions studies - BRP12 BR (SPAdes)... | ecosystem: Environmental > Aquatic >...
GCGATCGGGTGGCACGAGGCAGGGTGATCTGCTCCACAAAGGCGCATAGTCGCGTCATTGATAGTATAGCAGTGAGGCCCTGCCTTGTACCGGGGTGGCTCACAAGGTCCGGGAGTCCTGCCTTACCTCGAGGAGAACGTAGTGGCTCCGGATGCGCTTTGTTTCGCAGATGACCCTGCCTCCGGCTCCGCTCCGTCTTGCACAGCCGGAAGCCGGGCGTCCTCGGGTCTCGAACCTTGCAACGTACTGAAGAGCACGCCTCAGGTCCGAGCCCCTGTGGTTGCCCGGTGGCACGGCCATCTCCACGCTCTCGCGACGGCGTCTCCTGCATAATGAGGGTTAACTAAATTCCGAAAGCGACGTCCTTTGAGCCGTGCTCGTTACTGTCTACCAAGATGAGCGAGTTGGAGGTTCTGACAACCCTGGCGGGCGGGCGTAAAAGGCTCGACTGAGCTCCGCGAAGTCCCCGCCCCTGCGGGAGGCTAGGCAACCGTCCGGGAGGGGCGGGGTCTATCCGCCAGAGGCGGATCAATCCCCGCCCGCGACAGACTGGCTATACATTGCCGTTAGGGCGCAGCGAGCAGCGATCGTGCCTGCGATGCGGCCAAGCGGGCCGCCGCATAGTCGCCATTTATCTCGAAGAGCTTTCTCGCTTCCTTTATTTTCGCCTCAGCCTTTGTCACCTTCAGCTTCTTGGCTTTCGCCGCTTGAACCTCTCCTTCAACTTCCTCGATCAGGAACAGGCTGCTTTTCAACTCGCCCCACTTTCTGTAGATCTCGTACTCATAGTAGCGGTTGACTTCATCCCACCTCTTCGTGGCGAGATCCAGGTTGTACTCGATGAACCCGACCTTCAGATCCCAGAATGAATCAACCCCCAGAGCATCCTTGGCGTGCTTGGCCATAGAGATGCCTTCCTTTTCCCACACGGAAAAATTAATGTCCGTCCTGGCGGTAAAATAGCCGCCTTCCAGCACGTATCTTTGTCCCTCCATGCTGAACAGCCAGTCCAGAAAGATCTTTCCGGTCGCTTCGTTGGGAGCGTTCTTGAGCAAGGCCACTGCCTCTGGAACCAGGATCGTCTTGTCAGGGAGCAAGTCACGCACGGGGTAGCCGTCTTTGCGCGCAACCATCGCATTCATTTGCGGCTGTGCGATGCCGATGGGAACCTCGCCCCGGCCCACCATCTGGGTCGTATCTGTACTGCCGGTTGAGAAGCGGGCCAACTGGGCCGCCAATAATCTGTTGTATGCCCAACCCTCATTTTCTCCAAGTGCCTGCAGGTGGATTTCTAGCACTTCGTGTTGTGTGCCGGAGGCGTATGGCAGCGTTTGCACGATGCTTCCCCTGTAGATGGGGTCGAGCAGATCCTTCCATGTTTTTGGCGGCGGCAGCCTCAGTGCTTTCAAAACCTTCTCGTTGTAAAGATTCGTCACGATCCAGGGCGCAAAGCAGGTCCAATAGCCGGCTTGATCTTTTACCTTCATGCCGTGCCAGTCGGCGGGGATCTTATCCGAATCCTTTGGCCTGTAGGGGACGATCAGTCCCTCTTTCTTGAGGACTTCATGCGCTGGGGCGCCTGCACCTAAGAAAACGTCAGCATCCGGTTTGTCGCCCCACGCTCTCACTTTGTCCACACAGACCGGCCATCCGCCCGGCCGCACGAACGTGATCTCCACGTCCTTGCCATAGGTCTTCTTGTAGTACTCCTTGAACCCCTTGGTGAGACTGTCGGATAACTCCTTGTAGACGGGACCGACCCAGCCGATCTTGTCTGCGGCTTGCGCCTCTGCCGCAAGGGCTGGCAGGAACAACAGTGCCATTGAAAGGGCAATGACCGTTGTCGTGGCCAGGACTCTCCTTTTCATCGTGACCTCCTTTCTCATGACATTGTCGTAGCCGAGGAAACCAAAGGGTCATGACGAGCAGAGCAGGTCGGACCTGCGCCGACACCTGTTTGTGACTCGAAAAAAAGGCATGCCGACCGGGCAAGCGCTCCTGTGACGTGGAACTTATCACAATCAAATCCTGAGGTCGATGGAATTCACTCGGGGTGGAGCCTTCTATGGCGGCCCTTGTACAGGAAATGCCCATTGTGCTACTTTGGTACGCCGTGGATATGATTTTCCAACGGTTGCATCACCGTTCCCGGACCCGGGCGGGCATCCCGTGAATCAGGCCGGTCTCGTTGTGGATGAAAAGATGCGACCCCTGAACTCCGACGGGTGCGTCGCCTGCGAGAATCTCTTTGCGGCCGGCGCTTTGCAGGCAGACCAGGACCGGATACGGATGAAATGCGGCGCTGGTCTTGCTGTCGCGACCGGATCCTTTGCCGCTTTGTCAAGAGCTGTATTTCCAGGGAGTCGATCGGACTGACGGGCAGGTCTGTGGAATTGATCGGCAATACTGAGAACAAACTGACAGGGAGGAAAGGCAAATGAAGAGACTGTTGAAAATGGTCTGCTTTTGGGCACCCCTGCTCGCAGTGAGCCTCACGCCGGCCTTGGGTCCAGCCGCGGACAAGCCCGACCCAAAGGCCCTTTTCGAGGCGCGCTGCTCCATGTGCCATCCCCTCAGCAGGCCCCTCGAGAAGAAGAAGACCGCTGCGGAATGGCGCGAGACGGTGCTGCGGATGAAAGGCCATGCCGCCGGCAAGATCAGTGACGCCGAGGCGGAGACGATCATCAAGTACCTGAGCGAGACGAGGGGTAAGTGAGCTAACTTGAAGGTCCCCAATCTGTTACAAAGGAGAGATAATGGCCTACGCGGAAATCCAGGTTGAGGTGGACGGTCCCGTTGTCACCGTGGCCATGAACCGGCCGGATAAACGGAATGCCCTCAGCCTCAACCTCATGAAGGAGATGGTCGACTGCCTGAGTGCGATCGGCCGGGATGAGAAGGCCAAGGTCGTGGTACTCCGGGGCAATGGTCCGGTCTTTTCCGCCGGCCACGACATCCGCGAGATGGCAGCGGGAGATCTCCAGGCGTACCGCACCACCTTTGCGACCTGCATGGAGATGATGCTTCTCCTCCACGAGATTCCCCAGCCGGTGCTTGCGCGGGTGCACGGGATCGCCACCGCCGCCGGCTGCCAGCTCGTGGCTGCCTGCGACCTGGCGGTTGCGGCCGCTGATACCCGCTTTGCCACCCCAGGTGTGAACATCGGTTTCTTTTGCACCACCCCGATGGTGGCTCTCAGCCGGGCGGTGGGCCGCAAGAAGGCCCTCGAGATGCTTTTCACCGGGGAGTTTATTTCCGCCCAGGAGGCGCTGGCGCACGGGCTGGTGAATCGGGTCGTCCCGGTCGCCGAGTTGGATGCGACCGTGACAGACCTGGCGAAGAAGATCGCGCAGTTCAGCCGGACCGTCCTCGGCCTCGGGAAGCAGGCTTTTTACCGGCAGATCGAGATGGCGGAGCGACTGGCCTACGCCTACACGAGCGAGGTTATCGCCGCCAACGGGGTGATGCCGGTGGCGCGGGAGGGGATGGCCGCCTTCCTCGCGAAGCGCAAGCCCATCTGGCCAGATTAAGGGCGCGGCTCTGTCTCCGAGCCGCAACCCAGGAGGAGACCATGTACCTACCAAAGCCTTTTCAGAGGTTCAAGGCTCAATACCCCGAGATTGCAGCGCACTACGAGGAGCTGGGCATCATGTGCCAGTCGGCCGGGCCTCTCGATCCGAAGACGCGCTATCTCGTCAACCTGGGGATTGCCATCGGCGCCGGGTCGCCCGGGGCGGTCAAGTCTCACGCAAGGAAAGCTCTCGAACACGGGGCCAGACGCGACGAGCTTTACCACTCGCTGCTCCTGGCCCTCACCACCGTCGGGTTTCCGGCCATGATTGCCGCCATGGGTTGGGTAGAAGAGGTGCTCGCCGCCGAGGGTACCTGAGTCCACGAGGCGGTCCTCGGGCTGCCGTGCCTCACGGAGTTAATCGGGGCACATCGGGTCGGGGACAGCGGAGGCGATCTGCCTTGCATCCAGAAATGAACGATAGCGCGGGGAGCATGCGTACTTTCGACCCTAACGAGATGGCGGTGGTAGCCCAGGCGGTAGAGATCGCCGAGGACGTTACCGCCAACTATTTCAAGATCTCCACGGGCGACTGGCGGCACGTGCGGTACGATATCGGGACCCTGGCCACCCTCAGCACCGAGGAGATCACCGACGGCGCGTTTGCGCAGATCACTCGCTATAGCCGCTTCCTAGAGCCGCAGCTTCGTGAAGCCCGACCGTACGACTTTTTCAAGATCTGCCTCCAGGATCACAACATCACCGGGGCACTGGAGCGAGATGAGAATCTCCGGTTGTTTCCCCTCATGGTTTATGTGGCGACGCATGAACTTGTCCACGTGGTGCGCTTCTGTAAATTCCTCCAGCGGTTCGATGCGGAGCCCGAGGAGCGCCTGCGAGAAGAGATCAGAGTCCACGAGATCACCCAAAAGGCTCTCGAGAGCGTGGGTCTGGCTCATATGGACTATGTAGTCCAGGGGTATCGGAGCTTCGGATCCATTGAGGTGCTGCGGGACCACCGGCCATCCTCTTGACAGAAAAAAGGATGTCATTATATTATAATGGGTTGAATCGTTAGGCATTCAACACTACGCGCGAAATTGGGAGGTGAAGCGTCGTGCCGATTTACGAGTATCAATGCGGTTCTTGCGGGAAGATCACAGAAGCGCTCCAGAAGTTCTCCGATCCCCCTCTCAGCGACTGTCCTTATTGCAGGGGTGGCCTGCACAAGGTCATTTCCCATACCACCTTCCACCTGAAGGGAACCGGTTGGTACGTCACTGACTATGCCGGGAAGAAGCCGGGAGCGAGCGCTCATAAAGAGAGCAGCACCAAGGACGAGACGACAGCGAGCAAGAGCGAGGATAGCGGCACCAAGGACTCGTAGCATTGGGCCCGATATGAGGCTAGACGACTAGCTGACCAGCGCGATTTCCATCGAAATCGTGGGATCGGTTCCTTAGTCCTTCAAGAGCGGAGCACACGGTGCTCCGTTTTTTGTTTTATGCAGGGACGTGCAGCGGGCACTCACTCCAGGCGGTCGAGGCTCAATCGCCAGAAGCTCCCTATTTCCTTCATTCCGGAGCGCCAGAACCGCCACATTCTTATCCCGAAAGAGAGGAGGGAGCCTCGATAGGAGGCGAGGGGGAAGGGAGAGGGCACAGCCTACGGGAAGATCACCGAGGCAGATGATGACGTATCCGGGTGTGACGGGAAAGTCTCCTTCGATCTCACCTTTTTCCACAAGTTCTTCCAGTTCCTTGGGAGTGAGGGTGACGAAATTTCTCTCGGCATGAGCACCAAAGAGCTGGAGTGCCGCAGATGTCGGTTTCAGATATCGTCCCACCTGACGGAGGAGCAGAAGTCCCACTGACCGCACCTTGAGCCGGGCAAGAGCCGGCAGGCGGGGATCACTCCTAACAATCCAGACCGAGGAGCCCTTCTTCCGCAACTCGTAACCGGCGAACACGGTGAGATTCATACCGAAACGGTCGGCGAAGAGCTCCATCACGCGCTCGCGTTCAGACGTCTCGAGTAACTCGGGCCAGGAAGAATCTCACCGTGTCGAGCTGGTGAGGGTAGATCCGCCAGCAGTGCTGGATGGATGGGTCATACAAGGTCTCCTGCCAGCGAGTCAGGCCGGGGCTGTGCGGAAAGTCCAGGACAATCGGCTGAATCCTGGCCAGCCGTTGTTCCAGAAGAAATTGGATGGCACCCTCGTTCTCCTGGGGGTCATAAGTGCAAGTGGAATAGACGAGCATGCCACCCGGCTCGAGGAGGTCGAAGGCGCGAAGGAGGAGCGCCCGCTGGAGTGCCACCAGTCCAGGCCGGGGTCGAATGGTGGCGGGGATAGTCCCGTGGACGCCCGCCCGAAGCGTTCCCTCGGTGGAGCAGGGCACGTCAACGAACACCCGGTGGAAGCGGCCATGGAGGGGGAATTGCTGGCCGGAGTAACAGGTAACGACCGTATTGGTAACCCCGAGTCGCTTGAGGTTGGCGGTTAGGGTAGCAAGCCGGCTCGAACTGCTGTCATTAGCCACCACGACCCCTCGGTTTTTCATGAGCTGGGCAAGAAGTGAGGTCTTGCTCCCCGGAGAGGTACACAGGTCCAGAAGCAGATGGTCAGGGGCCGGCGCCACGGCAAGAGCCGTAACAACCGACGAGAGCGCCTGGGGATGGAAGAGACTCAGAGCATACTCGACAGGCGTCCCCGGCTGAGGCAGGCTCGCCGCCCGCAGGACAAGGTCCGTCTGAACCACCAGCGCGAGAGAGAGCCCCCGGCGTTCGAGACGAAGGCGATTCTCCGTCGTTGACGCCTTAAGGGTATTAACCCGGAGATGCGTTGGCAGGGCGGCATAGAGGCTTCGGCAGAAGGCGGAAAACTCTGGGATCATCTCCCGGTATCGGGAAAAGCGCGCCTCAGGAGGTTCGGGTAACGTCTTGGCGGGGCTGCGGAGTCTTCGCTTCCGCCCCCGTCTCTGAGAGCGCTCAGGTTCCTTTCCAGTCACCATAGTGTCGACGTTTCGAGCACCGTCCTCACGGAGCAGGACTGCTCACCATGGAGGAAGCACCGCCTCAGCGTCCCGGACCCATGCTTCCCATGGCACTCCCGGGAGGTGGCGGCTCCGTGTCAGAGGGGTCGGGGTGGGATGGACTCTGATGGCGGCCTCTAACACGACCGATTACCCGGACAATCAGACCGGCCAAAAGAGCCGCGCTCACCAAGATGATCAGGTTGGAGGCGAAAAAGGTGAGGATGAACTGATAGGGCTCCTTGAGGTGGAAGGAGGCCCGGCAGAGGTCGATACCGAGAAAGAGGAAGCCGAGGCAAAACACCCCCATGAACGACTGGCCGGCCCACCAGATGAGAGCCTTCATCATGACCGGCTCCTCTCCTCTAATAGAATGCTGAAAAACTTTGTTCCAGCGCTGGCGATAGTGTGAGACCGGGTAATCTCATCGGCAAGGCCGCATAGTCGCGCCGTGAATAAGTTCGTGGTGTTCCGGCCCATAGTCGAGCGAAGGCGCAGTATTCGGGAAGGTTTTCCGAGGGCTGGGGATTAAGAGGTGGCTCCAGATGCGCCTTGCCTCAGAGATCACCCGGTCTCCGGCGTTCCCACCTCCGCGAGTATGACAAAGTTTTTCAGCATCCTGCTAAGCCTCAGCCGCGGGAGGCGTATGGTTCCTACGGTGGGGGAGGATGAAGAAGATGGAGTTGCCGTATTTCTGGGGCTCCACTCCTACCTCGCCACCGTGGATCTCGATGATAGTGCGGACAAAGTGGAGGCCGTGCCCGGTCCCCGCCTCGAGGTCGCTTCCCGGTCGACGGTAACCCTCGTCGAAGAGTCGCACTGCTTCTTCGTGAAGGATCGGCATCCCCGTGGTGAAGACCGAGAACTTAATGCCGTCTACCCACTTGCCGAAGTAGTCTTCCAGCAGCCGCTTCCCGTAGGAGATGAATTTCACCTTGTAGCCGTACTCATCGACGATTTCCTGGGTGTATTTTACCGCATTGGAGAAAAAGTTGTCATACACCTGGGCCAGCAAGCCTTTGTCTACGACCAGCTCGAGTTCTTCATCCGGAACGTCCTCCAGGCGGTTGTCGACAACGATGCCCCTCTGCTTGAACCGCGGGAGGTAGCGGGCCAGCACCGTTTCGATGATCTCCTTCTTGAAGTTGCACCGCTGCTTGCGGAGCACGTAGCTGCCGCGGCGGAAGTGTTCGCGACGGAGGAGGGTCTCCAGGTAAAGGCTTGTATGCTCGTAGTGTCGCTCCATTTCATCGCAGGCGACGGATAGATCTCCGGTTGTTTGCTCCAGGGACTTGAAGATGTCGCGGAGTTTCTGACAGGTCCGCTCGTCGATCTCGGGGCAGAAAGAGACCAGCTCTCGGACCTTATCCTTGACCTGCCCGTTGCCTTCGATGCCGCGCCGGAGCTTCTTCAGGAAGAGGCGGTAGTAGATGTTCGGCGAAATGACGTTATGTTCAATATCGGCTGCCAACTGGTTGATGAACTTGATGTGGTGCAGGATTTGATGGATCAGCTGTTTCTGGTGCAGGTTATAACCGATACGGTTGGTGAATTTCTCCAGGAAGAACCGCTCCTGGTCGCTGATCCGCTCCGAGGGAAACAGCTCGAACATCCCCATGACGTGTTTGAAGTGCTGCATGGGCAGAAGATCGGCGACCGCCTTGTTCCCTCGAATAGGGATAAAGTAAGAGTTTCCGGCGAAGTAGGGCTGCTCTGACACGCAAACCCCGGGAGGGCTGAGGACGATTCCCTCCTGGATGCCTTCGGCGCTGGAGCAGACCACTCGGAGTGTCTTGCTGTCGTTATCCAACAGGTGGACACGGGCGTCAAGGTTGAAGAACTCCTTCGGGACCAGAGTGCAGACAAGGTAGAGAGTATCGAGGTTGGTGTACTCCTGAGCCAGGTCGAAGAAGGTTGCAAAGGCCTCTTCCTGGAGACGCTTGAAGTTGTACGTGGTGTAGCTTTGCTGCTTCTCTCGAACCCTTTCTCGAACAAGCTCCAACTGACTCTTCGCCATGGGGATCTCTTCTAGGCTCTGGGCTGAGGGGCGCGACGACCAAGCTCGGGCGGCATGTACCCGCGAGAAAGCCGACTGAGTCGCCCCTCGCCCTTTCACCGGGCAGATTGGGTCAGGACGTTTCTTTATAAACGGTGTAGACCACCTATTGCAAGTCTGTTCTGGTTGCGCCAGGGACCGAGGCAAGGACCATTCCAGACCATTTGACAGGGATTATCCCTCTCTGGTACTGGTGAGGGACGGTTGGCGAGGAGGGGATCGATGGACTCGCGGAACGATACCAGGAAACAGACGGTCGTGCTGGTACCCCTCATGCTCTCCGCCCTCGTCTTTTCCGTCGTCTGGTCTGGTCGAATCTCAGAGGGCTCGTTCCAAACCGATGGAGAGAGGCTCACCTACGCGCTTCGGTGGGGACCGGTCCGGGCCGGGACCGCCACGTTGGAATCTCTCGGTCGCGCCGAGGTCCATGGCCGACAGGCCCTCCACTTTCTCAGCGCCATCCAGACGGATTCTTTCGCCGCCGTGATCTACAGCGTGAAAGATACTCTCGAGGGATTCACCGACTTGGCGATGAGTCGGACTCTTCTCTATCGCAAAAATCAGGAGGAGGGAGGAGAGCTGAACCATGCGGAGGTCGTGTTCGACACGGAGAAGAACACGGCCACCTACTGCAAGACTGGTCACCGCTGCCGGACTCCCATACCGATCCGCTCCGACACCTTGGATCCGGTCTCTTGCATCTTCTGGTTTCGCAGCTTCTCACTGGGCGGGGTGTCCGAGACCCGCATCCACGTCTCGGACGGCAGGACCGCCGTGTGGGTGGCGGTGCGGGTTGTGAGTCGGGAGCAGATCACTACTCCGGCAGGGACTTTCGCGACGCTCAAAGTTGAGGCGACGGTTGAGCGGAGCCGGGGGATCTTGATGCGCGACCAGACAACGAAACTCCTGGTCTGGTTCACGGACAATCAGGAACGACTACCAGTCATGGCCCAGGGCGAGCTGGTTCTCGGGCCCTTCATCGCGGAGTTGATCGAGATTTCTCGGCCCGGGGCCAGGCCGACTCGAACAAGCTGACACGCGGAGTTGCCCACCCTCCTTCTCCATCCCACCAAGGAGATCCCCATGTCTGATCGACTCTTTACACCCTATCCCATCGGTACGGTGACGTTGCGGAATCGCCTAACCATGGCGCCGCTCTACCTGGGGTATGCCGGGGAGGGGGGAAGGGTGAGCAGGCTCCTCCTTGAGCACTACCGAGTCATGGCACGGAGCGGGGTTGCGCTTGTGGTCGTGGAGAATGCCACGATCGACTACGAAAACGGCAGAGGCTCGCCTCGAACCCTCAGAGTGGACACGGATGACTGCCTCGAAGGTCTGGCGGAGCTTGCTGCGGCGATTCAAACGGAGGGCGCGTTGGCCTCACTCCAGATCAACCACGCCGGTCGGTTTGCCGCTGTGGACCAGCCGTTGGCGCCTTCGCCGGTTGAGACCTTCGGTCGGGTTCCCCGAGCCTTGACCAAGGAGGAGATATGGGACATCGTCGGCGCCTTTGCCGATGCCGCTCTCAGGGTGAAGCAGGCGGGCTTCGACATGGTGGAACTTCACGGCGGCACCGGATACCTCCTCGCCCAGTTTGTGTCGCCGAGGACCAACAGGCGGAAAGATACCTACGGGGGGACACCTGAGCACCGGCAGCGGTTCGTCCTGGAGGTGGTTGGCGCGGTGAAGGAAGCGGTAGGGGATTTCCCGGTTGGCTATCGCTTTCTCGCCGACGAATGGCTGCCTGATGGGCTGGGGCTGGAGGAATCCTGCCGATTCGCCGAGACGCTTGCCGCTGCTGGCGTCGCGTACCTCTCGGTGATGGGAGGTACCTACGAATCCTTTTTCCTTCCCCACATCATGGAGAGATCAAGGAGGGCGGGGTACATGGTGGATCTCGCCGCGGCAGTGAAGAAAGCGGTCGGGATTCCGGTCATAGCCGCCGGCCGCATTGCAACAGGGGATCTGGCCCATCAGGTGATCGCCGAGGGAAGCGCGGATCTGATCGGCCTTGCCCGGGTGCTCTGGGCCGACCCGGAGTGGCCGGAAAAGGTGCGAGAGGGGCGTGAGGCGGAGATCATCCACTGTGACCCCGAGTGCGACACCTGCATCCAGCTCGTTATGAAGGGGAAAGCGCCTTTCTGCGTGCGCTGGCCTCACGAAAGGACGCGGGAGTGGAAGGAGAAGTTCCGGTAGGCGGTGCGGTTTGCATGGGAGAGCGGGTAGCCGAGATCACGCCCAAGGTGACGGCCGATTTGCTCAGCCAAACCTTGGCGCTTCGGCAAGAGCTTCGAGAAGTCTACCGCCTCTTGCCCGAGACCCGCTGTCGGCGCCGGTCCCTCTGCTGTTCCCTGCTGCCGGAAATGACCCTGTTCGAGGCCTTGACCGCCGTCGGCCAGCTCGCGGCCATGGCTCCTGCCTTGAGGATGGAAGTCACGACAGGGGTTATCCGGTATTTCTTGATGAACCCTGTGGAGCTTAGCTCCTGTCCTTTCCTCCACGGAAACGAGTGCCGCATTTACCAGGAGCGGTTTTTCGGCTGTCGTACCTACGGTCTCTGGTCCCGTGCGCGATACGAGGGCGAGGCGGCCCGGAATCGTCAGGCCAAGGAGGTCAATCGGAGGCAGTGGAAACGTTTGGGGGTCCCGCTATCTCGCCAGGTCGTGGAATTTCACCTTCCCTATTGTACCCATGTGGAGGTTGTGGGTGGGGTGGAGGTGAACGACGGGCTCCTCCTCGAAGCCCAAGATCGTCTTGAGTCGCTTTCACGGCGGCTCGGCTACTGGCATGAGGTGTTTCGTGCCACCTACTTTGCCGACGTGAGTTTTCTCCTCGCATCATTCGCCTTCGGTCTTCACCAGGCGGTGGCGACCAAATTCTCCCTCGTCCGCGACCTGGTGAACACCGGAGAGGAAGGGCGTCTCGCCCACCTCTTGGAAGAGGTCCCCGATGTCTGCGCCGGGCTTTTCTGAGAGTGGATCCTTGTGTTTGTTCTCTGCGGCCGAAACGGGGGCGATGAGAAGTCATGTCAAACGAACTCCTGGACGGGCGCATCTGTCTCGTGACCGGCTCAAGTCGCGGCATCGGCTTGGGGGTGGCTAAGGCTCTTGCAGCTCATGGAGGCACCGTCATCCTCCACGGCAGGGACGAGGGAGCACTCCGCTCGGCGCTGGCGAGTTTCAAGGGCCCGAGGGCACATCATATCGTCCCCGCGAATCTCTTTGACCAGGAAGGACTGGAGCGGCTGGAGGTGGAGATCGCCAGACGCTTCGGAAAGCTCCACGTGCTCGTTCACACCGCCGGTATCCTCGGGCCCAAGGTGCCCCTCGCGGCATACCCCGACGAGGCATGGGACGAGGTGATTCACCTGAATCTGACGGTCCCCTTTCTTCTCACCAAGGCCTTGCTTCCCCTCCTCAGGAAGGGCGACCGGCCCTCCGTGGTGTTCGTCTCGAGCGGTGCCGGCCGACGAGGTCACGGAGGATGGGGTGCCTATAGCGTGAGCAAGTTCGGGGTGGAGGGGCTCACCCAGGTCTGGGCTGACGAACTCGGCCGGGAAGGGATGCGGGTGAATGCGGTGAACCCCGGGGGAACCCGCACCCGAATGCGAGCTCTCGCCCATCCGGAGGAGGATCCGGAGACCGTGCCGACCCCCGATGATATCGCCCCTGTGTTCGTCTGGCTCGCTAGGGCTGACACTCAAGTGACGGGCCAGAGCCTGGACGGGCGTGACTGGCTCGGGCGGCACTCGGTTGCCTGAGGGCTTGTTGAAGGACCTCGCCCTTCTCCTTTTTCCATGTTTTACTTGTCGCCACATGTCGAACAGCAGGTCGTAGCAATACCGCTTCTACCGGAAGGTCTCCCGGTGGCGACTCTGAGCTGAGATGGGTTGGAGGTTGGTCTATGGCACGAGTTCCCGTTCTCGACCTAGGCGAATGCACCGATTGCGACGGCTGCATCACCGTGTGCCCGTCCGTGTTTCAACGGAATGACACCATGGGCTATATCGAAGTGACGGAATGCGAGGAGTATTCCGAGGGAGAGATCCAGGAGGCCATCAATATCTGCCCCCGTGGTTGTATCCGTTGGGAGGATGAGACGTGAGCGGTCGCGGACCATCAAGGATGGCGGCGATATCGGTGGGGAAGTAGTCCAGCCTGGCGAAGAGCTTTTCCTCTACCATCTTGCACTGAGCAAAGTTTGCTCGAATTCGTCGGCAAATCTCGCTATTGTTCCCGCCGTATCGGTCGAGGATGTAGTGCAGGCGATCATCCAGAGTGACTACGGAGCTGTGGTTCACCCGCTTGTCGGCGTAGTAGACGATCTCTTTTTCCGAGATCCTCCCCTGAGGCTGAAAATCCCGCAGGCGGACGTGCTCGCCCACGATATCCGCAACCTCGTGGAGGTTGCGCTGGAGGCAGATTTCCCGCCCCACCTGGGCGTGGTCGCCGCCCTGTTCCAGACAAATGGTCTTGCCGATGTCATGGAGAAGGGCGCCGGCGATGATCCTTTCGACCGCGATGTCCACTCCGGCCTTCACGAGACCCGAGGTGATGAGTTCGGCAACCCTGGCAACTATGATGCTATGCTGCCGGATGCTCTCCAACATCCGGAATTCGTCCATCAACGCGTAACATTCCTCAGCTCTGGGCACCATAGGTAGAAGTTTTTCTCAAAAGACTCCCGCCTGTCACTCCTCCATCTCGGCAGTGACCATAACCGAGACCAAAGGCCTTATCAAGCTCTACCCCGATCCGTTCTCGGCAGCATGACGCAGAGGATGACACTAATGACACACACGAGCAAGGAGGCCCAGAAGACCGCCTGGACACCTTTTCCTATGGCCGTGCGAAGCGCTGTCATGATCGGCCCGGAAAGAGAGCCGGCGAACTCGGGACGAAGCACGTTTTGGATGTCCGTGGCCACTTTATTCGCGAGTTCGGGTGGGAGGTCGGTACGAAGGGGAGAACTCATGAGAGACGCCACGGCCTGGTCAACCTGATGGACCAGCAGACTCCCGCACGCTCCTACCCCGACCGTGCCACCAAGGTTGCGGGCGAACTGGTGCGATGAGGTGGCGACCCCGAGGTCCATCTCGGTGAGGCTGTTCTGGACGGTGAGAAGAGTCGAAAGAGAGACAAAACCCATGCCCACTCCGATTCCGAAGAGGACCGCACTGAAATAGAGGAGACCGGTCGTGCCGCCGAAGGTGAGGGTGAGCGCCGTCCCGCCAGCCATGAGGAGCGACCCCGCGAGGCTGGCCGTTTTCTCCCCGAGGCGCTCAACCAGACGGCCACAGGTGAGTGCGCCGGCTGACCAGCCGAGACTGAGGGGAACCATAAGCACCCCAAGCTCGGCCGGAGTCTTTCCCATTGCGCCCTGGAGGAAGAGAGGAATGAAGGCGGTAAGAGAGAATACGGCAAAGCTACTGAAGAAGGCGGCCCCGTTTGCCAGGGTAAAGCCCGGTACTCGGAAGAAACCCGGAGGCAGAATCGGGTCGATTGCCCGGCGCTCGGCGACGTAGAAAAGGACCCACGCAAGCACGGTGAGGGTGCAAAGGCCGAGTACCTCGGGGGACTGCCAGCCCCCGGGACCCTTCCCGCCGATGAGAAAGGCCATGAGCAGGCTGAGGACTCCTATGGTGAGGGCAAAGGCACCCAGGTAATCGACCGTGGCCTCCGCT
>Ga0209253_10003270_pt1 | contig 14281 bp, 10 predicted proteins | sample FrelakmetBRP12BR_FD_187145 | JGI IMG/M metagenome (GOLD analysis project Ga0209253, IMG submission 187145) | Freshwater lake sediment microbial communities from the University of Notre Dame, USA, for methane emissions studies - BRP12 BR (SPAdes)... | ecosystem: Environmental > Aquatic >...
TTTCACTTCTTTCAAGGCTCCCCCACTCCAGCCATAACTTCCGAAATAAGCCGCCTTCCGGCTGGAAATTCGTTTATGGACGGCCATGTTCAGGACCTCGGCCACCGGCGGGAAAAGCCTGACTTCGTAGGTCGGAGCTCCGACCATCACTCCTGTCCTCAACCATAAAGAGGGAAGAATATAGCTGACATGCGTTCTGGCCGCATCAAAAATTTCGATGGGGACGCCGGCCCGGGATATTCCCCGGGCCACGGCATTCATCATCCTCTCAGTATGGCCGTACATCGACCCATAGATTAGCGTGATCCCCGGTTCTGTTTTCCCTGAAGCGCATTCGGCCCATTTCCTGTAAAGCTGGATAATGCGCTGAGGGTCTTTCCTCCAGATCAGCCCATGGGAAGGAGCCACGATATCAATAGGAATACCGGCGAGTTTGCCTATGGCATCCAGAACCCTGGCGCTGTAATTAGCCACGATATTGGCGTAGTAGCGCAAAGCTTCCTTTTCATAGAAACCCGGGTCCCTGCACTCGTCATCAAAGATAGAACCTCTGAGGGCTCCATATCCGCCAAAGGCATCGCAGGAGAAAAGGATCCGGTGCGATTCCTCGTAGGTCATCATCGTCTCCGGCCAGTGGACAAAGGGGGTGGATAGAAACTTCAGGAGTCTTTGACCGACCGGCAGAGCCTCTCCGTCGGTGACCACGCGGACATTGTCTTTAATGGAAAAAAAACCGCTCAGCATCTCCTTGGTTTTGGCAGAGCCCAGGATGACCGCCTGCGGCGCCATTTTCCGGAAGATCTGAAGCAGCCCGGTGTGGTCAGGCTCCATATGATTGATGACAATGTAATCGATCTTGGAAATATCCGTAAGTTCCTCGAGCTGAGCAAGGTACTCATCGGCCTTGATGGACTTGACCAGGTCGATAATCACCCTCTTTTCGTCGAGCACAAGGTAAGAATTGTAGGAAACTCCTTCCTGGGTGATAGGCCAGAGGCCTTCAAAAAGATCCGTAGTCCGGTCATTCAGGCCGATCCAGTAGATGTCCGGTCTAATTTCATGGGCTGGCATCGTGAGAACCTCCTCTGTAATACATAACCTATCGGCTTCATAATGATAATAGAAAAAGGCGCAAATCCATGACGTTGGTGCGCGTGGGACCCGTGATAATAAGGCCTCCAGCTTTTTTGAAAAAATTGTAGGAATCGTTATTCCTCAAATATTTTTTGGCGTCCAACCCCAGTTGTCTCGCCCTTGCGGCGGTGGCGGGCGTCGCCCACGCCCCCGCCGCATCGGTAGCGCCATCGACACCGTCAGACCCCAGGCTGGCTACAAGAAGGGGCAACTCATTTCCAAGCTCAGTGAGAGCCGCCAAGACGAACTCCGTGTTCCGTCCCCCTCTCCCCTTCCCTTTGACCCTGACCGTCAATTCCCCGCCGGCCAGTAAACAGAAAGGCTTTTGGGGAGATTTTCTGGAGTGGGCAATTTTTTCTAAAAGGGAGATGTATCCCCTGGCCGCCATTCTGGCCTCGCCGGAGTCGCTCGCAGTCAGGATGGCCGTATGAAACCCAAGGCCGCTGGCTTTTCGAGCGGCTGCCTTCAAGGCCTGGTGATTGTCGCCGATAAGAAATGTAGATACGTTTTTGAAAACGAGGTTCCCTCTCTTCAGGGTTTCCGGCCTCTTCCCCGCCGCTCCGCTGAGCAGGACTTCCCGCAGGGAACGGGGCGCCTTCCCCCAGAGGCCGTATTTTTTCAGCACCCCGATAGCGTCCTCGTATGTTGAAGAGTCCCAATAGCTTGGCCCGGAGGCAATGTTTTCCAAGTCATTTCCGATCACATCGGAGATAACCAGGTTAACAACCTTAGCCGGAAAGGCAGCCTCCGCCAGACGTCCTCCTTTTATCGCCGACATGTGCTTACGGAGAGTGTTCAGCTCGGCAATGCCTGCTCCTGCTTTTAGAAGTTCTTTTGTAACCCATCTTTTCTCGGCCAACGTTACAGGACTCTGAGGAAGGCATGCCTGCGCCGAGCCTCCTCCCGAGATAAGGACAAAGACAAGGTCCTTGTGGCCCGCTTTCTTAGCCAGGCCGAGGATCTCTTGGGCCGCCTTCACGCTTTTTCTATCCGGAAGCGGATGTGAAGCTGGCAGGCAGAGAATCCTGTTGTCAGAAAGTGATTGATCAGGACGACAGATCGCGATGCCCCGGGACAGCCGACCCCCCAAGACCTGTGACAGGCTTTTGGCCATATAGGGAGCCGCTTTGCCGAAGGCCACAAGAAAGATGTTCTCAAAAGACCCCAAATCAATGGTTTTCCTTTGAACAAACAGCCTTCGCCCCCTTCTCCTCACCGCCTTTCGAATGAGGCATTCGGGGTCCACTTCAGCCAGCGCCGCCCTGAAGATGCTCACCGCCTGGCGGGACATCCGGGCGCTGTCAAAATCTTTTTCTCGCATGCGTTTTTTAATATATCCGAAATGGACAGGTTTTTCGAGCCAAAATCCTGCCGGCGAGTTTTTTACAATCCCCGCTGTTTGTGGTAAAAAGGGGAAAAAATGGACGGAGCAGATGGCCAAGCGCAAAAATCTTGTTCTCCTAATTCTTAAACTTGGTTTCAGCCTCTCCATCCTCGCCTTTATCCTGATAACGCAGACATCCCTCAAAGACATCTGGGCGGTCCTAAGAGGAGTCAACCCTTACTGGCTTCTCCTTTCTTTTTCACTTCATGCCTTCGGCCTCTTTGCCAGCGCCTACCGCTGGCAAATCCTGGTCCGGGCCCAGGGTGACGAGGTGCCGCTGGGCTTCCTGGCCAAATCCTATCTCGTCGGCACGTTCTTCAACAACTTTCTTCCGACCCGTTTCGGAGGGGATATCGTTCGGATCTGGGACGGCTCCCGCTACTCCAAATCTCTTCTTAAATCGTCCGCCATCGTCCTGGTCGAGCGATTTACGGGAATCATCGTCCTTTTTCTTTTTGCCCTCCTGGCTTCCCTTTATCGGCTCGATATGGCCCGGCAGATTCCTATAATCTGGATTGCCCTTCTTCTCGGCCTTTTCGGCCTGGCCCTCGTCATTTCTTTTTTCCTCCCGTTTTTCGGAAAATGGCTGGCCGCGATTCCAGACCGGGGATTTCTCGGCAAGTTCAGGTCAAGGATCATCCTTCTCCGGGATACCATCCTTCACTACAGGACACAAAAGGGTCCCTTCATGCAGGCCACTCTTTGGGCGCTTCTCCTCCAGCTCAATGTCATCCTTTACTATTTCCTGATCGGGAAGGCTCTGCACCTGCGCATCCATTTCATCGACTATTTTATCTTTATTCCCATCGTCCTTCTCGTCCAGATCATTCCTATCACGATCAACGGACTGGGCCTCAGAGAAGGTTCTTATATCGAGATTTTCAAGTTTTACGGCATCTCCCCCCAAACCGCCATTTCTTTTTCGATCATCGATGTGGCCTTTGTCCTCGTCCTTGGCCTCATCGGCGGAATCATCTATGTATCGAGAAAATAGCAGAAAAGCCATCTGGCTGATCTTGATGCTGGTCCTTTCAGCCCGGGTTTTCAGCCAACAGGACGTGTCCGACCTCGAGAAGCGGCTGGTCACGATCAACGAGACGATCCAGGCCCTCAGGGCCAAGATTCAGGAGGAGAGCAGGAAGGAATCAACCCTGCTTTCGCAGCTGGACAAGGTCATCTTCAATAAAAAATTGATCAAGACCGAACTCGCGCTCTACAATGTGCAGCAGGAAAAGATATCCCGGGAACTCTCGTCGATCAAAAAAAATATCGCCGGCCTCAGGGAGAGACTCAACCGAGAGCAACAGGCGATGGAAAAGACTCTGGTGACGCTGTACAAATACGGGAAATTCGATTTTCTCCAATTCCTGCTCGAGGCTGAAGATATGAGCGCCCTTTTCTCCGAGGCGAAAAACCTGGGCTTTTTGGCCCGCTACGAGCAGAAGGTCATCATCCATTACCTGAAGACCCTGTCCGAACTCAGAAATGCCGAAAAAGCTCAGGAATTAAAGAAGGCAGAATCTCTCCAATATATCCAGGAGGCGGACCGGAAAAAGAAAGAGCTCGAGGCCGAGGAGGCCGAACACAAGGCCCTCATCCAGAAGATCCAGAAAAATATAAAGACGTACCAGCAGGCTTTGGAAGAACAGAATGAAAGGGCTCAGCACCTGCAGTCTTTTATGGACAAACTGGCCAGCCAGGAGATCGTCCTTCCTTTCCGTTTCATCCCCTTTTACGAAAAAAAAGGCAAGCTTCCCTGGCCCATCGCCGGGAAAATTATCACCCGTTTCGGCCTGGAAAAATATCTCAACACCATAACCATGAACAATGGCATCGAAATCTCTCCCAACAAGGACAATGCCGTCATCCAAGCCATTCACCCGGGAAAGGTCGTCTATGCTGATTATTTTCAGGGCTACGGCAATCTTCTCATCGTCGACCACGGCATGAATTACTATTCCCTTTACGGCCATTGCTCCGAGTTCATGGTTACCAAAGGCGATTTTGTCCGAGATGGCCAGCCTATCGCCGAGGTGGGCGATTCCGGTTCGCTCAAGGGCATCTCCCTTTATCTCGAAGTCCGCTACAAGACGAAGCCTCTCGATCCCTTGCAATGGCTCAAGCGAAGATGATAGAATAAGTCTCCGTTTTTTCGAGATAAAAACATGAAGCGGGCAAGATATATCTTCGCGGCCGGCGTTCTCGCGCTTTCCCTCTTCTTCCTCTTCGAGAAAACTGTCGTCCGCGCCGTCTCCTCCGGCTCTTCAATGCCGCCAAAAAATATTTATCTTCTCGAGGCCGTCATCCGCCTGATCAGAAATGACTATATCGAAGAAAAGGATCCCCTCGAGACCATGAACGGGTCGTTCCAGGGCCTGGTGAATGCTCTGGACGTCGGCTCCAGCTATCTGGCCAAAGAAAGCACCGCCCGCTATATAGAACAAAAAGATGCGGCGATAAAAGAGCCGGGGATCGTTATTTATAAAGGCTACGGAGCCTTTCCTCAGATCATCGGCGTCATCGAAAATTCTCCGGCTGAAAAAAGCGGCCTCCAGATCGGCGACCTCATCACCGAGGTCAACGGGATGCCCACGCCCACCATGAGCCTGACCGAAGTCAACCTGTACGTCCGTGACAAGGAAGAGACCCCTGTCAATCTCAAGATCCTGAGGGATGACAAGACGCTGGAGATCAAGGTGGAGAGGGCCCTTCTTTTTGCCGGGCCGACAAGTTATTCGGATCATGTCGGGACCAGCGGCATCCTGAAGGTGGCCAGGCTCTCCCCCCCCTGTGTCAGCCAAATCAAGACGAATCTCTGGCCAGCTCTTAAAAAGCGCAAGGATGCCCTGATCATTGACCTGAGAAACTGTCAGGAAGGCACCTTCGAAGAGGCCCGGCAATTCATCAACCTGTTCTTAAAATCAGAAAATATCGGCTTCTTTGAGAAAAAGGGAGGATTAAAAGAAATCCTTTCAGCGCCCCAAGAACCAGACCTGGCGCAGCTTCCCCTGGTGATTTGGATCAATCAAGCCACATTAGGCCCGGCGGAAGCGGTGGCCGCAATCTTCAAGGAGTTCAAGAGGGCTAAAATCGTCGGCCTTGCCACGCCCGGCCTGGCCGCAAAACGGGAATTCTTCATGCTCGAGGATGCAACTTCGGTTTTCCTCACGTCGGGAATATTCTGCCTTAGTTCCGGCGATAAATTATGGGGCCGGGGTACGGAGCCTGATATAAAGGTGGAAATGCAAGAGCAGGGCTTCGATGTTTTCTGGAATAAGACCAAAAGCCTCCTCTCCACTCCCTGATCGATGAAGCTAAGCCAGCCTCCCACGGGAAAAAGTGAAAATCCTTACTCCGCTCGCCTTTTTGCGGCCTTTGCCTTGCTTGCCCTTTTCTCCTTCCTTGGCCTGGACTATTTGGCCTCGAGAAAGGGAGAAAAATCGTACCTGTTTTCTTTCCGGGCGCCAGCGAAGGAAGCGCCTGAGATTCCGCTTTCCCTGACCCAGACCATCCTCCCTTTGCTCGAGGAGTCCGGCCTCCCGGCCGGAGCGATTCAGGAAAGCAAAGAGGAAGCCGGGGCCCCGCTCGTCAGTGTCATCCTCCCCAGGGACGCTTACGCCAAGATTGAGCCGCAGCTCGAAAACCTACTCAGGGAAAAGAGCATCCTCTTTGAGAAAAAAGAGGATCTAGAAAGGACTTCGTATTCCTGGCTTCTCCGGCGGGGAAAAAGGGAAAACCTGACGCTTCTGTTCACCTGCCCGAAGCCTCTTCCCTCAAAAAAAGAAGAGGCTTTAAGGCGGCCTCCCGAGAATGTCGTGGCCATCATCATCGACGATATGGGAAACAGCCTGGAAGCGCTCCAGGAAATCCTCGCCCTAAAAAGGCCGGTGACCATCTCCATCCTTCCCCTGAGCACATATGCCATCGAAACAGCCCAGATAGCCCACGAAAATGGCTTGGAAGTGATGCTTCACCTTCCCGGAGAATCCATCAATCATCAGGAAGGGACTGAACAGATGGGCGGGATCATCCGCTCGGGAATGAGCGAGAAAGAAATAAAGACGCTGGTAGAGGATTCACTCGGCAGGGTGCCCTATGTCGAAGGCGTCAATAACCATATGGGTTCAAAGATCACCCAAGAAGAGCCGGTCATGCGGCCGATTCTCGAGTTTTTGAGGGCAAAAAAGCTCTATTTCCTCGACAGCCGGACAAGCCGCGAATCCATCGCCTATGACCTGGCCAAAAAAATGGGCCTCCGCTCAGCTTTTCGAAACGTGTTTTTCGATTCGACAGTCGGCGTCAATTTCACCAGACAAAAGATAACCGAGCTCTGCCGTCTCTCCCAAAGAACAGGGAAAGCCATCGGGATCGGCCACCCCTTCCCGGAAACTCTGCGAGCCCTCAAAGAAAACATAGGCCTCCTGGAAAAATACAAGATCAAGCCTGTTCTCGTTTCGCAGGTCATAGAAGATTAATCTGTCGAACGGCGCCTCTTCCATGACTCAAAATCCATATTTTCATGGCGCTTAAAACCCCGGAAGGGATCGAATCTCCTGGCCAAGCTCTAAAGGCGGGCACCCAGAAAAAGATGAGCGCCTGATTTTGGACGGGTTTGCATAATTTTTGTCCATCCGTTATATTAAATTTATAAGAAGGAGGAAAAAAATGAGAAAATGCACGTTCCCGGCCATTCTCGTCACCACGGCCCTGGCTTTATCTCTCTCCTCTTCCTGTATGAAATCACCATCACCCGAAGAACTCAAGGCCTCCATTGAGATTGTGAACGTCGAAACCAAGTGGGTGGCAAAGACATATCAGCCCTGGCCCCCCAGGTTGATCCTTGTCCCGGTTATCTCTTTTCAGGTCAAAAACCTTTCCGCCAAACCCTTAAACTACGTGAATTTCAACGGCATCTTTAAGTTCAAAGACGAAAAGGAGAATTTCGGGGACAACTTTTTGGCGGCCATCCGCAAAGAGCCTGTTATCCCGGGTCAGTTGAGCAAAGTTATTACCTTGAAGAGCAATTTTGGCGTGGAGGGCAAGAGCCTGGCGACGTTCAAAGACAATCCCAACTGGAAACCCACGATGTGCCGTCTTTTTGTCCAGTCGAAAGGTTCCCCCCATGTCCTCCTCGGAGAGTATGATGTCTCCCGGACGATTGATTTCAAGGAGCCGGAGCCCGTGGGCCTGGAGAAGAAAGAGGAAAAAAAGAACTGAAACAAAAGGATCAATATGAACAGGATTATCCCCTCCCGCCTTTTCCTCACCAAGGGCAGAGGACAACATAAGGAAAAATTAGCCAGCTTGGAGCAAGCCCTCAGGGAAGCCGGTATAGCCCCTTTCAACCTAGTCAAAGTGTCGAGCATCTTCCCTCCCTACTGCAAGCTGGTGACAAAGGAGGACGGCCTGAAGGCGCTCAGGCCCGGTCAGATCGTTTTCCTGGTCATGAGCGAGAATGCCACCAATGAAGCCCACCGGCTGGTCTCCGCCTCGGTCGGCCTGGCCCTCCCCAACGAGCCTGTCCATTATGGCTATCTTTCCGAGCATCACAGTTTTGGCCAGAACGAAAAAGAGGCGGGAATCTATGCCGAGCAGCTAGCCGCTTATATGCTGGCCACGACGCTGGGAAAAGACTTTGATCTCAGCCAGATCTGGGCTCAAGAACAGGAGAAAAAGACCTATAAGCTTTCTGAAGAGCTGTTGGTCAGGACCCAAAGCATCACCCAAACCACCAAAGGAAAGAAAGGGCTCTGGACCACGGCCCTGGCCGCCGCAGTTTTCGTCGATTAGCTCCTACAAATTAAGAGGGTTCGGTTTTAGGATCTTGATGTAGCTTTTCGCTTTGATTTCTTTCAAAAATTCCTGGAGTCTTTTGTCCCTTTTTTCTGAAAAGAGCTTTTCCTCCACGTTCTTCTTGACTTCTTCAAAGGACAGCGGCCGGCTTTCTTTTTTCTCTTCAAGCTTCAGCAGATACCAGCCGTTTTTGGCCTGAACCCAGGGGGTTGTCTCGCCTGCTTTCAATTTGGCCACGGCCTGCTCCAGGTTCTTGTCCAGCTCCCCCTTTTTGAAGCGGCCCAGGTCTCCCTGGTTGTCTTTCATCGGCGCGTCAGCGTACTGGCCGGCCAACCCCGAGAAATCCTCCGCGGCGTTGACTTTTTCGGAGACCTCTTTTTGCCTGGCCTCGAGATCCGCCGGACTTTTTCCTTCCGTAGAAAGATAGATAGCCCGGATCTTATATTCCTCAGGTTCGACGAATTCTTCCGGATGAAGCTTGTAATAGTTAATCGCCTCGGCCTCCTCAACGACGATGCTCCGGTCAACTTCCTGGAAGATCACGGCCTGCCTCATGATATTCTCTTCTACCTGCCTGGAAAACTGTTCATAGGTCAGGCCCTGCTTGAACAGTTCCTGCCGGAATTGCTCATCCGACTCGATGTTATTCTGCTTCTTAAGGTTCTCCATATACATTTTCAGCTGATCGGCAACATTGATCTGCTTCTGCTTGGCCTGCTGCAGAAGGAGAACTTCCGTGATCATGTTATTCAGGATCTCTCCCTTTGTCCTGTTGTACTCCTTCTCAAATTCCTCTCCCTGAACCTGCGATCTGAGCATTTGATAAATAGAGTCATGATACTGTTTGTATTGGGACAAAGTAATCACATCGTCGTTCACGATGGCCACGATCTCTTCAACGATATCGCCTGCAGCCAATCCAACCAGTCCGAGGAGGAGAAGGGAGGCCAAAGACATATATTTATTTCTCATCAATCTATCCTCTGGTAGGGAAAAGATAAATTCTCGGGGAAGGCAGTCCATTCGAGTTTCTCCTCCAATTCGTTGAGGCGGCGAGAGACACCGGCCTTGACCTTTAGGTCCAAGAGATTGAGTTTGATGGTGGGAGAGGCCTTTTCCAATGGGATCCACTCGGGCTCATACTTCTTATCCACCCGAAAAACATGAAAGCCGTAGGAAGATTCGATGACCGGACTCACCTGACCCTCTGCCAGCGAAAAAATCGGCTCCTCCCACTCCGCCGGAAGCTGGCCTTTTTGATAGATACCCATCTCTCCGCCTCGCGGCGCTTCCGGGCCGATCGATTCAGCGGTGGCCATGGCTTTGAATTCTTCTTCCGAGGCCAGCTTGGCTTTGTCCCAGACCTCTACCGCCTTCGCCTCTGTCGGGAGAAGGATCTGGCTGACTTCCACTCTTTCCGGGAGAAAGAATTCACTTTTATGAAGGTCGTAATATCTCTGAACCTCGTCGTCGTCGACCTTGATGTCCTTGGCCACACCGCTGGTATATTTTTCGACCAGCATCTTGTCAAAAAGGGGTCCGGAATCCGATTGGAGAAGAATTGTTTTTTCTTCTTCCGGCCAGGATTCCCCGGCTTGTTTTGCCAGGTACTGTTTTTTTTCGTCAAGAGAAACGGTCATCTTTTGATCCAGGGCAGCCTGCAAGAAGAGCTTTTGCTCGATGAATTCATCAAAGAGCCGGCTCAACGTTGGAGCCTCCAGGGCCTTGGCCTCAGTCCCAGCCTCATCCCGAACGTATTGATTAAATTGGGCTTCAGAATAAGCCGTCTCTCTGACTTGTAGAACCACCCGGCTTTCGACCGGCTGAGCTTCGGCGACGGAAGACTCGGCCCCCGTCGAGGATTTCTTGGAACCGCACTGAGCAAGCAGAAGCAGGCAAAGAAAGACGCCGGCGAGGCCAGGAAAATGTCCGCAGCGAAAAGGACTCGATATCTTCATCTCTATTATCTGTAATAATTTCAACTCATTATATTACAACTGTACAACTCCTTCAAGACGGATAAGGTTTCATCCATCACGGCCGCGTCTGTATCAGAGCACAGCGGCAGGGTCATAACGCCTTGAGGCGTGAGAGCGCCCGAACGTTTCTTCAGGAGCTTGGCGAACCCGGCCAAGTCAGCCAGGCCGGAGGGGGAAAATTTGAAGATAAGCCTAGGGCCGATCTTGTCGATGGCCTTGATCCTGATCTTCTGTGCCAAATGCTTGATGGCGCCGTAGTGAAGGAGGTTTCCAACGCTCCGGGGGAGAGGACCAAACCTGTCCTTGACCTCCTCCTTGATCTTATCGACTTCATCCAGATTCTCAATGGAAGAGACCCTTTTGTAGAGGTTCAGTCTCAGGTTGATCTGGGGAAGATAGGCCTCGGGAATCCGGATATCCACGCGCAGGTTGATCTCGCTCTTGGCCTCCTCGACTTTTTCGCCCTTGAGCTCTTTTGTCGTCTGGTCAAGGAGCTCCATGAAATAATCAAACCCCACGGCCTCTAAATATCCGTGCTGCTGGGACCCAAGGAGATTGCCCGCCCCCCTGATCTCCAGGTCCCTGGCCGCCAGCCTGAACCCCGAGCCCAACTCGCTGAACTCTTTCAGGGCCTTCAGCCGCTCTTTGGCGAGCGGTGTCAATTCCACAAAAGGAGGGACAAGGAAATAGGCATAAGCCTGCCGGGAGGAGCGCCCCACGCGGCCGCGGAGCTGATAAAGCTGGGATAGCCCGAAAAGATCGGCCCGGTCGACGATCAGAGTGTTGACCAGGGGGATATCGATGCCGTTCTCGATGATGGTCGTTGAGATCAGCACGTTGTTCTTGCCACCGATGAAATCGATCATTCGTTTCTCGATCACCGCGCTCGGCATTTTTCCATGGATGAAAGCGACCTTGGCCTGCGGGACGAGTTTCTCTACCGTCCTGGCGATATCCTCGATATTTTCGATCTTGTTGTGGATGTAATAGACCTGGCCTTGACGGCCGAGCTCTTGCCGGATGGCAGACGCGACAAGCTTGGCCTGGTAAGGAGCCACGACTGTATGGATGGCCAGCCTGTCTTTGGGAGGGGTCTCGATCAGGCTGATGTCCCTGAGGCCGGAAAGAGAAAAGTTGAGCGTGCGGGGAATGGGCGTTGCCGTAAGCGTCAGGACATCGACATTGGCCTTCATCTGTTTGATCTTCTCTTTATGATTCACCCCGAACCGCTGTTCCTCGTCGATGACGAGGAGGCCAAGGTCATGGAACTCCACGTCCTTAGAAAGAAGCCGGTGAGTTCCTATGATGATGTCGACAAGCCCTTTCTTCAAATCGGCCACGATTTTCCTCTGCTGGGCCTTTGACTGGAACCGCGTCAGGGCCTCACCCCTTACGGGAAAAAGCACCATCCGGTTACGGAAGGTGTTCTGGTGCTGGCTGGCGAGGACCGTGGTGGGGCAGAGCACGGCCACCTGCTTCCCGTCCATGGCGGCTTTGAACGCGGCCCGCATGGCCACCTCTGTCTTGCCGTAGCCGACATCTCCGCAGACCAGGCGGTCCATGGGAGAATCGGATTCCATGTCCTGCTTGATCTCTTTTATCGTTCTGAGCTGATCTTCCGTTTCTTCATACTCAAAGGTTTTATCGAATTCTCCTTCCCACATCCCGGAAGGACTGAAGCTGAATCCCTGCAGGGCCTTTCTCCTGGCGTACAGTTCCAGGAGCTCCCGGGCCATCTTCTCGATAGCCTTCTTGGTCCGCTCTTTTGTCTTCTGCCAGGAAAGGGTGCCCAGTTTATCCAGCTGTGGAAAGGTCGAACCGACTCTGGAATATTTTTGAACCAGGTTTAAATCTTCCACCGGCACAAAAAGCTTGTCTTCATCCAAGTAGGCGATCTCGATGAATTCCCGGGTCCTGCCGTCCACGTCGAGTTTAACCAGCCCGCGAAAGATGCCGATGCCGTAGTCCGTATGAACGACATAGTCGTTCTCCCGGAGGTCCTGAAAATGCGAAACGAAGGGCCGGCGCGAGGGCCGGCTGACAATGACCTTTTCCTCGGTAAAGATATCCTTTTCGGAAAAATAGGTCACTTTTTCGGGAGGATAACTCCATCCCCGCTCTAAATTGCCCAGGAGCAGCAGGATTTCGGCCGCCCTGGCCGAAGCGAACGGACTCATCTCTTCGACCGCCCTCACTTTATTCTGGGCCAGCAGACTTCGGATTTTTTGCCTGACGGCCGGATTCGAAAGAAAGATGCTACAGCGTTCCCTTTCCCTCTGTAGTCTCCTCATGTATTGGAGGAAGAAAGGAATCTTGTTATCAAACTTTGGCACCGACTGGAATGGAAAGATGGTGCTCTTTTTCCTCGTCTGCGGGAGGAGATCTCCAAACACAAGGGCGTTCTTCAGGGCGTACTCCCGAAGCGCAGGAGGAAAGATGATCTCCGGGGAAAGGCAGAAAGTCTTGGCCTCTCGGAGCGCTTGAAATTGTTCTCCAAGATCCTCTTGAACTTCGTTCCATTCCCTCTCCACTTCCTCGGGCTCGGCGACGATGAACAGGGCGTCTTTGAGATAATGGTAAAAAGGCACAAAATGGGTTCGGTGGAGCAGGGCCAGATAAACAAATGACGGGAAAAAATCCCCGTTTTTAACAGAGTCTATTTTTTTCCTCAAATCATCGTCAACGCGGGTCTCCTTGTCCAAGGCCAGCCTCTGCCATTCCTCCAGGAAAAGCGCCGAGTCCGGAAACTCCCGGAGGGAAGGAATCCTGATTCGAGAAAGTCTGGTCAGGGAGCGCTGGGTCGAGGGATCGAATTCCCGCAGAGAGACGACGTTATCGCCGCTGAATTCAATTCGGTGGGGGAACTTTCCCCAGGGAGAAAAAACGTCGACAATCCCGCCGCGCCAGGCATATTCACCCGGAGAGGCGATCAAATCCTCCTTGGCATATCCGTAGCCGCTGAGGACCCGGAGAACCCGGTCCCGGCCGCAGCTCCGGCCCGTTTCGAGTTCTAGAAAAGCATGGCCCAAGGCTTCGGGTGAGGGGAAAGGCTTGAGAAGCCCAAAGAGGTTGGTAATCGTCAGGAAAGCGGAAGGCTGGATGAGGTCAGAGAAGAATTGCATCCTCGAGGAAATGGCATCCAAGGAAGGGAAGATCTCTTCATAAGGATTCTCAGTGAGAGGCGGCAGGATATCGAGCCCCAAAGACATCGAGAACTGCGAGAAGTAGAACCGGCATTGGTCTTCAAGCCGGGAGAGCGAGTGCCCGGCGGGCTGGATATAGATGATTCTTTTCTTGATATTGCGGGCCAGACAGGCCAGAAAATAGGGTCTTGCCGTATCCACCAGACCGGAAACCCTCAGCCCTTTTTTTCCCAGGCGGATGTCCTCCAGAAGGGTCTGGAATTCGTCGGTCTTTTCTAGAAAATCGAGGCTCATCGAATTGACTTTCTATTATACGGTTATTCCTCCAAATCCGTCCATTCGTGCCCCCCGGGAGCTAGCCTTTATTTTGCCCGTGATGAGAATGCCGCCCTGCGAGAAGACTCTATCCTGAGGAGAACAGTTATTTTTTGAGGGGCGATAAAAAATCGCCGGCAGGAGACAACTCGCATTCTCCGGTCTCAAGCTTTCGTATTCTTACAGTCTTGCCAGCCACCCGGCAGACAAAAACCTCATAACCTTTTCCGGAAACCTTTTCCAGGCATTTTCTCCGCGAAAGGACATGCTCCACCAAATATTCTTGTCCGCCGGCGAGAATTGACCGGGGCGTCTCTTCCCCTTTATAACCTGCATAAAATCGGACGATGATTTTTTCGATCATGCGAATGACGCAATATCTTTGCAGCTTATTATAAGGTCCTCACTTCCCCCCTGTCAAAATATGACCCCGTAGTCGAAGGGCAAAGTCCGAGAAGGGGAACCGGTGAGCGGAGCGAGTGTTAGAAGAGGAAAAACGAGAGCGGTTTCGAAGACACTGGCCTGAGCCCAAA
>Ga0209253_10003271_pt1 | contig 14281 bp, 12 predicted proteins | sample FrelakmetBRP12BR_FD_187145 | JGI IMG/M metagenome (GOLD analysis project Ga0209253, IMG submission 187145) | Freshwater lake sediment microbial communities from the University of Notre Dame, USA, for methane emissions studies - BRP12 BR (SPAdes)... | ecosystem: Environmental > Aquatic >...
GCGCCGCGCGTGAGATCGTGATGTGACCCGACTCCAGTGGCTCGCGCAGTACTTCCAGCACCTTGCGGTCGAATTCTGGCAACTCGTCGAGAAACAATACGCCGTTCATTGCCAATGAAATTTCGCCGGGACGCGGATTGCTGCCGCCGCCGACCAGGGCCACGCCGGAAGCGGTGTGATGCGGTGCACGGTAAGGGCGGCGTTTCCAATTGGCGACGTTGAAGCCGCCGCTGTTCAGGGATTGCATCGCGGCGGATTCCAGCGCCTCATCTTCGGTCATGGAGGGCAGGATGCCGGGAAAGCGCGCCGCCAGCATGGATTTGCCGGTGCCCGGGGGCCCCAGCATCAGTAAACTGTGGCCGCCTGCTGCGGCGATTTCCAGCGCGCGCTTGGCATGCGCCTGGCCTTTCACTTCTTCCAGGCCGGGGTAATCGACAGTAGTGGCTATTGCATCTGTTTCCGCCCTGACGTGGTAAAGCTGCAACTGTTCGCGTCCGGCAAGGTGCGCGCAAATCTGCAGCAGCGAGGTCGCTGGGTAAACTTCCGCTTCCCTCACCAAGGCAGCTTCGGCGGCGTTTTGTTGCGGCAGCACAAAGCTGCGGCCAGAGCACGCTGCACCGTAAGTCATTGCCAGTGCGCCGCGGATCGGGCGCAATTCTCCGGTCAGGGCCAGTTCACCCGCCCACTCGTATTGAGCGAGTTTGTCCGAGGGGATTTGTCCAGTCGCGGCGAGTATGCCCAACGCGATCGGCAGATCGAAACGGCCGCTTTCCTTGGGCAGGTCAGCAGGCGCGAGATTGACGGTGATGCGCCGGGCAGGAAATTCGAATTGCGCGTTCTGCAGCGCTGCCCGCACCCGATCCTTGCTTTCCTTTACCTCCGTTTCCGGCAGCCCGACGATGGTGAAGCTCGGCAGACCGTTCGCGATATGCACCTCCACCGTGACCAGCGGGGACTCCATGCCGGAAATGGCGCGGCTATAGAGAACAGCTAGCGACATGGGGGGTTATCAGTTCCGGGTTGATATGCCAATGGGTTGGCGTGAATGCAGCCGGATGAATGCCGGTTGTTTCCTGCGCCTGTTTCCCATTGGGGCATCCATGGTTCGGTACTTGGCCACAGCTCCCCGGGTCAATCCACGATCAGCTGATCATCTGCTTTTCCTTGTTTCCCGGCAGCTTCCAGTTCTACCACCCGTGCTTCCAGCGCAGTCAGTTTCTCGCGTGTGCGTTTTAGTACTTCCTGCTGCACGTCGAATTCCTCGCGCGCCACCAGATCCAGCCGGGCGAAGACCCCAGCCAGCAATACCCGCAGATTCTTTTCCACGTCCTTTACCGGACTTTGTGCCAGTAATTCGTTGACCTTGGTGCCGATCTCATCCAATACTTTTTGGTTCAGCATGATTTCCTCCGTGATTTCTGCTCCGTCACCCGGCCGGGTGAAGAGTGATGCTTGCGTGATAAAATCTCATACTTCTGGCAATTAGGCAATCGCGGATTAGTTATGGAACATTTGCAACGCCTGCAGCTTTTGGAAAGCTGGCTCAAAACGCAGCTTCCCGGCAAATCCTTCACACTGTCACCGGCTTCAGCCGATGCAAGTTTCCGCCGCTATTTTCGTGCGACTTTCAGTGACGGGACGCTGATCATAATGGATGCGCCGCCGCAGCAGGAGGATTGCTCCCCCTTTCTAAGGATAGCTAAAACTTTTGCTATGGCAGGTGTGCATGTGCCCGAAGTGCTGGCGCAGGACTTGGTGCAGGGATTTCTGCTGCTCTCCGACCTTGGCAACACCACCTATTTGCAGGCACTGAGTGACGATCCGGGCAGCGCCGATCAACTGTATTGCGACGCAGCGGATGCTGTCATCAAGATCCAGTTGGCAAGCCGTCCGGGTGTGTTGCCGGATTATGACGAAGCGCTGTTGCTGAGAGAATTGAATCTGTTTCCGGACTGGTATGTCGCCAAACATTTGCAGACAGTGCTGAGCGCAGAGCAGGAAGCGGAGTTGGCCGCAGTCTTCAGCCGAATTCTGCAAAATAATCTGGCCCAGTCGCGTGTGTTCGTGCACCGCGACTACCACTCGCGCAACCTGATGGCCACGCTTCCCAATCCCGGCATCCTGGATTTTCAGGACGCGGTTTATGGTCCGGTTACCTACGATCTGGTGTCGCTGTTCAAGGATGCCTATATCCGCTGGGACGAGGAGCGTGTGCTGGACTGGCTGATACGCTATTGGGAGAAGGCCAGGAAAGCGGAACTGCCGGTGGCCGCTGATTTTGCCGACTTCTACCGCGATTTCGAGTGGATGGGTGTGCAACGCCATATCAAAGTGCTGGGCATATTCGCACGGTTATGTCATCGCGACGGCAAGGATGGCTACCTCAGGGACATGCCGCTGGTCATGGATTATCTGCGCAAGGCTTGTGAGCGCTACCGCGAACTTGGTCCGTTGCTGTTGCTGCTGGATGCGCTGGCAGAAGATAAACCGGATGCAACAATTGGCTACTCTTTCTAAGGACGTGCCATTCAAGGCGATGATTCTGGCTGCCGGACGTGGCGAGCGCATGCGTCCGCTGACCGACACATTGCCCAAGCCGCTGCTGCAGGCAGGCGACAAGCCGCTGATCGAATATCATCTGGAAAATCTTGCGCGCGCGGGATTTGTCGAAGTTGTCATCAACCACTCCTATCTGGGACAGATGATAGAGGCCGCATTAGGCGGCGGTGAGCGCTACGGTGTCAGCATTCGCTACTCGCATGAACCGACGGCACTGGAAACCGCTGGAGGCATTGCCCAGGCATTGCCCTTGTTACAAAACGGATCGGGCGGACAGCCATTCCTGGTAATTAACGCTGACATTTATTGCGAGTTTGATTTTGCCAAACTGCTGCCGGTGCTGCGGCGCATGCAGGCGAATCCGGATGAAGCTCTCGCCTATCTGGTACTGGTGGACAATCCGGCACATCATGTCCTTGGCGACTTCGCGCTCGATTGCGGCAGCGTGGCATTGACAGGGAAAGATAAGCTCACTTTCAGCGGAATCGGCATATACCAGTCGCAGCTTTTCAGGGAAGTGGTGCCCGGTGCGGCGGCGAAACTCGCGCCGCTGTTGTATCAGGCGATTGCGCTGGGAAAAATCGGCGGCGAACATTATCCAGGATTATGGATGGATGTGGGTACGCCGGAACGTCTGCGCCTGCTCGATGCCCGGCTCAAGAGTGGCTGAGAAATGATGCGGCTTGTTTTGCTTTATCCTGCAAATCCTGTGAAAATCTCCTTCCATGATCCCGATCAAATCCTTCAGTGAACGCCGCCGGCGTCTGGCAGTACAGATGCAACAAGGGGTGATGATTGTCCCCACCTCGCCGGAGCGGGTGCGGAGCCGGGATGCACATTATCCCTATCGTTTCGACAGCTATTTCTATTATCTGACGGGTTTCGGCGAACCGGAGGCGTTGCTGGTGCTGGTGGCGGGAACCGTTGAGAGTGAACCCAAGCAGATTCTGTTTTGCCGCGACAAGGATACGGAGCGCGAAATCTGGGACGGATTTCGCCATGGCCCTGAGGCTGCGCGCGCGGCATTTGGTTTCGACGAAGCCTATTCCATCTCCCGGCTGGACGAGATGCTGCCCAAGTTGCTCGCAGACCAGCCTGCGGTGTATTGCGCATTGGGGCAGGATACGGTTTGGGATGCGCGCGTGACCGGCTGGATCAACCGGGTGCGGGAACAGGCGCGTAGCGGTGTCGTTGCACCGGCTGCAATTTATGACAGCCGTCTGCTGCTGGATGAAATGCGTTTGTTCAAAAGCGCGGAAGAGCTGCAAGTCATGCGCCGCGCGGCAGAAATTTCCAGCGGCGCCCACCGCCGGGCGATGTGCGCGACCCGGGCCGGATTGCATGAACATGAAGTGGAGGCGGAGCTGCTGCATGAATTCCGCCGTCATGGCGCGCAGGCCCCCGCTTACACGCCCATCGTTGCGGGCGGCGCCAACGCCTGTGTGCTGCACTATATTGACAACAACGCAGAGCTGAAATCAGGCGACCTGCTATTGATCGACGCAGGCTGTGAATTGGACGGCTATGCTGCTGATATCACGCGCACGTTTCCGGTGAACGGGAAATTCAGTCCGGTGCAAAAGGATATCTACCAACTGGTACTGGCGGCGCAAGCGGCAGCGATCGCCGCAGTGCGGTCAGGCAATCCCTGGAATGCGCCGCATGAGGCGGCGCTGCGGGTGCTGGCCCAGGGTTTCATTGATCTGGGATTGTGTCAGGGCAGTGTGGACGCGGTCATCCAGTCGGAAGATTACAAGCGTTTTTACATGCACCGTACCGGCCACTGGCTGGGGCTGGACGTGCACGATGCGGGCGAATACAAACTCAAGGGTGACTGGCGCGCATTGCAGCCGGGCATGATGCTGACGGTGGAACCAGGTTGCTATCTGCGTCCGGCAGATAACGTGCCTGAGCATTTTTGGAATATCGGCGTGCGTATCGAGGACGATGTCGCGGTAACGGAGAGCGGATGTGAAGTATTGACGGCGGCTGCACCCAAGACGGTGCTGGAGATTGAAGAACTGATGCAGGGACGCCATGGATGACAACAGGAAAATAATCATCAGACATATATCCCAGGACGAGAACACGGGTGCTGCGGAAGAGCGGGTCGTGCATGTTTCTCCCGTTCGCCGCTGGCTGCTTTATCTGGTACTGGTTCCCGGAATCATTATCCTGGCGGCTCTGGGGATGTTCTTTTTTGCCGTTTTTCTTGGATTATTCGCAATCGCCGCTGCCGGTTTCTGGTTGCGGCTCTGGTGGCTGCGGCGGAAATTGCGCCAATCCGTGGCAGCAGCAGAGGGCGAATACCAGGTAATTGAGGACGCGGAAATCATAGAAACAACAACTGGCAAGACAGAGAGCAAATGAATTGAACGCAAAGGTGCTTAAACATACGATGACGCGCGACCATTACGACCTCATCATCATTGGCGGTGGCCCGGTAGGCATGGCGCTGGCACAGGCATTGCGCGACAGCGGCGTGGCGGCGCTGCTGCTGGAAGCGCGCGGGGTACCGGAAAAAACGGAAGATATGCGTCCCTTGGCACTGTCTCACGGCAGTCATCTGATCCTGCAACGCCTGGGCATGTGGCAGGCGCTGCCGGAAGTCACCCCCATTACGACCATACATGTTTCCAATCGTGGCGGTTTTGGCCGTACCGTATTGACCGCCGGCGATGTCGGGGTGCCGGCCTTGGGCTATGTAGTGAATCACCATGATGTGTTCCGGGCGATGCACGAGGCGCTGCAGGGTTGTGGCGTCGATTATCTGGATGGTGCCCAGGTAACACGGCTGGAAACAATTGCCGAACAGGGACAGGTCGAGTTTCAGCATGGCGGTGTGACAAGGCTGGCAACCGCAAAGCTGCTGGTGCTGGCTGACGGCGGCCGTCTCAGCGGGCAAGTCGAGGGGATAACCCAGCACGTACGTGAATACCATCAATGGGCGGTGGTTGCGCGCATCAAGACCATGCTTCCCCAGTGTGGCGTGGCTTACGAGCGTTTCACTCCCGATGGCCCGGTGGCGCTGTTGCCGTCAGGCGAGTATTTTGCGCTGGTGTGGACTGTTTCCCCAGCAGCGGCACAGGAGATACTCGGTCTGGATGATGCGGCCTTTCTTACTCGATTGCATGATCATTTCGGTGATCGCCTCGGCAAATTTATCGATGCCAGCAAACGTTCGGGTTTCCCGCTTGCGCTCAAATACGCCGATCCTGTGACGGCACAACGCATCGCATTGGTGGGCAACGCAGCGCAAACCTTGCACCCGGTTGCGGGACAGGGCTTCAACCTGGGGTTGCGCGATGCCTGGGAACTGGCGGACGAAGTCATCGCGTCGGCAGCCGAGACCGGCACACCCGCAATGCTGGCAAGATACCGCCACAGGCGTCAGATGGACAGCGGCGCAGGGCGGGTATTCACCGATTCTTTGGTGAAACTCTTTTCCAATGACGATCCCTTGTTGCGCAGCATGCGCAGTCTGGGATTAAGCGCACTCGATTGCCTGCCGCCGGTCAAACGTTTCGTCGCACGCCGCATGATGTTTGGCGCAAGAGGCTGATCCGTTACTGCGTTACGGTGTCATTATTTTCAGATTCCGCGCATTAATTTCTTTCCACATCCTTGTCGTGGGTTTAAAATTGCACCCTTCATTGCTCTGTTTTTCCCCTGCTACGCTTACCTTGCTATTTGACGAACCAGAGTCATGCGAATTGGTCCCCATATTCTCAAGAATAACCTGATTGTCGCGCCCATGGCGGGGGTGACCGATCGTCCTTTCCGGCAGTTGTGCAAGAGTATGGGCGCGGGTATGGCAGTGTCGGAAATGGTGTCGAGCAATTCACTGCTGTGGGGCTCGGAAAAGACCCGCCGCCGTGCCGATCATGCAGGCGAGGTTGATCCGATCTCGGTGCAGATTGCGGGTGCCGATCCTGCAATAATGGCTGAAGCGGCTCGCTACAACGTAGCGCAGGGTGCGCAGATCATAGACATCAACATGGGTTGCCCTGCCAAAAAAATCTGCAACGTGATGGCTGGCTCCGCCTTGTTGCAGGATGAGCGACTGGTAGGAAGAATACTCGATGCGGTGGTCAGTGCGGTGGATGTCCCCGTCACCCTTAAAATCCGCACCGGCTGGGACACGCAGCACAGAAACGCGCTAGCCGTGGCACGTATCGCCGAAAATGCGGGAATCCAGGCGCTTGCCATTCACGGCCGCACTCGCGCGTGCGCCTATACCGGCAATGCTGAATACGATACCATCGCAGCAGTGAAAGCCATGGTGAAAATCCCGATCATCGCTAACGGTGATATCACCACGCCCGAGAAGGTCAGGCAAGTACTCGCATACACCGGGGTGGATGCCGTCATGATCGGTCGCGCCGCACAGGGGCGGCCATGGATATTCCGCGAGATCAGCCATTATCTTGCCACCGGCAAGCACCTGCCGCTGCCGGAAGTAAGTGAAATCCACCGTGTGCTGATCAACCATTTGCATGATCTTTACGATTTTTATGGTGAATACGCCGGTGTACGCATCGCGCGCAAGCACATCTCCTGGTACACCAAGGGATTGATTGGCTCCGCCGCGTTTCGTCATGCCATGAACCAGCTGCAAACCACCGACCAGCAGATGGCTGCGGTCAACGATTTTTTCAGTGAGCTTGCCAGCTATGGGCGGCGATTAACTTATATTGAGCGTGAGGGACTGGCTGCATGATCAAAGAAAACGAAATTGCCTGCTGCGTACGCAAGGCTGTGGAAAGCTATCTCAAAGATCTGGAAGGTGAGAGGCCGCATCCTCTGCATGACATGGTGATACGTAGTGTGGAGAAACCGCTGATTGAGCTGGTGCTGAAATATGCCGGGGATAATCAGACCCGCGCCGCTGAATTGCTTGGCATCAATCGCAATACCCTGCGCAGCAAAATGAAGCAGTACCGGATCAAATAGGCAGCAAAACGCGCGGCCGGGTAATAAAGTAACGGCTCGCGCCATTAACCCTCAGTCACACCCCAATAGATGATCATCAAACAAGCCCTGATCAGTGTTTCCGACAAGAGCGGCATTGTCGAATTCGCGCTCGGATTGCGCCAGCTTGGCGTGACCTTACTTTCCACTGGCGGTACTGCCAAGTTGCTGCAAGATGCCGGCGTGGCGGTCACCGAAGTTGGCGATTACACCGGTTTTTCGGAAATGCTCGACGGGCGCGTCAAAACCCTGCATCCGAAAATTCATGCCGGTATCTTGGCGCGTAGGGATATGCCGGAACATATGGCGGCGATGGAAGAGGCGGCGATTCCAACTATCGAACTGGTGGTGGTGAATCTTTATCCCTTCAGTCAGACCGTGGCCAAACCTGGCTGCAGTCTGGAACAGGCCATCGAAAACATCGATATTGGCGGTCCGACCATGGTGCGTGCTGCGGCAAAGAATCACCGGCATGTGGCAGTGGTGACCGATCCGGCAGATTACGCCGCGCTGCTGGCGGAAATGAAATCGACCGGTGGCACAGTGCGGCAGGAGTTCTGTTTCCGGCTTGCGCAAAAGGCATTCTCGCATACCGCCGCTTACGATAGCGCCATCAGTAACTATCTTACTGCCATTGAACCTGATGGTCAGCGTACTTTTCCCGAGCAGCTCAATCTTAATTTCAGCGTTGCCCAGGACTTGCGTTACGGCGAGAACCCACATCAGCAAGCCGCATTCTATCGCGACCTTGCGCCCGCTCCCGGCAGCCTTGCCAGCTACCACCAGGTACAGGGCAAGGAGTTGTCATATAACAACATCGCCGATGCAGACGCGGCGTGGGAATGCGTCAAGACTTTCGACCTGCCCGCCTGTGTCATCATCAAGCACGCCAATCCGTGCGGCGTGGCCGTGGCCGCTACGCCGCTTGCCGCCTATCAACTGGCACTTGCCACTGATCCGACTTCTGCTTTCGGCGGCATCATCGCTTTCAACCGCATATTGGACGACACCACGGCTGAAGCGGTGATCAAGCAATTCGTCGAGGTGGTGATTGCGCCGGAAGTAACCAATGAAGCAAAACAAATTCTCGCCCAGAAAACCAACGTGCGAGTACTGACCCTGCCGTTGCAGGCAGGCAGCAATGCGCTGGACTTTAAGCGCGTGGGCGGTGGATTGCTGGTACAGACCCCGGATAATCTTAATATCACTTCCGCTCAACTGAAAGTGGTGACCAAAGTGCAACCCATGCCGCAACAGTTGCAGGATTTGCTGTTTGCATGGCGCGTGGCGAAATTCGTCAAGTCCAATGCCATCGTGTTTTGTGCCAACGGCCAGACGTTGGGCGTGGGCGCAGGACAGATGAGCCGAGTGGACAGCGCCCGCATTGCCACGATCAAGGCACAGAATGCGGGGTTCTCGCTGGACGGCTCGGTGGTTGCTTCGGATGCATTTTTCCCGTTTCGTGACGGACTGGATGTGGTGGTTCAGGCGGGCGCTCGGGCAGTCATTCAGCCCGGCGGCAGCATGCGCGACGCAGAAGTTATCGCCGCTGCGGATGAGCAGGGTGTGGCAATGGTGTTCACCGGGGTGCGGCATTTCAGGCATTGAGCAGTCACTGCAACCGTGGTATCCGGTGAAGTTGCATTATTTTTCTGTGGTTGATGGCATCACGATATGATGAAACTACTCGTCATCGGCAGCGGCGGCAGGGAACACGCCCTGGCGTGGAAACTGCTCCAGTCGCCACGCGTCTTCAAGGTGCTTGTTGCCCCAGGCAATGCCGGCGTGGCGCTGGAAGACGGTCTGGAGAATCTCCCCATTACCGCCATTCCCGATCTGGTGGAATTTGCCAGAAAAGAAGGTGTCGCATACACGCTGGTCGGCCCGGAAGCGCCGCTGGCGGCGGGCATTGTGGATGCGTTCCGTGCCGCCGGTCTGAAAATTTTTGGCCCCACCAGGAAAGCCGCACAACTGGAGGCATCCAAGGATTTTTCCAAGGCTTTCATGCAACGCCACGGCATCCCTACCGCAGCGTACGCCACATTCAGAGACCCTGTTGAAGCCCACCGTTATCTGGAGCAAAAAGGCGCACCCATCGTCATCAAAGCCGATGGCCTAGCTGCGGGCAAAGGGGTGGTGGTTGCGATGACATTGGCGGAGGCGCATGCCGCGGTGGACGCGATGCTGGTTGCGAATCAAATGGGTGATGCCGGCGCGCGGGTCGTGATCGAAGAGTATTTGGAGGGAGAGGAGGCCAGCTTCATCGTCATGGCGGATGGCCACCATGTGTTGCCGCTCGCCACCAGCCAGGATCACAAACGCCTGAAGGACGGTGATCAGGGCCCCAATACCGGCGGCATGGGTGCGTATTCTCCTGCTCCGGTGATTTCTCCCGCACTGCATGCCAGGATAATGCGCGAGGTGATTCAGCCGGTGATGAGCGGCATGGAACAGGAAGGCGAATGCTACACCGGCTTTCTTTATGCCGGGCTGATGATTGCCAAGGATGGCACTATCAAGGTACTGGAATTCAACTGTCGCATGGGTGATCCGGAAACGGAACCGATCATGCTGCGCCTTAAAAGCGATCTGCTGACGCTGCTGGAACATGCGGTGAACGGAACACTCAACCAGGTGGAGGCCGAATGGGATCGCCGTGCCGCACTGGGCGTAATGATGGCTGCCCATGGTTATCCCGCTACGCCGCGCCAGGGCGATGTGATTCACGGTTTGCCGAAAACTACGCTCACCTCGGCAGCACCAGAGGATTTTCATGTGTTTCATGCCGCTACCATATTGGGCGGGAAAGGCGGGAAGGAAATCGTAACCGCGGGCGGACGGGTGCTGTGCGTTACCGCGCTGGGGGACAGCGTTAAAATAGCACAGCGCCGCGCCTACGAAATCGCCGGACAAATTCACTTCGACGGCTGCCAAATGCGGTACGATATAGGACATCGTGCTATCAACCAGCGTCGCAACTAGCGGATTTACAGACGACGCTGGTCGCGATGCTGGATTGGAATCGGGGGATCAATGGATACTGCTGCACAAGTCAAAGAGTTCCTAATCGGGCTGCAGCAACGGATCGTTGCAGGTCTGGAGCAGGTCGATGGTAAGTCTTTCCACCGCGATCAATGGGAGCGTCCTGAAGGTGGTGGCGGTTTAAGCTGCGTGCTGGAGCAAGGCAACGTGTTCGAGCGCGGCGGTGTCAACTATTCCCACGTTTTCGGCGGCGGGCTGCCGGCGTCAGCCACCGCCGCGCGCCCCGAATTATCCGGGCGTTCGTTTGAGGCCATGGGCGTATCGTTGGTGCTGCACCCGCGCAATCCGTATGTGCCCACGGTGCACATGAATGTACGCTTTCTGGAAGCGCGCAAGGAGGGTGCAGAACCGGTATGGTGGTTTGGCGGCGGCATGGATTTGACCCCTTATTATGGTTTTGCAGAAGATGCCGTGCATTTTCACCAGACCTGCAGAAACGCGCTGCAGCCATTCGGCGACGAGTATCACTCGCGCTTCAAGAAATGGTGCGACGAATATTTTTACTTGAAACACCGCAAGGAACCGCGCGGTGTCGGCGGTATTTTCTTTGATGACCTCAGTCAGCCGGATTTCGACACCTGTTTCAACCTGACCAAAAGTGTTGGCGATCATTTTCTGCCTGCCTACGTGCCGATTCTGCGGCGGCGCCTGGATACGCCTTATGGCGAACATGAACGCGACTTCCAGGCCTACCGTCGTGGGCGTTACGTAGAATTCAATCTGGTATGGGATCGTGGAACCCTGTTCGGTCTGCAATCGGGTGGGCGCACCGAATCCATCCTGATGTCGCTGCCGCCGATTGTGAAATGGCGTTACGACTGGAAACCCGAAGCCGGCAGCGCAGAAGAGAAACTCTATACTGATTTCCTGATTGGCAAGGATTGGCTGTAGGCCATTGCCAGATTACAGCGTGCTGGAATCGCACCCTGTTTGCAACGGTTATGGCGAGGAAATGTGAATGAAGCCGGGGGCGGTCATGCTGCGCGGTTTTGTCGATTTGTCAGGATAGCAATGGTTATGTCGGGCTGATCATCCGCCGCAGCAGGCGGGTGAAAAAATAATGAGAATGGACGCACGGGGCAATGAGAACAGGCAGTCACGGCGACGTCCATGGAAACTGGCAGCGCAACGGGGCGATAGGCGGAATGGCTCTTCTTTGCGCCGTTTCTGCTTTCGGCGCTTTCGCCCAAACAATTCCTCCCGACGCTGGGCAACTGCAGCAGAGCATCGATCGTAATCAGCTTCCCGACCTGCCGCCGCGCCAACCCGACGCCCCCCTGATCGAGGAACCGGAGCGGCCCGCCCTAGCGGCGCCGGAGACCGCCCGTTTTTCAGTCAAGGGCTTTCGCATCAGCCGCATTACGGTCTTCCCCGAATCAGAGTTGCTGTCCCTGCTCAAGGATTTCGTCAACCAGGAGTTGTCCCTTGCCGACCTGTGGCGTGCCGCCGACATCATCACTGGCTATTACCGCGAACGCGGCTATTTTGTCGCGCGGGCTTATATTCCGGCACAGGACATCAAGGACGGCATCGTCGAGATCATTGTGCTGGAAGGCAAGGTAGAACGCATCAGCGTCAAGCCGGTTGGTGACGTGCGCTTGCACGACAGTGTCGTTGAAGGAACGTTGCGTTCCGCGCTGCCGGCTGATGGTCAGATCCGCAAGGCCAACCTGGAGCGCGGCCTGCTGTTGCTCAACGACCTGCCCGGTATCAACGTGCGCTCCGTGCTTTCTCCCGGCGCAACAGTCGGCACCTCCCTGTTGACGACCGAGGTGACGCAAGGTCCACGCCTATCCGGTCACGTCGACTTCGACAATTACGGCAACAAATTTTCCGGCCCGATGCGCTTGAATGCAGGGCTCAACCTGAATGACCTGACTGGCTACGGTGACCAGCTCAGCCTGCGCGTCTCGGATTCTTCCGGGGTCACCTATGGCCGTGTCGCTTATCAACTTCCGGTTGGTACTACGGGATTGAAAGTGGGTGCCGCCTATTCCGCCATGCGCTACGACCTGTGCTGCCAATTTGCCGCATTGCAGTCTCACGGCAACGCACAGGTGACCACTGCAACGGCCCTGTATCCACTGGTTCGTGGCCGCGACTTCAGCATTTACGGCACTGCAGCCTACGACCACAGGCATTTCTTCAACGGTACTATCAGCGGCACCACCAGCGACAAGATGCTCGATGTTGGCGCGCTCGGCATCCGGGGCGAAAGCCGTGATTTTTTTGGCGGCGGTGGGTTAAACACTTTCGGTCTTACGCTTACCAATGGCAATGTGAATCTCAATGGATCGCCGGACCGTTCTGCTGACAGTACTGCGGCTCGCACTCAAGGCGGCTACCAGAAACTTTTTTATTCCTTCATCCGCCTGCAGAGACTCGGTGAGGCCATCTCCTTTTACGCCGCGCTCTCCGGCCAGTTTGCTTCGAAGAATCTCGATACCTCAGAGAAATTCTTGGTTGGTGGCCCCATGGGTGTGCGTGCCTATCCCCAAGGTGAAGCCTTTAGTGACGAGAGTATGCTGCTCAACCTGGAGTTGCGCTACAACGTAACCCCGTCCATACAACTCGCTCCCTTCTTTGACCACGGTCAAGTTCGTCTGCATCACAATCTATGGGACGGCTGGCAGGATGGCAACACGCACCTTCAAAACCGCTATGGGCTTTCCGGTTATGGTCTTGGCCTCAACTGGAGTCCGCCTGGCGCCTTCCTGATGCGCCTCGGTGTCGCACAGCCCATCGGCAACAATCCGGGGCGGAGCGTGCAAGGCCTCAATGCCGACAACTCCACGCGCAGTCCCCTGGTGTGGTTGCATCTGATCAAGTACTTCTAGTAGCTGCAAGGCGGACAGGCGTGGCGTATCCGCCGCCACATTCCAAAAAATCTCCGAACAAATCCTCCGCAAAGCGTATTACCGATTTTTGCCGCATACGACAAGAGTTGCCGCACGGTTTCCATGGCATCAGTCGATGCCTGTAATTAAATAAAAAATAGCTTGGATTTCAGGTCGTGTTCTGCTGTTTGCCGAATCAGGTGGGCACAGCATATCTGGCATGGTAAATGCCCTATGACAAACAGGACGATTTATCGGAGGGACCCTTCCATGACCAGAAAACCTGATGCTGCCATCCAGTTCCGCCAGGCTGGACTCTGGGGGGGGGCATCTGGTCTTGGCAGATACCCTAGGTGTTGGTAGCAAGAGAAGGCGTGAGATGCGTGTAGGAATTCCTCCTACACGTTACTGCATGAAATCCTACTAGCTATTCGGAAAAACCCTACTTACCTCGATCTTCCCTTGGGTCGAGAATATGTTCACTGGGTTACACATTATATTTTAGTCCGCGTGTACTGGCTGGAAAGAACGTTAAGAAAACGATCCTGACCCGAGCGCACGATGGTTGGGAGATCTCTTCCGGCCTGTCAAAGGTCACCACCAAACGTGCCGTCCAGTTTTGCAGGGCCACTTGTTTTTCTCTTGCCAGAATAGAAAGGAACAAGAAAAAGGGAATGTGCAAATTCCTTAAACTTAAATAAGAAAATTCCTTATATATTGTCGTCATGAGGTATAAAATATGACATATAGGAATATTGAGAATATTGAGGAGATTTTCAGAAGCACCCTGAAGACGAGGAAGACGTGAGTCTTATCCATGAGTAAACTTCTCCCCCCCCGGACACCGCCGCCGTTCACTGTCCGGCTTTCGG
>Ga0209253_10003272_pt1 | contig 14281 bp, 7 predicted proteins | sample FrelakmetBRP12BR_FD_187145 | JGI IMG/M metagenome (GOLD analysis project Ga0209253, IMG submission 187145) | Freshwater lake sediment microbial communities from the University of Notre Dame, USA, for methane emissions studies - BRP12 BR (SPAdes)... | ecosystem: Environmental > Aquatic >...
CGGCATTCCCACGCCCCCCCCTGCCGATTCGTACATCGGCATCAAACTTCTGGGCTGCGCTCCATTTCCCAATGGTGTCGACTCGACCGGCAATTTGAGGTTGAAGACATACTACAATGCCTGGCGATTCAGCAGCTCCAGCGGCGAATCGGACTACTTCTCACCACTGGAGGATGCGGAGAACGTTTTTGGCGCCAGGAGCCGGTACGAGCGTCTTGCGTCGGCTCTGCCGCAGGCAAGAATTGACCAGCTGCGCACGCAACCGGACAATATGACCACGCTGCTTTCTACCGGTCCGTTTGCGCTGTTGAAACCGGGTGATTCGGTGGCTGTCGTTTTCGGGGTGATCTGTGCGAGGAAAGTGGGTACGCAGGCGGCGCGCCTTGATACGCGAGACCAGCGCAAAACTCTTGTTGCCAACGCATCGCTGTGCCAGCAGGCATATGACGGCGAAGATCTGAACGGCAACAATGCTCTTGATCCCGGTGAGGATATCAATGGCAACGGGAAACTTGATCACTACCGCCTTCCGCAACCCCCGAAGCCTCCCAAGGTGCGGGCCGAAATCACCGACAAAGGTGCGGCAATCTACTGGGACAAAGCAACCTCCGAGTATTCTGTGGATCCCATTACTCGAAAATACGACTTTGAAGGGTACCGTGTGTATCGCTCCAATGCAGGAGCGGACTTCACCGATCCCGCAAGTCTCCTGTTGAACATTCCACTTGTCGGTGAATTTGACCTGGCAGATGACCATATCGGCTACAACACCGGTTTCGGCAGCATCCTCCTTGGCCAACCCCGGAAATTTCCCGGTGATACAGTTGAGTACTGGTACCGGTTTCCACCCGCAAGCACAGAGGTGACGCATCTGAGCGGTTGGCAGTATGTGTACGGGGTTGCCGCCTTCGATCAGGGTGATTCAGCGGTCGGTGTGGGCTCACTGCAAAGCAAGACTGTGCTTGCCCGGGTCATGCCCGGCACGCTCCCGAATGACGGCAGCAAGAAAGTAGGTGTGTACCCGAATCCTTACTATGCCGGTGCGATCTGGGACGGAAGGGGGGAGCGGGCAAGGAAGATCTACTTCTACAATCTCCCGCAACGGTGTGAAGTGAGAATCTACACGCTTGCGGGAGACATTGTGGCGGCATTTGCGCATGATGCAGCCACGTACAACGGAACGGACATTCGCTGGTTCCAGCAATTCGGGGGCAGCGATGTTCCTCTGCAGTTTGCGGGAGGTGAACATGCGTGGGACCTCATCACGAAATTTGACCAGGCAATTGCCACGGGGCTCTACCTGTTCAGCGTGAAGGACTCCGAAACCGGCGATACACAGGTTGGGAAGTTTCTCGTTATCAAATGAGTGAAGTTCTCTGTGCACAACCCTTAACGGAGGTATTCATGAAAAAGTTACCACTTCTCTGTGCGATGATTCTGCTTGCTGCCATGTCAGGTCAGGCGCAGTACAAGCAGGTCACCATTCGGGAAATTCAGCAGGTTCCGCTTGATTCTCTGAAGGTCGCTGATGCGCTCCAGAACAACTTTCCGAGCCGCTATCCTTTACAGGCGTCTCCCCTGATGCGCAACAAAGCGACCGGTGCGGGCGACACGGTCACCGTCGTTGCCGTGGTGGTTGTTCCGCAGGGCGTCATTACCTACAATAATGCCGGGTGGACCATGCTCCTGGCTGATACCGGCGCAGGGGGAGCGTCTCCGTGGGGGAGCATTTTCTTCCGGTTGAGCTCGGCGGCAGATTCCAGTGATGCCGATCTGGCCGGGTTCCGTACGCTCACTGCCGGGAAGCTTGTCAGGGTGACAGGCGTCATCGGTGAGTTTCCCAATAGTGGCTACATGAACTCCCTTACGCAGTTGAACTGGTTGAAGGGTTCTGCGATTGAGGGTTTGGGAACCGCCCCGCTTCCGAAGCCGGTCCGTTTGACGGTCGGGGATTTCTACAGGGGTCTGTTCCCGGGTGGATCGGTCCAGTTTTCCACCGGCGAAAAGTACGAGTGCTGCTATGTGGAATTGACAAACCTCACGGTTACGGCCAGAGTGAACACCGCTCGCGGAACGTTCTCCATGGTTGATGGGGATGGGAATGAAATCAGCGAGTACGATGTGTCCCGGTACTATACGCTGGGCCATAGCACTCCTCTGATTGTGGACTCGACATGGATCAAGCTCTTCCCCCAGGTCGGGACGCGTGTTGATACCATCCGCGGATACATGTGGACGGCGAGCGGAGGCGAAAACCTTCGTGGCTATCGCATCTGTCCGATCTATCGCTCGGATCTTGTCCTCGGGCCGCCCGTGCCCGTGATTACCTCACACCGCAGGAATCCTGTGGTTGTTCCTCCCGACAGCGCTGCACGAATCAGCGTGAAGGTCGATCGTCCGTTCGGGGGTTCCCCCATTGCCACTGTCAAGGTGATCTATAGCGTCAACAATCAGCCGTTCATCCCTGTCAGCATGTCGTTCCAGGCTTCTGACACGACCTATGTGGGATCCATCCCGGTGCAGACGGTGAACAGCACGGTCCGGTACTTCATCGAGGCGGCGGATACGGCCAGCAAAGTCGCCCGGCTCGCAAACTCCGCGTTCGGGAGTTTCTCCCTGGACACCTCCAAGGGCTTCTTCTCCTACCAGGTGCTCAATCGTGCTCTCACGATCAACGACATTCAGTATACACCGTACCCCAATGGCCGCACTCCGTATCTTGGCGGAGTAGTAACGGTGCGGGGAGTTGTCACGGCCGATACTGCATCCATCAAAATCGCCGCGAGCAACATTTATGCAACAAGCGCCTGGTACATACAGTCGGGCAACGCTCCCTGGAGCGGCATCTGGGTGACGGCGTCAAGTGACACGACGCTCAAGAAAGTGCGCGTGGGTGACAGCATTGCCGTAACCGGGACAGTCCAGGAGGCGACCTCAACGGGAAGTGGCGACGTGACACGCATTGGACTTGTGTCTACACCTGTTACGCTCCTTGCCTCCGGAGTCCCGGTTCCGGCACCGGTCGTGAAACCGACAGGGGATTTTGGCGCAAACGCCAGTAACGGGTCGTCAACGGCGGAGCCCTGGGAAGGTATGCTTGTCCGTTTCAACAATGTGACGGTAACAGAACTGTATCCGAATTTTTCGGAACCGGCTGACTATATGGTCGATGACGGTAGTGGACCCGCCTATGTGCGGCAGGACGGCAAGAATACCTGGTCCAACGTCGCCGCCGATACGGCTCTCGGCAAGAGAATCCTGAAAGTGGGGGACAAGATTTCCTCGTTGACGGGTATCATGTTCTACGGATTTAATCACTACAAACTTGTGCCGCGCAAGGATGCAGATTTCGGTGTGGTGACGTCGGTGGATGCTCCGACCAGACTTTCCGAGCTGCCCAGTGCGTTTACGCTGGATCAGAACTATCCCAATCCGTTCAACCCCAGCACCGTGATCCGGTACGGGCTGCCCGCGGCAGGTTTGACGACCCTGAGAATCTACAATGTCCTTGGTCAGGAAGTAGCCACGCTCGTGAACGAGATCCAGGCTGCGGGGACCTATTCGGTGCGTTTCAACGCATCGGCTCTTTCCAGCGGACTCTATTTCTTCCGGATACAGAATGGGTCGTTCAGTGCGGTCAAGAAGATGATGCTCTTGAAGTAGCGGAGGGCGCGGAGAGGTTCCAGATCCTTCGCTCCGCTTGAAAGAAGGTGGAGCGAAGGTGATTTATGCATGAATGCGTACTGCGAGAAAGAAACGGTCTGCACCATCTTGTCCCGACGCATCTCCATATCGCGTATTGTCCTCCTTGCGTTTACGCTGCTGATGTCAAGCTGCCGCGAGCACGTCGCCGACAATCCCGGTCCGGAAAAACCACCGCAAACGTTTCTCTGGCTCTATCCGGAGGCAACGGTCGGCGTTGGTGTGAGCAAGACCCGTCTCCATTGGTGGGGTGAGTCGCCCGGCGGTCTGGTGCGCGGCTTTCTCTTTTCGTTCAAGGTGGTCACCAGCAATGTCACCACACTGCCCACTCCCGATACTCTGCGATACTCGTGGGTGACAACGAACGATACTACCTTGCTGTTCCCCATGGATACGCTCTTCCGGAAATTTGCCGTTGTGGTTCGTGCTGTGGACTACGGTTTCCCCGGGTTGCCCGAACAGAGCATTGTCAGGCTGTTGCCGTTTCCGTTCTGGGACAAGAGCGACAATGGTGTGTTTGATGGTGCAGACCAGCGTCTGGATGGGCTGAGCCAGGCGATTGACCCGGTGGGAGCAGTGCTAACATTCCCGATCCGGAATACTCCTCCGACGATCGCTCTCCTGGCGAATCCGAACGATCCGAACGCGCCGCAGAAATTGCCCGACACCACCTTCACTGTTGCCACCGTGGGATTCAAAGGGAGTGATGCGGATGGAGAGAACACACTCGCCTCATACAGTCTCGCGCTAAATGATACCTCTGCAACAGGCACGTGGATCGATGTGCCGCTACGGGATACGATCGTCACCCTTGTTGTTCCCCGTCTCCGGAGCGATGCTGCGACGACCACCGTCACGGCGGACCTGTATGGCGGCAAGTTTCTCGGACGGAGACGTATTGGGGAGGTGCCAAACCTCAGACTGAATGCGGAGAACATCCTGTACGTCAAGGCAAGAGATGTTGCTGGCGAATACAGTCCCGTTCTGCGGGTGCCGGGTGTATCGGAGCGCTGGTATGTCAAACGTCCGCAGGGCAGAGCCCTTCTCGTAAGTGACTATATTGCACCGGATGCTCAGCAGGCGCGGGTGAAGTACGTTGCGTCGTTGACCTCGGCCTCGGGGCCCGGGATCTCCGTCGATGTCCTGAATATAGGAGCAGGTCTCTCGGCTTCCGACAAGTCAGCCGGCAGGTTCGGCCCGTTTGTTCCCCAGTTTGTGGACCCGGCATTGATTCAGACCTTCCTTTTATACGACTGCGTGATCTGGTACACCGATCAACTCCCGAGTCTGGGTGTGGCGCAAATCTCGATTTTCCCTTTTTTGCAGAACGGAGGCCGGGTGATCTTTTCGACGACCTTCCTTACGACGAGTGATCCGCGGGGCGGACTGCGGGATTTCGCGCCCATCGACAGCGTCAGCAGCGTGAACCTTTCCCCGAGCAGACCGCTCCCTCCGCCTGCAGTGGAGGGTGATTCCCAAATTCCTGCGAACACCATCGTCTATCCGGACAGCTCTGATCCCGCCAACATCTATCCGCTGCTTGCGTTTGATTCTTCACAACCTCTCCACGGAATCTTCATGCGACCCCTGTACAAACGCTCGGATGCACGCTATCTCTTTCGCCTCCAGCCCGATTCCATGGCTGTCGTGCGGCTGTCAGACAATACCGTCGTGCGCCAGAGCAGAAAGAACTATCTCGGGAGCCCGAACATCGCAGTCATTGATGGACAGCAGCAGATTATTTTTATCGGGATTCCGCTTCATCTGCTGGACAATACCGCGCTTGACAATACCAATGTCGCGAAGAACTCCGGAGCTCCGCTCGGTCTTCCTGCATTCTTCAAGAAGGCATTGTCGCAATTCAGCCCGACTCAGGTTGTCAATAGAATGGTGTTCTGATGGTGGTGAAACACCACATGGCAGATCACGCAAAGAGCTCACCCGTTCGCGGTTCTTCTCGTTGTGGACGTGGCATGAGCGCTCTGATCGTGCTTCTGCTCGGGGGACTCCTTGCGATCGCGCCGGCATTTGTCGCCGCACAAACCACAGGCCGCCTTGTCGGCAAAGTGGTCGATGCAAGAAACGGTGAAGGGCTCCCCGGGGCGAACGTCACGATCAAAGGGACCTATTACGGCGGGACGACGGACATCGAGGGGGACGTCCGGATCGAAAAGGTCAATCCGGGGGCCTATACGGTTGAGGTGTCGTTGCTAGGCTACAAGCTTATGCGCTTCACGAACATCAAAGTGGAGACGGGAAAGACGGCGACGATCAACGCAAAGATGGAAGAAACGGTCCTGACACTGGATCAGGACGTTCTCGTTATCGGTGAACGGCCGCTCTTTGATATCGAGGAAACCGCCAGCAGACGGAACATCGGCCAGGCAGACATCCAGGCCTCGGCGGTGCAGAATGTCCAGTCGGTTGTTGCCATGCAGCCCGGCGTGGTGATGGCTGACAACGAAATTCACATCCGGGGCGGCCGCACCCACGAGAACGCCTATCTGCTTGATGGGATTTCCGTCCAGGATCCGATGGCGGGCTCTGGATTCGGCCTTCAGCTCAGTCCGGCCTCAATTCAGGAAGTGGAGGTCATCACCGGAGGCTACAATGCCGAATATGGCCAGGCCACATCGGGTATCGTGAATATCACCACACGGGAGGGATCCGACCGCTACGGCGGGGGGATCGGCTACAAGACCGACCACTTTGGATTCAATGAGGACTCACGGGCGAATTGGAACACCGACATTTTTGATTTCAACGTGAGCGGGCCGGAACCCCTTACCAGCTATGTACTGCCGGCACTCGGTCTCCAGATTCCCGGCAAGGTCAGTTTCTTCGGCACCTATTACGCAAACCTCACCGACGGCTCCACCCGGTGGGTCGAGTCGGTAGGTTCGGACAACCGGCCTTCCGGGTGGACAATCGAAGCTCCCGGAGGACTCTACTCGTCAGTTTTCCATGGAACACGTTGGGCGCCAAAACGGTCAAACAACTATTCCTGGCTGGCAAAGCTGACATGGAGGCCGGCTTCCACGATGAAGCTGTCATACGCGTATAACCACTCGGTGGCCATCGATCAGAATACCCAGGTGATTCAGGCGACCCAGGAATACATCGAACCCAATCCGGGGTATCAATACCCCTTTCAGTACATCCCCGACAGTGCGCAGACATTCACGCAGATCAACATCCAGCACTCGCTCTCATGGACGCACACGCTGGACAAGCAGATGTTTTATGAAGTCAAGCTGAGCCGGTACACAGCCCACATCCGCGGTGACGCCAACGGTAAACCGTTCGACGACTATCTGGAGCCGCAGGATATTATCACCTATCCCATCCAGTATTACAATCTCGGCCGTGACACCGTGGGGGTGGTTCCCGGGGACGGATTTTACGACCTCGGGTCGCCGAACTCATGGCGCGATCATTTCCTGACTGAATACACACTCAAGGGCGATCTGACGAATTTCTTCAACGAGACCAACAAGTTCAAGACCGGTTTTGAGGTGCGCGTGCAGGAGATGCAGATGGTGGATCTCTACAAGCCCTGGGTGAAGCCACTCGGGTTCGACCATGATGTGTACACGGTGTATCCCCTCCAGGGTTCGTTCTACGGTCAGGACAACATCACGCTCAGCGGCATGCTGCTGAACTTCGGTCTGCGGCTGGACTACTGGGCGCCGGGGAAGTTCGTGGATGACATCGCGGAGGATACGTCGTCCGCGCTGATCATCTCGCCCGGATTGCGCCAGGCATATCTGAATAGCACCGTTTCAATATTCGGCCGGAGGTTCAAAGGGCGGCTGAGCCCGCGTCTCGGTATTTCCCACCCGGTGTCCGACAATCAGACCCTTTTCTTTTCCTACGGGCATTTTTCAAAGCTGCCCCGGCCGCAATTTGTGTATGCCAAACTCAATCAGACTGCGGTGCGATCAGACCTGCCGGTCGGCAACCCGAATTTGAATCCAGAAACCACCGTGGCGTATGAGCTGGGTCTGCGGAATCAGCTCTCGGGCAGCGACGTTCTCACGATCACCGCGTTCTACAAGGATATCTTCGACTACAGTACAGAAAAGACGGTTTTCCGTCTCAACAACACCGGCATGGCGCAGTCCTACAAGACATACCTGAATTCCGACTACGCACGTATCCGCGGCATCGAAGTGGAGTACAAAACGCGCTTCGGCAGATGGTTCCGCGGTGCGCTCATCGCCTCGTACACGACCGGCACCGGAAAAAGCTCCTCACCGAATGAAAACGCCGTCCGTATCCAGCAGGGAGAACCGGAAACCATCCGCGAGAACGATCTGATCTATAACCGGCCGGTGCAGATTTCGCTGAATATGAACTTTACCGTGCCGAAGGACGAGCCGCTCTTCGGCGTGGGACCGGGTCTGCTGGATGACTGGAATGTGTTTGTCCACCTGTTCTACCAGTCCGGCAAACGGTATACGCCCCAGATTTTCACCGGTACTGACCCGGTTACGGGCCGCCCGCAGTATATCAGCGATCTGAACAATATTAACGGCTCGATCGGAGCCTCCTGGTTTTACCTAAACGTCAATATCGAAAAATACGTGGATGTCGGCATCGGGAAGATCGTTCTCAACCTGGAGATTCAGAATCTGTTCGACAACAACAACTCCCAGATCATCAACCCTGCTACCGGCCGTGCCTATGAATACGGTGATCCGACGCCGACGAGTTATAACGATCCGCTCTACCCGCAATTGACGGGTAACGTTTCGCCGTTTCCGTACAATCCGGCCCGGTATCTGCCCCCTCGAACAGTCCGGGCGGGTATCTCGTTCAGATTCTAGAGAGAGAACGGTTGTTCTTGGAGTGAGAAGTCCAGCATGATCGTGCACCAACAAATACAGAGAACAATGAACTCCCGGGGATGCGGGAGCTCCGCGCCGTTACGTTCCGGCGGCCCTGCGCTCTCTGCGGCACTTGTTGTGTTCCTGTTCGTCAGCACCGTTCATGCTCAGCTCGTCCCCAATCTGGGCGGCCAGCGTGTCGGCATCTCTGCGTTCCAGTTTTTGAAGATCGGGGCGGGTGCAAGGGGGGTGGCGATGGGTGAAGCATTTGTGGCCGTGGCGAACGATGCTTCCGCGCTGTACTGGAACCCGGCCGGCTTATCGGAGGTTCCGGAGAACCAGGCGCTCGTGGCGCACACGGAGTATGTGGCGGATATCAAACACGATTATGTCGGGGCGATGTACCACATGACGGACAACGATGCCCTGGGAATATCGTTGACATCGCTACACATGAAGGACATGGAGATCACCACGGAAACGCAGCCGCTGGGCACCGGCAGGTATTTTTCGTTCGGGGACCTCGGGATCGGGATTTCCTACGCGCGGAAGATGACCGATCAGTTCAGTTTCGGGGTGACAGTGCGGTATGTCGAGGAGACACTCGACGTGCTGAAAATGCGTTCGGTGATGGTGGATCTGGGCACCTACTACTGGACCGGCCTCGGCACGTCGCGCTTCGCGGTGGTCATCAGTAATTTCGGTGCCGACGTTGCGCCCGAGGGGACCGCCACGCACGTCGACGGAACCGCGCCGAGTTCTTTTCAATCATTTGCCCTGCCCACGCTGTTCAAACTCGGCCTGGCCATGGATCCGATCCTGACGGACGATCAGCGGCTGACCGCTTCCGTGCAGCTGAACCATCCGAACGACAATGGCGAAAACGTGCGGATCGGCGTGGAATATGCCTGGCAGAACACCTTCTTCCTCCGGGGCGGCCTCAAGCGTACCATCGGGCAGCAACTGCTCGACGCGGACGAGACGTCGGATGAGAGCTTCACCCTCGGTGCCGGGGTCCGCATTGTCACGGGTCTGACGACGGTGGGTGCCGACTATGCCTTTGCGAATTTCAGTCTTCTCGGTTCGGTACACAGAATTTCGGTGACGCTGACATATTAGCTCACTGGTGCTGGTTGATCTGGAGAAAACGTGATTACTCTCTTTCGCTGCTTTCTGATGCCATCGAACAGGGCCACCGTCCGGGTGATTGCTCTTGTGTCCGGGGTCCTCTGCGCCTTCTGGTGTACCGGGTGCGACTCGCCGATGGACCTCAACACCCTCCCTCAGCCGGCAACGTCCATTGTTGACACGGCATATGTTCTCATTTCGCCGCCGTTCGGTGGCTTTGACGGACCCGAAGGATTGCTGCTGGGAAAAGACCAGCTCCTCTATGTCGCTGACACCCGCGCGAACCGCGTGGTCATGCTGAACAGGGCAGGGGGCGTGATGAGCACCCGGACGATGTTGCATCCGGTATCCATTTCGCAGGACAGCCGGCTCGACCTCCTGGTCGGGGGCGAGATGGTGGCAACGAACGGGGATACGGTGGGCGCGATCTTCCGCATCTCTCTCGTCTCCGAGTCTCCCGATTCGGCTCATCGTCTGGATCGAGCGCGGATCGACACCGTCTGGCACGAGCCTGCGTACCCGCGGAGGCGATTCCCGGGAATCACGGCACTGAGTGACAATACCTATCTGGCTGCGCGCACCGGGCCGGACAATTCCAGCTTCATTGATCCTGATGCGCGCGTGTTGCTGTTTGACGCCTCCGACAGGTTCATCACACCCCTTCCGGTATTCGTCTCAGGAAGTGGAACGGGCATATCAAATATCAATCAGCCAACCGGTATCTCGGCGTTCCCCAACAGCAGGAATTTCATCCTCACCCAATCGTCGGAAGGCGTTGCATACGGAGCGCTCTGGATGGTGTACCAGAGCACGAGTGATTTTCAGGGGTGGGTCCCGCGGTTTGACCCGGCGCGGTTTGAAGATCGCACCGTGGACTTCATCCGTCCCAACATCTACGTGTATGCAAAGGCCGTTGGCATCGACCCCACCAGGGGGGACATTTTCATTGCGGATGCGGCGTTGGACAGCATCTTCAAGTATACCAGTCGGGGTGTGCTGAAAAAGGAGTCTTTTGGTCTTGTTCTGTCGCAGGGCGTGATGCATCGACCGAGCGGGCTTGCCTTTTTCGACAAAGTCCTGTATGTGCTCGATCGCGACCAGGGTCTGGTGCTTCGTTTCCGGCTGAGCACCGATGTTCCCAGGTAAGACCATGATGAAATCCGCCAATCCGGTGCTCGCGACCCTCCGGGGGTTCCGCTTGCTTCGCCTGCCGATGGCGTTCCTCCTGTTGTTTATCTGTGCACAGCCGCTTCCCGCGGCGGACACGACCTTTGTGGTTACTCCCCGGTATCGTGCTCCATTTGCCGTGGAACGCGGAATCCTGCCGCGGCGCACGCTGGATCGCCCAAAAGTGGGTCTTGTGTTGAGCGGCGGAGGGGCCCGCGGGGTGTCCCAGATCGGTGTCCTGAAGGTCCTTGAACGGCACAACATCCCGGTGGATTTTGTGGCTGCCACAAGCATGGGAGCGATAATCGGCGGCCTGTATGCCGCCGGGTACACCACGGCCCAGCTCGAGAGTCTCGCAGTCACCACCAACTGGGATGAAGTCCTGACATTGTCGGATGACACCCGCCGCACCCAGTTGTTCGTGGATCAAAAAATGGCGACGGACCGGAGCTTCCTCACCGTCCGTTTTCAGGGACTCGAGCCGGTGATTCCGCCCGCAGTGTCCAGTGGCCAGCGGCTGACCGATTTCCTGAGCGGGCAGATGCTTCAGGCGTTGTACCTTCCCTTTCCTGATTTCGATCATCTCAAGATTCCCTTTCGTGCGGTGGCAACGGACCTGGTATCGGGGCAGCGGGTTGTTCTCAAAGATGGATCACTTGCAGAAGCACTCCGTGCCAGTTCCACGGTTCCCCTCCTGTTTACTCCCATTGAGCGCAACGGGATGCAGCTGGTCGACGGCGGACTCGTGGCGAACATTCCGGTGGACATCGCGCGTGAAGCCGGGTGCGACATTGCCATCGTAGTGAATTCAACGAGCGGACTGCGGACCGCTGAAGAAATGAAGTCGCCGTGGCAGACCGCCGATCAGATCATGGGCATCATGATGGAAAAGGTGAACGAGCACCAGGTCCGTGCGGGTGATGTTGTCATCGCCCCGGGCGTCGGTCGGCACCTCTCGTCGGATTTCACCAATCTGGACAGCCTCATCAGGATTGGGGAGCATGCGGCAGAGGAGCACATCGGAGAGATTACCGCGCTGGTTGCCCGGAAAGCCGACAGTTTAGAAGCAGGCCGCGATACGCTGCAGCTTTCCGGACGACTGTTCATACGGCGGGACACGACGGCTATTCCCGACTCACTCTGGCAGCGTATTCTGCCCGACACGCCCCGCGGCCCCACAACCGTGCGTGCCATCCGCTCACTTGTCGAGCGGCTGTACGCGACAGGCAACTTCAGCGAAGCTACGGCCAGCGTATCCATAGAACAGGGCGAATCCCGGATTCAGGTGAATGCCGTACCGAATCCCGTCCTGGACTCCGTGGAATTCCATGGGTGCCGGATGGTGGATGCCGCGGAACTCCGACCGGTCGTTGCCCCCCTGGTCGGAAAGACGATGAACCACGACCGCGGGGAGCAGGCTCTCGAGCGTATGCTGCGGATCTACCGGGAACGCGGATACTCTCTCGCACATTTCGATACGACGCTGTTCGATGTGTCGACGGGCATACTGACGCTGATGATCGATGAGGGCATCATCGACCGCATTGATGTGGTGGGAGGAGAACGCACACAGGACGCCTTTGTTCTCGGGGAGTTTCCTCTTGTTCCCGGGCAGGTGTTCGAAATCGGCAAAGCGCGCAGGGGACTGTCAAATTTGAGCGGTACGACACTCTTCGAGTATGTGTACCTGGAAGTGACCTCCGTGGCGAGAGACTTGCGTCTCACGATCCGGCTGAAGGAACGGCCCTCGCAGCTTGTGCGACTCGGACTCCGCGCCGACAACGAACGTCAGCTGCAGGGCTTGCTGGATATTCGCGACGAGAACTTCCGCGGTACCGGAATGCAGCTCGGCCTGACCGTCGCCGGGGGACAACGGAACAGCGACATCGTTCTGGAGTACAAGGCCCAGCAGTTGTTCGACACCTACCTGTCGTTTAACGTGAGCGCGTTCCACAGGGTCTTCGACAGTTACGTCTACGCCGATGCGCCGCCGCCGGCGGAGAATCACTGGCAACGCGAACAGGTCGGCGAGTACCGTGACATCCGCTACGGAGTGAGCCTGTCGTTCGGCAGTCTTCTGGAACGCCTGGGGAATGCGACGGCGGAACTGATTCTGCAGGATGTGCGCCTGGTGAGCCTCGAGAATGCAGAGTCCCTCGAGGAACGGTACCGGCTGGGGCTGATCCGGGTGGGAACGATTGTCGACACCAAAAACAGCTATCCGTTTCCCACGGCGGGAATCGGGTTGAAACTCTCGTACGAATTCTCTCTGGAGAGTCTCGGGAGCGATATCGCGTACAATGCGCTCCAGGTGATGTATGAAACCTATTCAAGCTGGGGGAAGTATGTGACCTTCCACCCGCGATTTACCATGGGTATTGCAGACCAGACCGTGCCGCTGGCGCAGCAATTCCGGCTCGGGGGGCGCGAACTGATGTACGGCCTGCGCGAAGATGATCGCCGCGGCCGGCAACTCCTCCTGGTGAATATGGAAGTCCAGTTTTTCCTGCCGGTGCGGCTCCTGTTCGACACATACATACGGATCCGGTATGATCTGGGAACGATTTCCGCGCTTCCCGAAGAGATCAAGTTCAGTTCCTTCCTGCATGGTGTCGGGCTGGAGCTGGCATTGGATACGCCCATCGGTCCTGCGATATTCGGCACGGGGAAGGGGTTCTATTTCAGTTCGTCCTTGCCCGGAAATCCGATTCAGCAGGGGCCGTTCCTGGCCTATCTGATGATCGGGTATCAATTGTAAGGCAGCAGGAGTTTGCGTATATTTTACGAAAGCCTTGTTCACCCGCGTAACGTTTCCGGAAAAGTACTCATGTCAACCAAAGCACCCTCACCCGTCAAAGCCGGCGCTGCAGACAGCCTCGAAAAAATCGCCTATGGCAGTGTTGCGGGGATTCCTGCGTCTGATCCGCACGACCAGGACCGTCTCGGTTACACAATCTGGATGTGGCTCAAACACCGCCGCGATTCGCTGGAACAGGCGGTCAGGAGTGCCAATGCCAGGCTTCTCATCTCCGACGAAGAAGCACTCAAGAGAATCCGTCAGCACCTCACCTCCCACGGCGTAACGCTGTAGGGTCCGGCAGGTACGCAGGGAACACCGAGGGGCTGCACCAATGGAAACATTCTTCCAGGCATTTATCCCGTTGTTCGTGGCCATCGACGTGTTCGGCGTGTTGCCGCTGTTTGTGGGGATGACAGGGGGGATGGAAAAGGCGGAGCGCCGGAGGCTTACCGCCGAGGCCACGCTCACCGCATTTCTCATTTCGCTGGTGTTTCTTGTTGCCGGAAAGCTCCTCTTCTCCTTTCTTGGCATAACGGAAAACGATTTCCGGGTGGGCGGTGGGATCGTCTTGCTTGTTCTGGCCGTCAATGACCTCCTGTTCTCCCATGAACCGGAGCGGCGGCCGCGCACGCGTGCAGGGGTCGTCCCCATCGGT
>Ga0209253_10003273_pt1 | contig 14280 bp, 12 predicted proteins | sample FrelakmetBRP12BR_FD_187145 | JGI IMG/M metagenome (GOLD analysis project Ga0209253, IMG submission 187145) | Freshwater lake sediment microbial communities from the University of Notre Dame, USA, for methane emissions studies - BRP12 BR (SPAdes)... | ecosystem: Environmental > Aquatic >...
GCTATGCCGGCGAACAGTGCCGCGCTCAGAAAGAACGGGCGGAATCCGTACGACAAGAATGCAGGGCCCTGGTAGCTGGACTGTTCTGTCGGCATATGAACCAGTATGGGCCCTTTGATTGCGTCGTGAGTGAGGATTATTGCTGGCGGGGCAGCGGAATGTCGACAGCGATTTGTGCGGTGGGGGAGGGGTCTTGGCTGACTACGTAGATAGCCTGTTCCTGCGAGCCGGTCGGACTTGGGGAAGTCCCCGACTCCTGGAGTAGGTTTGGCGAACGTCGGTTGAGTAGCGCGGCTTCCTGTCGTGAGACGGGTCCGAACGGGACGCGGGAAAGACGGATGATCACGGTCCCGCTGTCAGCCGGCAATGGCAGGCGCTGCCGTTCGCCGGGGTGAATCTTCAGGGAAATGTGGCCGCTGTCTTTCTGCGGCAGCAGTAGTTGGGGGTTGGCCGATCCCACATTTCGCCATACCTGAATGTAGCCGTCTTGATTGGTTTCAATGGTCAATTGCACGGGCGTTGAATTTCTGGACGCTGTGGCTGCATCGAGTTCCTGCTCCTGCCCATCAGCATTCTGCGCAACAAAGCTGTAGCGTAGCCCAAGTGGTGTGGATACCGTCGCAGGACCAGCTGCCTTGCTGAGTTGCGAAAGCCCTTCCAGTTTCCGTTTAAATAGATTGGGCTCTGCCTGTGACTCGACCGGAGATTTCATGGCGCGTTCGTTGTCTTGGGTTATCTTGCCGGCATCGGCGTGGACGGCTTCTCCGTAGAACAAGGCTCGCGCGCCAGCTGGTTGTGTACTTGCGACGGGTGCTGATGATTTGGCTGGGGTCTGCAATATCTTGGGCTCCGGTGCGGCCGCGGATGAATCGGCAGCGAGTTGCCGGTCGGCCGAAGCGGTGACTCCATCCGACGTGTTGCTGAGCGCGGCGATAGGAGCCTCTGTCTGTTTCCGGTCTTCCTCTCGCCGGTTTCTATCCTGCGCACGTTCAGTGGCGGTTTCCCTGGCGCGGTATTCTTGCAGCTGTGATGGGGCGGCTTGCTCGCTGGTGGCCGGTTTGTCAGTGAGCGCATCTTTCTTGGCGACTGTTGGTCTTGGCGCCTCTGTCTCTTTGGCTTTGGGCCTCGGCTCAGCCGGTTGCGATGGCGTCGGTTGTGTGGCGGCAGGCGCCGGAATTTGTGGTGTCGCGGGTTTGGCTGCTTCGGTCGCAACCGATTGGGCCGCCTGTTTCAGGCTGTCCTGATATATTTTTGTGCCGAGGACGATGGCGAAGACAGCTGCTGCGAGACCGCCGGCCCAGGCCAGTCCGGCAGGACGGCGGAACCAGTCCAGCCAGGACCCTGTGCTGCCGGCCGTGCTAGGGCTGGTCTGGTTCAATGCGTGGAGGAGTCGGCGCCGTACAGCGGGATCGGTCAATAGTTCCTTCAAGGCCTGCTCGTCGGCCAGGGCATCGAAGAGTTGCTGATCCTGCATGGCGGCGGCGAAGAGCTGTCGGCGTTCCTCCGGCGTCAGCGTGTCCGCTGCGAATCCGCCGAGGAGTTTTTCGAGATCGTGTTCTGCCATTGAAACCCGTCGTTCGTGAAACGTGAAGCGTATTTCGCTCAGGACTCAGGACTCAGGACTCAGGACTCAGGACTCAGGACTTTCACGGTCATTCCCAACTGCCGCCCATCGACGCCAGGAGCTGCTTTCGGCAACGGAGATCCCAGGTGTAGATGGTGTTCACCGAATTCTGTCCCATGAGCTTCTGGATTTCAGGAAAGCTTTTGCCCTCCAGCTTCCACTTGAAGAGCTCCCGACAGCGCTCGCCGAGTTGAGTGAGTGCGGCGAGCAACCGGTCCACGCGCTGCTTCTGGTCCAACTGCATCGCCGGATCGTCTGCCGGATCAGCCAGCGGCAGGTCCTCGACCGACTCCTGATTATACTCGCCTCGCCTGAAGGCCTTGCGGTGGGCATCCAACATTTTGAATCTCAGCACCTGAAAGGCGAGCGGCACCAGCTCGGTCAGCTCCGTGACGCGGGGATACTTCTCGTAGAGGACCACCAGCACCTCTTGTGTCAGATCCTCGGCGTGCTCTTTCGATACACGTGATGTCGCGAAGGCGAGAATCCTTTCGCGAAGATTGTCGAGTATCTGATCGCGGTCCATCGGTGCGCCTGACTATCGGGTCGATTGAATCGTTGAAGAGGGGAGGATGTCTCCGAGTGACCGGAACCCCAGCTTCAATCCATTGCAGACTTCGACCTGCCGGTCGAAGCGGTTCTTGGTCTGCACCATCTTGCGGAGGGTCCCGAAGGCGACACGTCCCCAGGCGGCGATGTGGAAGACCGAGAGGGGATAGTCGGTGCCGAAGAGCAGGCGTTCGTGGACCTCGGGGTAGTTGCGCAGGTGCAGAAGCATGCGCAACCGGTTCGGCAGCGTGAGAGCGGAGATGTCCGCATAGAAATTCGGATAGCGCTGCACCAGATCCAGCAAGGTCGGGAGAAATCTTTCATAGAGGATCAGGCCGTAACTGCAGGCATGGGCGGCAATCACGGTCGCGCCTTCGTCGAGCGCAACTCTGAGTCGTTCCGGTTCGCCGACCGACTGGTCTTTGCCGATCAAGCTGAACTCATAGCCGACATGGCTGAGGAACGGAAGCTTCCGCTCGGCGAGTGCCCGGTAAAACGGTTTGTACTTCGGATCGGCCGGGTCGAACTGCTGGGCATTCGGGAGCACCTTGACGAGCCTGGCTCCCGCTTCCGCGCAACGATGCACTTCCTCGACCGCGTCCCGTCGCTGCGGGTTGATGGAGATGCCGGCGAGCAATTCGTCCGGATGGGCTCGGGCGGCTTTCAATACATAGTCGTTGCCGACGAGCAGGTCGGTATGTTCCAGACTGAGAACACCGTTGGAGTCGTAATGCCCGTCCATGCCGAGCAATACCCCCTTCTGCACATGGCGGGAGGTGCGCAGTTCAACGAGCAGGTCTTCCAGGTACTTTTCATTGGCTTCACGCGGGCGATCGACCGCGAATCCGTGTTTCCAAAACAGGAAACGAAAGAGCGGGCTCTTCAGCATCTTCGGCGAGATGTAGCAGCCGTTATCGCCGTCCGGCAGAGCGGCCAGATGCACATGGCAATCGACCAAAGATTTAGTGGCTGCGTTAGTCATCTCGTATGTCTATCATGTTATCCGAAGTCGCCGGTTATTCCCACGCGGGTCTGTAGCCTTCTTCTGCCAGGGTCTTGATCCCTTGTCCGAGGGTTGTCATAAAACTTGCTCGGTCACCGCTCCAACGAACGGAATCCCCAATGAACACATCGCAGAAGAACGGGACGGGGATGGCCGTCCCTTTTGGTAGCGCTTTGCCGAGGCCGTGCAGAAATATGGGAGTGATGGGAACGTCTGGATGTCGTTTCGCGAGATGGGCGATGCCGCTCTTGAAGGGGCCCATCTGCTCGGGGTCTCCCCGGGACCCTTCCGGAAAGAGAATCAGGATTTCTCCGTTCTGCAAGGCCTCAGAGCAAGCGGCTAACGGGTCCTGGTGCCTGTCGATGGCCTCACGCTCGAGCGGAATGATGTGCATGATCCGCAAAGCAAACCACGCAAGCAGACGGTTTCGAAGGAAATAGTCCTTTGCCGCCACCGGCCGAAGGCGCGGCAAGAGAGGCCATGGAAGGAGCGTCATCAAGACTAAGGTGTCCAGGTGACTGTTATGATTCGAGACGACGATCGCCGGCCCCTTGGCCGGGATCCGTTCACGATGACGGACATTCAGGCCCAGCACCACCAGGACCACCGGGCGAACGATCAAAATGAAAAACAGCTGCTGGAACACGAGATCCCTCAATAGTGGAGATAATAGACAAAGTGGAACAGCAGCGGCGCGGTATAGGTCAGGCTGTCGATCCGGTCGAGAACGCCCCCATGGCCGGGCAGCAAGCTGCCGCTGTCTTTGACCCCGAGGTCGCGTTTCAACGCCGAAATGGTCACGTCGCCGATGAAACCGCCTAACGCGATCAGGAGCCCTGCACCCAGTGATTCGATGGGCGTCAGGGGGGTCAGGTAGGGAGCCAGGACCATCGCCAAGGCGGTGGTTGTTCCCAACCCGCCAAGAAACCCCTCCCAGGTCTTGTTGGGGCTGACTTTCGGGATGATCTTATGGCGTCCGGTGAGTTTTCCCCACACATATTGGGCGACGTCGTTGAACTGCGTGAGAAAGATCAGATACAGGACCAGTCCCGCGCCGCCGCCGGCCGGGTTCGTTGCCCCATCCAAGACCAGGAAGAATGCCGCATGGCTGAGGCTGAAGACCATCGTCATGAGGCCCCAATGCAGCGTGCCGGCCGCCCGGAGAAAGTCCTTGGTTTCACCGATGATGACCATCCGCATGGGAAGCAGGAGGAAGAGATAGACAGGGATGAAGATGATGAACATGCCGTACCATTGCTTGTGGACCCAGTAGTACTGGAAGGGAATGGCGGCATAGGCCCAGAACAGCACGCGGCGATCCGCGCGTCTGGTGGGAATGAGGGACACATATTCTTTCAGCGCGAGAAAGCTGACGAAGGCGAAGAAGAGAATGGACGCCGTCCGGCTGAGGAGTATGGCGCAGGAGAAAATTCCGATCATGATCCACCAGGACCGGATACGCTGAATCAACTCCGTATAATTCTTGTCCGGATGCAGTCGTTTCAACAGCGCGGCGATGAGCGAGGCGACCACCAGCATGCCGAGGACTCCGCCCAGTGCCGTCAGGACTGATGGCGTGATATGCGACAGGATCACGGGATCCCCTCTCGTAATGCCAGTCTGGCGCGGTTGTAGACCGTGAAGAGCGAGAGCAGCAGCATGGCGGATAACGCGGCGGTGACCCAGGTTCCTTCTGCCACGCCAAGTCCGAGCAGGAGCGCAATCAGTCCGAACGAAAAGGCCCGATCACTCTTACCCATCGGTCCGGCATAATTGCGAGCGGCGCCGATCTGAATCGCCATCACGCCTGCCATTTCGACCATCACGGCCAGGATGACCAGGCCGACCACCAGCCACAGATTGAAGGCCGGAACCAGCGCCAAAGGCAGATAGAGTGCGGTGTCGGACACCACATCGCCCAACTCGTTCAGGACTGCGCCGAGCCGCGTTTTCATGTCGTGCTCGCGTGCGAGCATACCGTCGATGGCGTTCAGGGCCATGCGGACGAACAATGTTGCCGGGAGAAGAAGAAGCAGTGCGGTCTGGTCCGGATACGCGGCAATCGCGCCGCCGGCGAGACAGGATATCGCCAGGGCCGCCAGCGTGACTTGATTCGCCGTGATGTGGACCGCGGCCAGCGCGCGAGTGAGGGGGCGCAGTGCATTCTGAAAGGCTGACTTGAGTTGGTAGATACTGGCCATTGCTAGCTGAGTATTCCTGCAAGGATGTGTCAGCGTAACATGTCGCATCGAGAAGCCAAGTCAAATCATGGTTGTTCAATGCGCTAGGAAGCAGTCTTGATGAACGGGATTAGATAACGTCGGCGAATCAGGAGGCGCCCTAACCAGACCAACCCGAATATGCAGTCGGCTGTGAGGGCAGGCGCAGAAATTGGAATCACTGTCGGTACTACCGGTTCGGGAGCGACGCGCAACTCAGCTGGAAGCGGGCGCGGCGGCACTGCGACGATTTACCATTTCGATCGATCGGATGGTACCTGATCCTGATATTCGTCAAGCGTGAGGAACTGAGGGCGTTCCGTGAGACGAGAAACCGTCAGTGCGCGCCGCCCGGGGCCAGTCGTTCCATCGCAATGCGTTTGACCCCGCGGAGATCGAGCTTGCCTGTACCGAGGACCGGCAGAGCATCCACTTTCACAAATTGATTGCGCGCAGGGATGAAGAGATTCGGCAGCCCGCTTGCGGCGACCTTTTCAAGGATCTCCGAAAGGCTGGCCTCATTCACCGTGTGCAAGACCGCCAGCCGCTCGCCTTTTTTCTCATCCGGCAGGCCGGTGACGGCGAATACTTGCATCTCCGCGTCGGCCGCGTGCTGCAATGCCTCTTCGACTTTGCCGTGGGGCACCATCTCGCCCCCGATCTTCGAAAAGCGGGAGAGCCGGTCGGTGATCGTGAGAAACCCGTCCTCGTCCAGTGTCGCAATGTCGCCGGTGATGTACCAGCCGTCCTTCATCGCCTTGGCCGTGAGGTCTTCCCTGCCGAGATAGCCGCTCATCACGTTGGGGCCTTTGACCAGCAACATGCCGGATTGGCCCGGCGGCAGGATGGCCCAGGTTTCCGGATCGACGATGCGCACCGACACGCCGGGGAACGGTTGGCCTACGGTCCCGCGGCGCGAAGCGGCTTGGTAAAAGCCGGAGGCGCGGAAGTCGGGACAATTGGACGAGATGACGGGCGCGCACTCCGTCACGCCATAGCCTTCGACCGGGGTCATGCCGAATTTGTCCTGGAAGGCTTGCACGAGGCGGAGCGGGAGTTTTTCAGCGCCCGTCAGCACGACACGCAGGGAACTGAATTGTTCAGGCGTGCAGCGGCGCAGATAGAGTTGCAAGAACGTCGGAGTGACGACCAGCAAGGAAATGCGGTACGAGCTGCACAGTTCGCCGATCGCGCCGACATCCAGCGGCGATGGGTGGAAGACGATGCCGGTGTTGTGTCGCGCATAGAACCAGAGCAGCATGTAGCCGAACGAATGAAAGAAGGGGAGGATGCCCAAGGCGCGATCGGCTTTGCTGATATGGATGACCTGTCCGGCTCCCTCGACATTCGAATTGATGGCGAAGTGCGAGAGCATGACGCCTTTGGGTTCGCCCGTGCTGCCGCTGCTGAAGATGATGGTGGCCAGGTCGTCCAGGCTGATGGGTGTGGTGCGGCCGCAGGCCCGCTCTAACCATCTGATCGGCGCAAAGAGGCCGAGGAGCAATGCGATCAGTTTAGCCCCGCTGGAAATCGTCTTGGCGATGTCTTCGAGATACAAGATCGTGACGCCGTCGGGAATTTCCAATTTGGCTTTGTCGATAAACAGACGGCTGCTGAGCACGGTCTTGAGGCCCGCCTGAGTGACAGCCGACTCCAGTCCGACACGACCGACGGTGTAATTCAAATTGACGCTGGTTTTTCCGGTCAATGCGGCGGCGACGTTGAGCAATGCACCGGGAACACTTGGAGGCAGGAGGAGCCCGACGTAGCGTTGGCCGATCCAATGCGGCTTCATCGCGCGCGCCAGGGTGATGGTGCCGAGTAAAGCTTTGAGTCCGGTGATCGATGGACGTGTGGCGTCCGCCATCGCGAAGGTGAGGGGATGGCGGCGCCAGGCCGACACGACCGGACGATGGATCGGCTGCTGATCGGCTTTGCGCAATCTCCAGGCGGCTTCGCCCAACTCGCGCACGAGTCGGCGGAGTTCGTGCGCCGGGGTCCCGGCCGGTTGCGCCGCTCCGAAGGACACGGTGACCGGATAGGGAATCTGTTCCGGAAGCTTCCAGATGAAGCGGCCTTTCACGAAGCTGAACAGGCTACCCCATACGCGATCCAGGTGGACCGGAATGATCGGGACCGTGCGCCCTTTCACGATTCGTTCAAACCCGCGGCGGAAAGGCAAGAGCGTGCCGGTTCTGGTGATCTGTCCTTCCGGGAAGATGCAGACGATTTCGCCGTCGTCGAGCGCCTGACCCGCGCTGCGCAACGCACGCAAGATGATCCGCGGTCCTCCTGAAGAGGAAATCGGAATGACCCGCATAATATCCATGAGCCATTTGAACAGCGGGTGGGTGGCGTAGGCGGCATCGACCACAAAGCGGATCGGGCGGTCGAGGCTGGCGATCAGGAGAAAGCCGTCGACGAGCGACATGTGGTTCGGCACCAGCAAGGCGCCGCCCGTCTGCGGTACGTTCGCCGTCCCGACGATTCGTACCCGATAGAGCGTTTTGGTCAGGAGAATGAGAACGAGACGGACGAAGGCGCTGGGGACCAGCCACAGGGCCCAGAGGGTCCCGAAAAAGGTGGCCACCGCCGTCGCGAAAAAAATGTCGGTGGTGGAGAGGTCGAGTGAGGCTAAGACGCCGCCGCTGAGCGATCCCATGAGCACGCCACTATACGTGCATGTGTTCGAGAGGGCAATGATGCTGCCGCGTCGATCGGCAGGGGCATGCCACTGGATCAACGAATTCACGGGCACCACGAAGAGTCCGCAGGACAAGCCAAGCCCCGCCATCAAGATGAGTGTCCCGTAGAGTCCGGGACCCAAGAGCCCCAGCAGCAGGAGAAACAGACAGATTCCGAAGGCGCCCATCGGAATCAATCCGTACTCGACCCGCTCACCGGAAAGTTTTCCTGCGAGTATCGCGCCGGCGCCGATGCCGATCGACAGGAGCGCGAGGGGGAGGCCGGAGAGTGAGTCCGAGAGATGCAGCACGGTCTTGGCGTAGACCAACATATCCTGGCCGACCAGACTCGCGATCGTCCAGAAGAAGGCTGAGCCGAGGATGGCGAGAAACAGTGTTCGATCGGATCGAACGGCCTGGATTGCGCTGCCGAGCGTCGAGGTGATGCCGCCTTCTGACCGGGCGGCAGCTACGGTCGGAACGGTCAACGACGCCGTGAATCCGATGAGCGACAGTACGGTGAGTGCCAACGGAGCGAGCCAGGTGGCTGATCCTACGCCGTCGAGAAGAATCCCGCCGACGGCGGTGCCGCCTAGAATCGCGAGGAACGTGCTCAGTTCGAGAACGCCGTTGCCTTGCGACAGGCGGTCGTGGGGAAGAATTTCCGGGAGGATGCCGTATTTCGCCGGACTGAAGAGAGCGCTGTGGATACCCAGGCAGCCGAGGACGATCAGGGGCAACACGCCCCCTGCCGGGTCGATGAAGAGCGCCGCTGTGCCGGCCGCCATGAGGCCGACCTCGACGGCCTTCATCGTGACAATGACCGTGCGCTTGCTCACACGATCGGCGACGACACCGGCCACGAGTGACACGAGCATCAAGGGCAGCGTGAAGATGATGAACGTGAGCGTGGTCTGTGACTGCGATGCCGATTCCAGACCGGTTCCCGGTGCCATGGTCGCGGCGACCTGGCGGATGCCGAGCAGCGCCACCATGAGCTTCCAGGCGTTGTCGTTGAACGCCCCGAAAAACTGCGCGATCAAGAGTCCGCGAAGGGCATGCGGTGATGGAGTGGTCATGCAGCAGCGCCTGGGTGAAGGGGGAAAGTTCGCATAACTATGGATGAAGTCTAATCGAAGGTCAAAGAAAAGGTCGGATGGGACACACGTTGCGCCGGAAAATGCTCGCGATGCGCCTTGTGTGTCAGGCGTGTGGGGACTGATGCGTCGGCAAGCCTTCCAATTCCATAATCCGCAGGGCGTTGGTGGTCGGGCAGGGACCAGGGCGCAGGGTGTAATCAAACTGCAGTGTCCCGGCGGCGACGGTCTCCTGGAAGTGACTGTTGATGAGGCCGGGAGTCGACTGCTCGAGGTCGGTGAGTTCCAGATCGTGGGTGGTGACGAGCCCGTATCCGTTGCCTTGCGCCAATGCCTGGATGTAGGCGCGACTGCCGATCAGCCGCTCACGGTTGTTGGTGCCTTTGAAAATCTCGTCGATCAGGAAGAGCACCGGCGGTGCTACTCGATCCTCTGTCGCCCGGAGAATCGATTTCAAACGCTTCACTTCCGCATAGAAAAACGACAAGCCTGCATCCAGGGAGTCATCCACGCGAATGCAGCAGGCGAGACGGCTCCAGGTCCATGCAAAGGTCTGTGCGCAGACCGGCGCACCGGCTTGCGCGAGGCAGAGGTTGATGCCGATCGTCCGGAGGAATGTGCTCTTGCCCGACATGTTTGAACCGGTGACCAGATAGATGGTGCCGCGGCGTGAGAGGGTGATGTCGTTGGTGACCCGCTGGCCGGACGGGATGAGCGGATGGCCGAGTCCGGTGGCCGACAGAGCTGCAGCTCCTGAGGGGGCCGGCCATACGTAGGAGGGATGGAGATAGGCAAAGGTTGCGAGGGCCGAGGCGGCTTCGATCTCGGCCAGACAATCCAGCCAGAGGGGGAGCAGGGTCTGAATCCGGTGTTGAAACTGCTGCAGGCGGAACGTGAAGAAGAGATCCCACGGGCAGAGCGCATTAAAAGCCAGGTGAACCAGAGGATGGGCTTTGACGCTGACGCCGTGCAGCACCCGTGCGAGGTGCCGGATCAATGCCGATGGGGCTTTGTCTGCTTCCGTGAGCGCGTGACAGGTGGTGGAAAGCGAAGATCCCGGTTTCCTGGCCCGCCGCTCCAGGAACTGTAAGATAGTTCCCAGTTTTTCAACTTCGTGATGCAGTCCGACGGCATGCTCCAGCAATTCTTCTCCCTGGTCTGTAGACAAATAGATCACGGCGTAGAGGCCGAATGAAATCATCCAATAGGCCGGCAATAGATTCAGCAGAGCCGCGAGCGCGAGTCCTGCCGTGATGACGGCGAGTACAGCCTGAATCGGGAGGATGATGTGCAGATAGGGCAGATGCAGATGGTGCTGCAGGACGGCGGCGATGCGTTGGCCGTTGATTTCCGCTTCGCCCATCAATCTGGCCTGGACGTTCAGCCGATCACGAAAAATCGTCAGCCGAGTCAGTTCACGGACGAGTTGTTGCCGGCTGGTCCAGATCTGTTCGTTCGGCGGTTGCGCTAATAACCATGATGCGAGTCGTTCGCGCCCTTGTGTGGAGGTGGAGGTATCCAGGAGGTGCAGGAGCGAGTGCGGCCCGATCAGGTCGAGGTCGCGCGCGTAGAGATGGGCGTCGGCTGTGACGGGAGGGCAGGGGGGGAGTATCTGCCATTCATGGCGAAGCCTGGCGAGGTGTTGGCGCTTGATCCCGGACCAGAGCGCGAGCCGATGAATCCGGTGTTCGAGCCTGTTATGATACGCGGCAACTATCACGAATCCGATGAGAAAGAGGGCGGTCGACCAGTTGCCCTCGGAGAACTGCCCCAGCCGATATAAGCTGATCGTGGTGAGGAGGCCGATGAGAAAGAGAATGAGACGCCAGCGTGAAAATGAGGCGCTGGCTCGAGTGCCTCGCTGGTGGAGCTGTTCGCCCCGGTGCAAGAGCCGTGTGAGCGCCTGGATGCGGTCGAGTGAGGGAGATGACGGACAATCGGTGTGCACGATGAGCTGGACCATACTGGGAAGGGATTGGTCTCGTCAATTGGTTACGAGGGACGGACGATGACGCCGGATTGGGTGGATGTGCAGATTCCCGCGGAGGTTGACTCAGGCGAGTTGCTTGGCCTCTTGGGCGATCCGTTGGTGCAAGGCGCCTGGGAAGATCAGGGGATGACGCATCTCTACTGGTCCCGTCAGCATTGGAGCGGGGATCAATTGGCTCAAGTCTGCGCGGCGCTTGATCAGCTCGATCCCTCCGGGAAGAGCAGCGGGGCTGTCCATGTCGGGGATCTGCCGCACCAGGATTGGAATCGTCAGTGGGCGCAGTCTGTCAAGCCGCTCCGGATCGGGCGTCGGCTGGTGATTCGGCCCAGTTGGGAATCCGTGTCACTGCTGGATGGCGATCTCGACATTATCCTCGATCCCAAGCAGGCGTTTGGCACGGGACATCACGCGACGACCCGCATGTTGCTGGAGTGGCTGGAGGAGCTGATTCGCGGCGGTGAAACGGTGCTCGACGTCGGGGCCGGTAGCGGCATTCTGGCGATGGTGGCCCTGCGGCTGGGTGCGCGGTCGGCCGTCGGCGTCGAGATCGATCCTGTGGCGGTGGACTGTGCCCGGGAATGTGCGAGCCAGAATGCTTTTGGTCCGGAGTTGGAACTCGTCTGCGGGACGCTGTCCGACGTGGCCGGAGGCATGAGGCCGGCTCTCGTGGTTGCGAATCTCGATCGACAGACGCTCTTGTTGCTGGCCGATGAGTTGGCTGCCTATGGTGTGGCCGGTTCCCGACTCTTTTTTTCAGGCCTGTTAGTCGAGCAGGTGGAAGAGGTCATGGCACGGTATGCCTGTTGGGGATTGTATCCGGTCCATCGGCGGGAGCAGGAGGGCTGGGTGGCGCTCGAGCTGCGTCGATCTGAGTCGTGCGAAGGCAATGAATAGATCATGAACAGCGGACGGCCTCCGTATCCTCACATTCATCAGATCAGCGTGTCTGACGGCGGGGTGCCGAAGAAGCCGGTGCTGGAGGCTCGTGTGACCCTGCGGGGTATTGAGGGAGATCGTCAGCGCAACGTGAAGATTCACGGCGGTCCTGATCGTGCGGTCTGTCTCTATTCGTTGGATGTGATCGAACAATTACAGCAAGCGGGACATTCCATTGAGCCGGGCTGCTCCGGAGAGAATCTGACGCTGGCGGGACTGGATTGGAGACTTGTGCAACCGGGCGTACGACTCACTGTCGGGCCTGATGTCGAATTGGAAGTGATGAGCTATACATCGCCGTGTAGGCACAATGCCCGATGGTTCCACGGGGGGGACTATCAGCGCATTTCGCAGAAAAAGCATCCGGGCTGGAGCCGGGTGTATGCCAAAGTGTTGAAGGATGGAGTTGTCCGGCCGGGCGATAAGGTGGAAGTTAAGTGAGCAGTCAGCAATCAGCTTTCAGCCTTCAATCTTCGATCCGGACTGATTTGCTGACTGCTGAAGGCTGACCGCTGAAAGCTGGTACTTTATGAATCGTGTTCTCGAACCGGAATTGATGGATGACCCCTTGCAGGCCAAGGCTTATGCCGAGGCGGATTTCTCCTCGGAGAATCAGTGCTTCGTCGAGTTGTTTCGAGAGTATTTTCCGGATTTTTCCCAGGGCCATGTGTTTGATCTTGGCTGCGGCCCTGGCGATATTCCGGTGCGCCTGGCCCGCGCGCTGCCCGACTGTCGCATTACCGGTATCGACGCGTCGCGGCCGATGATCGTGTTGGCCGAGCAGGTGGTTCGCCAGGCAGGCGTGTCTGATCGGGTGACCGTGCGTTGTGAGCGCTTCCAGGATCTTGCCGGGGCCAATCAGGCCGATGCGGCCATTTCCAATAGCCTGCTCCATCATCTGCCGAATCCGCTGCAGTTCTGGCACAAGCTGAGGTTTTTCGTGAAGCCGGGCTCACCGGTTCTGGTCATGGATCTGTTGCGGCCCGAGTCGCCCGAGGCGGCGCTAGCCATCGTGGATCAGTATGCGAGTGGGGCGCCCGATATTCTCTGTCGTGATTTTTACAATTCGCTGCTGGCGGCGTTTACGGAAGATGAAATCGGTGCTCAGTTGGCTCAGATGAATCTGACAAGGCTGCTGATCGATGTGCCGGATGACCGGCATTGGGTGGTCGGCGGCATCATCTATTGATCGTCAGGGTGGTGAAAACGGCCCCCAACGGCGTTCTCGCCTCGGCCGCATCCTCAACGTAGCCGAGAGGCTACGCCTCCGGTGCGGCCGTCGGCTGCGGCCTTGTTGGATGACCGTTTTGACCACCCTGTTTCTTATACGGGGGCATCTGTCCTATGCGGATCTTCCTTGGAGTCTTGTTCCTCGTCCTATTCGTGAGCAGTCTGTTTGCAAACATCGACTACTCTCACGCGCAACTTGACCGTCTTCGCAAGTCCAAGCCCTCAGAATCCGCGCTGTCTCAGGAAACGCCCATGGTTGTGATTCCTGCGGGCCCATTCGAAATGGGAGCTTCCGGCACGCAGGCGTTGGAGGATGAACGGCCTCGCCATCGCGTGACGCTCGATGCCTTTATGATGGATATGTATGAGGTGACGACCGCGCAGTATGGCGCGTTTCTCGCGGAGACAGGCCGGGCGGCTCCATGGCTTTGGGAGACAGTGAGTCCGGTCCTCCACAGTGACCGGCCCGTGATCGGCGTGGATTGGTATGATGCCGATGCCTATTGTCGCTGGATGGGTAAGCGGCTTCCAACTGAATCCGAATGGGAGAAGGCGGCGCGCGGCGGCGACGGGCGGTTGTATCCCTGGGGCAATCAGGGGCCGACGAAGGATGTCGCGAACTTCGCGCTCGGGGCGCGGTTCAGTTACAGTCAGGTGCTTATGCCGGTGCGGTCGTATGAGTCCGGCAAGAGTCCTTTCGGTTTGTATCAGATGGCAGGGAATGCGGGGGAATGGGTCTCTGACTGGTACGGTGCGAATTATTACGAGCGAAGTCCGGAGACCAATCCATCGGGTCCGGAGAACGGCCAGTTCAAAGTGCTTCGCGGCGGGTCCTGGTCGGACTTGCCAAAGTATTTGCTCACCTACGGGCGATTCAAACTTCCTCCTGAGACGCGGAATAGTTACACCGGCTTCCGCTGCGCAAAATCGTGACGGCTGCTCAAAACG
>Ga0209253_10003274_pt1 | contig 14279 bp, 15 predicted proteins | sample FrelakmetBRP12BR_FD_187145 | JGI IMG/M metagenome (GOLD analysis project Ga0209253, IMG submission 187145) | Freshwater lake sediment microbial communities from the University of Notre Dame, USA, for methane emissions studies - BRP12 BR (SPAdes)... | ecosystem: Environmental > Aquatic >...
GAAGCTCCAGTCGGTGTCCGCCGCCTGGTGCAACCTGGCTTCGAGGTCGCCGGCGTCGGAAAACAGTCTCGCGAACGGTAGGCCGTTCACGGCGCGGCCCGAAACCTCGAACAGCTGCTCCGCGGCCGGATTGACGTATCGGATCGCGAGCGTGCTGTCGAGGAGCACGACCGCCGTGGCGAGAAGCTCGAGCCCCGCGAGCGAGGTCGGCGACATCACCGATCCCACGGGCGTCTCCGTGGCGAATTGAACCGGACGGGCTCGCCGCCGCATGCGAGGGCGAGGTGTTCGAGCCCGGCGCCGTGCCGGGCGACGCTGCGCCGCGCGGTGCGCGCTATCTCAGCTTGGCGAGTTCGCTCTTCAGCGCCGCGACGTTGCGCTCGTGCTGGTCTATGGCTTCCTTGTAAGGCTGCAGCCGGTCGAGCACACGCTGGTAGTTCTTTTCGTCGCCGTTGCGGATCTGCTCCTGCTCGCCGAGCTTCGCGCGCGCATCGACGAGGGATTTCTCCTCCGTGGCGAGCTCGTCCTCGAGGATCTTGCGGCGACCGCCGTCGCGCGCCTTTTGCGTCTGCGGGTCGACGCGCGGAAAGTTCGCCTGGGAGACCTGCGGCGCCGAAGGACGTCCAGCGACGGCGGAGTCGGGCTGTTTGCCCGCGGCACTCGAGCCCGGCGCCCCGGCAGGAACAACCGACACCTCGCGCGTCACCAAGGTGCAGCCGCGGCCCTGGGCGTCGCGCCTGAGGTTCGTGTATTGGGCGCGGCCACCTTCGTCCACGCACTTGTAGATCTCGTTCTGAGCCTGCGCGACGGTCGCGGCGAGCGCCAGCGTGGAGCAGCCGGCGAGGCGCATGAGACGGTTCATGGTCACGTCCGATTTCGAGACAGGACCCGAAGTGTAGGGGAGGACCCACGAGCTACAAATCACACGTATCGCAATAGATCACAATGCCTGCGAAAAAAGAGGCGAGAGCGGCATTCGTACCGGTCGGGGCGGGAGCAGTCGGCCTCGCGCCGACCGCGACGCCCCGCCACCGCGGCGCGTCGGCCGTACGCACAGAGCGCGCAACGGCCGGCGCCAACCGCAGATGCCGATAGTCGTGCCTCAGCCGCTGTAGTACATGTCGAACTCGACCGGGTGCGTGGTCATGCGGAAGCGCTGCACCTCCTGCATCTTGAGCTCGATATACGCGTCGAGCACGTCGTTCGAGAACACCCCGCCGCGGGTGAGGAACTCGCGCTCCTTGTCGAGGTACTCGAGCGCCATGTCGAGCGACGAGCACACGTTCGGCACCTTCTTGGCTTCCTCGGGCGGCAGGTCGTAGAGGTTCTTGTCGAGCGGATCACCGGGGTGGATCTTGTTCTGCACGCCGTCCAGGCCCGCCATCAGCATCGCTGCGAACGTGAGATACGGGTTCGCGGTCGGGTCGGGAAAGCGCACTTCGACGCGCCGCGCCTTGTCGCTCGCGACGAACGGGATGCGACAGGCCGCCGAGCGGTTCCTTGCCGAGTATGCGAGGTTGATGGGCGCCTCGAAGCCCGGCACCAGTCGCTTGTACGAATTGGTGCCCGGGTTGGTGATCGCGTTCAGCGCCCGTGCATGCTTGATGATGCCGCCGATGTAATGCAGTGCGAGGTCGGAGAGCCCTGCATAGCCGTTGCCCGCGAACAGGTTCTTGCCGTCCTTCCACACCGACTGGTGCACGTGCATGCCCGAGCCGTTGTCGCCGACGATGGGCTTGGGCATGAAGGTGGCAGTCTTCCCGTAGGAGGCCGCGACCATCTGTACGGTGTACTTGAGGATCTGCATCCAGTCGGCCCGCTTGACGAGGCTCGCGAACTTGGTTCCGATCTCGCACTGGCCCGGCGCCGCGACCTCGTGGTGGTGCACCTCCACCTCGACACCCTGCTGCTCGAGCGCGAGACACATCGCGTTGCGGATGTCCTGCAAAGTGTCGATTGGCGGCACTGGGAAGTAGCCGCCTTTCACGGGCGCACGGTGCGCCATGTTGCCGCCCTCGTATTCCTTGCCCGAGGACCACGGCGCCTCTTCGGACTCGATCTTCACGAAGCAGCCCGCCATGTCGACGTTCCAGGTGACCGAGTCGAAAATGAAAAACTCGGGCTCGGGGCCGAAGTAGGCGACGTCGCCGATGCCGCTCGCCTTCAAATACGCCTCCGCGGCCTTCGCGATCGAGCGCGGATCGCGGCCGTAAGGCTTCATGTCCGTCGGCTCGATCACGTCGCAGGAAATGTTCAGCATGGGCTCATCGGCGAACGGATCCATGCGGGCCGACTCGGGGTCGGGCATGAGCAACATGTCGGACGCCTCGATGCCCTTCCAGCCGGCGATGGACGAACCGTCGAACGCGTGGCCGTGTTCGAACTGCTCCATCGTGAATTGATGCGCCGGCACCGACACGTGCTGCTCCTTGCCCTTGGTGTCGGTGAAGCGGAGGTCGACGAACTTCACCTCCTTCTCCTTGATCGTCTTGAGAACGCTGGCGGGGGTCGCGGCCATTTTTTCTCCTGAGAGGAATGCGGGAAAAACTCCCTGGGTTTAGAAGCGTCGCGCTAAGTGCGAAAACTGTGCCACACCGCGATGGGTGCGTATCCTCTTGACCCACAAGGGAATCGCGTCGCAGTAGGAGGGAGCGAGGCACCATTCTAGTGCCGTTACCACCAAAGCGCACCATGGCGGCGCGACTTGCCAACCGAAGCAGGCAATCATGGTGACGCCAGTCGAGTCACGGGGCCACGCCGCGCGCAACGCTATACTTTCAACGCATCTTCACGCCGAGTCTCCGCACCATGGAAAAGCCCGAGACCGCACTCGCTCGCGCGCGAGAGCGGGGTCGCCAGTCGAACCTGCCCTACGCCGGTGCGCTTCTTCCGGCGGAGGCCCTAGCGGTCCTGAGGCAGGTGCCGGGCACGACGCTCGTCGACGTGCGCACGCAAGCGGAGCGGGATTGGGTGGGCCAAGTGCCGGGGGCCGTCCACATCGAGTGGAACCTCTACCCCGGCGGTATGCGGAACCCCTCGTTCAACGAAGAGTTGCGGCACTCTGTTCCCGTCCGAGATGCGCCGGTGCTCTTTATCTGCCGCTCGGGCGGTCGGTCGCACAGCGCCGCCGCGACGGCCGCCGCACTCGGCTATGGTGACGCGTACAACGTCCTCGAAGGCTTCGAGGGCGACAAGGACGCGCGGGGGCATCGGAGTACTGTGGGGGGCTGGAAAGTCGCCGGGCTGCCGTGGGTGCAGGGGTGAACGCATCTTTGCGCGCGGCTCTCGGCTAGGCCCGCCAAAATGTTACGTCGCTGGACTTCGGGGGACTACTAACGGCGTGCCGGCCCGAGCGGTGGCACGAAGAACTCGTGATCATCCGGCCGAGTCGATCGAGCGCTCACGCACGCGGACCCGTGACGATGGGGGAACGAGCATGACCACGGGAAAATCCCTCGCGAACACCAGCGCCTGCACAAACGCCGCCACGTCCTCGCGAGGCCGACCGGCGCCATGAGCGAAGCTGCGAGCGAGAAACACAAGGTCCAGGGCCTCGTCGAGCGCCTGCACGAAAAGTATCGCGCGCTCGACGACGGCGAGGTCGCGACGTATATCCCCGAACTTGGCAAGGCGAACCCCTCGGAGTTCGGGATCTCGGTCGTCACCGCCGACGGGCGCGTCTTCGAAACGGGTGACTCGCATCGCGAGTTCACGATGCAATCGATCTCCAAGCCCTTCGTCTTCGGTATCGCGATCGAGGAGCTGGGCCGAGAGACGGTCTTCCGGCACGTCGACGTCGAACCGAGCGGCGATGCATTCAACTCGATCGAGCTTCAAAGAGCCACGAACAAGCCGTTCAACCCCATGATCAACGCGGGCGCGATTGCGGTCAGCGCCGCGCTCCATGCGCGCCACGGCGACCGTGCCCTGGATCGGGTGCTCGAGCGGCTGAGTGCGGCGGCGGGCCGGAAGCTCACCATCGATGAGGCGGTGTACGCGTCGGAGCGGCGCACAGGCCATCGCAACCGCGCCATCGCGTACCTGCTCCTCAACTTCGGTCTGCTGCACGAACATGTCGAAGGGGCCCTGGATCTCTACTTCAAGCAGTGCTCGGTGCTCGTTTCCTGCCACGACCTCGCGATGATGGCCGCGACGATATCGAACATGGGCCAGAACCCGGCGACGGGGGTAGAAGTGTTCGACATTCGCAGCGTCAAGGACATGCTGTCGATCATGTTCACCTGCGGCATGTACGACTACTCCGGCCAGTGGGCGTACCGTGTCGGGGTCCCCGCGAAAAGCGGCGTCAGCGGGGGCGTGTTGGCGGTGGTGAACCGTCAGCTCGGCATCGCAACGTACTCGCCGCGCCTGGACCAGCGCGGCAACAGCCGCCGGGGCATTGAGGTTTGTGTCGAGCTCGCCGACGAGCTTGGGCTGCACGCCTTCGATTGCATGAACTTCGGATCGACGTTCCTGAAGGCGATCCTCTAGTGTGGCGTTGCGATACTTCGTGGTGAAGCGGCCGGCTTCAAACCAGGTAACCGTGCGCCAAGAGGTCGTGCGCCTCCGGATGCCGCCGCATCCAGGCACGAACATAGGAGCATTGCGGCGCGAGCCTGAGCCCGTTCGCCCTCGCGTGCTCGACGGCCGCAGCAACGAGCCGGCCGGCGATGCCGCGGCCTTCGAGCCGGTAGGGCACCTCTGTGTGGACCATCCGCATCACGGCGTCGACAAGGCGATAGTCGGCGCGGCAAAGCTGACCGTCGACGATCGCCTCGAAACGGCGCTCGGCAGCGTTGTGGGTGACGGCGATGTACGGCGAGCGGTCCTTCATCGTCTGCTCCGCACCTTCAATCGGCGCGCGCGATTTGAGAACGACGGCGAGCTCCTGCTGGTCGCTCCGGGTCGGGATCAGCCGACGGTCCAGTCCACGAGGCTGAAATAGGCGGTGCCGAGCACGATGACGCCGAACACGATCCGATACCACGCGAAGACGGTGAAGTCGTGGCGCATGATGAAACAAAGCAGCCAGCGGATGCACAGGAACGCTGCGACGAACGAAACCGCCATGCCGACCGCCAGCACGCCGAGGTCGTGCACATCGAAAAGCGCGCGGTTCTTCCAGAAGTCGTAAGCACCGGCGGCGACCAGCGTCGGCACGGCGAGAAAGAACGAGAACTCCGTCGCCGCCCTGCGCGACAGCCCGAAGAGCAGCCCGCCGATGATGGTCGCGCCCGAGCGCGAGGTGCCGGGGATGAGCGCGAACGCCTGTGCGAAGCCCACCTTGAGCGCGTCCTGCCAGGTCATGTCGTCGACGCGCTCGACGCGCACCACGTGCTTGCGCCGCTCGGCCCAGAGGATCACGAACGCGCCGAGGATGAACGCGATCGCCACCGGCACCGGTTTGAACAGCGCAGCCTTGATGTGCTTGCCGAAGAGAAGGCCGAGCACGGCAGCGGGAACGAATGCGATCGCGACGTTCATAGCGAACCGTTGCGCGCCCGCATCCGAGGCAAGACCTGCGAGCACCTGGGCGAACTTCTTTCGATACTCCCACACCACCGCGAGCATCGCGCCGGTCTGTATCACGAGCTCGAAAATCTTGCCCTTCTCGTCGTTGAACCCGAGCAGATCGCCGGCGAGGATCAAGTGGCCGGTCGAGGAGATGGGAAGGAACTCGGTGAGCCCTTCGATGATGCCGAGGATGATAGCCTTGAAGTAGAGCGCGATGTCCACGCAAGCTCCGGGCAAAAAGCAAGCCGCGGAGTGTAATCGACCTCACCCGCGCAAGGGAAAAGCAGAAGCGCTCGGTCCCGCTCCAATGTCACGCCGGCGCCGACCCGAAACTCGCCGCGACTCACCTGACGAACTTCCCCGCGCTCCGAGAGTCGTAGCGTCGAACGCGGCAGAGCCCAACCCTGGCGCCCGCTCGCGCAGATTCGCTCAGGCGAGCCCGAGTTGCCCCGTGCCGATGGAGGGATCGAGTTCCGAATCGCGCTGCCGATCACTCGCGAGCGGAAGCGCCGTGGAACGCCGTGCACGCGCGACCGCCTCGCCGAGCGGCGAGAGCCGTACGGGACCCTGCCGGCGAAGCTCGGGTACGAGATTGAACTCGGACCAGAGGTGCGGCGCGTCGAGTGATTCGTCTGCGTCGGTCATGGCTGCTCGGGTTCGCGGGCGACACGAACCTTTATGCAAGAGCCGTGCTAACCCGCGAGCGGGGATGCTCGCACTTTCATCTGCGAAGCGCGATAGTCCGAACGGACGAGTCGCGCAGGCGACACACCCCGTTCTACGGCGGTTCGTGAGCCTGAGCTTGTGTCGAGCATTCGTTTCCTCCGTCGGCTTCTCGTAGGGCTCGCGATGATTTTGCAGCGCAACAAACCGCCGCCCCGACGGCCGCGCGTTGCGCCACTCGAAGCCGACGCGGGGTGGCGAGAGTATCGAGACGCCACCGCCGGGTCATGACCACACTGTGACCAAGTTGCCGGGAACTCGAACGAACCGGCCGCCCGCGGGCCCCTCCGTCTTCGGACGAGCAAGAGGGCAAGTCGACGCTCGCGCCCTTGTCCCGAGGCGACTTTCTCGGCGATCCGCGAGCAGGAGGGGGTGTGCCCTCTCGTGACGTGTCGCTCTAGCGAAAACCCATCTGCCGCGCGAGGTCCTGGACGCTCGACGTGAGCGAGTCGAAGTCCGGCACCTCGCCGTTCGGCGTCACGCGATCCACCACTTCCGGAAGGAGTTCCGAGAGCCCTCGCGAGGCCTCTTCGGGGCTGATGCCCGCCTGTCCCGCAATCTGTTCCAGTCCGCCGCGCCCGAAGATCTTCTCCAGCGCGTCCGGTGGCAGCGGCAGGTTCTGGCCGCGGCCCACCCATGACCCGGCCTGCTCGCCGTAGCCCGCGCGTTGCAATTGCTCGAGCAGGCCGCCGAGACCGCCCGCGGCTGCGCCCCCGCCGAGGACCTGGCCGAGGAGATCGCCGAGACCACCGCCCATGCTGCCCGCGCCCGCGCGAGTCGCGGCCCCTCCGCCGAGCACTTGGCCCAGAAGGTCATCGAGACCACCGCCGCCCGTGCCCATCCCGGGGCCGAAACCCGCCTGCGGCGCTCCACGCCCGCGGCTCGCGAGCATCGCGAGGACGATCGGCAGCAGCGCCACCAGCGCCTTGCCCATTCCGCCGCCCACGCCGGCCTGCACCGGCTGCTGACGGCCGCCGGCGGCCTGGCCGGCGACACTGCCTAGAAGGTCATCGAGAATCCCCATGTCAGTTCTCCTTTTGGTGTCCAGTGATAGATGGTATTTCCAGCCGGGCGTTCACAGTGACCGCGATGGCCCAGCGCCGCGGTGACGTCGCGCGAGGATGCCGCATTCTCGCGCCCGCGTCGATGCCACGCCTCGGCTTCTCGCCCTCGAAGCGCGGCTGCCGCAGTGCGCGGAAGTGCCCCGACGATCGATGCCGCTGCCACGGCGCGCAGGCAAGCCTCGCATGGCACTGAAAGCCCCGTCACTCTCGCGGCGCGATCGTCAAGCGTGAGCGGCGTGCTCGCACCCGGCGCGAGCGTTGCCGAAGCCGGTCAGATCGTCGGCGAAACCGGCGCGATCGCCTCTGCTCGAAGACCGACTGATCCCTTCAACATCGGCGTATGCTCTTCGCCTCCGGCCGCGAGCCCGCGCGGCTACGCGCTTCGAGGGCCTCTCGAATGTCCTTGCCGCAGTGCGCCACCGTCGGCATCGTCGCGAACCCCGCCTCGGGGCGAGACATCCGCAGGCTCACGGCGAAGGCCTCGGTGTTTCCGACGGTCGAGAAGGCAAACATGGTGCAGCGCGTTCTCTCGGCGTGTGGCGCGCTCGGCGTGGTGCGGGTGCTGATGATGCCCGACATGACCGGCATCGCAGCGGGCGTGAAGCGCGCGGTCGACGCCCACCGGGCCGAGGAACACATGCCGTGGCCAGTGGTCGAGTTTCTCGACATGGCGATATCCGAGAGTGCACGGGACACCGCGGTCGCGGTGCAGGCGATGGTGGAGCGCGGCGTCGGCGCGATCGTCGTGCTCGGCGGTGACGGCACGCATCGCATCGTGTCGATGCACTGCGGCGAGGTCCCGATTGCGACGCTGTCGTCGGGCACGAACAACGCCTTCCCCGATCTGCGCGAGGCGACCACCACCGGTTTTGCGGCGGCGCTCGTCGCGACGGGTCGCGTTCCCGAGCAGCACGCCCTGCGGCGCACCAAGCGGCTCCGGGTGACGCTCGCGAACCGCGAGGAGTTTGCGCTTGTCGACGCCTGCGTGACCTCGCACCAGCACATTGGCGCGCGAGCGCTCTGGCAACCGGACGCACTCCGCGAACTCTACGTGACGTTCGCGGAACCGGACACCGTCGGCCTGTCGGCCGTCGCAGGCCTGATCCACCCCGTCGGACGCGGGGAGCCGCGCGGCCTGCGAGTGCGCTTCGCCGACGGCGCGAGTGCGAACGGTGTCGCACGGGTGATCGCGCCGATCGCACCCGGGCTCTTTGGCCGGCTCGCGGTCTTGGAGTGGGCGCTGCTCGAGCCGGGCGTCCGCTTCGAGACCGGACACGGACCGGGGACAGTCGCGCTCGATGGCGAGCGCGAACTCGAGTTCGGCGCTGGCGAGCGCGTGGCGATCAGGCTCGAGCTCGATGGCCCGCGCGTCGTCGATGTGCCGCAGGCGCTACACTTTGCCGCGACCCACCGGCTCCTGTTTTCGGAGACCAACTGACCCACGAATCTGAGGAGGACCTCCCGACCGGACACAACCCGCCTGGGCAACGCCCCGAGAACGACTCGAAAAACCCATACCCCCAAAGGAGATCAACATGGCATCTGAGCTCAGCAAAGACGAGCTGCTGCGCGCCTACCGCACGATGCGCACCATCCGCGAGTTCGAAGAGCGCGTGCACACCGAATTCGCCACCGGGCAGATTCCCGGCTTCGTGCACCTGTACGCCGGCGAGGAAGCGTCGGCGACCGGCGTGTGCATGCACCTCACCAAGGATGACTACATCGCCAGCACCCACCGCGGCCACGGCCATTGCATCGCCAAGGGCGTCGATCCGAAAGGGATGATGGCCGAAATCTGGGGCAAGAAAACCGGTACCTGTGCCGGCAAAGGTGGCTCCATGCACATCGCCGACCTATCGCTGGGGATGATGGGCGCGAACGGCATCGTCGGCGGCGGCGGCCCGCTCATCTGCGGCGCGGCGCTCGCGATGAAGATGAAGGGTACGAAGAACGTCGCAGTGTGCTTCTTCGGCGACGGCGCGTCGAACCAGGGCACGATCTTCGAGGCGATGAACCTGGCCACGGTGTGGAACCTCCCGGCGATCTTCGTCGCCGAGAACAACGGCTACGCCGAGTCCACTTCGCCGAACTACTCGGTCGCCTGCGACAACATCGCCGACCGCGCTTCGGCCTTCGGCATGCCGGGGGTGATCGTCGACGGCTTCGACTTCTTCGCGTGCTACGAGGCGGCGGGCGAGGCGGTGAAGCGCGCGCGCGCCGGCGGCGGCCCGACGCTGATCGAGATGAAGTTCATGCGCTACTACGGCCATTTCGAAGGCGACCAGCAGAGCTACCGCGGCGCCGGCGAAGTGCAGAAACTGCGCGAAACCAAGGACTGCCTGCTGCAGTTCGCGAAACGCGTGACCGCCGCCGGCACGGTGAAGCAGGCCGAGCTCGCGGCGATCGACAAGGACGTGCTGGCGCTGATCGAGGACTCGGCACAGCGCGCGAAGGCCGATCCCAAGCCGACGCACGCCGACCTGCTGACCGACGTCTACGTCTCGTACTGACCGCGCGCGAAAGGAACTCTCATGGCCAGGAAGATCACCTATCAGCAAGCCATCAACGAGGCGCTCGCGCAGGAGATGGCGCGCGACCCGAACGTCATCGTGATGGGCGAAGACAATGCCGGCGGCATGGGCGCGCCGGGCGAGGACGACGCCTGGGGCGGCGTACTCGGCGTCACCAAGGGCCTCTATCACAAGTTCCCCGGGCGGGTGCTCGACACGCCGATCTCGGAGTCGGCCTTCATCGGCGCGGCGATCGGCGCGGCCGCTTGCGGCATGCGGCCGGTGGCGGAGCTCATGTTCATCGACTTCATGGGCGTGTGCTTCGACCAGATCTTCAACCAGGCGGCGAAGTTCAAGTACATGTTCGGCGGCAAGGCGCAGACGCCGGTGGTGATCCGCACCATGATCGGCGCCGGATTCCGCGCGGCCGCGCAGCACTCGCAGTGCCTCTACTCGCTCTTCACCCACATCCCGGGGCTCAAGGTCGCGATCCCGGCGACGCCGTACGACGCGAAGGGCATGATGATCCAGGCGATCCGCGACAACGACCCGGTGATCTTTTGCGAGCACAAGATGCTCTATGGCATGGAGGGCGAGGTGCCGGAGGAGAGCTACGTGGTGCCGTTCGGCGAGGCGAACGTGGTGCGCGAGGGTAAGGACTGCACGATCGTGGCTATGGGCCGCATGGTCCATCAGTCCGACCAGGCGGCGGGTGAGCTGCAGAAGAAGGGCGTGCACTGCGAGGTCATCGACATCCGCTCGAGCTCGCCGCTCGACGAGGACACGATCCTCGAAAGCGTCGCGAAGACCGGGCGGCTGGTGGTCGTCGACGAGTCGCACCCACGCTGCAGCATGGCCGGCGACATCGCGGGCATCGTCGCGAGAAAGGCGTTCGGATCGCTCAAGGGCCCGATCGAGCAGGTGACCGCGCCGCACACGCCGGTGCCGTTCAGCGATGCGCTCGAGGATCTCTACATCCCGAGCCCGGCGCAGATCCAATCGGCGGTGTCGCGCGTCATGGAGTTCCGCAGATGAGCCCGATCGCGCTCATCACCATGCCCAAATGGGGTCTTTCCATGCAGGAGGGCAAGGTGAACGGCTGGCTCAAGCAGCCGGGCGAGACGGTGCGCGTGGGCGACGAAGTGGTGGAGGTCGAGAGCGACAAGATCGCCGGCGCGGTCGAGTCGCGGGCCGAAGGACTGCTGCGCCGGCAGGTCGCCAAGCCGGAGGACGTGCTGCCGGTCGGCGGCCTGCTCGGCGTCGTCGCCGCTGCGGAGGTCGCCGACGCCGACATCGATGCGGCGGTCACGGACTTTCTCGCCAACTTCAAGGTCGAGGTGGCTGCGGCGGCCGAGTCCGGGCCGCAGCCGGAGAAGGTGGCGGTCGGCACGCGCTCGCTTCGCTACCTGAAGCTCGGCGAAGGTAGCGACGTGGTACTCCTCTTGCACGGCTTCGGCGGCGACCTCAACAACTGGCTCTTCAACCACGCCCCGCTTGCCGAGAAGCGCACCGTCTACGCGCTCGATCTGCCCGGGCACGGCGAATCGACCAAGGATGTCGGTTCCGGCACGCTCGATGAGCTCACGCAGGCAGTGCTCGGCTTCATGGACGCGACCGGGATCGAGTCGGCACATCTCGTCGGGCATTCGCTCGGGGGCGCCGTTGCGATCAAGGCCGCGGCCGCCGCACCGAAGCGTGTCCGCTCGCTCACGCTGATCTGCAGCGCTGGACTCGGCAGCGAGATCGATTCGAGCTACATCGAGGGTTTCGTCTCCGCCGCGAATCGCAACGCGCTCAAGCCGCACGCCGCAAAGCTCTTCGCAGATTCCAGCCTCGTGACACGGCAGCTCATCGACGATCTCTTGAAGTACAAGCGGATCGAAGGTGTCGATGCCTGTCTGCGGAAGTTGTCGACGGGGCTGTTTCCCGGCGGCAAGCAGACCGAGGTGTTGCGCGACACGCTCGGCACGGTCGGCAAGCCGGTGATGGTGATCTGTGGCGAGCAGGACAGCATCATCCCGCCGCGCCACGCCGACGGGCTGCCCCCAACCGTGAAGGTGGAGCGCATCGCGAAGGCGGGGCACATGGCGATGATGGAAGCGCCGCACGACGTGAACCGGCTCATCGACCGCTTCCTCGGCTGACGCGCATTCGGGGCGCGGCGACCCGGGTCGGAGCCGCAAGGCGTCGCCTGACGGTCCTGCCCAGCACCCTGACGCTGCGCGAGCTTTCGTGGTCTGCGCCAAGAGAGTAAGATTCTTACCGACGCGCGGTATTACCCGGCGGAGCGAGCGATGCGCATCACGAGCAAAGGGCAAGTCACGATTCCGCAGGAGATCCGCGAGAACGCAGGGTTTCTGCCCGGGTCGGAAGTGAGGTTCGTCCACCGGAACGGACGCGTCTTCCTGGAACTGGTCAGCAAGCCTGCAACTCGCGGCCAGCGGCTCGTTGCCGCCCTGCGCGGGAGCCTCAAGAAGCACACGCGGTTCACTACCGATGAGCTGCTGGCCCTGACCCGGGGCGAGAACTGATGGCGGGACGTCGCCTACGGGCGCGCGAGCCAGGCGCCGCATATCTTGGTGCGCGGCCGGTGCTCGTTGACAGCAACGTCTGGCTCGACGTCGCGACCGAGGATCCAGACTGGTTCGAGTGGTCCGCCAGCCGCCTCGCAAAGGCCGCCGACCGCGAGGGCGTGGCGATGAACGCGATCGTTTACGCCGAGGTGTCGGTGAAGTACCCGACGATCGAGGAGCTGGACGGGTTTCTTGCACCCCTCAGCGTGGCTCGGCTCGAGCTTCCCTGGGAGGCCGGTTTCGTCGCAGGCAAGGTCTTCGATCGGTATCGGAAGCGTGGCGGAGACAAGCGCAGCCCACTGCCGGACTTCTACATCGGCGCCCACGCCGCGGTTTCGGGCCTGACCCTGCTCACCCGCGACCCGCGCCGCTACCGTGAGTACTTCCCGAGACTGAGAGTGATCGCGCCGGAATAAGCCCGGCCCCGGCGGCGCCTACGCACCGGGCGCGCCCCCGGTAATGACGGGCGGCCTTCCTCGGAGTTCTCGAGATCGTCGCTGGACCTGGCGGCATGACTGCGAATTCCTTCTCTTTGTCCTTTGGAGCCAGGCCCCGACGGATCGACGTGACATCAGACACGCGTCGCGCGCAGCTCCATGTGGCCCGTCTCCGCGTCGAACTCGCGGGTGAAGCGCCAGCCGGCGGCGACGCCAAAGACGAGTTCCGCGGTGGTGCGGACGATCGAACCGCGCATGAGGTGCCCGGCGATCACGCGGCCCTCCGCATCGGCCAGGGCGATGTGAAGGTGCGGGCCGTCGCGCGAGAGAGTGCCCGAGAGCAGGATGATCTCGCAAGGACCGTCGAGCCGCGTGGACTCGTTGCGGCCGGCGAGCCGGATCACCACGGGCTGAAGGCTGCCCACCGCCGACAGCATGAAGCCCGCTTCGAACTCGAGATCCTCCGGCGCGCGGCCGAGCGCCTCGCGAAGATCGTCCCCGGCGGTGAGTCGCAGCACATGGATATCGGACGCGTGCGTAGCCGGTCGCGGTTCGTGGGGTCGCCCCGTGCCGGCGTCGGCGTGCGGCGCAGGCAGCGCGACCGGACCCGACAACAGATGCGCCCAGCGGTGTTCGCGCGAGCCGGACACACGCGGGAGCTGCACGGCGAGCCCGCCGCCCTGGGCCTCGGCGCGCGAAGCAAGCTTCTCGAGCGCCGCTTCGACGGCGCCGAGATCCGCAAAGCGGTGCAGCCGCTCGGTCGCGATGCGCAGTTCGCCGGGGGTCTGCGGACCGCGAAGCATGAGCGCCGCAAGGAGCGCCACGGCCGTATCGTCGACGTGCAGAACGCGGCCGAGATTGTGCGAATAGCGCATCACCCGCGAGCCGCTCGATTCGATAACGAGCGAAAGCGGCCGCAGAGCGTCGATCGCCGCCTGCACTTCTCGCTCACTCGCCTGCATCACCGGGTCGCGGTTGTTCTTCTGGTTGCAGCCGAGCATGAGGGCGTTCAGCGACAGGGGATAGGTGTCGGGAACAGTGTGCTCCTTTTCGACGAGCACGCCGAGGACGCGGGTTTCGAGGAGGGAGAGCGTGGGGAGCATCGGTGAAGGCTGGGAGTGGCGGCGCGTGATTGTCCCGCATCGCCGGGCGGCCAGGAGCGGCGGTCTTCCTCACCCGCTTCGAGATTTCCGGCTTGCCCGTCTTCCATGAGCGCGCAGCGCCAGCGCGACTCGCTCGGCGGCTGTGGGGTTCGTGTCCTACGTCACCGTTGCGCCGTCGCGCGCGATGACTTGCGAGAGGCCGCTGCGGCCCGCTTCGCCGCCGCCTGACGAAAAGTCTGCGCGTGCGCCGTCGGTCCTCACGCGCACCACCGTGCGCCAGCCGACCTTCACGCCTCGGTCGCGGCTGGGACCGCCGTTCGCCGGCGCTGCTTGTCGGCGGCCGACTTCGCGGCTT
>Ga0209253_10003275_pt1 | contig 14271 bp, 11 predicted proteins | sample FrelakmetBRP12BR_FD_187145 | JGI IMG/M metagenome (GOLD analysis project Ga0209253, IMG submission 187145) | Freshwater lake sediment microbial communities from the University of Notre Dame, USA, for methane emissions studies - BRP12 BR (SPAdes)... | ecosystem: Environmental > Aquatic >...
TTTTAAATATGCGCGAATCGACACTGCAGGCCGCTTCAGATTTATCATGCCTGTTGACAGCAAGATCCGGAATCTGATACTCCAGCCAGAACATGCATCCACCAATATGATACTTGAAATTGATCCGTCATTTTCATGGATATTGCCGGAATCGTACAGTTATAAGGATACTTTAAGTGATTCCAGGCTTGAGGAGTTTTCAGGATTGAGTTTTAATTACCAGGCAGCAAAAATATATGGGACCAGGTCAAAGAAAGAGATTGCTGCAAATAATGACAGTGCCCTGAAAAAGAGAAGGTTTTACGGGATTCCCGAGATGGAAATATACCTGGATGATTATATCAGTCTGCCTGTGATGCAGGAGGTCTTTTTTGAGCTTTTACCAGGGATCATCCTCAGATCAAGAAAGTCGGGGTATGAAATGAAAATTACCAACCCTCTTACGGGCAATTTTTACGAAGAACCGCCTCTTGTGATGATAGATGGTGTGATAATTAATGATCTGACAGTTCTTGCTGATCTCAATCCTGAATTGGTAGAAAAGATCGAGGTGGTAAAAGCACCTTACCTGATCGGGGATCTGATATTGCATGGGATTGTAAATGTAATAACACGTTCGGGTGATTTCAGCAATATCACTATGCCCGACTATGTTGTTGTATTGCCTTACATGGTAGTTGAAAAACCATCAGCCTTTATCGCTCCCGACTATTCTGAAGAACGGAACAGGATAAGCAGGATACCCGATCTGAGAAATACTCTTTTCTGGAATCCTTCGGTAAAAACTGACAGGAATGGAGAGGCTGAAATCGAGTTCTGGACATCGGATTTACCAGGTAATTATTCCATTAAAATACAAGGGATCTCAGGAACCGGGGAAAAGATATCAGTGTATAAATTATTCATGGTCAGGTAAGTATCTGGTGAATTTTCAGGCTCAAAAGCAATATTCGGGAAAAACAATACAGAAATAAAAACGCAATCAATTGTATTACTGCCGATTACGTTATAAATGGGTCGGGGTGAGAAGCTGTGCTTAAATATTTCTATCTGATTATTTTCACATTACAATCTCATTCATTTTTTTCGATTCTATTTTTGAATTATCTTACATGTTATGATGGTATTATGCAAATGCTGGAAATTTTGATCATAATTGGTCGTTTAAATTGCAATTAACATACATAACTATAAAACAGGCATTTAACTCCAGCTATTAATGGTCGACATTAGCTGGCTAACGAAGCTCAAGGTCACCGGATTTTCTAGAAACAAAAAAGTTAGCGAAAATGTCAACCAGTACTTTGATATAAAAAATAAATCACAAACTTCAGGAGAGAAGAGTATTTCATTTCGTCAATCAATTTGACCTTTCATCCTGAATACTCGCGATTCGTAGATTTTATTTCATAGTGGCCGGTTCAGGTAATACCTTTAACCTCAATTTATTGTAAAGTATTTCTATAGTATTAATGAAAAGTCTTTTAAATCATATTAAAATTATTGGAGGATATATTATGAAAAAGTATCAGCCTGTGCTTTTCTCATCAATTCTGTTTATCATGACTTTATCTATTTTAGGATGGAATAGAACTAATAATCAACAGATCGCTTGAGTTGAATCCCGGTAACGCGAATGCAAAGGATAAAATTACTGAGTTGGAAAAGAAGAACTGAAAAATATATAAAAGGAAAAATCATCATGAAAACAATTGCCACTAAGTCAAGTATTGTGTTTGCCTGGATGTTATTAACATTACAAATTGAAGCTCAGGAGTTTAGACTAAACGAATCCTGTTTTTTTATATCTATGGCAAATAGCAAAAGTATTTTTGTAGGAATCAATGAAGATAATCTGGACCTGAGATCAAAAGTTTGGTTTATCTCTGGGACCGGTAAAGTATATGGCAGGGCTATTTGGGGATTTGACCGGGCAGTATTTCCTTATCAGGGAGGTATGAATGAGCGAGGGTTAATTTTTGATATAAATACATGTGCCTATACCGGCTGGAAAGAGGATCCCGGAAAATCAAATCTGGATGTGTCAGTAGACCTTGTTGAGTATATCCTGAGTAATATTGCTACTGTTGATGAGGTAATTGATTTATTCAGAAAGTATAATATCGATTTAAGTGATAAGATGTATGTTTTTGCAGATGCAAATGGGGAATCAGTAATTTTCGAATGGGCAAAGGGTCAACTACAGATACTGAGGAAGAATAAGGGATATCAGATTTGTACAAATAATGTTCAATCTACTTCAGGCATACCAAACAGATATCCTTGTGAACGCTGGAGAATTGCTGATCAAATACTTAATAATCAATATATTCCATCTGTGGACCTAATTCGTCGTGTTCTCTCTGCTACCTGCGCACAATCTTATTTTGCCTCAACAGACTACTCAGCAATTTGTGATCTGGTAAATAAGAAAATCTACCTGTATAACTATCACAATTATGAAGAAGTAGCAGTTTTTGACCTGAAGAATGAGCTTTCCAAAGAAGGTTCTGCCTATTCTTTTCAGGAACTTTTCAAAGTCCAGCCGTATAGTTTTTTATCCCAGGAAAACATTGGAATGCAATGGGGCGATCAAAAATTGCGGAAAACGATAGATGAAAAGGGAATCAAGGATGGAATAGCTGCCTTCCAAACAATGAAGAATGAGAAAAGATCATATTCAAAGTTTATTTTTCAAGAATGGGTTATTAAGAGTGCAGGCCTTCAATTTATGGCAGAAAATAAATTTGATGAAGCCATTGAAGTATTCAAGCTGAACGTGCAGGAATATCCCGATTCATGGGAGGTTTATTCTGATCTGGCTGAAGCATATCTGAAGAAAAACAATATTCCTCTCGCTGTCCAAAACTACAAGATAGCTTTAGAGAAAAATCCTCAAAAAAAGACTATCGAGGAAACCCTGGATAAATTATTGAAACAGCAATAATATCAAGGCCAGCTAAACTATTAATGATTATATGAGGTTAAAATGAAAAAAACAGTTCTTTTCTTTCTGTTCCTCATTACATTATCAAACCTGAAATCACAGCAGAGCAGATACTCTGCCGGTATCTTCATTAATCAGGGATGCACCTCTTTCTGTCTTGATAATAACGGCTATGCAATTTTTGGAGCAAACTATGATTTTGTGAAGGATCATTATGACGGGCTGGTCATTGTCAATAAAAGAAATATATCGAAGTCCTTCGCTCAACCCGATACACCGGGGAAACATGTGACCTGGATATCAAAGTATGGGAGTGTAAGTTTTAACTTCATCGCGAGCCAGACATCATGGACCGGTATGAATGAAGCCGGTCTGATTATCTACTCTATGCGTCTTGATGAGGGTAGTAAGGGACCTGAACCAGACAGAAGACCATGTATATTAATCCACTACTGGTTGCAGTACATGCTTGATAACTTCTCAAATGTTGAAGAAATCATGGCAAGCGATTCCGCGATGAGAGTTGTCAGCCCTGGACGAATCCCTCATTACCTTGTAAGTGACAGATATGGCAATTGTGCCATAATTGAATTCTTAAACGGGAAAATGGTGACACATTCAGGGAAAAACCTGCCCGTAAAAGTTCTCTCGAATAGTTCTTACGATCGTTCAATCTCAGAATGGGAAAGTATTTTAATGCTAAGGAAGAACAGGCAACCTGTATCCAATAAGGGCGGATCATCCCTGGGCCGGTTCATCAGGGCAGCAGACCGGATTGCAATGTTTCATCCCATAGATTCTGAAACAGCTATCATTGCTGCATTCAATATCCTTAAAGAAATCGGCGGTCAAACAAACTGGAGCATCGTATTTGATGCAAAGAACCTTCAGATTCACTTTAAAACCATTGTTCATTCTGAAAAAAGAATGATAGACCTTCAGAAACTTGATTTCTCCTGTCAGGCCCCGGTAAAGATGATTGATATAAATGAGAAACTCTCCGGTGATATTACAGAACAGCTTAAAGATTACTCATTCGAATATCACTTTGATCATGCTGTGAGCGCAGCAGAGAAATATGGGCTTGAAATGGGCCCGGAAGAATTGATGAAATATATCAGGTCTGTTGAGGAAATGCCATGCATGGACATAAAATAACAAACTCAAAATAATGGATCCGTTAGAATTGGCTCATTCGACAACCCGGCAGGCATATAATCTTGTTGCCGACAAGTATCACTCTCTTTTTGGGAATGAATTGTCAGAAAAAGAGTACGACAGGATGCTTCTGGATTTTTTTGCAGACAGACTGGAAAAGGGCTCCCTGATATGTGATGCCGGCTGTGGTCCTTCAGGGCATATCGGAAGGTATCTGACAAATAAGGGAATGGCTATTATCGGGATTGATATATCTGACCGGTGTATCGAACTTGCTTCAGCTTTGAATCCTGATATGCATTTTGTGCTTGGGGATATTGCAAAAATGAGTTTTGATAATGAGAGCTTTGATGCTGTTGTATCATACTATTCCATTATTCATACACCGAAGAATCTTGTCCATATTATCCTCAGGGAATATTATAGAGTCCTTAAACCCGGAGGCTATTTGCTGATTGCCATAAAGGCTGGTTCTGATGAAAGGCTTCAAACTGAGTTTATTGGTATTGAAACCGAAATATTACTTTCACTCTTTGACGAAAACGAGATCAGAGAATACATAATTAGTAATGGATTTGATATTTTTTTTATTGAAAAGAGAGAGCCATATGAATTTGAAACAAATTATGAAAGGATTTTTGTGATCGGGAAGAAACCTGAAAGGTCCTTGTAACAGGTAAAATATTCAGGTGAGAATTGGGACGACGTAATTAGTTGAAATCATAATATTAGTAATAAATTGCATTAAGGATCATATATCAGTTTTTTCAAAAATGATTTATGGGACCATTTGAAAGACTGTTTACATACCATAAAAGAAACTTCTGGATACTTCAGATAACCGGATGGTCTATTTTTTCGTTCTATTCCTTGCTGGTCACCACAACCACTGTATTCACCAGGGCTTCCGGCATACTTCCGGTAATTGGAATATTATTATGGTTAATAACTGGTTTCCTGCTTACGTTGATGTTGAGGATAGTATATAAAAGTGAATTTTATAGGAAGCAACACTCGATACTTAGAATAGGGATAGCCGTCGTTTTGCCTTTGATATTATCTCTTATATGGATACTTGAATTCAATCTGATAAGTCCGGTATTTGAAATGAAAACAAGGTACAGTATCTTTGATTCATTCAAGAATTTTATATTGGATTTTGTATTCGTTCATGGCCCATTCTATTTATGGACCTTTTTCTACTTTGGGATTAAGAGCTGGTACTCTTTTGTTGATCAAAAGATCAGGGCGGAAAAAGCGATTTCAATGTTAAACTATGCAAATCTTCAAATGCTACGTTATCAGCTCAACCCTCATTTCCTTTTTAATTCGCTTAACTCTATTAAAGCTTTAATACATGAGAACCAGGAAATTGCAGAACGTACTGTTACATCCCTGTCTGAATTTCTCCGGGCCACACTTCAATACAATGAAAGGTTGATGATACAGGTATCGGAAGAATTGTCAATAATTGAGAAATACCTTAGTATCGAGAAAATAAGATACGAGGAGAGGCTAGATTATTCGATTGAATCAGATGAAGATGTGAAAGCTGCTGAAATCCCCTGCCTTATTACCCAACCACTGGTCGAAAACTCAATTAAGCATGGCTTACACAAAACCCCCGAAGGAATTAAAATATTTGTCAGATTTTATAAGAAAGAAAACAGAATTATCATTGAGGTATCAAATTCAGGTCACCTGGAACCTGACTGGAAGAAAGGAGTAGGATTAAGAATTCTTGAAGAAAGACTTCACAACTGTTATCCCGGAAAAGTTTCATTTACGATTGAAGAAGCGGATAATACTGTTATTGCCAGAATAATAATAGATTCGGAGATATGAAAAAACTCACAGCTGTGATTATTGATGATGAGCGACTCGCCAGGGTTTCACTCTCCAGGGAGCTATCCAGATTCAACGAAATTGACATTACTGGAGAAGCCTCAAGTATTAAAACTGCTGCTAAAGTAATTGAGAAGCTAAACCCTGATATTTTGTTTCTTGATATCCAGCTTTCTGATGGTAGCGGATTCGACCTTCTTGATAAGGTTGAATATAAAGGTAAAATTGTATTTGTCACTGCATTTGATGAATATGCAACAAGGGCTTTTGAAATAAATGCTTTAGATTATCTGATGAAGCCTGTATCACATGAAAGAGTTGAGAAAGTGGTAAAGAAGCTTACAGAAGGCAGCCAGGCAACCAATTATAATAAACCAAGCGGATTCAGGTACGACGACAGAATAATGATTGAACAGAAAAAAAGCATTCACTTTGTCAAGCTTGATACACTGGTTTGTATAAAAGCTGAACGGGATTATACAATGCTTACTGACTGTGCAGGCAAAGAATACCTGGTACTTGAAAATATCGGAGAATGGCAAAAAAAGTTGCCCGACGAACATTTTGCCAGGATTCACAGGAACTCAATTATAAATTTCAACTTTATTGAAAAGGCAGAAAAATATGGTCATACCGCACAGATATTTCTTAAAAATATCTGTGCCCCTATTACTGTAAGCAGAGGATATTATAAACTCATTAAAGCCAGATACTTTTATAAATAATGCACCTTTTCATTTAAAGCTTCTCAGTTTAAAAACAAACCCGCAAGACGTTGATCTTAATGGTTTTGTATTTTCTGAGAGTTGTGCAACCAGTACAAAAGCCGGATGTCTTGACCACAATTGGAAGGCCAGATTACAATTAAACCCAGATAACTATATAACAGGTATTTAACTCTTGTTATTGTGGTCAATTTGTTCCATTCATAAATGGTTAAGGTCCCTGGTTTTTTCACTAAACACCCAAAGAAACTAAATGCAATGCACTGATTGGACTTTTAGAATAAGGTCTAGTTAGTCATTTGAATTATGTTTAATCTAATCATTATTATTCTCATCTCATCATAATGAGTGGCATTCCATCCAGTCAACCATTGAATTTTACCAGTTATAAGGAAAAATGTACCATTTAATAGAATTTTTGGCTTGTTAATTACTGAAGAATGAACTTTGATATGCTTATTGAATAAATGAGAGATATAAAGTGGACTATTACAGTAATGCATTCTATTCATTCGCAAAATATGGATTATATATGGTACACGATTTATCCCAGATCAAGGCAAATAAAGTCAGTAATACCAATCTGTTTAGTTTAAATTATAATATAAAAGAAATAATCATGAAAGAAAAGTCATCATCCATCTTGTTTTTCATCATAGGGATTATGGTTGTTAGCATATCAGAAGTTTTTGGACAGTCATCCAATGATCCTGCAAATCATGGAAATTTTTTCAAAGTCGGTATCCCAATAGTCCATCATCAGGTGAAGGATGCCCTGATTGCACCATTGCGATGGGCTGGAATTGGAAGTGGACTAGGTTTATCCTACATGAGTACCGGGCCAGAGGTAATTCATGAGGTCAGTCTTATCATGAGTGTTTCAGGGCTTAAAAATCGCTACAAGTATACTGGTTATGCACTTGAAGTATCCCTTGGATATACATTTAGTTGTATGGTAATCCCGGCAGTATTTGGCAGTACTATTTATTTAGGACCTTATATAAGATGGGATGGTAAAACTAATTTCTTCAAAGACTGGGATGATTCACATATCTACTGGTTCTCCACTTATGAATTTGGTCCATCCCTAAAGTGGAGCAAAGATTATAAAGAGAAACAGAATATTTTATTTACCATGCAACTTCCTTTTGTTGCGCTTGTTTCAAGACCACCTGAGAACCAGTACATAGATCAGCCGCCTCTCATTAAACCATCCTATTATTTTAAGTCTCTGAATAAGGACCTCAGGCTTGTTACTCTAAATAACTATTTTTCTTTTAGACTTCAGGCAGATTATTCATACCAGATAAAAAGTGGCAATATGATAGGCGGGAGTTGGCTTTTCGATTATAAATCATGTAAACTTCCCAGGTATACTTTTTTAGTTACCAATACCCTGATGATTAATTACTATAAATTCTTTGGGAAAAAACAAATGAAATGAAAAAAATCAAATTTATTATTCTATCATGTTTTCTTGTCTTGATATCCGGTTTTAGTTGTACGAAGGACGAGAAACTCAAAACAGAGTTTAATATCGAAGCAGTAGACACAGGAGATGGATGGCAAATATCGTCTCTTGCTTCCGAAGGATTCAATGAATCCTCTTTTAGGACAGCTGTAATTCCCCTTTTTGATGAATGCAACTATATTACCGCAACCAGTATGGTAGTTGTAAGGAACGGGAAGCTCGTTGCAGAAGCCTATATGCGGGATTTTCAGGGAAGGTATCAAAAACGTCAGATACAATCTGCTACAAAATGCATTACATCTCTTGTGATTGGAATTGCCCTTGAAAAGAGCTATTTCACTGATCTGGATCAGAAATTGTACAGTTTAATCCCTGAAGCATTTGATGAGGATGTAAGAAAAAGAGAAATTACTTTGCGCCACCTTCTTACTATGAATTCAGGTTTGAAATTTAGCAATGAAGAAATTGCTGAGGAACTATTTATGAAAAGACCAAAAGATATAAATAGATACATTCTCTCAAAACCGCTATTTGCGATGCCCGGAGCTGGCTTCAACTATCGTGATTGTGACCCCCAGTTGCTTTCCGGCGCAATTCGTAAACAGACAGGTTTGCCTCTTGATTCAATTGCAAACAAGTATTTATTTAAACCGCTTGGGATAACAGATTATTTCTGGGAGAGAAATGCAGATGGAGACTCCTGGGCTTCAGAGGCATTATTCATGCGTCCGAGGGATATGGCCAAAATCGGACAGCTGGTCCTTAACAAGGGAAAATGGAACGGGGATCAATTAGTCTCGGAAGAATGGATAGATCTGTCAACATCAACACAATCTGATCCGAATGCAGGCCAGCCAGCCGATAAAAGGGTAACATTTGGATATTACTGGAGGATTCAACCCGGAGGCGTAGCCATTGAAGCCAATGGCTCCGGAGGTCAACAAATATTGATAATCCCCGGGAAAAACCTTGTAATTGTTTATACATGTGAACCTTATGTTAAGAGTCAGTTCTCTTTGGCAACTGCATTATATAATATTACAAATTCAATTATAAATAGTATGACAAATTGAATAATAACCTGATCATGTATAACAAAGTAATGATTCATTATCACTGCACCTCATGGAGTATAAGAAATTCCTGAACACATATTTTGAAAGGGTCGGACTCCAGGAATGATTTTCCATCGAAGGTGCAGCAGGCAAAGTCTCAGGGACTCTGGTATCCCATGTTTGAACTGGCTGTATATTTTATGTAATTTTAAATTAATTTCAGATTATGAAACATTTCAAATACAATTTCTGGACATTTCAGATTACTGGCTGGATCTTATTTTGCAGTTACGATATTTGGGCAAATCCGTTGTATAGTACCAGCTGGACTTTTTTCTTATTTTGGTTCAGGTCAATGATTATTCTTTTCTTATTAACCCTTCTATTACGGATAATAAGCAGGTGGTTCTATAATTATACAAATAAACTCTCTTATTATTTGGTCTTTACTTTTATATCCTCAATTGTTTTTAGTTATCTATGGATGGAGATTCGTGAATTCATATCAGTTACCTTTGACAATCAGGAGATATTGAATAAGATTCCTATTTATACCAGGGACAGGATATCAGTTACATTCTTATACAGAATACTTTTTTCAACCTGGGTTTTTTTAGTCTGGAATCTCCTATATTTTGCGATCAGGTACTGGCAAGACCTGTTTAAAGAGCGGGATAAGGCCAGGGAAGCGATGATACTGGCTCAAAAAGCTCAATTACAGTTGCTGCGGAATCAGCTTAACCCGCATTTCCTGTTTAATTCCCTGAATTCAATACAGGGCCTGGTTTATGAGAATCAGGGTCTTGCAGATTCAATGATATCTGAATTATCAGAATTCCTCAGGTATTCTTTACAATATAATACCAGGGTCCTGGTAACTATCACTGAAGAACTTGAAATTTTAAAGAAATATCTGAGTATTGAAAAAATAAGATATGAAGAAAGACTGGAATATGAAATCACTGCAGAAAATGGTCTCCTGAACCAGGAAATCCCAAGCTTTATTACTCAGCCTCTGGTCGAAAATTCAATTAAACACGGACTGTCAAACAACCCGGCAGGTATTAAAGTATTTGTAAATGTTTATAGCGTGGCTAATCTATTAACAATAGAAGTTGCTAATACAGGAACCCTTACAACAGCTAACTGGACTCCAGGAACAGGAATCAAAAATATTTTGGAGAGGCTGGGAAAAATGTACCCTGACAGGAATTCTTTTAATTTACTGGAAGAAGGAGGAATGGTAAGAGCTAAAATTCAAATTCCCTTATCATAATGAAAAGATATTCAGCTTTGGTCATTGATGACGAAAGGCTTGCAAGGTTCAGCCTGACAAAGAAACTCCGTAATTTCTCCGAAATTGATATTGTTGGAGAAGCTTCGGGAATTGTTTCAGCAGTTAAGGCTATAGAAGCTCTTAAACCGGATCTGCTTTTCCTCGATATTCAGCTTTCTGATGGGAATGGATTTGATCTGCTTGATAAAATTGATTATCGCGGTAAGATAATATTTGTAACGGCTTATGATGAATATGCATTCCGGGCTTTTGAAATTAATGCTCAGGATTACCTGCTTAAACCTGTCTCGGCCGAAAGACTAAAAAATGCCATAAACCGGCTTAAGTCTGAAGATCAGAAAGAGGCTTTTGCTGCGGTTTCAAAATTCAGGTACGACGACAGGATAATGATAGAACAGAAGAATTCTATCCACTTTCTGAAGATTGACAATATTGTTCTTATAAATTCAAGTAAAAGTTATACGGTTATTATAGACAAGACCGGAAAGAAATATCTTATCTATCGCCCGATAAGCGAATGGGAATCCCGGCTTCCGGAAGAACATTTTTGCAGGGTGCACAGAAATTCTATAGTCAATTTTAACTTTATCGAAAAGACTGAAAAAACAGGAAATACTGCAGTTATAAGCATGACCGGAATTCCAGATCCTGTTGTTGTAAGCAGAGGATATTATAAGCTTATGAAGTCGAGATACTTCTTCAAATAAAAGGATTCAAAAACTAAAATAAAAGAATTTGTCCCCTTTTGAAACAACCTCTTTTGTTTTAATTTGGGTATGAGATAATATGTCTATTCTATCCTTAAAGCATTAGCAGGATTATAACTTGCAGCTTTTATTGTCTGGTAACTTACTGATAAAAATCCAAAGATAAGGACTATCAAAGTCGCAAGAACGTATATAATTGGATTGATATTTGCTTTGTCAGCAAATCCTTCCATCCAATATCTTGATCCGAAATATGCGATTGGATATGCGATTACCGATGAAATCAGGATGAGGTATACGACTTCTCTCAATAAAAGGTTCAATACTAAAGATATCGAAGCTCCGTAAGTCTTCCTTATTCCTATCTCTTTAGTTCTCTTGTTGGTCATGAAAGTAATCAATCCAATCAGACCAAGGGAAGCTATGAAGATTGCAAGGACAGAAAACAGGATAAAGATTCTGCCCGTTTTCAGTTCTGAGCCATAGAGATTATTCCATGTATCAGTAAAAAAATCATATTGAAATGGTTGGTTAGGAGTGAATTCTTTCCATTTCCCTTCAATGGCTTCTATAGTCGCCGGCAAATTCTTGTCTGAAAGCCTGATTGTGGCAAACTGGTCACCACCTCCGGGATATAGAACTGTAAAGCATACCGGATCAATAGCCTCGTGCATTGACGCAATATTGAAGTCTTTCATTACCCCGATGATCTCATACCTTTGAAATTCCCGGGGCCCCCTGGGCTGAAGAATATACTGGCCTACCACAGGCTCCTTAAGTCCCAGTGATTTTACTGCGGCTTCATTTATAAGGATGGCTGTAGAGTCTGTTCTATATTCCCGGGAGAAGAAACGGCCGTCAACTAGTTGGATCCCTAGAGCCTGTGGGTAGTCTAAACTGACCCAGGCCTGTTGTAACAAGTAGGTATTCTTTTCCGGATCGTTGTCTTTGAAAAAGGCATTATTGCTGTAGTCCATTCCCGGGACCTGCCTGGAGAAGCCTGCTTTTTCAACGCCTTCAATCTGAAGAATCTGCTCTCTAAATGCCTCCCGTTGTCTCCAGAAAGTATCTGATCGGCGGATTACAATCAGATTGTCTTTATTAAATCCCAGATCTTTCTTTGTCATGAAATTTATTTGGCTGTAAACGATTATAGATCCGATGATTATAATAATTGAAACCGCAAACTGGAAAACGACAAGTATACCTCTCAATCGTTTTGACATAGAACCCGGGCTTAAGGTGCCCTTAAGCACCTTAACGGGATCAAATGATGCCAGAACAAAGGCTGGGTAGAAGCCTGCCGACAATCCCACAATAATGGTCAGAAGGATAAGGAAAAGAAATCCTTTCAGATTTAAAATGCTTACTGAAAGGGTTTTGCCTATCAGCTGATTAAAAGAAGGAGTAAGAGCAATGACAAGCAGAACAGAAACTATTACAGCAATTGCAGCTATTATAAGAGATTCTCCAATGAACTGGGTAATTAGTCCAGGTTTGTCAGCTCCTACAACTTTTCTGACTCCAACCTCCTTAGCTCTGCCTGCAGATCTAGCAGTAGCAAGATTTACATAGTTGATTATGGCAATAAGGAGTATAAGCAGGGCAATAACAGCAAAAATATATACCGTGGCAGGTGAACCTGACGGTTCCAGACAATACTGGGGAGCGCCCTTTAGATGAATGTCTTTTAACGGTTCAAGGCCATAACTGAACTCATTCCCTGCTTTTCTGAAATCATCGACAGTCATACCAATGGCTTCCTGCAGTTGGGGTCCTACATATTTTTCCACTATCCCCTGAAATTTATCCCGTAGTGCTTTCTGACTGATACCTTCCTGGGCTACAATGTATGTGTAGTAGTTATGACTGATCCAGAATTGATTGTTTGCCTGGTCCGGATATGTGCTCATTGAAGCCAGGATATCAAATTTGATATGAGAATTATCGGGGACATTCCGGACAACTCCTGTTACTGTATATAAAACGGTGTCAGACTCCACAGTCACCTTTTGTCCCATGGGGTCAAGATCGCCGAAGTATTTTTCTGCATATTCTTCTGTAAGGACCATTGAGCGAGGCCTTACAAGTGCCATTTTCGGATCGCCCCTCAGTAATTTGAAATCAAGTACATCAAAGAATGTTGAGTCAGCGAAAAGTACACCATCCTCGTTGAACTTTTTATCTCCGAAGCCTATAAGCCAGGCACCCATTTGCCTAACCCTTGTAACGTGAAGCACTTCAGGATAATCGTTAATCAAGGCCTGGGCCATTGGAGCTGCTGTTATAGCCTGATTAAGTTCACCCCCCGCCATCCGTCCGACAACTTTCAGTCTGTAGATATTTTCATAATTCTTGTGAAACCGGTCATAGCTAAGCTCATGGATCACGTAAAGTGTGATAAAAATGAAACTTGTTATACCTATTGCAAGACCACCAACATTCAGTAAAACATATCCGTGTTGCTTGCGCATGTTACGGATGGCATTTGTAAGAAAGTTCTTAAACATTGCAGCTTATTTTTAGGGATGGAATTCGTAATACCAGATAAAAGACGATTGAGAATCCCAAAAGTTGCAGATAATGTATAACCATATAAATGAAAAGAGAAGGTTTTTATAATTTGAATAAGAAAGCGGCCAGTAGTCATATATCGCTTCCATCAGAAATAATTATCTTCGCTCTGACATCATATTGCTATGAAAAAAGAATACAGGAAAGCCGTTTTAAAGGCTCTTGAAAGTACAAAAGGGCAAAAAACTCAGATTTTAACGGAAGCCGACATTCAGCATCTGCCAGTCGCAGTGCAGAAGTACCTCCGGCTTACAGGTGCTGTCGGAAAGGAAAAGATTAAAAATTTCCGTGCCGAGTTCAGGGGAGGGATACGTTCAGGTCCGGGGGAAAAGTTCATGTCCCTGAGGTCGGTTCAATATAATTTTATGGAAGATCCGACACGTCTTTTCCATATTGTTGCTAAGAAGATGGGAATACCGGCAATAGGCAATCATATTTACCACAATCAGAAAGCGGTAATGCTGATAAAAATTCTGGGGCTTTTTACAGTGT
>Ga0209253_10003276_pt1 | contig 14265 bp, 12 predicted proteins | sample FrelakmetBRP12BR_FD_187145 | JGI IMG/M metagenome (GOLD analysis project Ga0209253, IMG submission 187145) | Freshwater lake sediment microbial communities from the University of Notre Dame, USA, for methane emissions studies - BRP12 BR (SPAdes)... | ecosystem: Environmental > Aquatic >...
AAACTCCTGGTAGGCCGGCACTTTTTGTAAACTAAGTGAAGTATCAATCCCCTTTCCATTAAGCCGGAAACGTTTTTCCCCCAGTATTATAGTGTCTTTTTCTACTCTGACACCGCCATTTAACCCCGATTTCTCATAAGCAAAAAAACTGCTTGAATCTGCAGCGAGAAAAATAAAAAGTTCCTTACCTGCCAGGGTATCTTCAATAAGCATTTCTTTTTTTAACTGGTTCCAGTCATATGCCCTGGCTTGTCCATCTAATTTAACACCAACCACCCAGGATTTTTTCTGCCAGGAAAGACTATCTGTACCCGTTAATTTTTTTCGGCTTAAGCCTTTTTCATACTTAAAAAGAGTGTCGTAAGATGATCTAAATGCCGGATCGGCCTGCATGATTTTCGAATTTGGATATAAACCAAGCCATGTTTCCAATGATGTTTGTGTACTGTAAATTTCAGGTAAAGTTGTCCCCTTGAGTTTACCTGCAACTGCTTCCCCGGTTGCCTGCCGCCACCAGCTTTTTGTTGACTTGTCTTCAAACATAGCATTGAAAAGATCCATTCCAACCAGCCTGAATTTTTCACTTTGACCATTTACTATTGGTTCATATACCCGACCAGTCCGGCAAACTGTACAATAAGTTATCATGGCCGGCCTGCCTCCAATGGTATCCATAACCTGATGGTGATAACCTAATAACTGAATGGGATATGCTTTTGCTTCTTCATTTACAACTACACCAATTACCAGGCGCTTGGAATCAATTTTATTCTCAGATGCCTTTGCCATTAATATTTTCGAAGGCTGATAGAACATATGGTCGGCAGCCATTTGAAAATTAATAACATAAATTATAAGGCCAATTAACAAAATAATTACAGGCGGAACCCATTTCCTTTTCCAGCTTGCTTTAATAAAACCAAAAAATAAAAGCGCCAGAAAAAATACCCGAAAAAACCAACGCCATGTATAAAAGAAATAAGCAGCATCTAAACTCTTCATCTCCTGACTTCCCGGCATTGGCATGATGAAATAAATATTCGATATTTCAAAAAACAAAAGTCCCAGCAGGCCGATAAAAAAAAGTGATTTTGCAGATTTCATAATTAAATAAATGCTTTGTTTCGAAAAATGATTATAAAAAAGTAACAAATGCTACTAAAAAACAAATGAAAAAAGAATATCCATATCTCAGTCAAAGAAAACTTGAATCTTCAGTTGGTATGCATATGTTGGGGTATGGTCCTAATTCTGGATTAGAAAATGCTTTAAAAGATGGGTTTGCAATAGTAGATGTAGAATCTATGGAAACTGAGATTGAAGAGAATAAAATTCAATTAGGTAAAAATATGTCTATAATAGACACTATAATTAATCCACACTCTGGCTCTGATTTTGAAACTGTTTTAGAAGAAACAGAGGACGCGAAAATTTTGAATGAAATTAGAACACGATTAGAAACTGAAAAACAACTCAAAATCGCTGATATTGATACTATAGTAAGTTTGGCGAGCGAGAAGAACCTAGTAAGTTGCGTTTGCACGAGCAACCCGCAAATCAGCGCAGCAATTGCTTACTTGAATCCCGACATCATATCCATCGAACCTCCAGAACTAATTGGCACCGGAGTCGCAGTTTCCAAAGCTAAACCTGAAGACATCACCAAAACCCTCCTGCTAGTGCGAAAAGTTAACACAAAAGCAATAGTACTGTGCGGTGCAGGAATAAGTCGCGGCGAAGATGTTGCGGTTGCATTGAAGCTTAGAACCCAAGGTGTGCTCGCCGCAAGTGCCATCGTTAAGGCAAAAGACCCATACACCGTGCTACGAGATTTTGCAGACGCAACAAAACAGTGGCAACGAGATAGAAAACCATGAAAGTCGAGGCGGAATGCGCATCTTGTCTACTGGCTAGAGCAACTGCAGAGGCTTACTTGGCTACAACAAACCCTGCTTTGCGTTTCAGAGCTATTAAAGAAATTGTAAAACTTATAAACAGGGATTTCAGGCCAACGACTGTTCCTGCAGACATCGGAACTAAGCGGGATCGCATGATAAAACAGCTGACCAGCAACGACGATCCTTACCGCCGAAACAAGAAGATGAGTAACGAGAAAGCCTTGAAGCTGCTACCAAACGCGAGAAAACTCGTGGAACAGGGTCACACTCAGCAAGAGCGGTTCAAGAAAGCCTGTTTATGCGCAATAGTGGGCAACATCATGGAATTCGACATTCCCGGGCACAATTTTGCGCTTAGCGATTTGGCGAAATGCCTTAGGACAGCCGCAAAGCAGCTAGCGGTAGATGATATTGACAAGGCGTACAGCTTAGCTAAGAAGGGACAGAGGGTTCTTTATTTAGCTGATAATGCTGGCGAGATTGTTTTTGACACGCTACTGGTTGAGCAGTTGAAGAATATGGGGTTAAATGTAACTTACGTTGTTAAGGGTGGTCCAATAATCAATGATGCAACCTTGGAGGATGTTGAGTTTTCGGGAATGAACAAGTTAGCCGACTCCATCTTAACGACAGGGACTGATGCAGTTGGGTTGCTTTCCAAGGAGGTTTCGGCTGAATTCATGAATGTCTACAACTCTGCAGAGCTTGTTTTTGCAAAAGGAATGGGATATGCTGAAACCTTAACTGAGTACAAGCTTACTAAGCCTCATTTTCTCTTGTTCAGAACCAAATGTAATCCTGTAGCTAACTTCTTTTGCGTTCCCCGCGACAGAAATATCGCAAAGATGATGCCCTAAATGAACTTGCCCGCAATAAGAATAGGTCAGAAAGCCCTTTCGGTTTTTGATGATGCCATTCACAAGGAATGGTTGGTGACAAATGGACTTGGTGGGTACTCTTCTTCCACCATTTTGGGCATAAACACGCGAAAATACCACGGTTTGCTCGTTGCTGCATTGGATCCGCCCGGCGACCGCACTGTTTGTCTTGCGAAGCTGGATGAAGAAGTGGTGCTGGGCAACAGGGTTCTACAAATTGGCGCTAATGAGTTTAGAGACGTGATATATCCTCAGGGTTATTTTTTCTTGAAAGAGTTTTCGGTGTCACCGTTTCCTCGGCAAATTTACGAAGTGGAAAATGTCGAGATCGAAAAGACAGTTTTCATGCCAAAAGAGAAAAACGCCACAGTCGTTGTTTACGACCTTGCTAACAAAAACGACTTCGAAGCGAAGTTTAGAATTTATCCACTTACAACTTGCAGGCATATACATTCAGTCGTAGATCGATGGAGAAATCCTTTGGAATTTTCCCAACAGCAAAATGAAACAACAGTTGAGATAGCCTTCAACAATCTTAATGCCAAACTTCAAGCTCGAACCACTAATGGTGCTTTCATCGCGAAACAAAACTGGCTTGACCGCCTACACTACCGCGAAGAAAGTAATCGAGGTGAAAGCAACATTGACGATTGTTATCAGCCTGGCTACTTCGAGGTAATGATTTCACCTAGACGCAAAGTACAATTTGCAGTAGTCACAAAGGCAGCCAAGAACTATCCGGAATCTCTAGAGAATATGGATTCTATCGGTATAACAATGCAGCAAATCCGTGACTTGATGAAGGAGGCTCTGGAAGAGCGTCGTGCTCTGCTTGTTAAGTTTTACAGTTTGCACAAGCAAGTGCCTGAATGCGACTGGCTGGACTGGATTCTTCTATCTGGAAATTCGTTTGTTGTAAGCAAAGATGGCAGTGAAAACTCCATTGTGGCTGGTTATCACTGGTTTGAACCATGGGGTAGAGACACATTCATTTCGTTACCTGGTTTGATGCTGACCACTGCCAGATTCGAGGATGCCAAAAGAATTTTCTCAGATTATGCCCATCGCTCTTTGCACGGTTTGATTCCAAATTTTGTTCAGGACAGATTCGGAACTCCTTCATACAATACTGTAGATGCCACGTTATGGTTTGTAAATGCAGTGCTGCAATACATCAAGTACACTGGTGACGCCCGTTTTGTCCAAAGAAAATTATGGGAAACCTTGAAAGCCATTGTTGCTGATCACAAGAAAGGCACCGATTACGGAATTCATCTAGACAATGATGGTTTGCTTAGGCACAACTCTCAGCTCACGTGGATGGATGCTGCATTAGACGGTCAGGCAGTGACTCCGCGTGCTGGAAAAGCCGTTGAAATTCAGGCACTTTGGTATAATGCACTGAGAACGATGCAACTTTTAGCGGAGAGGTTTGAAGAAACACACCTTGCTGAGGAATACATTGATATGGCTGAGAAAACCAGAAAGAGTTTTAACATAAAGTTTTGGAATAGCGAAAGCAACTGTTTGTTCGATGTATTGCCGGATTCTGGAGCTGACCTTTCTCTTCGCCCTAATCAGGTTATTGCTGCTTCGATGGACTTTCCAGTGTTGTACAGCAGCAAAGTTGAGTGTGTACTTGACATTGTCCAACGTGAGCTACTGACACCTTATGGGTTGCGCACTCTTGCGCGGTTTGATCCGAGATACCGAGGTTCGTACACAGGAGACAGAAGAAGCAGAGATCAAGCTTATCATAATGGCACCGTATGGCCTTGGCTCATAGGGCCTTTCGCAACAGCCTTTCTTAAAGCGAAAGGTTACTTGGACAACCGAACACAGACTGCACTCAAAAACCTATTGCTGCCCCTATTTACGCAGCAAACATGCCAAGCGGGACTGGGATCCATAAGCGAGGTCTTTGACGGGGAACCTCCTCATTTACCAAGGGGATGTATTGCACAAGCATGGAGCGTAGCTGAGCCACTGCGCGCTTATATCGAAGAAGTTATGCAGGATAGACCGAGATATGAAAGAGAGTTCGTTCACCCTTAAGATTGCATGATTTTCTTGAGTTCTGCTGCTGCGGTTTCAGGCCTGACAGTGTTTATGTGCATTCCGGTATTTTTCTCGAATCCTGCCCATATGGACAATTGCGGGTAAACTTCCAAGTGCCAGTGATAGTATTTCTCGGTGCTTTTCTCTAGAGCAAGGTGGATGCCAAAGTTGTATGGTGGATCGTTCACCAAATCTTTCACTCCCCTTAAGCTGTTTTTCAAGATTTTAGCGAAGCTTTGAATTTCTGTTTGTGTTAGGTTTAGCAGGTTGGAGCTATGTTTTTTTGGCATTATCCAAAACTCCATTGGGTTTACGCTTGCGTAGGGAGTGAAGACCACAAAGTTCGAGTTTTCCTGAACCAGTCGGGGGCTATTAGATTCTTCCTTGAGAACGTTACAGAGAGCGCATTCCCCGTGTTGGTTCCAGTAGTCCTTGCTTGCGGACACTTCTTCTTCGACTGTTCGGGGCATGATTGGCGTAGTGATTATCTGGCTATGTGCGTGTGAAAGCGATGCACCAGCTTCTTTGCCGTAGTTTCGAAATATCGAAACGTACTTGACATAGGGTTTTGTGCTTAAATCACGAAGCCTGTCAATGTAGGCGTTAATCAAGAGCGATAGCTGCGAAAGTTCAGCGTTCTGTGGATGTGCATCATGGATTGGTGATTCGACTAAAACCTCGTGGTGTCCGACGGCATAACCGTAACTTTTATTTTTCATAATCTGTCGAGGGGTTGTTGTGTCTTTCGGGGGAGCGAAGGCAGGAAAAAGGTTGGGTACGCTGCGAACAAGCCAGTTCTTGTGGCGCAGGCTTTCTGTGTCTTTGTCTTTCACAATTTCACCGTTGGACTTCAGATAGAGCAAGACTGCTGGGGGGGTAAGATGTTCATTTCCTGCACAGAGAGGACAGACGGCGTTTTGAGTTACTTCGACTCTGGGTTTGGCAAAGTCTGTGGGTCTTCTGCCTCGTTCCGTGGCAATTACGACCCAGCGATTAAGCAAGTAATCTTTTCTAAGCTCATTGTAGGCCATTGTAAATAAGCTCCCGACACAGAAGAGATAATGCGGCTAACATTTTAGCATTTCCGAAACAGCATAAGGAACGCATTTTCGGTTGATGCAAAGAATTAATGTATTAAATAGCCAATCACCTGGCGAATTGCAGCATATGCAAAGCCTCTTCGTGTTTGATGAGCGTATTGGTTTGAGTCTGGGGAAAGTATTTATTAGACGTGTGAAACTTACTTCGAACCGTTAACCAAAGGATGATTCGAAATGACCCTGCAAAAAGGAGACTTCATACTGATTGATTACACAGCTAAGGTGAAAGAAACAAACGAGGTTTTCGATACCACTCTCGAGGAGATCTCCAAGAGAGAGCATCTCCATAAGGAGGGCGAATTCTACGAGCCAAAACTTGTTGTTCTTGGCGAGAGTTGGATGCTCAAAGCCCTAGAGGAAAATCTGACATCTATGGAACCAGGCAAGGCTCAAACGGTTGAAATTGCCCCCAAAGACGCCTTTGGTCAACGCGACCCAGAAAAGGTCAAACGGGTTCCACTTAAACAGTTGACAGCAAAAGGAACAAACCCTGGCCTTGGAATGCGCATAGACTATAATGGTAAGATGGCTATTGTCCGCTCGATCGGCGCAGGAAGAGTCCTTCTGGACTTTAATCCCCCACTGGCAGGCAAGACTCTAGTCTATGACGTAACGGTAAACAAAAAGCTGGAGACGAACGAGGAAAAGATCGCAGCCCTCATACACCGGAGAGTACCCCTTGCAGAAGAATCAAAGTTCCATTTCCTAATCAAAGAAAAGACTCTGAATATCGATATGCCTGAAGACACGTTTTATATAGAAGGCATCCAGATTGCCAAACGCGGCATAGCTATGGATGTGCAGCGCTTCCTGACTGAACTCTTGGAAATCAAGTTCGTTGAAACCTTCAAGAGCGAGCCCAAGCCCGATACAAAATCAGAACCGAAAATCGAAACGAAGTCCGAATCAGCACCAGAAACCCACACCTAAGGGATAGACACAACTCCATCCCAAACCAGACTTAATTAATAACACCAGTTGCCTTTGCCACTTTCTCACAGGATTCATAGTCTAACTTCAATTTGTGAAGAATAGTGTAACGTTCAGGCCTTACGTTTGCAGCAACATCCAAAGCCTTAACAACCTCCTCATCCCCAACGCCCAATTCGCCAGCTGTTGTGGGTGCACCAATCCGCTTAAGCGTGTCTCGTATCCGTTGCCAATTCGACCTGTGAAGATACGCTATTAGCACGGACCCCACACCACATTGTTCGCCATGCATGCCATGTGGACAATTTCCCATGTCAAGAGCATGACTAAACAGGTGTTCTGATCCGCTGCAAGGGCGACTGCTTCCTGCAATGCTCATGGCAACTCCGCAGCTTATCAGAGCTTCAAGCAGAAGTCGCAAGCCTTCATCGTTCCCGGGTTCTACCACTTCAGCGTTCTGGATCAATAGCTTGGCACTCATTAGCGCGAGGCTAGCAGCATACTCGCCGTAGTATTCGCTTCTTTCTTCGTGAGCGAGTCGCCAATCCTTTACTGCTGTGAACTTTGATATTACGTCTCCGCAACCGCTTATTACGGAACGCCACGGAGCCTGGGATATTACGTCTGTGTCAGCAATTATCGCCAAGGGCGCCTGTGCCATTATTGAATATGGTTTGTCAAATCCCTTAACTGAAGCCAACGGGCTGGCGATGCCATCATGAGAAAGAGTGGTTGGTATACTTATGAAAGGGACTCCTTGACGGAAAGAACTTATTTTGGCAGCGTCAATCTTGGTTCCTCCGCCGACGCCGAGAACAACCCGAGGTCTCCACGATTTTATTCTCTCCTCAACCATTAAAACATCTCTGGTGGTTGTTGTGTCAACAATCAATGTGTCAACGACGATGCCTGTTTGCTCTAGCATGCCGCGAACTAGTTTTCCTGCAACCTCGCAACTCTTCAAGCCTGCAATTATCAAGGCTGACCCGCTGAGGTTGAGCCTCTGCATCACTTCGGTAACGCGTGACAGAGTCCCCTTTCCAACAATTACTTCCCGGGGAAGCTGCATGTAATGGTAAGGCGAAGACAATTCGACTCCCTGTTTAAATCCGTCAGTCTTATTCACTGCTGAACAGCTTAAAACCTTTTGGAAGTCACCGACTGCAATAACAAAAACTACAGGGACAAATGTTAATTCATCACTACGCAAAAGTTTTTGGAGATAAAACATGCCAAACAAACAAATCCGAAGAGCATTCCCTTCCGAATTCCCAAACCACAATATTAATAAACATCACAAAATGATTACATGTTGTTTTGCTTCCTAGCGAAGAATTCGCTAAGAACAGTTTTAGGGAGACAAATAATATGGTACAGAACGATGCAGCTAGCCAATTGGTCCTGAAAGGAACAACAACAATAGGCGTCGTCTGCAAAGATGGCGTAATCTTAGCATCAGATACACGTGTAACAATGGGTTACTATGTAGCACACAAGTTTGGAAAAAAGGTCTATAGAATAGACGATCACTTAGGCATGACAATCGCTGGAACAGTTGCAGATGCCCAACGCGTGGTAGATATTCTAACTGCCAATGCACAACTCTACAGAATAAACATGGATAGACCAATGCCGGTGAGTTCTGCAGCCAGGCTTACGGCTAACCTCTTATTCAATAATAGATACGTGCCGCTATCCACTCAAATTTTAATCGGCGGATTAGACGACTCAGGTCCACACGTTTTTAACATAGACCCCTACGGGAGCTTAACAGAAGAGAAATCTGTCTCAACAGGATCTGGTTCACCCATAGCCTACGGCGTATTGGAAGACAAGTACAGAGAAAACATGACGATTACCGAATTGTTGCCTACCATTGTTAGAGCAGTAAACGCGGCGATGAAACGTGACATTGGGAGTGGCAACAATTACAATATTACAGTAATAGACAAAAACGGGTATCGGGAACTAACCGAAGAGGAGAAGCGCAACCTGCTGGAAAATCGAGGAAGTTAAACGGCGTGGCTAGAAGCTCAGAAAAAGAGAAAGACAAGATAGAAATTAGCCACTACATTCTCGAACATGTTCCCAGAGAAGCAGAAGTGACGAGAATAGAATATGAAGGTCCGATGCTTGCTGTCTACACAAAGAAGCCGGAGATCCTTGTTGAACAAGGTAGCATTGTTGCAGAAATTGTTGGAGTAATAAGAAAGCGAATAGTCATACGTCCAGACCCTTCAGTGCGGCTACCAGAAACTGAAGCGGAAAGAATAGCACGCGAATTGATAGCGGCTGAAGCGGAGATAACAGACATTACCTTTGACCCAAGTTTAGGCGAAATAATAATCGAGACTAAGAAACCTGGTTTGGTGATTGGAAGAAATGGGGCTGTCTTGCAGGAGATTATCAAGAAAACCAAATGGCGCCCGCACGTTTTGAGAAGCCCTCCGATTAAATCTAAGATAATCACTCATATGCGTCATTATCTTCATTCAGAAAGCAAAGAGCGTGAGAGGATTCTGCGCACCGTAGGTGAAAGAATTTTCAGACCGAAAATGTTTGATGTCGGCGACGTTAGGTTGACCGTTCTTGGAGGAGCCCAAGAAGTAGGACGCTCTGCTTTTCTGGTTAAAACACGTGAAAGCAGCGTACTCCTGGACTGCGGTATCCATCCAGGTTCACAGCGGCCTTTCGAAGGTTTTCCAAGGTTTGACTCGCCGGAGTTTCAAATTGATGCTTTGGATGCTGTGGTTATAACCCATGCCCATTTGGATCACTGTGGTCTGACGCCTTTTCTTTACAAGTATGGTTACGACGGGCCAGTATACTGTTCTGCGCCAACTTCAAACTTGATGACGATGTTGCAGTTGGATTATCTGGATGTGGCGAACAAACAAGGAATTACGGCGCGCTATGACCAGAAGGATGTTCGCGAATGCGTCTTGCACACGATTCCACTGCGGTTCGGCGTCGTTACCGATATCGCGCCGGACATTCGGCTAACGCTTCACAATTCGGGTCATATACTTGGCGCTGCCATGGCACATTTGCACATCGGCGAGGGATTGCACAACATAGTCTACACAAGTGACTACAAGTTCGCAAGGACAATGCTATTGGAAGCTGCGACAACAGAGTTCCCGCGAATCGAGACCGTGATCACAGAAAGCACTTACGGGGGACCAGATGACTTCACTCCATCCAGAGTTGAGTCTGAAGAACGTCTAACCCATCTTGTGAACGAGACTTTGGAACGGAAAGGTAAGGTTCTCATCCCTGTGCCTGCGGTGGGCAGAGCCCAAGAAATAATGCTCATCATTGATGGTTACATGAAACGTGGATTAATGCGGGAAGCACCCGTTTTCATCGAGGGAATGATCTCGGAAGCCACGGCAATTCACACTGCTTATCCGGAATATCTAGGTAGAGAAGTCAGGCACAGCATTCTTCATGAAGAGGTGAATCCGTTCCAGTCGGATTACTTCACGATTGTGGAACATCCGAGTGTGAGGCAGAGTATAATGGAAGGTGATCCCTGCATCGTTCTAGCGACTTCTGGGATGCTTGAAGGTGGACCCGTTATCGAGTACTTCAAGAACTGGGCGAACGATGAGAAAAACACCATAATTTTTGTCAGCTATCAGATTGAAGGTACAATGGGCAAAAGAGTACAGAAAGGCGTAAGCGAAGTTACAATGATGGATAATGATGGCAAAATGGGTGCTCTGGCGGTGAGAATGCAGGTTGAATCTATTGAGGGTTTTTCAGGGCACTCTGACAGGAGGCAACTCGTTAACTATTTGACCCATCTTAATCCTAAACCCGAGAGAATATTCGTTTGCCATGGAGAAAAGCAGAAAACGTTGAATCTTGCGAACTTCCTCGATAAGAAAGCTGGCATAAACACTGTTGTTCCAAACGTACTAGAAACTTTCAGGCTGCTGTAGGTAAAGGTTCGTTTGAAACTGGGGTCTTCTCTCGCCATATCCTTACGTTTTGAGGACAGATGACCACTCTCTCTTCACCCAGACGAGCGATGTCTCCACCTATAGACTCAGCGAATTCGTAGAGCTGGTTCACGGCGCTTTTTACATCCTCGATGCTCTTGTTGGCAAGAGGCGTTATTCGCAGAATGAGTATGTTTCCTTTTTTTACTTCGTTCTTAATCCCTTCCAAGTCTGAGAGGTCCCGCAATGGCATAGCTTTGAGATAGGTTTTTTCTTGGCCTTCTTTGTCTTCGGAGGGTTCCATTTCCGTTTTTTCATCCTCTTCTTTCTTTGGTTTTTGGAATAAGCCCAATAAAGGCATTTTTCTCTTCTATAGCTGTGCTATTTAATAGCTTTAAACAGTTAAGCGTTTCTTAATTTGAAGTCTGAATTTGAGTACACAATGTGGGCTAAGTTAATAATTGTCTTATGAATTCGCGATAAAGATTGCTACTCACATCCTTTGGATGGAGCCCGTGGTATTAGTTTTCTCAATCAACTGGCAAACTAGACCTAGTGTTGCATGCAAACTTTCCTTTTCATTTTCCACTGTTCTGAAATTATGTTCGGCAGAATATTGCTGTTATTGAAATATGCAGACTTGCGAAACAGGACTTAAAATACTCTTCTCAGTAACTCAGTTATAGAAAACAGTTCTAAAAGAGGAAAATAGAAATGAACTCGTGGACGGCGGAATCAACCAAGAGAAGAGACAAACTTAGCATTGTAGCTGAAATCTTAGAAATTGCAAGGGAAGGAACATTGAAGACTCAGATAATGTATAGGGCAAACCTGAGCTTTGCACAACTCAATGAGTATCTCAAGTTTATGTTGAAAATTCAATTGCTGAACAAATTCATCGATAACGGAAAAGACATTTATGTAGCTACGAAGAAGGGAATAGACTTCCTGCAGCGACACTCGGAATTGACAGGATTGCTAGTTGAAGAGACAAACGGCAAAAACGGTGCGAAGTTTCCACCTCAGAACTTGCTCAGAAAGATTTAGTCCGTGTCTTTCTATCCCGCATCCTATATTGGTCAATATTCAAAAAAGGGCTTTTCAAGAGTTCTAATTCACTTTCTGGACTCTGGTTTTTGAGTGCAGAGTCAGTCCATGTTTCTTAGAGTTCCATGTTTGTGGATATGTCTCGTTCGATTCACAAAATGAGTTCTTCATGCCCCTTTCTTCAGACTGTCGATTTATGTTTCGTAGTTGAATTTGCTTCATAGATTGCCTTGGTTTTTGTTAGAATTGCTGACTTGTGTGCATATTTCAAATGAGAATTCACGAGTTTCCCCAGTCCCTAAGTCTTGTTATTTAACGCATGAAAGCCGTATGAATATTCCATGGGAAGAGCACCCGCAACATCAAGACTCAATTTCGTAGCTGATTTAAAAACAGATAGATGATTCCAGAAAGCTTATTTTTCAGAACACGATATGCAAAGGCGCAATTGAGGTGGCATGCGAAGCTGCTCGTTTTTCAGTGGACTACGAAGAAAATCTCGTATAGATTGACAAAATGGTTTTAAGGGTTAAAATGCGTATGCATGCTGAGATTAAAGCTATGACGGTAAGAGCTGTGCTCTTTGACATGTTTGACACTCTGATGATGATTGAGAAGGATCATATGTTCTATAATCCTTCATTGCGGAGCGCCCATAGGTCTTTGGTTAATCATGATGTGGACGTGGGGTTCTCGGAGTTTCGGCAGGCGTACGTTAAGGCTCGGGATGCTATTTATGCCGCAGCTGAAGCAACGCTGGATGAACCGCATTTTAATGTTCGGATTGCGCATACGTTGTGTAGTTTGGGCTACAAATACACTGTCGACAGTCCGGCTGTGGCTTCAGCAACACTTGCGTTTTGCGAGGAGTTCATGAAATATGTTCGGATAGACGATTATGCAAAAATAGTTCTGCATGAGCTGCATGGGAGATATAAACTCGGGATCGTGTCCAACTTTGCCATTCCTGAATGTGTACATAGCCTTCTAAAAAGGCATGGCTTAACAAGCCTTTTCGATGTAGTAGTGGTTTCTGGAGCAGTTAACAAGCGTAAGCCAAGTCCCGAAATTTATGCTAAAGCGCTGGAACTGATGGGCGTAAAGGCATCGGAAACAGTGTTCGTGGGAGACACGGTAGACGCCGATGTTGCGGGACCAACAAAAGTGGGAATGAAAACAGTTTTCATAGAACGCCGTTTTCAGAAGGAGATAGAACAGTCTTCCCCAACGGAGACTATAAAGAGTCTGGGCGAGTTGCCAGTGGCACTTAAACGTTGCCTAACAAAGGCAGAATAATCATGTTTTGACTATCCGTGATGTAATGGCAATATTAGGTTTTGGAGCGCGCGCGAGTACACCTCATCGCACTCAGTTGTGGATTGCCACGTAGAAACGTCCATCTGTTGTCTTCTTCACGTTAGCGAACAAACCGCCAGCAATGTAATGTATCCAGTTTTGTTCCTGAATGTCCAAGTTAGCTTCTTGGCTTGTAGCAGCTTTTTCCTTTGAAGTCGCTCCAACAGCTATAAGTTTTGTTCTAATGCTCTCTTCAACGGCGTAGAGAGTCCCTGAGACTACTTCCATACCCAAACCTCCATCACATTTAGTTCAATATCTGTAATAAAATAGAAAAACCGGATAACAATGGAACTTTCGTCAAGAGAATTCTATCTATTACAGTTAGATAATGGTCAAGCGAATATTTAAGGCTGGTCTCCGAACCGAGACAGTTGGAAGAAAACTGCAAGAATGAGACCATATTAATAACCTCTGGGGATAACTAGCTATGGTCGGTATTGATAAGATGACCCAGTCGTTTCTTCCATAGAACTTTGTCTGTGGAGACCCAAGACATTAAGCTCTACAGCAACGTTTATTTCGTGCCGACGAGAAATGTTTATATGGGCTGAAACTGCTTCTGAATAGTTTCAGCTACAAGCTAGCCCCGCAATTAACAACATGGCGGCGGCTCAACCCCAACCGAAACGGCGATTTGCCTTACAGGGATGCGGGTGTTGGCCTCCAGTTGCGGGGACACATATGTGGACCTGATATTAATATTAGGTCTGAATTGGGCTTTGACGTTAATGTGGTACATTCCCTCCAAATCCAGTTAGGCACAAGAATGCGATTTACCATAAACATCCTGCACGATCACGGAGTGCGCAAGTGCGTAACTCCGGTTGATCCTGCCGGACCCCACTGCTATCGGGATAGGACTAAGACATGCTAGTCGAGCGCCTTCCAGCCACGAAGAAGGCGCGGCACACAGCTCAGTAACACGTGGCTAACCTGCCCTCGGGACGAGAACACCCCCGGGAAACTGGGGCTAATTCTCGATAGGCGAAGAACTCTGGAATGAGTCTTTACCCAAAAGACGTTTAGATCATGCTTCTAGGCGTCGCCC
>Ga0209253_10003277_pt1 | contig 14265 bp, 13 predicted proteins | sample FrelakmetBRP12BR_FD_187145 | JGI IMG/M metagenome (GOLD analysis project Ga0209253, IMG submission 187145) | Freshwater lake sediment microbial communities from the University of Notre Dame, USA, for methane emissions studies - BRP12 BR (SPAdes)... | ecosystem: Environmental > Aquatic >...
TGGCCGCTGCCGGGGCGGTCGTGCTGGCGCGGCTCGGCGTGCCCAACCACTGGATGCTGGGGCCGCTGCTGGTTACCGCCGCGATCACCGGGCAGGGCATCACGCTGTCGGCGCTGCCCACGGCCGTCGCCAACGCCGGCCAGCTGCTGATCGGCATCGCGCTGGGTGCGCGCTTTGCGCCGGAGTTCTTCCGCGCGGCGCCGCGCTATCTGGTCTCGGTGGCGTTCGTCACCGCCGTCTTTCTGGCGCTGTCAGCCCTGTTCGGCTGGTGGCTGGCCGGCATGGCCAGGCTGCCGGTGCCGACGGCGGTGGTCGCAACCACGCCGGGGGGCATCGGCGAGATGGCGATCACCGCCAAGGTGCTTCAGCTCGGCGCGCCGGTCGTCTCGGCGTTTCACGCGATCCGCATGGCCACCGTCGTACTGACGGTCGGACCGGTGTTTCGTCTGGCTCGCGCGCTGCTGGCGGAAAGGAAGGCAGGATGAAGCTGCTGGTGCTCGGCGGCACCCGGTTCCTCGGCCGCCATCTGGTCGCGGAAGCGCTGGCGCGCGGCCATGAGCCGACGTTGTTCAACCGCGGTCGGACGGCGCCGGGGTTGTTTGCGGGTAATGAGGAGTTGCGCGGCGACCGCGACGGCGATCTGGCGCCGCTGCGCGGGCGCTACTGGGATGCGGTGGCCGACACCTGTGGCTATCTGCCGCGCGTTGTGCGCCATTCGGCACAGGCGCTGCAGGACGCGGTTGGCCGCTACCTGTTCGTCTCCAGCATCAGTGTCTACGCCGACTCATCCGCCGCCGGGCAGGACGAGAACTCGCCGCGGGCGCTGTTGCCGGATCCCGGGTGCGAGGACATCCCGAACCACTACGGCGCGCTGAAGGCTGCCAGCGAGGACGAGGTCTTGGCGATCTTTGGCCAGCGGGCGATCCTGCTGCGTCCGGGCCTGATCGTCGGACCGTTCGACCCGACCGGACGCTTCACTTACTGGGTGCAGCGCCTGGCCCGCGGCGGCAAGGTTCTGGCGCCGGCCTCGCCCGACTATCCGGTGCAGTTCATCGATGCGCGCGATCTGGCGGCGTGGGCGCTTGACCTGATCGAGCATCGCCGTACCGGTGCGTTCAACGCCAGTGGTCCGGCCGCGCCGCTGACGTTCGCCGACTTCCTTGACCAATGCCGGCAGGCGCTGCACTCGCAGGCCGAGTTCGTCTGGCCCGATGCCGGCTTCCTGGCCAGCCACGGCGTGGCGCCGTGGACCGAACTGCCGCTGTACGCTGGTGAAGACGGGCGCGGTCTTTGCCAGATCAACATAAGACGCGCTTTGTCGGCCGGACTTAGGTTGCGGACGGCGGCCGAGACCTGCGTCGATACCGCACGCTGGGCGGCCGCCTCATCGCCGCCCGCCGGGGTCGGGCTGGCACCCGAGCGGGAGATCGATCTGCTGCAAGCATGGCAAGCGCATTGCGTCGTGGCGCTGCTGCAGCGCGGTAGCGCGCGGGGGTAGCTTTCTTGTGCGCGTTGGGGTAGCTTCATCGCTGCAGTCGATTCTTGCGTCGCCCAGTCCGGTCTTTGCTGCCCTACCTGCAATCTGTCCCCGCAGTTCCTGTCGCAGTCATCCCAGCGAATCCGCACCTATCGCCCTGCGCGCCGCGGGCGCATCCCGCGTCTACATCGAGAGTGAGTTAGTCATGCCGACAGGCACTGTGAAATGGTTCAACGAAACGAAGGGCTTCGGCTTCATCAAGCCCGATGACGGTGGCGCCGACCTGTTCGCCCACTACAGCGGTATCAAGTCCAAGGGGTTCCGCACGCTGAAGGAAAACCAGCGCGTCGAGTACCAGGTGCAGCAGGGACAGAAAGGGCCGCAGGCGGTGGAGATCGTGCCGCTCGGCTGATGGCTCGCGCGCCGCGTTGCGTCGTGCCCGAAGCCGGCTCGTTGGGCCGGCTTTTTTGACCCTGCATGTGGCGGCCGGGCGGGCCCTGGCGTCCGGAACCGCGCCGCTATCCGGCCGACCGCTGATCGCGGTCAAACGACCGGCCTTGCACCCCGGGGGGTAATCAGCAGGGGCAGAGTTAAGATTTGTGGGCCCGGCGGCAGGCGCAAGAACCGCGCCGCCTTTCCCGTAACGACAGCCGGCGACTAGGCAATGGCGCCGGCGAGGAGAGACACTCGATGAGCGCAGTGCCCACCGGCTCCGGCCTGAATGTTCCCGCCTACGTCAAGCACCGGAAACTGGTTACCTGGGTCGAACAGATCGCCCGGCTGACGCAGCCCGAGCGCATTGTCTGGTGCGACGGCACCGTCCAGGAATCGGACCGGCTCCTCGAAGAGATGGTGCGCGCCGGCACCCTGCGCCGGCTCAACCCGGCCAAGCGGCCGGATTCCTATCTGGCCTGGTCCGATCCGTCGGACGTGGCCCGCGTCGAGGACCGTACCTTCATCTGCACCGGCTCGGCGCAGGAGGCCGGCCCGACCAACAATTGGATGGACCCGGCGCAGATGCGCGGCGTGCTCGATGGCCTGTTCGCCGGCTGCATGCGCGGCCGCACGATGTACGTGGTGCCGTTCTCGATGGGGCCGCTCGGCTCGCACATTTCGCAGCTCGGCGTCGAGGTGACCGACAGCCCGTACGTGGTCGTCAACATGCGGCTGATGACCCGCATGGGGCGCGCGGTGTTCGACGTGCTGGGCGAAAGCGGCGAGTTCGTGCCCTGCGTGCACTCGGTAGGCCGACCGCTCAGCCCCGGCGAGAAGGACGTCGCCTGGCCATGCAACGACACCAAGTACATCGTGCATTTCCCGAAGACGCGTGAGATCTGGAGCTTCGGCTCCGGCTACGGCGGCAACGCTCTGCTGGGCAAGAAGTGCCTGGCCCTGCGCATTGCCTCCTACATGGGGCGCGACGAGGGCTGGCTCGCGGAACACATGCTGGTCCTCGCGGTCACCTCGCCAGCCGGCAAGAAGTACCACGTGGCTGCGGCGTTTCCGTCGGCCTGCGGCAAGACCAATTTCGCGATGCTGATCCCGCCGCCGGCCTTCAAGGGCTGGAAGGTCTCGACGGTCGGCGAGGACATCGCATGGATCAAGCCGCACGAGGATGGCCGCCTTTATGCGATCAATCCCGAGTACGGCTACTTCGGCGTGGCGCCCGGCACCAGCGAGAAGAGCAACTACAACGCGATGGCGATGCTGCATTCCAACGTCATCTTCACCAACGTAGCGCTGACCGACGATGGCGATGTCTGGTGGGAAGGCATGGGTCCTGCGCCCGCGCACCTGATCGACTGGCAGGGCAAGGACTGGACTCCGGATTGCGGCCGCAAGGCAGCCCATCCGAACGCCCGCTTCACGGTGGCCGCGATGCAATGCCCGTCGATCGACGTCGACTGGGAAGACCCGAATGGCGTGCCAATCGACGCCTTCGTCTTCGGCGGCAGGCGCTCGGATACCGTGCCGCTGATCACCGAGGCGCGCAGCTGGACCGAGGGTGTCTACATGGCCGCGACGATGGGCTCGGAGACGACTGCCGCGGCGGCAGGCGCGCAGGGGGTGCTGCGGCGCGACCCGTTCGCCATGCTTCCCTTCTGCGGCTACAACATGGCCGAGCATTTCGCGCACTGGCTGCAACTCGGCGAGAAGCTTGTCGCGGGCGGCGCGCGGCTGCCCAAGCTGTTCTGTGTGAACTGGTTCCGCACCGACGGCAACGGCCGGTTCGTGTGGCCGGGCTTCGCTGAGAACATGCGCGTGCTGCAGTGGATTGTCGAGCGGATCGAGGGCAAAGGCGCCGGCGCCGAGCATCTGCTCGGCGTGACGCCACGCTATGAGGACCTCAACTGGGACGGTCTCGACTTCTCGCGGGCCGACTACCAATCGGTCACTGCGATCGATACCGGGCAGTGGCGGCGCGAGTTGGTGTTGCACGGCGAGCTGTTTGACAAGCTCAGCGACGGCCTGCCGGATGCGTTGCGTGAGGTCAAGCGCAAGCTGGAAGGGGCGCTGCCGGCCTAATCGCTGGCGGCAATCGCCGCGCACGGGGTCGTCAGGCCCGACCCCGGCGCGAGGTTGCGCTCCGGCTTCTGGCCGTACGATTCGCTTGCAGCGGCGCCGGCGCCGGCGGGCGCGGTTGCGGCTTGCGCATCGGAAGCCACTGGAACCCGTTGGCCGACGGCGGCTTTGGCGGAGGCACCGCCCGCAGCGTGCGTGTCCGCTTGCCGCAGTTGTGCCCGCCGACGAGGCGCGCGCGGAGGAGTCTTGCGATGGCGTTGATCAACTACATCACGCAGATCCAGTTCGATCTTGGCTCGCTGGCGATGGTCGGCGCCGAGTGCGCCCGGGCGGGCATCCGCCGGCCACTAATCTGCACCGACCGCGGCATCGTCGAGGCGGGGCTGCTGCTGCAGCTGAGCGCGGCGCTCGGCGATCTTCCCGCGGCCGTCTACGACGGCACGCCGTCGAACCCGACCGAGGCGGCAGTGCGCGAGGCGGTGCACGCCTACCGCCGGCACGGTGCCGACGGCCTGATCGCGCTGGGGGGCGGCTCCTCGATCGACTTGGCCAAGGCGGTGGCGATCGCCGCCACGCACGACGGCCCGCTGACCCACCACGCCACCATCGAGGGCGGCGGCCCGCGCATCGGCAGCAACGTGGCACCGCTGATCGCGATCCCGACCACCGCGGGGACTGGCAGCGAGGTTGCACGCGGCGCGATCATCATCGTCGACGACGGTCGCAAGCTCGGTTTCCATTCATGGCGCCTGGTGCCGACGGTCGCAATCTGCGACCCCGAGCTGACCCTCGGACTGCCGGTGCGTCCGCACCACGGCACGCTGAACGCACTGCTGCTGCCCGAGGAGGTGAAGTTCAGCGAGGTCGTGGTGCCGGATAAGATGCAGCGGATTGCCGGGGTGTTCAGCGTCTCCGGCGGCGCCGGCCTTGCCGATGCGTTGCGCGAGCTCAATCGGCGAATCGGCCTGCCGTCGGGGCTCGGCGCAATGGGCATGGAGCGCGAATCGTTCGATACGGTGATCGCCAACGCGTTGAAGGATCACTGTCATGCGACCAACCCGCGACCGGCCAGCGCCGAGGACTACCGGCGCATGCTCGAGGCGAGTTTCTGAACGATGGCCCGATAGTGATGCCGGTCAGCCGAAGAAAGCGAACCTTGGTCGACGGACGCTTGCTGGCCGTAGCTGCCTGGCCGAGACTGCAAACCGGGTTGTTTTTACATGTCCGCCGTCAAGGAGGCGCCGTTGACTAGCCAGACTGCTCGTCGTTGTCGGCGGGGTGTTGCAGAAGAGGCAGGCTGAGGCGTCGCCAATGGGTAGGGAAACCGGGTATCGGTCAGAGGAAGCCTCGTCCACCAAAGGGCGCGACGAGAGCCAGTACTCACATATTGAGTATGGCTCGACTCATGGCCGATGGGATCAGGAGCACTCATCGGACTTCGCGATCACGTCGGTCAATGTGCCCGATCGCCTCGACACGCAGGAGGTGCGGGCGCGGGCGGCCGCCGATTCCGAGCGGCCCTCGGTTCATCGCTTTCATCGGTCCGATGTAATCCGCGCCGTCCGTTGGCTGTTGGCGGCGGCGGCAGCGGGTGCTCTCATCTGGGGCACCACGCGCGTGGTGGTTCCGCTGCGGACGGCGATCTCGCCGGCGGGTATCGAGGCCACGCTCGGCGCGGCGCTCGGCGTCCCTGTCTCGGTAGCGGACTCCAAGGTGGAGTTTCTGCCTGCACCCCGGTTGGTGGTGACCGACGTGGTGGCCCAGAGCGGGTTCCGGTTGCCGGCAGTCGCGCTTCAATTCAACTGGCGCGACGTGTTGCGCGGACTTCAGTCGTCGAACTGGTTGCTTGGCGAAGCGCGCGTCGCTCCCGTCGAATTTACCGGGCAGCAGGCACTGGCCCTGCTGCGCTCGGTGCGCAACGCCGCCGGACTGCCCGCCGGGATCTCGACGATCCGCTTCGAGTCGGTTGCGTTCCCGGATCTGCCTCTGCTGCCCGGGCGCTACGAGGGAGTCATCCGGCGCGGCGTCGGGCAGCGCGAGTTCGGTGCCGTCACCTTGAAGCGCGTCGATGACGGGGGGAACTTGGAGTTGGAGATCATCCCGCCGGCAGCGGCGAACGGCAGTGCGCGGTTCAGGCTCTTTGCGACCAAGTGGACGGCCACGGTTGGCCCGGCAATGGTCTGGAACGAGGCGGCCGCTCAGGGCGAATTCCGCGCCGACCTGTTGAAGATCGATTCGTACAACGTCGCGGCGCGTTTCGGCAGTCTTTCCGGCAGTGCAGAACTGGCAAATGACGGACGCGGCTGGCGGCTTGCCGGCAACGTGCGGGGGCCGGACCTTAACGTGGAGGAACTGATCCGCCATGTTGCCGGGCTTGGGGACGGAGAGGCCGCGGTGTCCCGGGTTCCTCTGCGTGGCAGCGCGAAGTTCGATCTCTCGGTCGCCGGCGCCGGTACCGCCGCGCAGGAGGCATTGGGACGGGCGACGGCGAGCGGGGCCGTTACCGTTCAAGGCGCGACCTTCGTTGGCCTCAACCTTGGTTTGGCGGCGACCCACGGCGACATTAGCGGGGCCGGCGGTATGACCCGTTTCAGCGACCTGGACTTCGATGTCCTGGCTTCCAAAGACGGGTTGGCGGTCCGTAATCTTGCGGGCCGGGCCGGCAATCTGCGCGTTTACGGCGGCTTCAGCGTCGACCGGACGCTCCATTTGAGCGGCGCCCTCAGGCCTGAGGTGACCTCCCCGCGAGGGGTTACGGGCGCACAGATCCGGCTCGGTGGAACGGCGTCGTCCCCCGCATTTCATTAGCACTTCCCCGCAGCCCGCCCGTTCGGTGCCGGCGCCGGTTTCACGTGAAACCGAACGGAGTTGGTTTCACGTGAAACAGCCGGCTTGGCGCATGAGGCTATTGGCGGAACCCGAACCGCTCCCGTTCCTATAATTCGCGACCTTTGCTGGAGGCGACCCTCGCCGCGTCATGCTGTACCCAACGCAGTTCGATGTCATCGTCATCGGTGGCGGCCACGCAGGCACGGAGGCGGCGCTCGCTGCCGCAAGGATGGGCGCATCGACCCTCTTGCTGACCCACAGCATCGAAACGCTGGGCCAGATGTCCTGCAATCCGTCGATTGGCGGCATCGGCAAGGGGCATCTGGTCAAGGAAGTCGACGCCCTCGGCGGGGCGATGGCGGCGGCCGCCGACGAGGCAGGCATCCAGTTCCGCATCCTCAACGGGTCAAAGGGGCCGGCGGTTCGTGCCACGCGAGCGCAGGCCGATCGCGTGCTCTATCGCCAGGCGATCCGGCGGCGGCTGGAGAACCAGCCCAGCCTGCTGCTTTTTCAGCAGGCCGTCGACGACCTGATGCTGGAGGGCGACTGTGTCGTCGGCGCAGTGACTCAGTCGGGGATTCGCTTCCGCGGCCGTGCGATCGTCCTGACGGCCGGTACTTTCCTGAATGGCCTGATCCACATCGGACTGAAGAGCCACGCGGCGGGCCGGGCCGGCGATCCCCCGTCGATCACCCTCGCGGCGCGGCTGCGCGAACTGAAGCTGCCGCAAGGCCGACTGAAGACGGGCACGCCGCCGCGCATCGACGGCCGCACGATCGACTTCAGCCAGTGCAAGGAGCAACCGGGAGACCTCGATCCGGTGCCCGTGTTTTCGTTTCTCGGTACGGCGGATCGGCATCCTCGTCAGGTGCCATGCTGGATTACGCACACCAATGAGCGCACGCATGAGGTGATCCGTGCCAACCTCGACCGCTCGCCGATGTACTCGGGCGTGATCGAGGGCGTCGGCCCGCGCTACTGCCCATCGATCGAGGACAAGGTCCATCGGTTTGCCGGCAAGTCGAGTCATCAGATCTTCCTTGAGCCGGAGGGCCTGACCACCAACGAGTTCTATCCGAACGGCATCTCGACCAGCCTGCCATTCGACGTGCAGGTCGAAATCGTGCGCTCGATGAAGGGGCTGCGGGATGCGCACATCCTGCGCCCCGGCTACGCCATTGAGTACGACTACTTCGAGCCGCGCGCTCTGAAGGGCTCGCTCGAGACTAGAGCGATCAGTGGCCTGTTCTTCGCTGGACAGATCAACGGTACGACCGGCTACGAGGAAGCCGCCGCGCAAGGCCTGCTGGCCGGCATCAATGCGGCACGGCTAGTCCAAGGCAGTGATCCCTGGTCGCCCCGGCGGGACCAGGCCTACCTCGGCGTGCTGGTCGACGACCTCATCACCCGCGGGGTGGCCGAGCCTTACCGGATGTTTACCAGCCGTGCCGAGTACCGGCTGAGCCTGCGCGAGGACAATGCCGATCTGCGCCTGACCGAAATCGGACGCAGCTTCGGATGTGTCGGTGATCGACGCTGGGATGCGTTCTGCCGCAAGCGCGACGCGGTCGAGCGTGAGCTGCAGCGGCTGCGTTCGACGTGGGTCAATCCGCGCCTGGTCAGCTCCGACGAAGCGGCGCGCGTCCTCGGAAGGCCGCTGGAACGTGAGTACACGCTTTCCGATTTGCTCAGACGCCCTGAGGTTTCATACGTGCAGCTTCTCACGTTAGCGGGCGCTGACAGACAGCCCCTGGGCGGCCCGCCGGCGGCCGGAGCGGAGGAGCCCCAGGTTGCCGAGCAAGTCGAGATCTCGACCAAGTACGCCGGCTACATTGCTCGCCAGCGCGATGAAGTGGCCCGCCACGAGGCCCACGAGGCGACCCGGATTCCCGCCGGGCTCGACTATGCCGAGGTGTCCGGGTTGTCGATCGAGGTGCGCCAGAAGCTGTCGGCTGTCCAGCCGGAGACGGTCGGCCAGGCCGCGCGCATCTCCGGCGTCACGCCGGCGGCGATTTCGCTGTTGCTGGTCCACCTGAAGCGCCGATCGCGGGGCAACGGCCCCGGGGCGCCCGATCAGCTTGCCGCCTGACCTGACGTTGACAGAGGTCGGCGCCGGCGCCGCCCAACTCGCGGTGGTGCTCGACGACGGTCAGCTGCAGCGGCTGGCAGACTACGCAAGCCTGCTCGCGCGCTGGAACGCGGTCCACAACCTGACCGCCATCCGCAGTGGCGAGGACGTGCTGACGCACCATCTGCTCGATTCGCTGGCGCTGGTGCCGGAATTCCTGCGCATCACCGGCGGCGCCGCGGTGCGCGTGCTCGACGTAGGCAGCGGCGGCGGCCTGCCGGGCCTCGTGCTGGCCATCGCAGCGCCCCGCGTGCGCCTTACGCTCGTAGATGCCGTGCAGAAGAAATGCGCCTTCCTGACCCAGGCGCGGCTCGATCTGCGCCTGGACAATGTCGAGGTCGTGCACAGCCGGGTCGAAGCGCTGCGCATGGCGCCGTTCGAAGTCATCGTTTCGCGCGCCCTCACGACCCTGGCGCAGTTCGTCGCCTGGACCCGCCACCTGCTCACGCCCGCGGGCTGCTGGCTGGCGATGAAGGGAAAGCTGCCTGAAGATGAACTTGCCGCGCTGCCGCCAGATGTGCGCGCAACGGCCGTGCGGCTGGTGGTGCCGGGCTTGAAAGAACAGCGGCATCTAATCGAGATGAGGACAAAATGAACGGAATCTGGCCTGCACTTGCGCTGGCGCTGCTCATCGCCGGCTGCGCGACGTCGAGTCGCCCGCCGCTGCAGACGGTCTCGCGGGTCGATATCGAACGCTACGCGGGTACCTGGCATGAGCTCGCTCTGTATCCGAACCGCTTTCAGCAGGCCTGCGCGGCGAACACCACCGCCACCTACACGCCGCTCGGCGAAGGGCGGATCGGTGTGCGCAACAGTTGCCGGCGGGCCGATGGCAGCGAGATGGCGGTCGACGGCGTCGCCGAGGTCGTCGAGCCGGCAAGCAATGCCAAGCTGAAGGTGAGCTTTCTGCCTCAGTGGCTGCGCTGGACCGGAATTGGCCGCGGCGATTACTGGGTGCTTTACCTCTCGCCCGACTACCGGGTGGCAATCGTCGGCGAGCCAAGCCGCGAGTACCTGTGGATCCTGGCCCGCACACCGACGCTGCCGGAAGCCGAATATCAGGCACTGTTGCCGAAGGTCCGCGCTGCCGGCTACGACCCGGAGCGCCTCCGGCGCGCGTCGCCGCGCTGAGGGCGGACGACTACGTTGAGGGCGGCGCCGGCGGATGCACGTAGCGCTCGTCGACCTCGATCTGCAGGCCGATCGCGATCCGGTTGGTCAGGCTGGCCATGTACACCACCCGCATCAGTTCGCTGAACATCGTCTCGCTCATGCCTTTGGCGCGAGCGGCGGCAGTGTGCGTGTGCAGGCAGTAGCTGCAGTTGTTGGCGGCCGACACCGCGATGTAGACGAGTTCCTTGGTCAGCGCGTCGAGCGCTCCCGGCGCCATCGTGCGTTTGACCTCGTTCCAGGTGGCCTGCAATTGCGCCGGATCGTTGGCAAGCGCGCGCCAGATGTTGTTGATGTAGTCGGTACCGCGGCTGGCGCGGATGTCGTCGAAGACCGCGCGCGCCTTCGGGTCGGCCTGATCGTCTGTCAGCAGCGGCACAAGGGCCATACCATCTCCTGGATCAACGGGCAGCGCGTCGTTGGCCCGGCAGGTGTGCCGGCATGCCGACGCCTGGCGAGAGATGATGCCGTCAATTGCGCGGCGCACGCCAGCGCCGGACTGCAGATGGCTCGGGCGCGTGCGCGCGGGAGCGAAGGGCGGCAAACGTAGAATGTCGCGTTTGGACCCACTTCGCGAAGTTCCGCTGTCCGTGCCCGGCGTCGTCAATCACTCGGCGGTCGTTACCGTCGTGGCAGTTTCGCTGCCACGCGGCGACTTCTTGTCGTTGGCAAGTTTGTCGCCGGGCATCGCGCCACGGCCGGCGCTGGACTGAGCTCGTGGCGCGCGTCTTCTGCATCGCCAACCAGAAAGGCGGCGTCGGCAAGACCACTACCGCGGTCAACCTCGCCGCTGGGCTAGCCGCGCAGGGGCAGCGCGTGCTGCTGATTGACCTTGATCCGCAGGGCAACGCGACCATGGGCAGCGGCGTCGACAAGCGCGAGCTCGCCCGCTCCGTGTACGAGGTGCTGCTGGGTAGCGCGGGTGTCCGCACTGCCATCGTCCGCTCGGAGGCCGGCGGCTACGATCTGCTGCCGGCCAACCGCGAACTGGCCGGCGCCGAAATCGATCTGGTCGATCTTGATGGCCGCGAAATCCGGCTCAAGCAGGCGCTGGCGGAGGTCGAGGCCGACTACGACTTCATCCTGATCGACTGCCCGCCCTCGCTGAGCCTGCTGACAATCAATGGTCTGTGCTGCGCGCACGGGGTGATCATCCCGATGCAGTGCGAGTACTTCGCGCTCGAAGGCCTCACCGATCTGGTCAATACGATCAAGCGCGTGCATGCCAACCTGAACCCCGCGCTGAAGATCATCGGCCTGCTGCGCGTGATGTTCGATCCGCGCATGACGCTGCAACAACAGGTCTCGGCGCAGCTCGAATCGCATTTCGGCGACAAGGTGTTCCGCACCATCATCCCGCGTAACGTGCGCCTGGCCGAGGCGCCGAGCTACGGCGTGCCCGGCGTCGCCTACGACCGCACGGCCAAGGGCGCGCAGGCCTATATCGCCTTTGGCGCCGAAATGGTTGAGCGGATGAAGTCGCTGTAGTGCGATGAAGACTGGAACGGTCGGCGTTCGTTCGATCGATCCATCCCCGTCGCGCAGGCGACCGGGCGGAAGCTGATGTTCGATCCGGCACAGCTTCCGCCGGAGCTCGCCGCCGCCGGCGATGCGCTCTCCGCGCGCATCGAGGAGGCGGGCCTGAATGCGGCCCAGCCCCCGGAGCAGCTGCTCTATGACGGCTGGCTGCTGCGCTATTCGCCCGGCAAGGCGCGCCGTTCGCGCAGCGTCAATGCGATCGCCGATGGGCGGCTGCCGCTGCAGGAAAAGATTGCCTACTGCCGTGACTTCTACGCGCAGGCGGGGCTGCCCTGCCTGTTTCGCATCACGCCCTTCAGCCGCCCCGAGGTGCTCGACCAGGCGCTTGGCCGGCACGGTCTGGTGGCGGAGGACGAAACCCGCGTGATGACGCTGCCGTTGCGTGCTGTCGGGGAACCGCTGCACCACGAGGGGCGCGAAATCGGCGTCGAGGAGTTTGCACAGCGGGCAGGCGAACTGCGCGGCTCGTCGGCCCCGCAGGCCGCCGCGCACGTGGCGCGGCTGTCGGCCTCGCCGCTGCTGCGGCAGGCGAGGCGGCTGGCGCTTGTCGAAAGCGGGCGTGTCGTCGCCCTCGGGCAGTCGGTGTCCGAACGTGAACTGGTCGGGCTTTACGACATCATCACCGCCGCCGACGCCCGCGGCCGCGGACTGGCCACGGCGCTGACGGCCGAACTGCTGCGCCGGGCGTTCGAGGAGGGCGCGCGCATGGCCTACCTGCAGGTATCGGCCGACAACATCCCGGCGCGCCACGTCTACGGCAAGCTCGGCTTCGTCGACCGGTACGCCTACTGGTATCGGACGGACGCGGGCCCGGCGCAGCCACATCCGTTCTGAAAGGGGGCGCACTCGTGATCAGGAAGATGAAGGGGCTGGGGCGCGGTCTGGATGCGCTGCTGGGCTCGGAGCCGCAGGCCATCGCACCAGGACCGCAGCAGTTGTCGGTCGACCGGCTGCAGCCGGGGCGATACCAGCCAAGAACGCAGATGGACCCCGAGGCGCTGGCCGGGCTGGCCGATTCAATTCGCGCACAGGGCGTGATTCAGCCAATCCTGGTACGGCCGCTCGGTGGTGACCGCTACGAGATCATCGCCGGCGAGCGGCGCTTCCGCGCCGCGCAGATGGCCGGTCTGACCGAGGTGCCGGTCACCATCCGCGAAGTGCCGGACGAGGCGGCGCTGGCCATGGCGCTGATCGAGAACATCCAGCGCGAGGACCTCAACCCACTCGAAGAAGCGCAGGGCGTGCAGCGGCTGATCCGCGAGTTCGGCTTGACGCACGAGCAGGCTGCCGCCGCGATCGGCCGTTCGCGCAGCGCGACCTCCAACCTGCTGCGGCTGCTGAATCTCGCCGCACCGGTGCAGGAGATGCTCATGGGCGGCCGCCTCGACATGGGGCACGCGCGAGCACTGCTGGCAGTCGATGCCGCCGCCCAGGTTCAGCTCGGCCACAAGATCGTGCTCAAGGGGCTGTCGGTACGCGAGGCCGAGGCGCTGGTGGCGCGCAGCCAGCGTGCGTCCTCGTCGGCCGGCAGCCGGGCGGTGGCACCGCGCAGTCGCGACATCGAGCGGCTGGAGGAGGAGCTATCCGACGCCCTCGCGGCCACCGTCCTGTTGCGCGTCGATGCGCGCGGCAAGGGGCGCGTGGTGATCCAGGTTTCCGGGCTTGATCAGCTCGACGGAATCGTGGCGCGTTTGAAGGGCTAATGAGTCGGTCCTCCGAACGTCGGCACTGTCGCTGCCCGCCACCGCCCTGCTGTTGCGTCGCAACCAGAATTTGACCCACCCTCGACCCGCCTCGTAGAATCCGCGGGCTTTACGGGACTCGTTGTGCTGCGGGAGCGGTCGCCACGGGGCTGAGCCGGGGCGGGTCCGGAGCGAGTCGATGTTTCGGGTGGTTCTCCTGCAGGGCGTCGCGACGCTGCTGGCCACATTGGTGGCCTGGGCGTTGGGTGGCGCCGCAGCGGCATGGTCGGCTCTTGCCGGCGGCGCGGCCTGCGTGGTGCCCAACGGCCTGTTTGCGTTGCGGCTCGCTGCAGCGGCGCGGCGGCCGCAGGGGGCGAGCGTAGCGACGTTTTTTGTGGGGGAGTCCCTGAAGGTGGCTTCGACGGTGGCGCTGCTGGCGCTGGTCGTCTGGGCCTACCGGGATCTGGTTTGGCTGGCGATGCTCGCCGCGGTCATCGTGACACTGAAAAGCTACTTCATCGCCCTGATCTGGCGCTGAACAACGGAACAACACCATGGCGACCAGCCAGGCTCCGACCGCCACCGAGTACATCGTCCATCACCTGACGCACCTGTCGACGGGCAAGCAGAAGTTCATCGTCGACTTCTCGGTCGTCAACGTCGACACGATCGTTTTTTCGGTCGCCTGCCTGGCGTTGACGCTGTTCATGCTGCATCGCGCCGCGCGCCGCGCCAGCCCCGACGTGCCCGGACGCTTCCAGGCCTTCGTCGAAATGATCGTCGAACTGGTCGAAGAGCAGAGCAAGTCGATCGTCCACGGCGACCGCACCTTCATCGCGCCGCTGGCGATCACCGTGTTTATCTGGATCGTCATCATGAACGCGATCGACCTGATCCCGGTCGATCTGTTTCCGTGG
>Ga0209253_10003278_pt1 | contig 14263 bp, 13 predicted proteins | sample FrelakmetBRP12BR_FD_187145 | JGI IMG/M metagenome (GOLD analysis project Ga0209253, IMG submission 187145) | Freshwater lake sediment microbial communities from the University of Notre Dame, USA, for methane emissions studies - BRP12 BR (SPAdes)... | ecosystem: Environmental > Aquatic >...
AAGATCAGTGGATCATATATCTTTCCTTATGGAATAATGCTCAGCGCCTATTTTGCTCATGAGCAAGGGTCACCTTTTAACCGGACGATACCGTTATGGCTGCCCGGGCAGGGAAATGTAACGATAGCAGCTGAAGAAAGAGGCAGTCAAAGATTTCCGAACCAGACTTATTTGGACCTGAGAGTGGAAAAAGAATTTGGACTTTGGGGAAATTCCAGATTGAAATTCCTGATAGACATATGGAATGTCTTTAATACCGACTACAACACCGGGGTCGCCTCAACTAATGCAGAAAGCCCCGCCTACTTGGCGCCACGAAATTACATTTTGCCCAGGAGAGCTCAGCTAGGTATCCGTTTCGTCTTCTAAATAGCTCAGGCCGTTACCAGCAAAGGGGAAGCGTTCAAGCTTCTATACTGACCCCCTGAGAAGGTGGACACCTCCACGAGACGTTTTGACGAATCCCATACCCGAGCCTTTCGTTTCTTGTGAATCAGCGGCCCAGGCGCTAAAATAGAGGCATGCTCGGTGAGATCCGCGTCAAGAAGGCGGCGCAGCACAACCTCAAGCGCATCGATGTCGACCTGCCCCGCAATAGGCTGATCGTTGTGACGGGGCCCAGCGGGTCGGGGAAAAGCTCGCTGGCTTTCGACACACTGTATGCGGAGGGGCAGCGCCGCTACATCGAGTGTCTGTCCGCCTACGCCCGCCAATACATCGAGCAGATGGAGAAGCCCGAGGTCGAGTCGGTGGAAGGCCTCTCGCCGTCCATCTCCATCGACCAGAAAACCATTTCTTCTAACCCCCGGTCCACCGTGGGGACCGTAACCGAGATCCACGACCTGCTGCGCCTTCTCTACGCCCGGGTCGGCACGCCCCACTGTCCGAGCTGCGGCCGGACGGTGAGCTCGCAGACACCCCAGCAGATCGTCCGGAAAATCCTGGAGTCATTCGCCGGAGAGAAAGTCTCGATCCTGGCGCCCGTCGTCCGGGGCCGGAAGGGCGAGTATTCCCGGCTTTTTGAGAAGTTCCTGAAGAAGGGCTTCCTCCGCTTCCGGCTGGACGGAAAGTTCCGGGAGCTCGAGGAATCTGTCCGGCTGGCCAAGACGAAAAAGCACGACATCGAGGTCCTGGTGGACGAGGTCATACCCGGCAAAGAGTCCACTCCAAGACTGGAGGAAGGAGTCCATAAAGCCTTTGAGATCTCGGGCGGCGACCTGCTCCTTCTCCGCGAGGGAGGGGAGGAGGTCTTTTATTCGCTCAAGCTCCTCTGCCCCTTTTGCGAGGTCAGCCTGCCCGAGCTCGAGCCGCGGAGCTTTTCCTTCAACAGTCCTTACGGCGCCTGCGGCCGCTGCCACGGCCTGGGGTTCCAGACCGTGCTCAACGAGTGGGGTGAAATTGAACTCACCGATCAAGTCTGTCCCCAATGTCAGGGGAGGCGGCTGAAAAAAGAGAGCCTGGCGGTGAGGGTTGGCGGGAAGAATATCCACGAGCTGAGCGCGCTGCCGGTGGACAAGCTGATCGCCGAGATGCGCTCCTTTGAGTTCGACGCGGCGGCCGCGCTTGTGGCCTCCAAAATCTTGAAGGAGATCTTGGCCAGGCTCGAGATCATGGTTGAGCTGGGCATGCCCTATCTTCAGCTGAGCCGCACGACGGCCAGCCTTTCCGGAGGAGAGGCCCAGCGCATCCGTCTGGCCGCCCAGATCGGAGCGAAGCTCCGGGGCGTCCTCTACGTCCTGGACGAGCCGACCGTCGGTCTCCATCAGCGGGATAACGGCCGCCTGATCCGTCTTCTGCGCGGCCTCCGCGACGAAGGGAACTCCGTCGTCGTCGTCGAGCACGACGAGCAGACCATCCGGGCGGCCGACCATATCCTCGACTTGGGCCCTGGCGCGGGCGAGGACGGCGGCTACAAAGTGGCCGAGGGCGATCTCCGCCGGCTGCTGGAGTCGTCCGACTCCCTGACCGCCCAATATCTCCGGGGGGAGAAGAAGATCCCCGTGCCCGAAAAAAGAAGAAGGCCCAGCGGCTGGCTGACGATTGTCAAGGCCAAGGAACATAATCTCAAGGACCTGGAAGTGCGCGTCCCGCTGGGGACAATGACGGCCGTGACCGGAGTCTCCGGTTCGGGCAAGAGCACACTGGTCACGGACATCCTCTACAAGAGCCTACTCAACCTCTTTCATAAGGCCAGGCAGAGGGTCGGGTTGCACGACGGACTCCTTGGTGTCGAGGAGATCGATAAGGTCATCGCCGTTGACCAGAAACCCATCGGCCGGACGCCGCGCTCCAACCCCGCGACCTACACCGGCCTCCTCACGCCGCTCCGGGAGCTGTTCGAGCGGACGCCGGAAGCCCGGATGAGAGGCTACACGGCGAGCCGGTTCAGCTTCAACCTCGCCGGCGGCCGTTGCGAGGAATGCGAGGGCGCCGGGGCGAAGAGGATCGAGATGCATTTCCTTCCGGATGTCCTGGTGACCTGCGACCGCTGCGGCGGACAGCGTTACAATAAAGAAACCCTGGCCGTCTTCTACAAGGGCAAGAACATCGCCGATTTCCTGGCCATGACCGTCGATGAGGCCTTTGAATACCTGCGGGCCCATCCATTGCTCAAAAGGAAGCTGGCCACGCTCAGGTCGGTCGGGCTCGGCTACATCCGGCTCGGCCAGCCGGCGCCGACGTTGTCCGGAGGAGAGGCCCAGCGCATCAAGCTGACCAAAGAGCTGGGGAGGAAGAGCACCGGCCGGACGCTTTTCCTGCTCGACGAGCCCACCACGGGGCTTCATTTCGACGATGTGCGCAAGCTTCTCGAGCTCCTCTCCGAGCTCGTGGGCCGGGGCAACACGGTGGTCGTCATCGAGCATAATCTTGACGTCATCAAGTACTGCGACCATGTCATCGACCTGGGGCCTGAGGGCGGGGAGGAAGGCGGGTGGATTGTCGCTCAGGGCACGCCGGAGGAGGTCGCGGAGGCCTCTGGATCCCATACCGGCCGGTTCTTGAGGAAGGCGCTCAGGAGAACCGGCAGCTTGGGTTGAGGAAAGAAAATGGATTTTGAGGATATTCTAGGAAACAGCCGGGTGAAGAAAATTCTGCGGCTGTCCCTGCAGAAGAACCGGCTCCCCAACTCACTCCTGTTTTACGGGCCGGAAGGAGTGGGGAAAAGACGCCTGGCCTTCACTTTGGCCGCGGCCGTCAATTGTGAGCGCCGGAGGGATGACGCCTGCGGAGAGTGCCCCACCTGTCTGGCGATTTCGAACGGCCGTTTTCCTGATGTTCAGGAGATCAAACCCACAGGCCAGGTGATCCGGGTAGAGCATGTCCGGGAGATGCGGCAGGCCGCCTACATGAGGCCGATGGTCGGACGCAAGCGGGTCTTCATCATCTCGGAGGCGGACAAAATGAATGAAGAGTCCTCCAACACCGTGCTGAAGATCCTGGAGGAGCCCCCTCTTTTCTCTCATTTCATACTCGTCACGGATAATCCCTATCTCATCCTGCCGACGATTAAGTCGCGCTGCCAGGCCCTCCAGTTCATGCCGGTCGGGAGGGAGGAAATCGCGAGGGCGCTCCAGGAAAAAGGCTGCCCAGAGGACCGGGCGCACATCATATCCCTTTATGTCAGAGGCAACCTGGAGGAGGCATTGAGCCTCAATTGGGACGAGGTCAGCAGCGCGCGCCGCGATGCCTGGGTGTTCTTTAAGTCCATCATCAAGCCGGATAGACCGGCGCAATTCTTGCAGAGATACGCGTTCGCTCAGCGCAGTTTCATCCGCGAAGACCTGAAGGTGAACCTGGAAATCATGGCCTCCTTCTGCCGCGACTTGGTCCTGATGAAAGACAGGGGGGACCTTTCTCTGTTGCTCAACCCTGATTATGCCGAGGAATTGGGGGCGTTGGAGAGTTCCTGCAGCCTGGAAAAATGCTGGGAGTTCCTGCGGCGGGTCGAGGGAGCATACTCCGGGCTCGACAGGAACCTGAACGTGAACCTGATCGGCTGCGCTTTTCATTCACTCCTGGGAGAAGAATCACATGACCGAGATAGTCTGTCTGGTCTCTGAAAGTACGGGGAAGGTCCTCCGGGCTCAAAAAGGCGACCTGAGCATTCAAAAGGGCGAGATCTACCTTGTCGAGTCCGATTTGGGGGGCGACTTAGCCAAAGCGGTCGACATCCCTTCCGAAATCTGCCGCCTGCCCAAGGCTGAACGCGGTGCCGTCCGGATTATCCGGCGGGCAACCGATGACGACATCCGGAAGTTTGAGTGGCTCCGGGAGAAAGAGTGCGGAGCCTTTGACTTCTGTCTGCAGAGGATCAAGTCCAGGAACCTGCCGATGAAACTCGTGGCCGTGAAATACTTCTTCAGCGAAAAAAAGGGGATCTTTTTTTACACTGCGGATGGACGGATCGATTTCCGCCAGCTCGTCAAAGACCTGGCTCAGGAGCTGAGGATGCGGATCGAGATGCGCCAGATCGGGGTGCGGGACGAGGCCAAGATGCTGGGCGGGCTGGGCGTCTGCGGCCGCCCCCTCTGTTGCGCGAGCTTCATGAGAACGTTCGAGCCGGTGACCATCCAGAAGGCGAGAAAGCAACAGATCGTCATTAACCCGACCAAGATATCCGGGCTGTGCGGCCGGCTGATGTGTTGCCTGGCCTTTGAAGAAGACAGCCGCGGCCGGCTGTACGCCGAGGACGAAAATCTGATTGAGGACTGAGGATAGGACGGCGTTATTCGGCCGGCTCGATCTGGAACTGAACCTTGCTCGAGACGGCGATCAGCGTTCCGCTCGAGGAGAAGGCTCTGACCTGCCAGGCAAAACGCTGACCGGGCAGCATCTGCCGGCGGGTCTCCTCGGGGATGGCGATCCGGCTGTCCTTGGTCGTTGCCGACCAGAGCAGTCCGCCGTTGTAGAGCGAGATCTTATATTCGGCTACCTGTCCGACCGCCTTCCACTCAAAGAAGGCGGGGACGGCCCTGACGTCAATGATGGGAGACATCAAGGTCAACGCTGTCCCCCTGGCCACATCGTTCTCAACCAGGACGAACCGAGGAGAAGAATCCCTGAACTGAGGCAAGACGCCGAAAACGACCAGCAGTAATGCCGCAGCGGCGACTCCCACAGTCGCCCATTGCCGGGGGGTAAAGGAGGACAGGGCCCGCTTCCAGGCAGGCACCCATTCCCTTTGGCCGGTCGCCCGCTCCTTGAAGATCCAGGCGCCGCGGCTCTTGATTGTGGAAACCAGGGCATCGCGCTCTTCCATTTGCCGGAAGCAGCTCGGACAATTGAAATAGTGTTCCTCGTACTGCTCCCTGGCTTCCCCCTCTAATCTATTCAGGAGGTAATCATCGATCTGGTCGGCAAACAGGCATTTTCTCATGCTCGTCACCTTTCATCCGGTTTCAACGATTTAGTCGCCGGATGGACCGAAAAACTGAATAATTTCATGGCTTGATTATCTTTCGGAGCAGGCGCTGGGCATAGTTGAGACGCTCGCTGACCCGGCGGGGCGATATGCCCAGGCGTTCCGCCACCTCATCACGCGTAAGCTCTTGGTAATAATAAAGATTTAAAACTTCTTTGAACTTGGGCTTGAGCCGCTGAACGGCCTCAGCCAGGATCCGGGCCCGCTCCCTGTTTTCGGCGTTTTCACAGGGATCGGGCAGGGGGGCAGGCTCCGGGACGCTTCTCAGGACCTTGGTTTTCTGCCGGATGTGGTCGACGATCCGGCGGCTGGTGATCGTATAGATATAGGTCCCGATTGAGGAGTCGCCTCGAAACTCCCCCTTTTTGACCTTTTCAATAACCTGGGTGATGACCTCGTTAACCACGTCCTCCCAGTCGGGGGTCTGGGCACCGAGAGACTTCTTGACCTTGAAGCTGACGACAGGCCTGTACTTGACGACGACTTCATTGAGGTCGATCTGAGGGGGACGGTTTTCCACAAGGATATTATACAGAGACGCTAAACCCTTGACAAGGGTGGATTTAGAGGAAAAACCTCCCCTGGAGGGGGGATGGGCAGGGTGAGGGAGGCTCGGGTATGGATTCGTCAGCCCGCTCGTTCCCCCAGCGAGGGAACTCGCTTCGCATCCTCCTTCGCTCTTCTCTCCTTTCAGTCGAGAAACCGTGCCCGCTCAGTCGTCCACGGACTTCCTCACCCATACCCTTCGCCTTTGGCAATTAAGAATGGTTGCTGCGCTGCGGAGGGCTTTCTGAGGGACTCCCTCTCGCCTAAGCTAAACAAAAAGGATGCCGGAATCAGGGCGACCCTATCTTCGGTATAAGCTGAGGTAGGCGCGGATGATGCGGTCGCCCCAGACGAGGGCGACGAAGGCGGCCGGCGCCAAAAACGTCCCGAAGGGGAGGGAGAACTGGAGGTCCTTTTTACGGAAGGACATCAGAAAGACCCCCACCAATGCTCCGGCAAAGGAGGCCAGGAGGAGGGTGAAAAAAGCCTTGACCCAGCCCAGGTAGGCACCGATGAGAAGCATCATAGTCACATCGCCCATGCCCAGGCCCTCTTTTTTCCGAAGGAGCCAGTAGACACCATAGATAGCCAGAAGGAAGCTGGCGCCGGCGACCGCGCCGATGAGGGCCTGACGCAGGCCCGGGTCCTGGCGGAACCCGGAATAAATAAGCGCCAGGGCCAAGCCGGGCAGGGTGATCTCATCGGGCAGGATCTGATGGTGGAGGTCGATGAAACAGAGGGTGATGAGAGCGCTGGCAAAGAGGCAGGAAGCAAAAAAATGGAAGCTCAAACCGAACTGGTCATGGAGCAAAAGAAAAAAGAGCGGAGTGACCGCCTCGACCAGAGGATAGATGGGAGAGATCTTGGAGCCGCAGGAGCGGCACTTTCCGCCGAGCAGGAGATAAGAAAAGAGGGGAATATTGTCAAAGGGCCTGAGGCGCGTCCGGCACTGCGGACACGATGATGGAGGCCACATCAGGCTTTGACCAAGGGGAAGACGGTAGATGACGACGTTGAGGAAGCTTCCCCAGGCCAATCCGAAAAGGGCGATGATTATCTTTTCCACCAGACGCTCGGAGCCTTGATTTCACCTGACTTAGGATTATAGACGTAGTCCTTGCCGTCCAGATCCTTGGGCAACGAGGGAAGGATTCCGACGCGGATGAGATCTTCCAGACCAGCCGGCAGCCGCTGGAATCGATCCCTGAACTGCTGAATGGCACCCTTGAGAATGTTCATGTCCGAAATACTCTTGACCTGGTAAAGATGCTTGCCGGCGATCTTCTTGGTCCGATCATCCCGGGCCGTATTATACACTTCGAGCCAGGTCTTCCAGGACTCTTCGAGGTCCATCATCCGGAGCCCGGCGGCGGCATAGAGCCTCTTGGCGATGTCCGGCGCCCCCGGGATCTTGGTTGTCTTCTCGTAATATTTCCGGGCCGTTTCGTAGTCACCGGCCCGCTGGGCGTGGTGTCCGGCCTCAAACGGGAAGATCCACTGGTCGGGGTTTTTGGCCAGCCCCATATCCAGGATCCTGAGGGCGAGGTTGAGGTCCTTGGCTTCATTGACGGCGATCAGGGCGCCGATTTCATAGGGATCGGTGTACCTGGGGTCGAGCTCGGAGATGATGGAAAAGATGTGCTCCAGGTTCTGGAAGCGGTCGACGATGGTGTAGGTTGTGTAGTACTGGATGGCCCAGAGGTAGACGAGGTCGGCCACGAGAGAGGAGTAGCCGAAGGTGGCGTATTTCAGATACTTGCCCGAGGGGATATAAATGATCGAGGCGCCGGGGATTTTTTTTCTTGGAATCCGTTCCACCGCCGACTTGAGGGAGACGATGCCGCCGCAGCACAGGAAGATGAGAAGGACGATCAAGAGGGTGGCGGACCCCATTCTCCGGAGCGTCGCGGTATCTGTCACGGTCAAATGAAATCCCGCTTCTTGAAGATCAGGACGGCCAGGGCCAGGATGAAGAGCGTATAGACCAGCCCGTAGAGGGCCGAGAAGAGGTAGAATCTCGGGTCGATGGCCAGGCCGTGGACGATCTCGGTTTTGAAGTTGAAGTTCTCAAGGTCGGGGAGGATCGCCGAGAGTCCCCGGAGTGCCAGCCTGCCTGTTCCAGGCCGGGTCTTTTGGATGAGCGTCTCCAGCCCCCAGGAGAGATGCCCGATGAGGTAGAAGGACAGCGTAAAAATCGAGCTCAGGATGGGGGTCGAAAAGCAGGAGAAGAGGATGGCCACGGCGGTGATGAGGATGAGCTCGAGAAATATGAACAGGATGGCCAGGAGCATCCGGCCGTCGAGCTTTCCCGTGTGGAGGAGCACGATGATGACGAAAATCAAGCCCATAGCCAGGGTCATGATGAAAAGGGTGAGGACCAGCCCGAAGAATTTGCCGAGCAGGAACTGCCAGCGCCGGATGGGCTTGGCCAGCAGGGTGTAAATCGTCTTCTTATCGATCTCCTTGTAAACCAGGCCGGTGCCGATCAGGATGGCCATCAGCACTCCAAAGATCGAGATCGAAGCCAGGCCGACGTCCTTGATGATCTTGACCCTGTCGCCCACGGTGAGCACGGCCAGCAGGCGCGAGAAGCCCAGGGCGATGGCGGCGAAAAAGAAGAGCAGGTAAAGGATCCGGTCCCGGATGGTTTCCTTGAACGTATTCAGGGCGATCGCTCGGATCTTCATCCTTGTCTGACCATCTCCACAAAGATATCTTCGAGGGTCTCGGTCCGGGGGACGAGGGAATGGATTCTCCCTCTCCGTTCATGGACGAGAGCCATCAGGTTCTCGATATTGTCTTCCTGGAAGACCTTGAGCAGAATCCTGTCTCCCAGCGTCGAGACCGGCTCGCCGAGGTCAACGAGGTCGGCGGGGTCGATCCCCGAAAGCGTGACTTCCGTAAAGAGAACCCTCTCCGAGATCAGGCTCTGCAGGGAGCCCTGGCTGATGACCCGGCCGCCGACGATAATGGCCACGCGGTCGCAGATCATCTCGATGTCCTGGAGGATATGGGAAGAAAGGAAAATGGTCTTTCCTTCCTGCTTCAGCCGGACGATGATGTCCCGAAGCTCTTTCCGTCCCAGCGGGTCCAGGCCGCCCAACGGCTCATCAAAAAAGAGGAGCGCCGGGTCGTTGATCAGGGCCTGGGCCAGCCCGACCCGCTGCAGCATCCCCCTTGAGAACTTGCGGAGCTGGAGGTCCCGGGCCTTTTCCATCCCGACGAGGCGGAGGAGCGTCGCGATCTTATCCACTTTGTCCTTCTTGCTCAGACCGAACAGCCGGGCATAAAAATCGAGGAACTCCGCCGCCGTGAGATAGTCGTAAAAATAGGGGTTTTCGGGCAGATACCCGACGTGCTCTTTTCCCTTGGCCGAGAGAGGGGGATGGCCGAAGATCTCGATTTTCCCCCGGTCCGGGAAGATCAAACCGAGGACGCATTTCAAGGTTGTGGTTTTGCCGGCGCCGTTCGGCCCAAGGTAGCCGAAGATCTCCCCGGCTGCCACCGAAAGGGAGACTCCCTTGAGGATTTCCCTTTTCTTAGGAATGAACCCGACCTTGAATGATTTAAAGAGGTTTTCGATTTTGAGGACTGCGGCCATTGGTTTCAGGCTTATTATATTTAAAAGGAGTGTCGAAAACTAGCCTGCGGCTCAGTCGGGGAGGACGTGCTTGAAGGTGTCCGGGTCGATGGTGACGTAGAAATCACTCCCCAGGTAGAGCAGGGGACGGATCTTCATCGGGTTGAGGACGTCTTCGGAGTTGAAAGCGTGGGCGTCCTCGTGGACGGCCAACACCTCGCCGACGAAGAGGTCGTGGTCGCCGAACGGCCGGACCTCGGCCAGCCGGCACTCGAAGGCCACGTAGGCCTCCTCGATGAGCGGCGACTTGAGCACCTTGGCCGGCCGCAGCTTAACGCCGCACTCCTTGACCTTGTCGATATCATGGCCGGACTTGCGGCCCATCTGCGCCGAGAGCTTGATCCGGTCGAAGCTCAGGAAGTTGACGGTGAACTCGCGGGCTTCCGAGATGATTTCGTGGGTCAGGCGCTTCTTGGAAACAAGGATGCCGAAGAGGGGAGGTTCGAAGGAAAGCGCGGTGTGCCAGGCACAGCTCATGAAGTTGACCCGCTTTCCCGCCTTGGCTCCGACCAGGGCGACCGTATAGGGGTAGAAGTACTGGAACTTCTTGAGCTGTGTTTTTATGGACTTCATGTTCTAAGACAGGCCCTTGATCCGGCCGGCGTTCTTGAGCAGCCATTCCTGGGTGAACAGGTGCTCTCTCTTGAGCCCGAGCTGCAGGCTGAGCTGGTCGCGGTTATCGCCCGCCGGGAAGAAGGCCAGGAGCTTTTCGTACTTGGCGATGAGCTCCTGCTCGGCCGGGATGAGCGCCTCGAGCGCCGAAAGGCGGTCCTGGCCGCTGTAGAGGGCGGGCATCGGGCTCCGGCTGACCTCTTTTCCGTCCGGGTCCCGCTGCGCGTTCTCAATCTGGATCACGCTCCCGAGCCGGACCAGGAGCCCCGAATTTTTGTCCCAGTGCCGCATATGGTTAATGGAGTTCTTGAACAGCCGCTGGGCCAGGTCCTGGTGTTCGCTGAAGAGCAGGACATAGCGGAGGTAGCGGTGCATCAGCTCATTCTCCATCCGGGTGATCTTGTGGAGGAGCTGGACCTCCGGTTTGGCGGCGGCCTCCGCGCTCTCCCGGAAGCAGAGCGTCTCTGCGGCGCCTTCCTTCTCCATTGTCCGGATCATGGTTTCGAACTGCTTGGCGTGGCGAACCTCGTCATAAGAAATGTTGAGGATCATGTTCTGGATCTTCGGGAAAGCGCCCTCCTTCCAATCGGCCGATTGGTAGAGGTCGGTCACCAGGTCTTCGGTCATCTTGTCCCGTTTCAAGTTGTCGATGACCTTCGGAAATCGGATCACCTCGTCTGTCTTAAAAGAAGGGTCGCCACCGAGCTGACGGATGACAACCCCGAGCTGGAGGCTGTGGTACATCTCGTCGATGCCGATCTGGATGGTCTGAGCGCGGGAGTCTGTCCGCAGCTTCATCACCGGGTCTTCGTAGAAGAACTTCCCCTTGGGCATGGAATAAGCGTGGATGGTGTACTCGAAGCTCACGGCCCACTCATGCTCCAGCGCGACCTGGAGAAGATGGAGGGCGTCCTCCTGGGTCTTGATTTGTCGGATTTTTTCCACGTTGCCTCCTCTTAGGACAAAACCGAAGCATTATACCATAAAAAGGGGGTGATGGGATGGGCTGAAAAATCACCTCCTGAACCACCTCCGAAGGGGATTGTCAGCCGGATATGCCCATGAAATGATGAGGCCATCGCAGCCTCGATGGCTCGAATTCACTCTCATCCAAGGCGAAGCCGAGGTTGTGAAAAAGGGAGAGAGGGCTAAGATCCCTCTCTCCACCCCCCACCCTCCTTTCAGCTCCCTTGAGTCACCTGAGTCAAGGGAGCCTTTCCTTCGGCCGGCCATTTGCTTTTTTCCGGGAAAAATTGTAGTTCTATCAAGGCAGCCACCGCCATGAAAACGGAAGAGCCGATCCCCCGCATCAGAGAAGATCTCGAGGTCATCCCCACGTCCTATCAGGGCGAGAAAGCGCTCCTGGTGCGCGATTTTCTGGGCCTTATCCGCGATCCTGTCATTCTGCAGGGAGATGCGCTGTGGATTGTTGGGCTGATCGACGGGAAAAGGACGGTCCGCGATATCCAGGTTGAGCTGGTTCGGCAGAGAGGCGGGGTGCTTGTGGATGCCGAGGCCATCGGCCGGGTCGTTCTGGACTTTGACTCCGCCTATCTCCTCCAGAGCGCCCGCTACCATTCCAGGAAAGAGAAAACCCTGACCGATTACCTGAAATTGGAGGTCCGGCCCGCCTCGCACGCCGGTGTTTCCTATCCGGCGCGGCCGGAAGACCTGCGGTCATTTCTGGACTCCATCTTGGGGAGCACTGGGGAGGAGGGGTCCGGCGAATCAAGTGCCGGGTTCTGGGGACTGGTGGTCCCCCACATCGACCTGGAGATCGGGAAGAAGGTGTATGCAAGCGCCTACCGGTCCATCCGCTCCGCCCGCCCGCGGCGGGTTTTCCTCATGGGAACCGGGCACAGCCTCGATGACGCCTATTTCGGGCTGACTGAAAAAGACTATGAGACTCCGCTTGGCCTGGTAAAGACCGACCGGAAGGCGGTCCAAGCGCTAAAGAAGGCCGGCGGCAAGGCCGTCTCTCCATATGATATTTCGCACCGCCGGGAGCATTCCCTGGAGTTTCAACTCCTCTTTCTTCAACACCTGTTTGGTTCCTCCTTCACGGCGGTTCCCATACTTTGCGGCTCGTTCGGGAATGACCTGGCCCGGGTTTCCCGTCCCTCTGATATTCCGGATGTGGCTGCTTTCCTGGCCGTTCTTCGCGCCTTATGGCAGGATGATCCGGCTCAGACCCTGTTCATCGCCGCGGTGGATTTCTCCCATATCGGCCCGAAATTCGGGCACCGTGAGCGCGCCTCTTCTGTGCTCCCGGAGGCCAAAAAGCACGACCACGCCCTTATCGCCGCTCTGGCCGCGTCCGATGTCCGGAAATTTTGGGCAGAATCCCGGAAAACCGGAGACCGGCACAACGTCTGCGGTTTTTCAACCCTGGCCTCTCTCCTCGATGCTTTTCCGGAGGTGAGGGGCCGGCTCGTCGATTACGAATTCTGGAAGGAAGAAGCGACCCAGTCGGCGGTCAGCTATGCCGCGATGGCCCTTGTGGCAGAGCGGTAAAAGGAGGCCTACGATGACGGATTTTGGGGGCGCAATCAAGCGGAGGTCCCGTTATGAGCTGGCCATTATCGGTATCCCGTTTGACGAGAAGTCCAGCTTCCTGCGGGGCGCGGCCGCAGGTCCGGACGCCATCCGGGCCTCCTCGACCGGCAGGGCGCGGAACCCCGAGACCGAGCTGGGCATCGACCTCGAGCGCGATACGGTCATGGTTGACCTCGGAAACGTCGATACTTCAGGAGATGTTGACAAGACCTTCCGTGAGATCGAGATGGCCGTGGCCGAGGTCCTCAAAAAAAAGGCCAAGCCGATTATCCTGGGCGGCGACCACTCCATCTCTTATCCCATTGTGAAGGCCATGGCCAAGGCATACCGGGCGCTCGACATCCTCCACTTCGACGCCCATCCCGACCTCTATGAAGACCTCTACGGGGACCGGCTCTCTCACGCCTGCCCTTTCGCGCGGATCATGGAGGACGGGCTGGCCGAGTCCCTTGTCCAGGTCGGAGTCCGGGCCGCCACTGCCAACCAGCGGGCCGTCGGCCGGCGCCACGCCGTCCGGATGGTCGAGATGAAAGACTTCCGGGACGGCCCGGTCCTGAGCTTCAAGAATCCTCTTTATATCTCCTTTGATATGGATGCGCTCGACCCGGCCTTTGCCCCCGGCGTCTCCCACCAGGAGGCGGGCGGCTTGACGACGCGCCAGGCGATCGACCTCATCCACGGCCTCAAGGCCCGGATCGTCGGTCTCGACGTCGTGGAACTTAACCCCTCGCGCGACCCGTCCGGGATCACCGCCTCCGCCGCGGTTAAGATCATCAAGGAAGTCGCTGGGGTCATGGTCAACAAAGGCCGTCCTTCTAAAAGGGCATAGCTTCTTAATCTCAAGGAGGATTTTGATGTCTAAACGGTTTTCTGCTTTTCTTGCCGCGTTTTTTGTCCTCGGGTTGATTAATCCATATTCACTATCCTTTTCAAGGGCCTCCATGAACTCTTTAGTTAGGCCTACGGACAGGTTGAAGTTGACCATCTCGTTTGGATTCTTTTTGATCGTGATGAATTCCATGATGTCAGGATGGTCTACTCTCAACACCCCCATATTGGCTCCTCGTCTTGTCCCTCCCTGTTTGATCACCTCCGTTGCCATATTAAAGACCCTCATGAAGGAGACAGGGCCGCTCGCCACTCCACCGGTGGATTGTACGGTATCGTCCTTTGGCCTTAAATGGCTAAAAGAAAAACCAGTTCCTCCTCCGCTCTGGTGAATCAGGGCGGTCTGTTTGACTGTCTCAAAGATGGAATCGAGCGAATCTTCAACTGGGAGAACAAAACAGGCAGCCAATTGTTGAAGCTCTTTCCCTGCATTCATCAGACACGGAGAGTTAGGAAGGAAGTCTAAAGAGGCCATCATCCGAAAGAAGGTCTCGGATAACTCTTCCGATGATGTCCGTTTCGTGTAGAGACGTTCCGCATCAGCGATGTTTCGGGCGACGCGCCAAAACATCTCCTCTGGAGACTCAATGACGCGACCA
>Ga0209253_10003279_pt1 | contig 14261 bp, 10 predicted proteins | sample FrelakmetBRP12BR_FD_187145 | JGI IMG/M metagenome (GOLD analysis project Ga0209253, IMG submission 187145) | Freshwater lake sediment microbial communities from the University of Notre Dame, USA, for methane emissions studies - BRP12 BR (SPAdes)... | ecosystem: Environmental > Aquatic >...
GGAGATTTTCAGGGAAGTGGCAGAACGTCATGAGTACGAGATTGAGGAGGTTGACATAGCTCCGGATCATGTTCATATATTCCTGAGTTTTCCACCAAGATATTCGATTGCGCATGTGGTAGGGGTGTTGAAAAGCATCTCCGCGCCTGAAGTATTTGAGAAGTTTCCAGCGGTGAAGAAGGAGTTATGGGGAGGGGAATTTTGGGAAGATGGGAATTTTGCTAGGACGGTAGGAGATAAGGTAACAGCGGAATTGATCAAACGTTACATTAAATATCATCGCGATGAGATTTATGGCAAGCAATTAAAATTGTTTTAGGGTTTTAAAGCCCCGCCCTGTGGGCGGGGTTCGTTACTTGTTTTTGGATTGTTGAGAATCAGTTTTGAAAGAATCGATGAGAAGATCTGCTAATTCATCAGCATATTGAACTAAGGAATACTGCCTATTTTTTAGCAGCCATCGAAGGACGATATGTTCAATTGCCCCCCAACAAAGACTTCGGGCCAAATAGATATTCCCTTCTTTTTTAAACACCCCCTCTTCTTGACCTTCCTTTATAATGTCGAGGACAATTTTGTAAAAATTCCTTGCAGCCTCGTAGGCCTTTGTGTCAACATATGCTTTACTTGTTCTCAATTCCAGTGATACGATCGCTGCATATCCGGGATTTCTTTCAACATAGTTAAGCCACCACCAGATAAACTTCCGTAGCTTATTACCAGCTCCCTTAATACCCAGCATATGCTCATTGACCTGTGAAATAAGTTCCGTGGTGACTTCAGCCGGAATTGCGAGGAGCAATTCTTCCTTGTTTTTAAAATATTCATAAATCGTGGCGTCTCCTACGTCGGCATCTTTCGCGATCTCAGCAATCGTAGCCTTTTGGAACCCTTTTTCTCCAAAAATTTGGATAGCAGATTTGAGTATCCGTTTTTTTTTGTCTAATTCTTGGGTAATATTATTACTTTTCTTACTACCATTCGGCTTTTTTTTCATACAGTTAGTGGATATATCCCCATTTTTTGCCACCAGTTTGGAGGCCAATTTCCGCAGCATCTCTTTGCGGAATTCTGTCCTTCCCTGTCAAATACTGCATCGGCTATTTATTCCTCAACGATGAATGAAGACGAGAATAACTGCAATAGAGGGTCCGTTGATCAAGAACGCTCGCCAGAAATACCATGTCTTCCGGTTCCCAGAGCAGCAACCGATTCTCTTGTTTGAATCTCCTGTTAAGAACCCCATATGAATATTCTCTTCCGCTCTGTTCCCTGAGAAGGAGTTCCAAAGCTTAACCTTGCCCAACCCTAATACGACTGCCTGTACCTCCAATACGCCCCTTCCTGACCATGATGAATAATCATCTCATCGAGCCTCTGAACAAATCGCTTGAGTATCGCCTTGGCTCTCTCCCAGGCTGCCAACGCCAAACTTCGTATACGCTGTTTCATCTAAGAACAAATAAATCCCAGATGGCATTCAACCGCTCTAAAACCTCATAATTATAATTCACTCTCCTTTAAAGCTCACTAACCATTCTGGGAGCCCCGTACTCCAATCGGACCTTAACGATCTCAAATAACGGTCCCCCAGGTGAGCATTCTTATCTTGACAATTCTGTCGTTGGGAGGAATAATACCAGGCGCTCTTTAAGAGTGCCAAAACCTTCATTACCCGGATTAGATCATACCCATCTCGGAATTCACTTAAGAAATCGATCCTCCCTTTCCAGGTCAGCTCCCGGCTTAGATTTATCTTAACTGGGGAATATCCCCTTCCTTATGCCCGATCAACTGCTCTATCCGCTTCTGACACTCCTGATTGACTGCCTTCCGGCCAAATATCTCAGATGCTTTGTCCAAGAATTCCTTTTTTCCAGCGGCGAAATGGGACAAGTACATAGGACCCAAAAATCTAACCAACGCTCTTGGTTTACCTCAGTACCTCCAGCACTACTTGAAACTTTAACCGCGATGTGTACCCCTTCCTATGCTTTTCTGGCACCATCAACCCCTCCCTCCTTTTAAGAATGGTTTTCTTTCAAACTGATGACGCCTATTATACTACTAAAATTTAGCACTCATATTGCTACGAATTGAGAATGGAATTCCAGAAATTTAGAAATATTTCTTATTCGGCTTTTGAAGTTAGATATACTATAAGAAGATAATTCTGTCAATTTTTGTATTCATGGTTGGGTATTAGAACACTTCAAAAAATCGAATTTCCGAACTAAATTCGGTACGATCAAACTTATCGTCTTGTTACACAATATCTTTAGATGTCGAAATGTTATAAAATCAAAAAAAAACCTTGACAGAAGTTTTAGAAGATGATATACGTCTTTTTGATTAATATTTCGAATTCAATTCGAAAAAGCAAACCATGGGCTGGCTTCAATTGCATCAGAAATTTAATTTGTTTGTATTTACTATTTCTGATGCAATTGAATAAATTGGCTTAAACGCAATGGATTGGCGTTTCAGAGGGATGGGATTTGAAGGGGGATAGATTGCCCTTTGATAGTAGGAGTTAGGAAACTGGTGAGGGGATGAAAGGGGTAGGATTTTTGGGTCTGGACCGGTTGGATTTTTGATTTTTTCTTTTCAACAGTAAGAGTCACGTAATGATAAAGTTGGGAACTCTTCCGAGAAGGATTTCCATGAGGAGGATCGAGAGGTCTTCTTTAGGGGGCTATTGATTCTTTCTGAGGTATGTCGGAAGGACCGGTGTTTTGGGTAGCGAAGGGATGAATTTTAGTGGGATACTTTTTGAAGTAATAGAAAATCTTTTTAGGCCTCTATTTTTCAATTTCAAAGGCTTTTGATGGGAGAAAAGGGATGAATACTTTGCTTGGTTATTTACTTAAATTGCAGAAATTTGAGTATTTTGAAGCAAAAAGTATAGGAGAAGTGTGTTCATTACTCTCTGAATATGGAAGAAACGCTAAGTTAATTGCCGGAGGTACAGATTTGCTGGTATCGATGAAAAGAAGAGAGGTAAACCCAAAATATTTAATAAATATTAAGGATATTCCTGAATTAAAACATGTCCACGGTGATGGAGAGTTCTTAAAGATAGGAGCACTAACTACGCTAAACGATATAGAAACTTCCCCTCTACTTCGGGAAAGATTTCCAGTACTTGTTTCTGCTTGCCATCAGATCGGAACACCTCAAATTCGGAATTTGGGGACTATAGGGGGTAACATCTGTAATGCCTCACCTTCCGCAGATACGGCTCCATCGCTGATTGGATTGGGAGCGAAGGTAAAAATTGTCGGATTAAAGGGAGAAAGAATTATTTCTCTTGAAAATTTCTTCGTTGGGCCTGGTGAGAGTGTTCTTCAGGAAAGTGAAATACTTGTTGAAATACTAGTGCCAAATTCATCCGGCGACAATAGGGGTGTGTATTTAAAACTTCCGGCCCGAACAGCAATAGATGTTGCCTGCGTTGGAGTAGCGGTCATTGCTACTCTAGATTCTAAAATCAACAATATACTCGATATCAAGATAGTCCTCGGGGCTGTAGCTCCTACCCCCATTAGGGCTCGCAAAGCTGAGGAGCTTATAAAAGGGGAAGTAATACGAGAACAATTAGTAGAAAAGGTAGCACTGACGGCCGCTGAGGAGGCAAAACCTATTTCTGATATTCGTGGCTCCGCTAGTTATCGAAAACAAATGGTTCGGGTATTGACCAAGCGAGCTTTGGCGCAAGTAGCCTCAAGAACAGCATAACCACCCTGGAGCTGTTAAGACCCTTGAGATTTCTGGACTCTGTCTTTTTTTGTAGGTCGTTTGAATTGATCCCTTGTAATTCAGAATTATGCACAAAAAGTCGTGAATCATTTTTGCTCTTAATATCGGCTATCGGATTTGGCAAATGAACCACTCCCTGGGCTAAGGCCCAGGGTCGCAGGTCTGCTGACATGATCTGGCATAATTACCGACCTTGTTCTCTTATGTATCGGCGCACGACCTCTTCATCAACGTTGCCCACTGTCTCAGCAAAATACCCATCCGCCCCAAAACAATCGCCCCACAAAAACTCTTTAAGCTCCGGATACTCTTTTCTTATCACCCGGCTCGTTCCCCCTTTCACCCTCTGCACCACTTCCGCCACACTCTCCCTTGGCTTCGTCTGGATGATAAGATGTACGTGGTCCTCTTGGATACTCAGCTCACTGATCCACCACTTATTGATCCGGCTTGCTTTGTACAACAATCTCTTCAGGCGGATGGCCATTTTACCTCGCAGTACACGGCGACGATATTTCAGTATCCACACCAGGTGGTACTGCAAGCGGTGTTTCGTATGAGACCCAGTCTGATATTTGGCCATAGCCAGATCATGTCGGAATTTACTCCGCTTCGCCAGGTTTCACTTGGCTTAGCTTCGAAAGGATGCCATTTATCCCCAGGCTTAAAAGCCTGGGCTTTTCTAGCATAGCTTATAAACAAACCACATAATGAGGGAGCTTAGATATGAAACAAATAATCCAGCTAAAGGTAAACGGACAGGAGTATGAGGTGAGGGTGGAACCTTGGAAGACCCTGGTGGATGTCATCAGGGAAGATCTCGGGTTGACAGGGACAAAAGAGGCATGCAGCACTGGAGAGTGCGGTGCTTGCACGGTATTGGTCAATGGAAAGCCGACCAACTCTTGCCTCGTGTTGGCGGTAGAAGCTCAGCATAAAGATATTCTAACCATTGAGGGGCTGTCCCAGGGAGGTAAACTGAATCAGCTTCAGGAGGCCTTCATCAAGTATGGTGCTATTCAATGTGGGTTTTGCACGCCAGGAATGCTACTGACAACTAAAGCTCTGCTTGACAGGAACCCCCAACCCACAGAACTCGAAATCAAGGAAGGCATCTCCGGCAACCTGTGTCGCTGTACCGGCTATGTCAAGATCATCGAAGCTATCTCCGCAGTAGTCAAAAACAGATTGTAAGGAGGCTAAAGAGATGCAAGAATACTCCGTCGTAGGCAAAGGATTGCCCAGGGTTGATGGAATTTTAAAGGCTACAGGCGAGGCCAAGTACACCGTCGATTTAGTATTACCCGGAATGCTCTACGGGAGAATTCTGAGGAGCCCCCATTCCCATGCCAAAATCCTCAATATCGATACTCGTAAGGCAGAAGCTTTACCGGGAGTTAAAGCGGTCATTACCGGCAAAGAGATCGGACCAGTTAGGTTTGGATGTATCGATACTCCAAGATATCCTGCTGATCAATGTCCCCTGGCGATAGATAAGGTGCGGTATATCGGAGAGGAGGTCGTTGCGGTAGCTGCTATCGATAAGGACACAGCGGATGAGGCCTTAGAACTAATTGGAGTAGACTATGAGGAACTTCCAGCTGTTTTTGATCCAGAAGAAGCAACGAAGGAAGGTGCTCCAAAAATCCATGAGATCATTATTCCCACTACGACTACGGCGTGGGAGGACTTTGGAGTCGCTCGAAAAGCCAGGCCTTACGAGGTTGTAAACAATATATCGAACAGCGCACTAATAGAATACGGTGATGTCGAACAGGGATTCAAAGAATCAGATTACATTCGTGAGGATAGGTTCGTCATCCCATCGAATGCCCATGTTTCCATGGAGCCTCGGGGGGCACTGGCGAGGTTTGATTCCTCTGGAAAATTAGAGTTCTGGTCAACCCATATGGGTTACGAGCATCCACGCTATTGGTTGGCAAAAGTCTTAGGAATGCCTATAAGCAAGGTGCGAGTGTTAAAAGCCTACGTTGGAGGCGCTTTTGGTGATAGTGCTTGGACCTATCCCTTTCAATTTCTGGCTGCTTTCCTTTCCAGAAAGGCAGGTAAACCTGTGAAGATAACTCTGTCCCGTGAGGAAGTCTCTATGGTTACTCGCCTGGATCACCGTATGATTATAAATGGGAAAATAGGGGTAAAGAGAGATGGAAAAATAACAGCCTACCACGTGAAAGTTATCCAGGATGTGGGTGCCTATCGCGGCAGCTCACCGACTACCCTGTATCTCTTTCACTCGTTCCATGATCCCCTCTACCGTACGCCGAATCTAAAGTATGAGGCAATGGGGGTCTATACGAACAAGTTGGTAACGGGCCCAAGGCGTGGGAATGGCATCCAACAGCACAGCTTTGCCTTTGAATCTCAGTTGGACATCGTCGCTGAACATTTGGGGATCGATCCATTGGAAATTAGACTTAAAAACTTCAGAAAACAGGGAGATGTCCTGGCAAATGGCGACAGGCTTGATAGTTATGGCCTTCCTGAGTGTCTGGTGAAGGCAGCGGAGTCGATTGGCTGGAAGGAAAAGAAGGGCAATGGAAAGAAGGTGGCTTTGGGCATCGGTACCAGTGGCATGTTCAGTGGAGCACCCAACTACCCTTTTGGAAGCGCGGCAACCGTGAAGGTCAATCCAGATGGGACCGTTACTCTGTTTACGGGGGGTACTGATTTCGGTCAAGGGCATGACACCGTGATGTCTCAAATTGCTGCCGAGGAGTTAGGGGTGAGAATGGAGGACATCATTCTGGTTTCAGGCGATTCAGAAACATGTCCGTACGATATAGGCAACTGGCTTAGCGCAGGGGTATACACCTCGGGGCAAGCTGTCAAAAGGGCAGCCGCTGACGCAAAAGGACAGATTTTATCTTACGCCGCTGAGGCGTTAGGGAAAGAATCAGACAACCTAGATATTAAGGATGGTTATATCTTTCTAAGGAGCAATCCCGAAATAAAGTTAACCTCATTTTCTGATATTTTAAAATATGGTATTCAGAAACATAACGGGGATCCTATTTTGGGTAAGGGTTTCGCAAAATGCGTACCCGAGGTGGAATTTTGGGGAGGTGCTTATAAAGGAACCGCAAGCCTTTCCAGAGGCAGGGGACGATTTACGGATGCTTATAGTTATGCCTCGGCGATCGCTGAGGTAGAAGTTGACAAGGAAACTGGCAAGGTCAAGATAAACGAGATAACGGTAGCTGCTGATTCCGGCTATGATATCAATCCGTTAAATGTCCAAGGACAGCTTGAAAGTCAAGCAGTAATGGGAATGGGGGATGTCTTGTTTGAGGAGATACTTTTTGAAAATGGGAAGGTACTTAACCCCACGCTTGGAGACTACAGAATACCTGGACCACTCGACATCTCTAAAATAACAACCATTAGTGTCCAGACCAATGAACCTAAAGGACCTTTCGGAGCTAAGGAGGTCGGAGAGGGTGCTCGAGCAGCGGTGTGGGCAGCCGTCTCAAATGCTGTCTGTGGTGCCATAGGTACCAGAATTCACACCTTGCCAATGACTCCAGAAAGGATTCTCGAAGCGATTAAGAAAAAAGGAATTTCATCCGATTAGTTGATTTAAAAGGGACACACGCCTAAGCTACAAAAGAAAAATGGACATTTCGTATCCGAACCTGTTGCGATCATATTTCAGGAAAGGCTCCGAAAAAGTAGACATAATGAGAGAAGCCATGAAAAACCCCAAGTTGTACGTAATGGCATGTGGTTCATTATGGGTGGTACTGGCTTGAAGATAAGAAGGGGAACAATTAATATGGGAATCCGGCAAAAATAATCGAGGAATTGAGATGAATGTTTTAAAAACTTTTTGCTCCATCTGTAATCCTTTTAGCCATTGTGGCATCAATGCTTATGTGGAAAATGGTCAGCTTGTTGGGGTGGATGGGACTCCGGACCACCCTGCCAATCAAGGAACCTTGTGTGCAAAGGGGGCGGCGAGTATTCAGTACGTCTATGCAAAAAACCGATTAAAATACCCCATGGTTCAGAGGGGGAAACGTGGGAGCAAGAATTGGGAAAGGGTCTCCTGGGAGGAAGCCCTTTCCCTGCTCGCTTCTCGACTCACCCAAATTGGGAATCAATACGGTCCGGAGTCAGTGATCTTCTTTTCGGGATATCCCAAATGGTTTCGGCCCTTTCTTCAGCGACTTGCCCATGGTTACGGTTCGCCAAACTTCTGCACTGAAACAAGCAATTGTCAATCCTCGCCAGTTACTGCAGCAACAATCACCTATGGCTATTCCGGACGTGCCGATCTCCCCAGGACCCGTTGCGTCCTTAATTGGTCCACAAACCCTTTCTATACGAACGCTACCATGGCAAGACATCTCTTTGACCTAAAGGAAAAGGGGGTAAAATTAATCTCCGTAGACCCAAGAGTTTCTGCTTTTACACAAAAGGCCGACCTACACCTCCAATTGCGCCCCGGAACGGATGGCGCTTTGGCATTGGCGATGATCAAGGTACTTATCGATGAGAACCTCTACGACCAATCCTTCGTTAAGCAGTGGACTGTCGGTTTTGACGAGTTATCCAAATATTTAGAGGAATGTTCTTTGGAGTGGGCGGAGGAGATAACGGGGGTGCCAAAAGAAAGAATGAGAGAGGCGGCAAGGCTCTATGGAACGATTAAGCCTGCGGCGCTCATGACCAGTGCCTCATCAACAACTCACCATGTCAATGGGTTTCAGAACCACAGAGCCATCCTTCTCTTGCCAGGGTTGACAGGCAACTTCGATATTCCGGGTGGTAATTGGGTGCAGCCTATGACCTATCAGGAAACCACGAGTGGTGCTCCGACCAATGAAGAGAAAATTCGCCTAATTGAGAAGCTGAAAGACCTTCCTCCGCGAATCGGTGAGGATCGTTTCCCGGTTTGGTGTCATCATTATTTTGGGCCCGAGGCTCATGCTTTGGCTATTCCTTTTCAAATCCGATCTGAAAAACCTTACCCTCTTAAGGCCTTTGTCGGTTTTGGTGCTAATTATCGGATGTGGCCAGGGTCCGATTTTTTCTTACAATCTCTTTTAAGCCTTGACTTTCTGGTCAATACCGATATCTTCTTTACTGACACGTGCCAATGGATGGATCTGGTTCTTCCTGCAGCAACATCCTTCGAACGTTCAGAGTTAAAACATTGGAATGCTAAGTATCTGATGTTAACCTCTCCGGTCATAAACCCTGTTGAAGAGTCTCGTTCAGACGTTGATATCATCTTTGATATAGCAAAACATTTGGGCTTGGGGGAACTCTTCTGGAATGGGAACTTTGATGCTGCCATCGATGAACTGATGGCCCCTTCTGGTTATACCGCAGAGGAGCTCCGGAGGTATCCCGAAGGTACGTATGTCCGAAATCCGTTGCAGGCAGGGTATAAAAAGTATGAAAAGTCCGGTTTCCCTACTCCCTCTGGGAAGATGGAGATCGCTTCAACCATCCTGAAGGAGGCAGGGTTCGATGGTCTTCCTCTTTATAAAGAACCACAGCATCCTTCTCTCTCCAAGGATCCTGCACGATATCCTTTGATCCTTAATACGGGCTCCCGACTCCCGATGTTTATACACTCAGAGATGCACAATGTCCCTTGGTGCCAGGAATTGAGAAAGGATCCTCTTTTGGACATGAACCCTTCCGACGCCGCAGAACGCGACATCAGGCCAGGGGATTGGATCTGGCTGGAGACACCGAGAGGAAAGATTCGTGTCAAGCCGAACCTCACCGAGACCGTTCTTCGAGGGGTTGTCCATATGGTCCATGGTCTTCAAGAGGCAAATGTGAACCTCCTCTTTGAGCCTGAGTACCTCGATCCAATCTCCGGATTCCCGGGATTTAAGTCTTTGAGATGTCAGGTATCCAAGGCCGTGGAGTAAGAAATTGGAGAAGATCGATGCAAATGGGATTCTATCTTGATCTGAATCGTTGCACCTCTTGTTACGCTTGTGTGGTAGCCTGTAAGGCTCATCACACCATCCTTGAAGAGATGGTTTATTGGCGAAGGGTGCTGACTTATGAGAGTGGCACTTATCCTGATGTCCGGGTGGCAAACATTTCACTTTCATGTCTGCATTGTGGCGATCCTGCTTGCAGAGAGGTATGTCCCACGAGAGCGATCCACAAACGTAGGGAAGATGGTGTGGTCATCGTGAATCCGAAACGTTGCATCGGATGCAAAATGTGCTTGATGGCATGCCCCTTCGGGATCCCCCAATTTGGAAAGGACGGAATGATGCAGAAGTGTGATTTCTGCTTGGGTCGCTTAGAGAGCGGATTGCTCCCAGCCTGTGTGCATGCCTGCCCTTCCCGGGCACTGCATTCCGGCTCGATGGATGAACTCTCCTCATTGGCCACACGGAAGGCAGCCATTCGACTCATCCGAAGCACTGACCCCTCTTTTTTCATTGGATGAAGGGCCATTTTTGATAAAGAAAGGGAGTGAAATATTCGGCCGTTGCTAGAGCTAAATAGGCATATCCTAGGCAGAAGAAGGGAAAATGAAAATTATTTTCCGGGAGCTTAGGAGATGATGTGTGAGATGGTGTTATCCTTCCTACGGCAGTAGAAAGGGCTAAAAACTTGAATAAAAAGGAGGGGACACATGGCAAACTCTAAATTGTATGTCATGACATGTGGTTCTTTGTGGGTGGAGCGGGCGTTCATTATGCATTTTGGGAGCCATTTAGATACAGGCAAACCCTATCAGCCAAGTTCTTTTCAGATCGCAAGTATCCAATACTTCATCGATCATCCTCAGGCCAAAATCCTTGTGGACCTTGGATACACCATCGAAGACTATGAGTCCCGGAAGGGATTTGGGTTAAGGGCCAATGAAGATGGAATGAGGTTCAAACAGGAAAAAGACCAAAACCCAAAAGCCCAGTTAGAAAAAATTGGGGTGAGTCTGAATGACATTGACTATGTCATAATGTCTCATCTAATGCAGGAACATGCCGGTTATCTTCCCCTATTTGAAGGGAAGAAAGCAAAAATTGTGGTGCAGCGAAGAGAACTTGAGTATGCTTTCGCAAACACTGCGAATCCCAAATTAGCGCCAGAGCCATTTCATTCTTGGATGTACTATAGGACACACTTTAACCTTCCAGGCCTAAATTATATGCCGATAGAAGGAGATTATACCTTGGTGGATGGGGTGGATATCATTTTCACACCTGGGCATACTCCCGGGTATCAAATGGTGCGGGTCGACCTTCGAAAGGAAGGCACGATTATTCTTTCTCCTTGCGAGTTGGAGTCGATGTATTTTGGGATTGGAATTAACGCTCAAGCACCCGGAGTTCCCCATGCTTTTTCCTATAGCCTGGGGGATGAGCTGAGAAACTTTAGAAAAATCATAGCCTTGGCGGGCAAGACAAATGGCCGCATATTTTTCGGCCATGATCAAGACCAATTTAATAAGCTCAAAAAGATCCCGGATTTTTACGAATAGGGCACCATGGGGGGGGTGGGTTCGGATTACTTAAGACCCATTCGGACATAGAGTTCAACGCTATTTTCCAGATCAGGGCATGTCGGATGGCATGTTTCTTCTTTGGGAGAGGAGTGATACCAATGAAGGGAAATAGAAACTTGAGAGATTTTTTGGAAGTGGTTAAAAAGGCAGGACCGAATTATTATGTTGAGGTTAAAAAGCCGCTCAACCCCCATCTTGAAGTAGGCATCGTTCAGCATAAACTGCACAAGATAGACCGTAACCCAGTCATCTTCTGTCCCGAGATCACAGGCAGTAAGTTCCCGTTGGTAACCAATTTATTTGGCAGCTACGAACTCCTTGGGGTGGCACTGGGAATGGAACCCGTTAGAATGAACAAAAGCGCGATTCTTCACGAATATCGGAGAAGAGAAGCTGACCTCAAACCGACAAAAATGGTTCAACCCGCAGAGGCTCCCGTTAAGGAGATGGTTCTGCGAGGACGGGATGCAGATTTGAACGTTTTACCTATTACACATCATGCCGTTCTCGATTCGGCCAAATATATAACTATCGGCAACATGATATGCCGGGACCCCGATACAGGGGTTTGTAATGCCGGCGTTTATCGTCATGAGGTCAAGGGGAAAAATGAGATAGGTTGTATGCTTCTTCCCAGCCATCACGCAAATTTGATTGCCCAGCGCTACGCTGCCATGGGAAAGGAAATGGAAGTAGTAATTTTCTTGGGACATCATCCTGCAGTCGTACTTGCCTCAATGTACAAAGGGCCCCAGGACGTGAATGAGTTGGAGGTGATGGGTGGACTGCTGGGAGAGCCGCTGAGGGTGACCCAATGTGAGACCGTCGACCTACCTGTTCCGGCGGATGCAGAGATAGCCATTGAAGGAGTGATTGATCCGCAGAATATGGTTACTGACGGACCCTTTGGCGAGTTTGCGGGTCATTATGGTGACGCAAGAAAGGTCTTTCTCATGAAGATAAAAGCAATCACCATGCGTAAGGACGCTATCTACCACGATCTCGATTCTGCACACCCAGAGCATAATTTGGCACACGTGCTAGGACTCGAATCTGCCATCTATGATGCGGTTAAGAGGGTAATCCCCAGTGTGAAAGCAGTTCACTGCCCCCCAAGTGGATTCGCTGTCTTCCATGTCTATGTCTCGATTAAAAAGACCGAAGTGGGTCAAGGAAAGCTCGCCGGTCTTGCTGTCCTTGGTGCACTGACTCAATGTGTCAAAACATGTGTCGTGGTGGATGACGATATTGACGTGTTCGATGAGAAAGAAGTGTTGTTTGCTTTGGCTTCCCGGATGGTACCAGGCCGGGATATCACTATTATCGAAAACTGCCCGGCAAACTATTTAGACCCGTCTGCAATTGATGAAACTCGTTCCAAGAAAGGTTTTATCCAGGATTATCTGATCATCGATGCCACAAAACCATTAACTCTTCCAACTTTCACAAGAATCACACCGTCAGGAGACCTATGGAGAACGATGAAAATCGAGGAGTATATAAAGGGCTTCACTTAGCCGTTTTGGGAACGTGGTTGAACTCGGCAAGCTTTTATAAGCGATAAGGGAGCACTTACCGCTCCTCGGAGATCTTGAGTTTGTCTGGCAACTAATGCGACACAGACAACGCAAAAGGGAGTAGGTGAATGTGGGAAGAATATTTCTCCCCCAAATCAGTCTCAGAGGCATTGGAGATTTTGCAGCGTTATAAGGGTCAGGCACGAATTATAGCTGGGGGCACCGACCTTATTCCCGAGCTGAAAGAACAAACCAGAAAAGTAGACTATTTAGTAGATATTAGTGAGATTGATGCGCTCAGAAAGATCGAACTGGATGGCGATACCGTCAAGATTGGAGCTGGGATTACCCATAGTGAGATTGCTTCCTCAAAGCTCATCTGGGAACAGGCGGCCGTATTAGCAGAAGCAGCATCTGCTGTAGGTTCGCCCCTCATCAGAAACCAGGGTACGCTTGTGGGTAATGTCGTAAACGCCCAGCCAGCCGCTGACGCAGCCGTAGCCCTATTCGCTTTAGAAGCAAAAGCAGAAATCGTCTCTAAAAATTACACTAAGGTCACCCGTATTGAGGAGTTATACCAAGGTATGGCAATATCGACAATAGATAGCACTCTCGAGATCGTCACTGCCATATATTTCAAAAGCCTACGAAGAAATCAAGGTTCTGCGTTTGTTCGCTTAGCTCAGCGTAAAGCATTGGCTCTCCCCTTGCTCAATGTCGCTGTGGTTGTCACGCTTCGAGAAGGTCGCTTTGGCGAGACAAAAATAGTCGTTGCTCCAGTTGCCCCTCTACCCTTTCGTTCAAGAAAGGCAGAGGCGATCTTAAAGGATGCGCCGATAGATTCGGAATTTATTAGGAAGGCGGCAGAGGCAGCAGCATCTGAGGCACAACCTCGGGATAGTGCTTTGAGAGGCTCAGCGCAATACCGCAAGGAAATGGTCAAAGTTATGGTGAGGAGAGCTCTTGGACAAGCCACTCAGAGGATTAAGCAGAGATAACTTTGCGTTTGGGTGAGGAAGGAGGGAAAGGAAACGGCAAAGTGCTTATTCAAAAGGATAGGGAAGGATGAGGCTCTCACGGTACGCGTTGCCACATCGACAATGCTTCTTGATGTAATATGTTATGAACTCTTCCCGTACAGAAGGCATTCAATGAACGAAGATCCGTAAAATTGGTTCACGACGGATCTCCAAACTAGGAGGCTGCTATGAAGATAGATAAGTTATGGATTCTTTTCGTTGGTCTTGTTTTTGTTGTTGCAGGGTACCCATGCTGGGCCGAGGATAATTATCCCAACAAACCGATAGAACTCATCATCGCCTACCCTGCTGGCGGAGTAGTAGATTTGGTTTCCCGAGTACTTGGGGACAAAATACGGGAGTATTTTGGCCAACCCATCTTGGCCATCAACAAACCTGGAGGACAAGGGTCTGTAGCTGCCGGGGACGTGATTAACGCCAAACCTGACGGCTATACGC
>Ga0209253_10003280_pt1 | contig 14257 bp, 17 predicted proteins | sample FrelakmetBRP12BR_FD_187145 | JGI IMG/M metagenome (GOLD analysis project Ga0209253, IMG submission 187145) | Freshwater lake sediment microbial communities from the University of Notre Dame, USA, for methane emissions studies - BRP12 BR (SPAdes)... | ecosystem: Environmental > Aquatic >...
CTCCTGTCGATTTACACTCAAGGGCGAAAGGCGGCGGGTGCCGGAACTGAAGATGCCTGAAGGCGACAAGTCGCCCACGGCCTGTTTAATCAATAACGTGCGCTCTCTATCGAAGCAATCCGGGGTACGAGTCAGTCCGGCGGGTCACGTTAGTTTGCGGGGTCGAGCCGCCAAAGAATTGCGCGACCTCTTCCCGCTGCCTTCCACCCCGTAGTTTCTTTCATTATCAGGGGTGGCGAGCGTCGCAATGATCGTTAGTCCGGCGCCGGTTGGGTCTGCGGCTCGAATCGGTGCTTCCCGGCATCCGGGATCTCCCACAGCGGTCGGCCGCGAACGCGCGCGATGCGCGGCGGTGAGATCGGTTCGCCCAGGTCCGCGAGGATCTGGCGCGCCGAGGCCGGCGCTTCGGTAACGAAGGCAATGAAGCGCATCTCAGCGCCACACCGCGGCGAATGACCGCCATCGAGTCTGAACCCGCCGCTCGGAACGGCCGTCTTGCACCACCGTCAATGTCTCACCTGGCCGGGGACGGCCAAACTGCTTGGCCGCTTCGGAGCAGTCCCGATCGATCGATCAGGGATAGTTGAGTTGCTGGGTGGTACCCACCTTGGGGACTGGAAGCCCCCATTCACAATTGCAAAACCGGGCATAAGACCGGGTACAAACAGGTAGAGAAAGTAGTGATGCGTAGTCGTGGTGAGGTATATAGTTGCTTATTGCGGTTCAATGTGTGTTCGAGCACCGTATCCATTCGCGAAGTACCTGAGCCGCCTACCGTAAGCCGACCTTCCACAGTTCAGCAGCGGGCGGTGAAGCAGGGTACGAACTGCAGGCTTGCATCGGTACGACCCTTGCCGGTGCGCCCGTTGCTTCCAGCTGTCACTTTCGCAGCTTAGAATGTCTGGACGATCAACACTCACGGAGTCCTGACGTGACGACCGAAGATAAGTTTCAGATCCTGAAGAATTCTCCGCTCGCAAAGGAAATGACGGATGACGAGGTGAGCGTGCTCGCCGACCTGATCGAAGTGCGCTCCCTCGAACCAGGGGAAATCCTGTTGCCGGAGGGATCGACCGACCGGAATCTCTACGTTGTCGTCAGCGGCGTGATCGAAGTGGCAAAGCGCGATCCGGAAGGCACGTGGACAGTGCTGCACATTCTCGGTCCAGATGAACTCGTCGGTGAGCTTTCCTTCATGGACGACGAGCCGCGTTACGCAGCTTTGCGTGCCGGCGCCAAGACCACCGTCTTCAGCCTGAGCCGCGGCCGCTTCGAGCTCCTTCTGCTTCCCCATCCCTGGGTCGTCTACAAGACCATGCGCGCCATCATGCGCATCGCCCACGCGGTCCAGCGGCGCTTGTCGATGCACATGATCGAGCTCAGCAACTACTTCTTGAAGAGCCATCCCAAGTACTAGTAGACGGTTCCGCCCGCGATGACAGGCGGGGGCGCCGCGCGCTTGGCGCCTCGCGCCGCCTGATCGTCAGCGCCGCCGCCCACCGAGGATGCCGCCGAGCGCTCCCCTGAGTATCTTCTTGGCCTCGGTCTTCGCCACCGATTCGAGTATGCCTTCGCGGCGTCCGCCGCGGGGGCCCGTGCTGCCGAATAGAAAATCCTTCAGGCTGCCAAGCACCATGGAACCCACATCCCGTTCGCCCGACTCCGAACCCCTGGTGGAACCGGGCTCGGCAGGGGACGGAGAGGTCTTGCGCGCCCTCAACACCTCGTAGGCCGATTCCCGATCCACGGACTTCTCGTAGTGACCGAAGAGGGTCGAGTCCTGGATGATCTTCTTGCGCTCGTCAGGTGTGATCGGACCGATCTGACTACCCGGCGGAACGACAAACGCGCGTTCTGTCACACTTGGTCGCCCTTTCTCGTCGAGGAACGAGAGGAGAGCCTCCCCGACACCGAGCTCGGTAATCGCCTGTTCCAGGTTCAAGCTCGGATTGGGGCGCATGGTTGTGGCGGCGGTCTTGACGGCTTTCTGATCGCGGGGCGTGAACGCGCGCAGCGCGTGCTGGACTCGATTGCCGAGCTGACCAAGCACGGTCTCCGGCACGTCGAGGGGATTCTGCGTCACGAAGTACACACCCACCCCTTTTGAGCGAATGAGCCGCACCACCTGCTCGATTTTTTCTAGCAGCGCCTTCGGCGCATCGTTGAAGAGGAGATGGGCCTCGTCGAAAAAGAAGACCAGCTTCGGTTTCTCGGGATCACCGATCTCGGGTAACTGTTCGAACAGCTCAGAGAGCATCCAGAGCAGGAACGTCGAGTAGAGCTTCGGCGAGTTCATGAGCCGATCCGCTGCGAGGATGTTGATAACGCCCCGCCCGCGCTCGTTCTGCGCGAAATCACTGATGTCGAGCGCTGGCTCGCCGAAGAGCTGCTCTGCGCCCTGGTGCTCGAGTTCGAGCAGACCACGCTGGATGGCGCCGATGGAGGCCGCGGACACGTTGCCATATTCGGTCTGAAATCGGCTCGCGTTCTCGCCGACATGCTGCAGCATGGCGCGCAGGTCCTTGAGATCGAGCAGAAGGAGGCTGTTGTCGTCGGCGATCTTGAAGACAAGGGTAAGCACGCCCTGCTGGGTATCGTTCAGGTCGAGGAGTCGACCGAAGAGGAGCGGTCCCATGTCCGAAACCGTGGTGCGCACCGGGTGACCGGCACTGCCGTAGACGTCCCAGAACACCACGGGGCACCCCTTGAGCTCGAGCTCAACGCCGAGCTGCTCGACGCGCTCCTGGATCTTGCCTCTGAGCTCCCCTGCCTTCGCGAGGCCCGAAAGATCGCCCTTGACGTCGGCCATGAAGACGGGCACGCCGGCCCGGCTGAAGGCCTCTGCCATGCGCTGCAAGGTCACCGTCTTGCCGGTGCCGGTTGCGCCCGTGATGAGCCCGTGGCGGTTGGCGAGTCCAGGCAGAAGATAGATCACTTCCTTCGACTTCGCGATCAGCAGCGGTTCGGCCATGGAATACCTCTACTCGGATTCATGAGGCTGAGACAGAATGGTACCATTGCGTATTTTGTTTCACATAAGTCAGCCACTTACGATTCGAAATGGCCGGTCACAGCAAGTGGGCGAACATCCAGCACCGAAAAGGTCGTCAGGACGCCAAGCGCGGCAAGATCTTCACCAAGCTCATCAAGGAAATCACGGTTGCGGCGCGACTCGGAGGCGGCGACCCAAGTATGAACCCGCGGCTGCGTCTCGCGATCGACAAGGCGAAGGCGGAGAACATGCCCGGTGACAACATCGACCGCGCCATCAAACGCGGCGCCGGGGCCCTGGAAGGCGTCGATTACGAGGAAATCCGTTACGAGGGATACGGCGTCGGTGGCGCTGCCGTCATGGTGGACTGCCTCACCGATAATCGTGCGCGCACGGTTGCCGATGTGCGTCATGCCTTCACCAAGCACGGTGGTAACCTAGGCACCGACGGATCGGTGGCGTTCCTCTTCAGGCACCGCGGGCAGTTCCTTTTCGCGCCTGGCACGAACGAAGACAAGGTTATGGAAGCGGCGTTGGAAGCGGGTGCGGAGGACGTCGTGACCAATGACGACGGCAGCATCGAACTCATCTGTGAGCCCGGCGGATTCGCTACGGTGAACGCCGTGCTGACAAGAGCTGGCCTCAAGCCCGAGTTCTCCGAGGTGACGATGAAGCCCGTTGCGGAAGCTGTGCTCGCCGGCGACGACAGCGCGCGCATGCGCAAGCTGCTCGATGCGCTCGACGATCTCGACGACGTCCAGAATGTCTACACCACCGCGGTGGTGGAAACGTAGCAAACTGGAAGCTCGCGGGCGGTCTGAATGATCGTTTATCCAGGTGCCGTGATGCTCCACGTCGGGGTCGTGCCCGAATCGCGTGCCTCTGCGTTGAAGCCTTGAGTCGGGAATGCGTATCCTCGGCATCGATCCTGGTCTGCGCGTCACCGGGTTCGGCGTCATCGACAAGGCGGGCCATCGCCTCTCCTATGTCACCAGCGGGTGCGTAAGGACGGGAGAGCGGGCGGAGCTGCCGTCACGTCTCAAGACGATTCTGGACAGCCTCATTCACGTAATCGATGAGAACGTGCCCAACGAGGTCGCAGTCGAGAAGGTGTTCGTGAACGTCAACCCCCAGAGCACGCTCCTACTCGGCCAAGCCCGTGGCGCTGCGATCTGCGCGGCGGTGTGGAGAGGACTGGCGGTCGCCGAGTACACGGCGCTGCAGGTTAAGCAGGCGGTGGTGGGCAACGGGCATGCACGCAAGCATCAGGTGCAGCAAATGGTGCAACGGCTGCTTGCTCTTCCGCTACCACCGGCGCCGGACGCCGCCGACGCGCTCGCCTGCGCGATTTGCCATGCCCACGGCGGACTCGGACTGGGTGGGCTTGCAACTGCCGGATTCCGCGTCCGCCGCAGCCGCCTGATCGCGTGAAGGAGCGGTCTTGATCGGACGCCTGAGCGGCATCCTCGCCCTGAAGCAGCCTCCGCTCGTTCTTCTGGAGGTTCAGGGTGTCGGCTACGAGATCGATGTGCCGATGAGCACTTTCTATCAGCTCCCGGCCATCGGCGAACGGGTCACGCTGCACACGCAACTCATCGTGCGCGAGGATGCTCAGCAGCTGTACGGGTTTCTCACCGAGGCCGAGCGCGCCACGTTTCGTCAACTGCTCAAGGTTGCAGGCGTGGGGGCGCGCACGGCACTGGCCGTGCTTTCGGGGCTGTCGGTGACGGAGTTGGTCGCAGCGGTGACGCGGCAGGAGACCGGTCGTCTGACGAAGATCCCCGGAATCGGCAAGAAGACTGCCGAAAGACTCCTGCTGGAGCTCAAAGACAAGATGGGAGCCGATGTTCTCATGGGTCATACCGGACCCAGCACGGCGCCGGTATCGAGCGACGTGCTGCATGCGTTAATCGCGCTCGGATACAGCGAGCGCGAGGCGCAGGCTGCCCTCAAGGCGGTTGCGGAGGACGCGAGCGTGTCGGAGGCTATCAAACAGGCATTGAAGTCGCTGTCGAAGGCATAATGTTACGATGATCGAAACGGATCGGCTGATCGCCCCCACGTCGAAGAACCCGCACGAAGAAGCGGTCGAGCGGGCGCTGCGGCCGAAACAGCTCACCGACTACGTGGGGCAGGAGAAGATTCGGGGCCAGCTCTCAATCTTCATCGAGGCCGCGCGCAATCGCGGCGAATCCCTCGATCACGTGCTGCTCCTTGGACCTCCCGGTCTGGGCAAGACCACCCTCGCGCATATCGTCGCGCGGGAGATGGGGGTGAATCTGCGCCAGACGTCCGGGCCCGTCCTCGAGCGCCCCGGCGACCTGGCTGCGCTGCTCACAAACCTCGAGCCGAACGATGTGCTATTCATCGACGAGATTCATCGGCTGTCGCCGCTGGTGGAAGAAATCCTCTACCCCGCGCTCGAAGACTTTCAGATCGACATCATGATCGGTGAGGGGCCGGCGGCCCGCTCTGTCAAGCTCGACCTGCCTTCGTTCACCCTCGTCGGTGCGACCACCCGTGCGGGGATGCTGACCAATCCCCTGCGCGACCGGTTCGGAATCGTCGCCCGGCTGGAGTTCTACAGTCCGGAGGAGGTGCAGCGGATCGTGAATCGTTCTGCAGCGCTGCTCGACGTGCAAGTGTCCTCCGAGGGCTCGCTCGAGATAGCGCGCCGCTCGCGTGGTACCCCGCGTGTGGCGAATCGGCTGCTGCGGCGCGTGCGCGACTTCGCTCAGGTGCGTGCCGAAGGCGCGATCACGCGCGAGGTGGCGGATGCGGCGCTGCGCATGCTGGACGTGGATGTCCTTGGGTTCGACGTCATGGACCGCAAGCTCCTGCTCGCGGTGCTGGAGAAGTTCGGCGGCGGGCCGGTGGGTGTCGAGAACCTCGCGGCTGCGATTGGCGAAGAACGCGATACGATCGAGGACGTGCTCGAGCCGTATCTTATCCAGCAGGGATTTCTCAAGCGTACGCCGCGCGGCCGCATGGCAACGCTTGCTGCCTTTCTTCACTTTGGCATTGCGACACCTGTCCGGTCCGAAAACCGCGAGCTGTGGGAGAACAACGGGTGATGGTTCGTTTGCTGGATCGCGCGCCGCTAGAATGCATGACGTCCCCATGATGGAACACCCCGGAGGTCATGCCCAGCACGGCCCTCACGCGAAGGCATTCCGCTGGCCGGTGCGCATCTACTACGAGGACACCGATGCCGGCGGCGTGGTGTATTACGCCAATTACCTCAAGTACATGGAGCGGGCGCGCACGGAATATCTGCGCGCACACGGCTTCGAACTGCCGGCGCTGGTTGACGAACAGGGTGTGCTATTCGTCGTGCGCGGCGTGGAGATCGAATACCTCAAGCCTGCTCGACTGAACGACATGCTCGACGTGACGCTGGAACTCACCGACCACGGTAGAAGTCAGATTGGGCTTTGTCAACAAGTGATGCGGGGGCACGTAGTGCTTTCCCGCGCCCGTGTTCGGGCCGTTTGTGTCGACGCGCAGACGCTGCGGCCGGTGCGCATCCCTCATCTCGTGCGCGAACGACTCATTCCAAAGGGATCGGAATAACAACGTGAAAACGAGTATCGCGACAGATCTTTCGCTTTGGGGACTCGTAGCCAACGCGAGCCTGCTCGTGCAGATCGTGATGGTGATTCTCCTCATTGTTTCGGTGCAGAGCTGGTGGTACATCTTCATGAAAATGTTCGCGATCCGCCGCGCGCTGAAGCAGACCGACGACTTCGAGCGCAGCTTCTGGAGTGGCTCCGACTTGAGCGAGCTCTACCGTGGTTCCGCCCAGCCCTCGGGCAGCATGGAGAAAATCTTCGAGGCGGGCTTTCGCGAGTTCGTCAAGCTCAAACAGCAGCCGAACATGGAGCTCTCCGTCGCCATGGACGGCGTGCGGCGGGCAATGCGCGCCACTTATCAGCGCGAGATGGACTTCCTCGAGTCGCACCTCTCGTTTCTTGCCTCCGTGGGCTCGGTGAGCCCCTACATCGGACTGTTCGGCACCGTATGGGGGATCATGCACGCCTTTCGGGGGCTTGCGAACGTCGTGCAGGCGACACTCGCGGCGGTCGCACCCGGTATCGCCGAGGCACTGGTCGCGACCGCCATGGGCCTCTTTGCCGCGATCCCGGCGGTGATTGCGTACAACCGCTACGCGTACGACATCAATCGCATCGCCACCCGCTTCGAGAGCTTCATGGAAGAGTTCTCGAACATCCTGCAAAGGCAAGCCGGGCGATGATGATCGAACGCCGGTCGGGGCGCCGGCTCATGAACCAGATCAACGTCGTGCCTTATATCGACGTGATGCTGGTGCTGCTCGTCATCTTCATGGTGACGGCGCCGCTCATGAACCCCGGGCAGGTAGAACTGCCGTCGGTAGGCAAGAGCGCGCAGCCTCCGGTTGCACCGCTCGAAGTCATCATCCGCGCCGACAGGGCCCTGCTTCTGCGCGACCGCGAGCGATCGGGGGACGAACGCAAGGTCTCGCGCGACGAGTTGATCCGCCTGGTTCGGGACGCGCAGAGAAGGAATCCCGAGCAGGCGGTGGTCATCTCGGCAGACAAGAGCGTGCGTTATGAGGTCGTCATGGACGTGATGGACGCGCTGCAGCGAAGCCAGGTCAAGCGCATCGGGCTGCTGGTACAACCGAAGTGAATACCTTTTCGCATCAAGCGGAACCGGAGCGCGTGCTCTCCGGGGCGCTTGCGATCGCCGTTCACCTGGCCTTCCTGCTCATGCTGGTCGTCACGGTGACTTGGCAGCGCAAAGCACCCGAGCCGGTAAGCGTCGATCTTTGGCAGGATCTGCCCGCCGCACCGGGTCCAAAGATGGCACCAGCGCTGCCTCGGGAGGAAGCGAAGCCCCCCCCTCCTACACCGCCACCGCCGAAAGCTGAGCCAAAGCCTCTGCCGCCACCGCCAAAGCCGGAAGCGAAGCCCGAACCGAAGCCAGAGCCAAAGCCGGACATTGCCCTCAAGGAAAAGCTCGAGAAAGAGAAAGTCGAAAAGGAGAAGATCGAGCGGGAAAAGCACGAGAGGGAGAAGCGGGAACAGGAAAGGCTCGAACGGCAGAAGCAACTCGAAGAACAGCGAAAACTTGAAGAGCAGAGGAAACTTGAAAAGCAGCAGAAGCTCGAAGAAGCCAAGCGCGCGGAAGAGCAGAAGAAGCTCGAGAAGCAACAGAAGGTGCAAGAGCAGAGACAGTTCCAAGAGATCCGTGCTCGCGAGATGCGAGAGCTCGCTGCTGCGCAGGCACGCCGGGACCAGGCAGCCGCAGCGGCGGCGGCACAGGGTAAACTCGATGCCGAAGCGATCGCGCGAATCCGGTCCCGGATCCGCAGTTTCATCGTGCTGCCCCGGGAATTGACCGGCAACCCGGAGGCCGAATTTGATGTGGTCGTGCTGCCGGGGGGCGACGTGCTTAGTGTAAAATTGATGAAAAGCAGCGGAGTAGCGGCTTACGACAACGCCGTGGAAAGAGCGATCCTGAAGGCGCAACCGCTGCCGGTTCCCTCCGATCCGGATTCCTTCGCGCGTTTCCGAAACCTCCACTTGAAGTTCCGTCCTAACGAGTAATCGTGTGCGGTCTTGACCCTATGCGTTCATCCTTTGGCGTGATACAACACCTGCGCGGGTGGTGGGTGCTCCTCCTGGGCGCGTGCATGGCCCTGGCAGTGCGGCCGGCAGGCGCGGCGCTGACGATAGAGATCGTCGGTGCCGGAGAGAACCAGATCCCTATCGCGATTGCGCCGTTTGCTGGCGAAGACCGCCTCCCGCAGAAGGTGACCGACGTGGTAGCAGCCGATCTGCAGCGCAGCGGGTTGTTTAGACTCGTTGACTCGCACGTCGTACCTCCTCCGACGGAGCTCGCGGATGTGAAGTTCGCCGACTGGCGTGGCCGCGGTGCGGAAGCGCTGGCAGTAGGTTCCGTAACGGCGTTGCCGGACGGCCGCTACGACGTTAGGTTTCGGCTCATGGATGTGGTCAAGCAGTCGCTGCTCGCGGGGTACACGTATACAGTCGGCGCCAATCAATTGCGGCCTACCGCGCACAAGATCGCCGACGTGATCTACGAAAAGCTGACCGGAGATCGAGGCGTTTTCAGTACGAAGATCGCATATGTTGTCAAGCAGGGCCGGCGGTACGAGCTGCAGGTTGCGGATGCTGACGGATTTGGGGCGCAGACCGTGCTCGCCTCCAATGAGCCGATTATCTCCCCAGCATGGTCGCCGGATGGTGGCAGGCTTGCCTACGTCTCGTTCGAGAAGAGAAAGCCAATCATCTATGTCCAGCAGCTCGCGACGGGCGCGCGCCAGGTCGTGTCGAACTACAAGGGATCGAACAGCGCGCCGGCATGGTCGCCAGACGGTCGACGGCTCGCCGTCGTGCTCACCAAGGATGGCCTGTCGCAGATCTATCTGCTCAACGCGGATGGCTCCAATCCGGTGCGGCTCACCTCCAGCCCTTCGATCGATACTGAACCGTTCTTCTCTCCTGACGGGCAGCACGTGCTCTTCACGTCGGACCGGGGCGGCAGTCCGCAGATCTATCGCGTTTCGGTCGCGGGAGGACAGCCTGAACGCCTGACCTTCGATGGGAGCTATAATGTATCGCCACGGTATAGCCCGGATGGGAAGAGCTTTACGTTTATCCAGCGAAACGGCGGACAGTTCAATGTCGCGGTGCAGGACTCGGCTTCCCGCCAAGCGACCATCGTGACGGACACAGGGTTGGACGAATCACCGAGCTTCGCCCCCAACGGAAAACTGATTCTCTACGCGACAGAGGTCAGGGGGCGCGGGGTGTTGGCTGCGGTTTCGAGCGACGGCCGGGTGAAGCAGCGGCTATCGACGCCGCAGGGTGACGTGCGGGAGCCGGCATGGGGCCCGTTCATGAAGCGAAGTCAATGACAGGGAGGTCTTGCAAATGAAGAAGTTTCTCGTCGTGGGTATGGCCGTGCTGCTCGCCGCTTGTGCAGGGAAAGGAGCTAAGGAAGAGCCGAAGGCCGGGGTGGAGGACAAGAGCGCAGTACCGTCTGGCCCTGTGACGACCCCGCTTGAGGGCGCGGAAGCAAAGGGGGCTATTCTTGACCCACGCCTGAGGGATCCGAACCACATTCTCTCCAAGCGTACGGTCTACTTCGACTTCGACAGCTTCGTGATCAAGGAGGAGTTCAAACCCTTGATTCAGGCGCATGCCAAGTTCCTGAGCGAGAACAAGGATGCGCGCGCAACGATACAGGGCAACGCCGACGATCGCGGCAGCCGCGAATACAACCTCGCCCTGGGTCAGAAGCGCTCCGAGGCGGTCAAGAAGGCGATGCAAGTGCTCGGCGCCCAGGAAATCCAGATCGAGGCGGTGAGCTTCGGCGAAGAGAAGCCGGTGTGCACCGAACCGAGCGAGGGATGCTGGGCCAAGAATCGACGCGGGGATATCGTCTACCAGGGGGAGTGAATGCGCTGGATTCTGGTGCTTGTCCTGGGGTCGTCATGGCTGATGACTCCAGCACATGCCGGCCTCTTCGACGACAAGGAGGCGCGCGAGCTGATCGCCCGGCAACAGAAGGAGCTCGAGGATCTGACGGAGAGCAGGAAGGTGCTGGAGGAGCGGATCAGCAAGCTGGAGGCTTCGCTCCTCACGCTGCTCAACCAGAACGAGCAGATGAACATCGAGCTCTCGAAGCTGCGGGGTCAGCTGGAGGTGGCGACCAATGGACTGGATAACGCGGCGAAACGCCAGAAGGACATGTATGTCGATCTGGACTCGCGTGTTCGGCGTATTGAGGAAGGCGTGGGGGCCGCACCCGGAACCGGTCCCGTCGCTGCCGCAGCCGAGCCGCCGCCGCAGCGGGTTGCGCTTTCCAGTGCGCCTCCAGATGCCGCCGAACAAAACGCGTATGAGGCCGCTCAGACAGTTCGGCGCTCCGGCAACTACACGGGGGCGATCGTGGCGTTCCAGAACTTCCTTTCCCGCTACCCGACAAGCAGCCTCGCACCGCGTGCCCAATACTGGATCGGCGACTCCTATTTCAATCTGAAGGATTACAAGCTGGCAGCGGCTAGCCAGCAAAAGCTGCTCGCGCAGTATCCCGACAGCTCCTCGGTGCCCGACGCCCTCCTGAACCTCGCCAGTGCCCAGCAGGAGATGGGAGACGGAGCTTCCGCGCGGAAGCATCTCGAAGCGCTGGTGAGCAAGTATCCGACGAGCGATGCCGCCGAGAAGGCGCGGAAGCGCCTCGCCAGCGTGAAGTAAAGTGTGGTCTTGAGGGGGAGCATGGGCGAACCCCTTGCAGCTGTCCTATCCGGCCGAAGCGATGCGGCGGTGTTCGCGCGGACGTTGCGCCTGACCGAGGTCTTCCACTCGATCCAGGGAGAGACGAGCCGGTCAGGGCTGCCCACGGTTTTCGTGCGCCTCACCGGATGTCCCCTCCGGTGCGAATACTGTGACACTGCCTACGCGTTTCACGGCGGCGGAGTTCAAACAGTCGGGGACGTCCTTGCCGAAGTCGCGCAGTACGGCACGCGGTACGTTACGGTGACCGGCGGCGAGCCGCTCGCTCAGAGGAACTGCCTCGCCCTGCTGCGTCTGCTTTGTGACGCGGGCTACTCGGTATCGCTTGAGACGAGCGGCGCGATGGATGTCTCGGAGGTTGACCCGCGCGTCTCGAAGATCGTCGACATCAAGACGCCGGGATCGGGAGAGGTCAACAGGAATCGCTGGGAAAACCTCGCCCATCTGCGCAGCACGGACGAGCTCAAGTTCGTTATCTGTCACGAAGGGGACTACCAGTGGGCAAAGGAGCAGCTTGCCGTCCGGGCGCTGGACCGGCGGTGCCCCGTGCTGTTCGCGCCTTCCTACTCTGAGCTCTCCCCGGTTCGACTCGCGGAATGGATCCTGTTCGACCGTTTGGCGGTGCGCTTTCAGGTCCAGCTGCACAAGGTGCTGTGGGGCGAAGCAAGAGGACGGTGACTGCCGGTTCATTCTCACCGGTGGAGCCGATTAGGCACGCGCGCGGGGACCCATCCGGGTTCCTTATCAAGCGTCACCGCTTGCACCAGATCCGGGAGAAGGCTGGCCACAACCTCATGTTCCTCGAGTTGAGGGACGGGGCCGGCATCCGGATCCCGGACGCCCATCGCTACCGGCCACGCCTGAATGGCTGATCCGGTGGCCGTCGTGCTGCTCTCGGGCGGCCTCGATTCCGCGGTCGCGCTTGCGATTGCCCGTGACGAGGGTTTTCGCTGCCACTGTCTGTCGATCGATTACGGTCAACGCCACCGTGCAGAAGTCCTGGCCGCGGGTCGGGTGGCAGTCAACCACGGTGCGGTCGAGCACAAGGTCCTGCGCATCGACTTGGCCACCTTCGGTAGGTCGGCCCTCACGGACTTGCGCATCCCCGTGCCGGAGCAACTCAGCGACGGCATCCCCGTCACGTATGTGCCGGCCCGCAACACGATCTTTCTTTCCCTTGCGCTTGCCTGGGCCGAAGTACTCGATGCAGCGGACGTTTTCATCGGGGCGAACTCGGTTGACTACTCGGGCTATCCGGATTGTCGGCCGGAATTCCTCCATGCGTTCGAGTTGATGGCGAACCTCGCTACCCAGGCAGCGGTCGAAGGCCGTAGACTGACCCTGCACCGGCCGTTGGTCTACCTTACGAAGGCGGAGATCATTCGGCGAGGGAGCGATTTGGGCGTGGATTTCAGCACCACCGTGTCGTGTTACCAAGCGACTGACGATGGCCGCGCGTGCGGGCGCTGCGATGCCTGTCGCCTTCGCCGTGCTGGGTTCGAAGCGGCCCGGCTGCCCGACCCGACCCGCTACGCCGGCTGATTCGGCGTGCATCCCGCGTGAGCTGACCGGCGTCGTGGGCGATTTGTTGGCACCGGGATTCGATTGCGGGGGAATGCGATCCAAGAAGTTCCGATTTCACAGTGGATCGATTCTGTAGAGCGCATGGAAGACGCTGCGAATCTCGCGCACATCGTCGCTTGGGGTGGCTTCGCGATTGGTCTCGCGATCGGCTTTGTCGGCAACAAGACGGACTTCTGCACCATGGGTGCCGTTTCGGATGTCGTCAACATGGGTGACTGGGGACGCATGCGGATGTGGCTGCTCGCGATCGGCATCGCCATCATCGGCGCCAACAGCCTTGAGCTCCTCGGCTACGTAGACCTTGACCGTTCCCTCTACCGCACTCCCAATTTCACCTGGCTCTCCTACCTCGTCGGCGGTTTCTTGTTCGGCACCGGAATGACGCTCGCCTCGGGTTGTGGAACCAAGACCTTGATCCGCATCGGCAACGGCAATCTGAAATCGATCGTGGTCTTTCTGGTGCTGGGGCTTGCGGCCTACATGACGCTGCGCGGCGTGCTGGGCGTGCTGCGGGTTGCGGTTCTCGAGCCGTTCACGATCCGGTTTCCCGACGGGCAAGCACTGCCCAGTTTGCTCGGCCGCGCAACCGGAATCGACCGCGAGACGCTGCAGATCGTCCTGGCCGGGTTGCTCGGCGCCGCGCTCATTCTGTTCGCGCTCAGTCGAAAGGACTTCTGGACCCAGGACCACCTGCTCGGTGGTGTCGCTATCGGACTCTCTGTTGTTGCGGGCTGGCTCATCACGGGGTATGTCGGCTATGGGGAGAACCCGGAAACCCTCGAGATGGTGAATTTTGGCACCAACTCCCAGGGCCCGGAGTCCGTCACCAACGTCGTGCCGTTCGCCTATACGCTCGAACTGCTCATGTTCTGGACCGATGCCTCCAGAAGGGTCACATTCGCGATCGCGGTCGTCATCGGGATCGTGCTCGGTTCTTTCGTTCAATCGCTGCTGGCGGGTCGCTTTCGGCTCGAGGGCTTTCGCACTGCGGAAGACACGGGGAACCATCTGGTTGGAGGCGTGTTGATGGGCTTCGGTGGCGTGGTGGCGCTGGGTTGTACGTTCGGTCAGGGGATTACAGGCGTCTCGACGCTCGCACTCGGTTCGATCATGACGTTCTTCTCCATCGTGGCGGGGGCCGCCTTGACTATGAAGTACCAGTATTGGCGCATCATGCGCGATGGAGGCGCGTGATTGCCGGGAAGGCAAGACGTGGATACATGGCTTGGTTCTTTCACAAGAGGTTGACACCATCTGGTGCTTGCAAGACAATGCCCGGTTTCGTTTGGAGGGGTTCCCGAGCGGTCAAAGGGAGCAGACTGTAAATCTGCCGGCTCTGCCTTCGAAGGTTCGAATCCTTCCCCCTCCACCAGAG
>Ga0209253_10003281_pt1 | contig 14254 bp, 15 predicted proteins | sample FrelakmetBRP12BR_FD_187145 | JGI IMG/M metagenome (GOLD analysis project Ga0209253, IMG submission 187145) | Freshwater lake sediment microbial communities from the University of Notre Dame, USA, for methane emissions studies - BRP12 BR (SPAdes)... | ecosystem: Environmental > Aquatic >...
TGCTGGTCCGCGAGCGGTGCTGCGGGCACCTGGTCGGCTCGTCCCGTCCTCCGGTGACGCCGTCCCCGCACGCCGCCCGGGCCGCCGCGGATTCGCCGCCGTCTGCCGGCCGTGCTAACCAGGCGCATGCAGAGCCCCCTGGATCGCCTGGTCTCGATCCTCGACCTCGAAGAGCTCGAGCTGAACCTCTTCCGCGGGCGCACGCCGAAGGAAGACCGCGTCCGCGTCTTCGGCGGCCAGGTGGCCGGACAGGCGCTCGTCGCCGCGGGACGAACCGCGCAGGAAGGCGTGGTCCACTCGCTCCACGCCTACTTCCTGCGTGCGGGAGACCCCTCGATTCCCATCCTGTACCAGGTCGACCGCATCCGCGACGGGAGGAGCTTCGCCACCCGCCGCGTCGTGGCGGTGCAGCGCGGGCAGCCGATCTTCAACCTCGCGGCCTCCTTCCAGCGCGTCGAGGAGGGACTGGAGCACCAGGCGCCGATGCCGGAGGCTCCCCCGCCCGAGTCGCTGCCGAGCTTCCGGGAGCGCACGGCGCCGCTCCTCGCCGCGGCGCCGGACGAGCTTCGCCGGTGGCTCGAGCGCGAGCGTCCGATCGACGTCCGCCACGTGGAGCCGATCGACTACCTGCACCCGCGCCCGCGCGAGCCCCGCCAGCTCGTCTGGTTCCGTGCCGACGGGCGCCTGCCCGACGACGCGCCCCTCCTCCTCCACCAGTGCATCGTTGCCTACGCCTCCGACATGACGCTCCTCGACAACGCCACCCTGCCGCACGCGGTGTCCTGGTTCGATCCGCGCGTGCAGATGGCGAGCCTCGACCACGCCATGTGGTTCCATCGTCCGTTTCGCGCCGACGAGTGGCTCCTCCACGCCCAGGAGAGCCCCGCGGCGGCGGGCGGGCGTGGCTTCACGACGGGACGGCTGTACACGCGCGACGGCAGGCTCGTCGTCTCGGTCGCGCAGGAGGGGCTCATCCGCACGCGCGGCTAGCCCTCGGATTGATCGGTTTTGTTGACCATGGTCTCAGACCATGGTAGCTGCGACCTTGTGCGGACCATGCCGATCTCCACGTTCAAGGCCACCTGTCTCGCTGCTCTCGAGCGCGTGCGGCGTACGGGGCGTCCGCTCCGTGTCACCCGCTTCGGAAAGCCCGTCGCCGACGTCGTACCCCCCGCCCCGACGGCGACACGACGAGCCTGGCTCGGGGGACTGAAAGGCACGCTCGAGATCCGCGGCGATATCGTCGCTCCGGCCTCGTCCCCGTCCGAATGGGACGTGCTGCGGTGAGGCTGCTGCTCGACACGCACATCTGGCTGTGGAGCCATACCGACCCGGATCGGCTCGGCAGGCGGCTCGCCCGGGCGCTGGAGGATCCGTCCACGGAACTGTGGCTCTCACCGATCAGCGTATGGGAGTTCCTGATCCTCGCCGAGAGGAAACGGGTGCGCCTACCACGCCGGACGACGCCTGCCGAGTGGGTGGACACGGCACTGGCGCGCGTTCCGATGGACGAGGCCGCGCTGAATCGCGAAGTCGCGCTGCGCAGCCGTGCCGTCGTGCTGGCACACGACGACCCAGCGGATCGGTTCCTCGCCGCCACGGCGGACGTGTACGACCTCGTCCTCGCAACCGCTGATCGACGCCTGCTGGCCGGTCGCGGCTTCAGGACGATGCCGAACCGCTGACCTCCGATCTCGGGCGGGCCAGCCGGCGGCCGACTTGATCGCCGCCCGCCGCCGCGCAGAGATGCGTCTCCTGGCGCCTCAACGGCTGCTCGCAGTTTCACCCCCGCCGCGGGGCGTTTTTCGAACGCCGCGATCTGTGCCAGCATGTAGCGAGGATGAGCGAGACCCGGGCCGGAGCACGATGAAGGGCGGGACGCAGGCCGTCGGCCGTCCGGTCGAGCGCGCCGTCCTGGTCGGGATCGAGCATGCACACCGCGACGGCGCCACGATCATCGGGGCCGAGGAGTCGCTGCGCGAGCTCGAGCGCCTGGCGCGGACGGCCGGCGTCGTGCCCGTCGTCACGCTGCACCAGGTGGTCCGCAGGATCAGCCCCGCGACCTACCTGGGGAGCGGCAAGGTCGAGGAGCTCAAGGAGGCCGTCAGGACGAGCGGGGCGAACGCCGTGCTCGTCGACGAGAACCTGAGCCCCGGGCAGCAGCGCACGCTCACCGAGCGCCTCGACGTCAAGGTGCTCGACCGCAGCCAGCTCATCCTCGACATCTTCGCCGCGCGGGCGCGCAGCCTCGAGGGCAAGCTGCAGGTGGAGCTGGCGCAGCTCGAGTACCTGCTGCCGCGGCTGACACGCGCCTGGACGCACCTCTCGCGCCTCGGCGGGGGCGTGGGGACGCGCGGCCCCGGCGAGACCCAGCTCGAAGTCGACCGGCGCCGCGTGCGCGAGCGCATCGTCCGCCTGCGCCGTCGCCTCGCGGAGGTGGAGCGCACGCGCGCCCTCCACCGCAAGGAGCGCAGCGACGTCCCATACGCGACGATCGCGCTCGTCGGCTACACCAACGCCGGCAAGTCGACGCTGATGAACGCGCTCACGGATGCGGGCGTCCTGGTCGAGGACAAGCTCTTCGCCACCCTCGATCCCACCGTCCGGCGGCTCGACCTGCCGCGCGGCGAGCGGGCCCTTCTCGTCGACACGGTGGGGTTCATCCACCGGCTCCCGCACCAGCTCGTAGAGGCCTTCAAGAGCACGCTCGAGGAGGTGCGCCAGGCCGATCTCCTCATCCACGTGGTCGACGCCACCAGCCCCGAGGCCGAGCAGCAGATCGAGGTCGTCGAGGGCGTGCTCGACGAGATCGGCGCCGGCGAGATCCCGACGGTCCTCGCCTGGAACAAGATCGACGCCGTGCGGGACGGCCTCGTCCCCCGCATCGCCGGGCATCCCGCCGTCATCGACCTGGTGCGCATCTCCGCCGCGACCGGCGCGAGCCTGCCCGACCTCCTGGCAGTGATCGAGGGCTGGCTCGAGCGCGGGCGCGTCCGCATCGAGGTCGAGGTGCCGGCCGGTCGCGGCGATCTGCTGGCGTGGCTGCATCGCGGCGCGCGCATCCTCGAGGAGCGCCACGCGGACGGCGTGATGCACGTGACCGCGCTCGCGTCCGCGAAGATGGCGGGACAGCTCCGCAAGCGCCTGCGGGATCTCCAGTGCTGAACCTCCCGAACTTCCTCACCATCGTCCGCATCCTCACCATTCCGGGATTCCTGATCCTGCTGACGAGCGGCCGGCCCGGGCTCGCGCTCGCGCTCTTCGTCTTCGGCGGCATCACCGACGCGCTCGACGGCGCGATCGCGCGCCTGACCGACAGCAAGACCGAGTTCGGTGCCACGCTCGACCCCCTGGCGGACAAGCTGCTCCTGCTGAGCTCGTTCTGCGTCCTGGCGCTCATGGAGGCGGTGCCGAGCTGGCTCACCGTGCTGGTGATCATCCGCGACGTCATCCTGCTCGCCGGCTACTTCACGCTCTTTCTCCTGACGGGCGAGCGCATGCCGGTGCGGCCGAGCGTGCTCGGCAAGGCGACGACGCTGTTGCAGCTCGCGTCGGTGACGCTCGTGCTGGTGGAGTTCTCCTGGCCGGCCGTCGGTCCCCCCGGTCTCCGCACCGGGCTCTTCGCGGCAGCGGGCGCGTCGACCGCGGTCTCGGGGCTCCAGTACATGGTGCGCGGTCTCGCCTGGATGCAGCAGCGCGGCGTCGCCGACGCGACCGGTCGGGACGCGAGCCCGCGCGCGCGGCCGCGCGGCGACACCCCCGGTGCGCGGTGACGCCCGCGCCGTGCGGCAAGCCCGGAGCGTGGAGCGTGAGTCCGCCGTGGCATTCTCGCGACCGGCGCCGTCGGCTATCCTGACACCGTGACCGAGCCCTCCATGACCGCCCTGCTGCCGATCGTACGCGAGGCAGGGGAGCTGGCACGCGGCTACTTCCGCAACGTCGCCGCCGAGCGCAAGGCCGACAGGACGCTGGTCACGGCCGCGGACCGCGCCGTCGAGGAGTTCCTGGTCGCGCGGCTCCTCATCGCTGCTCCCGGCACGCGCATCCTCGGCGAGGAGCTCGGGAGTGCGGGCACGGAGGAGGCGCGCTGCACCCTCACGCTCGATCCCATCGACGGCACATCCGCCTTCGTCTCGGGGCTTCCCACCTGGTGCATCACCGTCGGACTCGTCGCCGACGGTCGGGCCCTGGGCGGCATCACGCACCTGCCGATGACCGGGGAGACGTATGTCGTCGAGTCCGGGATCGCCACCTGGAACGGACGGGTGATCCCGGCAGGACGCCACCCGCCACCGGAGAGCGACGCCTTCATCGTCACCTACTCGGAGTATCACCGCGCGACGGCCATCGGCTTCAAGGGCAAGATGCGCTCGCTCGGGTCCACGGCCTACCACATGGCCCTGGTGGCCCGCGGGGCGGCCGTTGCGGCCCTGCTCGGACGGCCCCGCATCTGGGACATCGCCGCCGGCGCGGCCATGCTGGACGCGATCGGCGGGGCGCTGCGCTACCAGTCGGGCGAGCCCGTCGCCCTGGAGGCGCTCCTGCGCGGCGAGCGTCCTGCCGACCAGCTGGTCGCCGCCGCGCCGGACATGATCGACGAGATCCTCGCCTTGCTGCACGCCGCCCTGCAACGATGATCCTCGCGGCGCGCACGGCGCTCGTGACCGGAGGAGCGCGGCGGCTCGGGCGGGCGATCGCGCTGGCGCTCGCCGAGCGGGGTGCGCGCGTCGCCGTCCACTACCGGACGTCCGCGACGGAGGGCGCGGCGCTGGTCGCGGAGATCCGTGCGCGCGGTGGCGAGGCGGAGGGCTTCGCCGCCGACCTCGCCGATGCGGCGGCGGTGGAGGAGCTGGCCCGGGCCGTGACGGCGCGCTTCGGCGGACTCGACGTCCTGGTGAACAACGCCTCGGTCTTCTACCGCACGCCGCTCGCCACGCTCGGCGAGGGCGAGTGGGACGAGAACCTGGCCGTGAACCTGAAGGCGCCCTATCTTCTCTCGCTCAGGCTGGGACGGGAGATGCGCGCCCGCGGCGCGGGCAAGATCGTCAACATCGCCGACGTGGCCGCCTTCCGGCCGTATCGCGACTACCTGCCGTACTGCGTCTCGAAGGCCGGCCTCGTGGCGCTGACGCAGGGCCTCGCCCGCGCGCTCGCGCCGGCGGTGCAGGTGAACTGCATCGCCCCCGGTCCCATCCTGCCGCCCGCCGGGGCGACGGAGGCGGAGTGCGCGGCGCTCCTCGCGCACACGCCGCTCGGACGCTTCGGCAGCCCTGCCGACGTGGCGGCGGCGGTGGTGTATCTCGTCGAGGGCACCGACTTCGTCACCGGCACGACGGTCGTCGTCGATGGCGGGCGGGTGCTCGCGTGAGGCCGGGCTGAGCCGCGAGACGAGCGTGCGCTACCTCGTTGGTCGACTCGCGTGGGCGCTCCTCATCCTCCTCGGGACGAGCGCCATCACCTTCGCGATCGTCTTCCTCGTCCCCGGCGACCCGGCGCGCGTCGTCGCCGGCCCCCGCGCCGACGCCGAGACCATCGCCACGGTCCGCCGCGAGCTCGGCCTCGATCGTCCCGTGGCCGTGCAGTACGGCTGGTATCTGCGACGCCTCGTCCGCGGCGACCTGGGACGCTCGTACACCACGCGGCAGCCCGTCACCGAGCTGCTGCGCCGGCGCCTGCCGGCGACCGCGACGCTGGCGTGCGCCGGGCTCGCGGTCGCGATCGTGGTCGGGGTCGGGGGCGCGCTGGTGACGGCGGCGCTCGCTGGGGGATGGATCGACCGGGTGGCGTTCCTGGGATCGCTGGCCCTGCTCTCGACCCCGGTGTTCTGGCTCGGCATGCTGGCGCTCTACTACGTCGCCTTCCGCTGGCGGCTCCTGCCGCTCGGGGGCGCGGGAGGCATCCGCCATCTGGTCCTGCCGGCGCTCGTCCTCGGCCTCGGCACCGGTGCCTACTACGCGCGCCTGCTGCACACCAACCTCGTCGCCGTGCTCGGGCTCGACTACATCCGGGCGGCGCGCGCGCGCGGTGTCGGGACGGTGCGCCTTGTCGCCGTGCACGCGCTCCGCAACGCCAGCCTGCCGCTCATCACCGTCGTCGGCCTCGACCTCGCGGCGCTGATGAACGGTGTCGTCCTCACGGAGACCGTGTTCCACTGGCCGGGCCTGGGGCGCCTCGCGTTCGACGCTGTCCTCGGCCTCGACGTGCCCGTCATCATGGGAACGGTGCTGCTCAGCGCGACCCTGGTGGTGCTCACGAACGTCGCGGTCGACCTGATCTACCGCCTGGTCGACCCCCGCATCCGTCTGCGCTGAGATGGCGAAGAGGGGTGCACGCGGGACGCTCGCCGCCGGCCTCCTCATGGCGGCGGTCCTGGTCGCGGCAGCGCTCGCCGGGCCCGTCGTCGCGCCCTATGATCCCACCGTCTCGGCCGCCCCCCAGCTCGCCGAGCCGATGCCGCCGGCGGCGCCCTTCTACCTCGGCACCGACGATCTCGGACGCGACGTCCTCTCCCGCCTCCTCCATGGCGCCCGCATCTCGCTCCTGGTCGGCGTCGTCGCGATGGCGGTGACGGTGACGATCGGCACCGGGGTGGGGCTCACCGCGGGCTACTTCGGCGGTGCGGTCGACGTCCTGCTGATGCGCTGCACGGACGTCATGCTGGCGTTCCCCGGCCTGCTCCTGGCCGTGGCCCTGGTCGCGGTGCTGCGACCGAGCGTGTGGACGATCTTCGTCGTCATCGGCCTCGTGAGCTGGACCGGTGTCGCACGGGTCATCCGGAGCGAGGTCCTGTCGCTGCGGGAGCGCGACTTCGTCCTCGCCGCACGCGCGCTGGGCGCAGGCCACGCGCGTGTCCTGGTGCGCCACGTCCTCCCGAACACCGCCCCGACGATCGCCGTCATCGCCGCGCTCAGCACCTCCGGCACCATCCTGCTGGACACCGGTCTCAGCTTCCTCGGCCTCGGCGTGCCGCCACCGACGCCGACCTGGGGTCGCATGATCCAGGAGGCGACGACCTACTACCGGGTGGCCCCCTGGCTCATGCTCTTCCCCGGCCTGGCCGTCCTGTTCGCGGTCCTGACGTTCAACCTCATCGCCTACGGCCTCACCCGCGGGGGCAGGGCGCCCGCCACATGAGGCGACGGCGCGTCCGTCAGAGGGCACCTGCCGCCTTCGCCTCCATCCCGCGCACCGCGGCGTCGAATTCTGGTCCAGGGGGGCGGCTGGGCGCCCGGCTCATCGTCCTCGCCCTGGCCCTCGCCACGACGATCCCGGCCTGCTTCCGGGGCGACCGCCTGGAGTGGCCGCCCCGGCCGCGCGGCGAGTGGCGCGGCGGCGTGCTGCGCCTGGCGGCACGCGAGGACGTCCCGACCCTCGATCCCGCGCTCGGGTACGACACGCGCTCCTGGTTCTTCGAGCAGCACCTCTTCGAGACGCTCGTCACCTACGACGACGAGAACGCCCTCGTGCCCGCCCTCGCCGAGCGCTGGGAGGTGGCGAGCGACCTGCGCCGCTACCGCTTCCACCTCGTGCCCGGCGTCGTCTTCTCGGACGGCTCGCCGCTCACGGCGGCGGACATCGTCGGCAGTCTCGAGCGCGTCCTCGATCCCCGCACCCGCTCGCAGGGCGCCGAGTACTACCGCGGCATCCGCGGCGCGCGCGACTTCATCGCCGGCCGGACGGCGCAGGTCGCCGGCCTCGCGGCCCCCGACGCGACCACGCTCACCGTCGAGCTCGACGCGCCCGACCCGCTGTTCCTGCACAAGCTCGCGCTCATGTTCGCGGCCGTCGTCCCTGCGACCCTGGCGCGGGCGCTCGGCGACGACTTCGCGAGCCGCCCGGTGGGGAGTGGTCCCTTCGTCCTGCGCGAATGGCGCCGCGGCGAGCGCATCGTCCTCGCCCGCAACCCGCGCTATCGCCGGCCCGGGCTCCCGTATCTCGACGGCGTGGTGGAGCTGGTGAGCGTCAACGACGAGCTCGCCTGGCTGATGTTCGAGAGCGGCGAGCTCGACGTCGCCGGCATCCCGCCCGCGGACTTCCCGGCCGTGAAGCGGGATCCCGGGCGCGCCGGCCAGCTCCTCCACGCCACCACGCTCACCACCGCCTACATCGGCCTCAACTGCGAGATGCCGCCGCTCGACGACCGCCGCGTCCGCCAGGCCTTCAACTACGCCGTCAGCAAGACCGACCTGATCGCGCTCCTCGCCGGCCGCGCCGTCCCGGCACGCGGCATCGTGCCACCGAACCTCCCTGCCTACCGGAGCGACGTCGACGGCTACCCGCACGACCCGGCGCGGGCGCGCGCGCTCCTCGCCGAGGCCGGCCGCGGCGACGGGTTCGCGACCGAGCTCTGGACGCAGGGCAGCGACCTCGATCTCAAGCTGGCGCAGAAGGTCCAGCAGGACCTCGCCCGCGTCGGCGTCACCCTCGCCATCAAGCAGGTGGCGTGGAGCGCCTTTCTCGAGGCCATCCGCCAGCCGCGCACGGTGCCCGTGTTCGACCTCGGCTGGTCGGCCGACTTCCCCGATCCCAGCAACTTCCTCGACGTGCTCTTCCACTCCCGCCAGCGGGACGCGAACAACCACACCTTCTACGCCAGCGCGGAGCTCGACCGCCTCCTCGACCGCGCGCGCGGCCTCGCCGATCGGGCGGAGCGCTACCGACTCTACGCCGAGGCGGAGCGCGTCCTGGTCGAGGATGCGCCGGTGATCTTTCTCTATCATCCGATCACCTACGTGATCCGTCACCCGCGCGTCCACGGCTACCGTATTCACGCCCTGCTGCCGGCGCGCCTGACCGAGGTCTGGGTCGACCCGGACACCTGAGCCAGGAGGCCGTGGCGCCACGCCTCGGGTCGTCCCCTCACGGGACCGGCGCGGGCGCATGGTCGGTCGCGCACGGGGGCCCGTCGGCGAACCAGTGCTGCCACCGGCCCCGGTCGTCGAGGACGAGCAGCGAGGACGCGCACGTCCCGAAGGGCCCGGCGTGGACGCAGAGTGCCCCGAGGGCGTCCGGCAGGCGCGGATCGAGCGCGAGCGCGTGGTCGGCGAGGATCGTGCGCAGCGCCGCCCGGAAGCGGCAGAGGTCGCCGTCGGCGGCGAACGCTGCGCCGGCCGCCGTGAAGCGCCGGTGCGAGTGCGCGATCCGCGAGCAGGTGGGGTCGTTGAGGTCGACGTTCGTGAGCACGTGCACGCCCGCGGGAAGCGGGGTGACATGGAGGGCGGCGCCGTGGTTCTGGGCGACCCAGGCATGCGCGCGGTCGGCAACCAGCAGGTTGAAGGCATTGTAGGCATCGCCGTCGAGCGTCGCGAGGACGCGCTCCGCCGCGGCTGCCGAGCTGCTCCGGAGCATCAGGAGCGGCAGCTCGCCCCGCGAGCGCTTGCTCGCAACCGGCGGCTCCGCGGTGCGGCGATTGAGGAGCCCGGCCACCACCCCATGCTCGGAGACGGCGAGCCAGGTCCCTCCCGCCTGCAGGTCGCGGCCGCCGACGATGCGCGGCTGCTCGGCCAGGATCGCCGGCCCCGCGGCTGGCCGGTCATGGAACTCGTCGCGATTCGCGGCGACGACGAGCGGCGCCGTGGCGAACTGCCGGACGTAGATCGCGAGCGTGCACACGTTCGGTGCAGTAGTATAGCCGAATTGTGTCGCTACACCTCGCGTGGTAGCGTCCGGCGAGTCCGACCCGACGTCGAGGGTCCCCACGCCATGTTCGAGTCCATCGAGGATGTGATCGAGCGCTTCGGCGGGCAGAGCTACGTCTGCAGCCGGGGCATCGCCACCGTCGTCTACCTGGCGGCGCACCTGCGCAAGCCCATCCTGGTCGAGGGGCCGGCCGGAGTGGGCAAGACCGAGCTCGCCAAGGTGCTGGCCGGGGCGCTCGGCCACGAGCTGATCCGCCTGCAGTGCTACGAGGGGCTGGACGAGGCGAAGGCGCTCTACGAGTGGGAGTACGCGAAGCAGTTGCTCTACACGCAGATCCTCAAGGAGAAGATCGGCGAGGTGCTCGAGGGCGCGCAGGGGCTGCGCGAGGCGGTCGATCGCATCGCGCAGCAGGACGACGTCTTCTTCTCCGAGCGCTTCATCGTGCCGCGTCCGCTCCTGCGCGCGATCTCCTCGTCCGCCCCGTGCGTGCTGCTGATCGACGAGATCGACAAGTCCGATACCGAGTTCGAGGCGTTCCTGCTCGAGGTGCTCTCCGACTTCCAGGTGAGCGTTCCCGAGCTCGGCACCTTGAAGGCACGCCACGTCCCGCTCGTGGTGCTCACCAGCAACAACGCGCGCGAGATGTCGGACGCGCTCAAGCGGCGCTGCCTGCACCTCTACATCGACTTCCCCGACCGGGAGCAGGAGCGCGCCATCGTGGCGCTCAAGGTGCCGGGCGTAGGCGCTCGTCTCGCCGACGAGGTGGTGGACGCGGTGCAGGCGATCCGCAAGCTCGACCTGAAGAAGCTCCCGAGCATCAGCGAGACCCTCGACTGGACCAAGGCCCTGACGCTGCTCAACGTCGAGAGCCTCGACAGCGCGCTCGTGCACGACACGCTGAGCGCCATCCTCAAGTACGAAGGCGACATCCGCCGGGCCCAGCAGGAGCTGAAGGAGCACGTCGCCCGGGTGCGCGCCCGGGAGGCGCCAGCGCCGGCGGCGGTGTCGAACAAGGACGTCCTCCACTAGGCGGACGGTCCGCGGGAGGAAGGTCCGCCCAGGAGCCGCCGCACGGGCGTCGTCGTCGTGGACGCGAAGATCATCGAGTTCGCGAGCCTGCTGCGCGAGAACGGCATCCGCGTGTCGCTCTCCGAGAGCATGGACACGTTCCGCGCCCTCGCGATCGTCGGCCTGGGCCGCCGGGAGGCGGTGCGCGCTGCGCTGCGCGCGACGCTGGTGAAGCGCGCGGTCGACCTCCCCACCTTCGACATCCTCTTCGAGCTGTACTTCTCCGGCGTCGGAGAGATCGTCAAGGAGGCCGAGGCCGCCTCGATGGACGCGCTGGGGACGACCCCGGCGGAGTACCAGCAGCTGCTCGAGGAGCTCGAGCGCCTGCTGCGCGAGCGCGGCATCGAGCTCTCCGAGCTCGCGCGTGCGCTCCTCAGCGGCGACACCGGAGGCCTCGAGCGCCTGCTGCGCGAGGCCGCGGGGCGCGCCGGCGTCGCGCGCATCGAGCGCACGTACCAGGAGGGGCGGTACGCGGAGGCGATGCAGGAGGCCATGGGCACGGGGGACCTGGCGCGGGAGCTCGAGGGCATCGGCCAGGCGCTCGCCGGGGAAGGGGAGGGCACCCTGCGAGAGCGGCAGATGGCGCGCCTGGTCGAGCGCAAGCTGCGCGAGCTCCAGGAGCTGATTCGGCGCTACGTCCGCGGCGAGGTCGAGAAGCACGACGTGAGCCAGCGCCAGGCGGCGCGGATGCAGACGCTCGCCGAGAAGAGCTTCTACTACCTGTCCGAGGACGAGATCCGCCGCATGAAGGAGGCGGTGACCAGGCTCGCCGAGCGCCTGAAGAACGCGCTCGCGATGCGGCGGCGATCGGCAAAGCGGGGCAAGTTCGACGTCAAGGACACGCTGCGCAAGAACCTCCAGTACGGCGGCGTGCCGTTCAAGATCCGCTTCGACGCGCGCCGGCGGGTGAAGCCGCAGGTCCTCGTGCTCTGCGACGTCTCCGACTCGGTGCGCAACGTGTCGCGCTTCATGCTGCAGTTCGTCTACTCCCTCCAGGATCTGTACTCGAAGGTGCGCTCGTTCATCTTCGTGAGCGAGATCGGCGAGATCACCCGCCTGTTCGAGGAGAACGACATCCACCAGGCCATCGACCAGGCGATCCGGGGCAACGTCATCAACGTCTACGCCCACTCGGACTTCGGCCGTGCCTTCCGGGAGTTCCACCGCAACCATCTCGCGGCGGTCACGCGCCACACGACCGTGATCATCCTCGGCGACGCACGCAACAACTACAACCTCCCGCACGAGTGGGTGCTGCGAGAGATCCGCCAGCGCGCCAAGCAGCTCATCTGGCTGAACCCCGAGAACCGGGTGACGTGGGGATTCGGCGACAGCGAGATGGACCGCTACCTGCCGTACTGCGACGTCGTCGAGGAATGTCGCAACCTGAACCAGCTCTATCGCGTCGTCGACCGCATGGTTCTCACGTGAGCGGGTGGTGGACCGCATGGTCCTCGGGCGCACGGGTCGCCGACCGCAGCACAGAGGCCTTCGTGCGCTTCGGGGCGCTTCAGGGGGTGCTTCGGGGATTGACCTCCCGGAGGCTTTTGGGGAGAATGCGAGGCTATCGGATCGAGGCATGAGCCAGGAGAATTTCATTCAGATGTCGGTGGGCGGCCTGACCCTCGACCCGGTGACCAAGACGCCGATCGTCATCCTCAAGGATCCAGAGAACAAGCTGAACCTTCCGATCTGGATCGGTCTGCTCGAGGCAACGGCCATGGCCACGGAGCTCGAGGGCATCAAGATGGCGCGGCCCATGACGCACGATCTCCTGAAGCGGATCATCACCGACCTCGATGCGACGGTCGACCGCATCGAGGTCACCGACCTCAAGGAGAACACCTACTTCGCCGTGATCTACCTGCAGATCGGCGGGCGCGAGATCACCGTGGACTCGCGGCCGAGCGACGCCATCTCGCTGGCGCTGCGGACGAAGAGCCCGATCTGGGTGGCAAAGAAGGTGCTCGAGGCCTCGAGCGTGCTGCAGCAGATCGAGGAGGGGCAGGAGACCGACCTCTCCAACGTCTCGCGCGACAAGTGGGCCGAGATCCTCGAGAAGATGGCCCCCGAGGACTTCAAGTACAAGATGTAGCGCGGGCGATGCGGAGCACGCGGCGCCCGCAGTACTCTCGCGCGCGACTCTCGGCCCGAACGAGCGGAGCGCTGTGGCACGTACCGAGAAGATTCGACGGAAAGAGCTGCTCGAGCCGGACGAGTTCCTGACCCTGAGCCGGCAGGCGCTCGAGTTCGCGCAGGAGTACCGTACTGCGCTGCTGACGGCCCTCGGCACCGTCCTCGTCATCGCAGCGGCGCTCTTCGCATACCGCGCCATCAGCGCGAGCCGGGAGGCGAGCGCCGGCGAGGCCTACGTGGCGGCGCACACGCTCCTCGTCGACCGCAAGTACGCCGAGGCCGCAACCGCTCTGCAGGCCATTGCCGACCGCTACGGGAGCACGCGCCACGCGGCGCTGGCGCAGCTGCAGGCGGCCGATGCGCTCCTGCTCGGTGGACGCCCCGAGGAGGCCGCGCTCGCCTACCAGCGTTTCCTCGACGACGGGCCCCCGATCGACTACCTGCGCCAGGCGGCACTCGGCCGCCTGGCGTATGCCGAGGAGGCGGCCGGACAAGCCGCGAAGGCCCGAGAGACCTTCGCGTCGGCGGCTGCCGCGGCCGGGCCCTTCGCCGAGGATGCGCTCTACGGCGTGGCCCGGACGAGCCTTGCCGCTGGCGATTCCGCCCGCGCGCGGGAGCTCTACGAGGAGTTCCTGAACAAGTACCCGACGTCCAAACGACGCGCGCTGGTAACGGCCGCGCTTCTGAAGCTGGGCTGGACGCCGCCCGCCAGGAGCGCCAACGACTCGGCAGATGCAGCGGACGCGGCACCTGCCGACGCGCCCGGACCCGCCGACCAGGAATGATCAGCGCGAACGTCCCCGGCGAGAGCCGCTGACGTTCGCGCGCGAGCCCGCCACCCGCGGCCGGACTTGGCCGCCGCGATGCGCACGACCCTCGAAATGCGCACGACCCTCGAGATGGGCACGACCCTCGAAATGCGCACGACCCTCGAGATGGGCACGACCCTCGAGATGGGCACGTGCCCGCGGTCCGGCGCAGCGAGCGGATTCGCCACGTTGCCAGAAACCAAACGATTCCAAGGACTTGTCAGGTCAAGGCGTGGTCAACGGCGCGCGTCGGACCGCGGGGGGCGACCCTGGTAAGGCCTTGGCCTGCGGCGCCCACGCTGCCGCCGCCCGCCGGACGCTACGTCTGATAAGCAGGATTATGTCAACTAACGGGTCGCGCTCGATCCGGCTCCTGGCGGCGGCGAAGACCGGTCGTGGATGCGGCCGTTGGGAGGCTTGCCGAAGCGGAAGGCCCAAGTCGTGGCGGACCCGGCCGCCGGGAGACCCCTACCGCCCTCGCGGCCGTGGCCGGCGACCGCCGGGCCCCGCGGGCTCCGGTGTGTCGCCGTCGTGCGAGCCGTGGAACTTCATCTCCATCCGCGCGCGCAGCTCCGCCCGCGCCCGACCGGCGGAGCTGCGCG
>Ga0209253_10003282_pt1 | contig 14251 bp, 16 predicted proteins | sample FrelakmetBRP12BR_FD_187145 | JGI IMG/M metagenome (GOLD analysis project Ga0209253, IMG submission 187145) | Freshwater lake sediment microbial communities from the University of Notre Dame, USA, for methane emissions studies - BRP12 BR (SPAdes)... | ecosystem: Environmental > Aquatic >...
ATGTGGGTCTTGGCCAGACCGATGAGGACCCGCTGCAGGCCGGCCAGCATGCGGAGGATGTCTCCCAGCGCATCGCGCAGGTACATGCGCACGTCGAGAGCCACCTGGTCGTTGCGGCTGCGGCCGGTGTGGACCTTCTGGGCCGCCTTTCCCACGATTTCGAACAGCCGCGATTCGATGTGCATGTGAATGTCCTCGAGCTGGTCGTCGAACCGGAAACTGGCAGCCTCGATTTCCCGCCGAATCTGGTTCAACCCCTGCACGAGGACTTCAGCGTCCGCTTCGGTGATGATGCCGGTCTTGGCCAGCATTCGGCAGTGGGCGATGCTGCCTTCGATGTCATAGCGGTAGAGCCGCTGGTCGACCTCAATCGAGGCGGTGAATCGTTCGACGACCTTGGCCGTCTTCTCGCTGAATCGGCCCTTCCATAGTTTTTCGGACATACTGCCTCGCCGACCCGTTAACCCACTTCGTTGAAAAGCGCATCCAGGCACACGATCAGCGCGTCGATCTCCTCCGGGGTGATGATCAACGGAGGCACGAAGCGCAGGATGTTGCCCTGCACGCAGTTGATCAGGAAACCTTGGTCCATGGCCTTCAAGACAAAGCCGTCGCCCTCGGTGGCAAGCTTGATGCCGAGCAGCAGGCCGAGCCCCCGGATATCCTCGATGACCGCATGACGGTTCTTGAGCCACTCGAGCCGGGAACGGAAGTAGTCCGATGTGCGGCGGCAGCGATCGGGGATGCCCTCGGATTCCATCAGCCGGCAGACCTCCCGGGCCGCAGCCGAAACGATCGGCGTGCCCCCGAACGTCGACGCATGCGCCCCCGGCCCGAAAGCGGCGGCCGCCTTTTCCGTGGCGAGCATGGCACCCATGGGCAAACCGTTGGCCAGCGCCTTGGCGAGGGTCATGATGTCGGGCGTGATCCCGAAATGCTCGTATGCGAAAAGGGTTCCCGTGCGACCCATGCCGGTCTGGATCTCGTCGAAAATCAACAGCAGGCCGGCCTCGTCGCAGATCGACCGCACCTGCTTGAGGAAATCCGGGGCCGGGCAGCGCACGCCGCCCTCCCCCTGGATCGGCTCGAGCATCACCGCGCAGGTGGACGGCACGATCGCTTTCCGGATGGCGTCGACATCGTTGAACGGCACGAAATCGAACCCGTCCAGCAGCGGTGCGAACCCATGCTTGACTTTTTCCTGGCCGGTGGCGGAGAGGGTCGCCATGGTCCGGCCGTGGAAGGATTGATCCATGCTGATGATGCGGAAGCGATCCCCCTCGCCGGCCTCCTTGAAATACTTGCGCGCGAGCTTGATGGCCGCCTCGTTGGCCTCGGCACCGCTGTTGCAGAAAAACACCCGGTCGGCGAAGCTGTGGCCGATGAGCCACTCGGCGAGCTCCAGCTGCGGCACGGTGTAGAACAGGTTGGACACGTGCCACAGCGTCCGGGCTTGGGCGGCCAGGGCCTCGGCGATCTTCGGGTGCGCATGGCCGAGGTTGCACACGGCGATCCCGGCCACGAAATCGGTGTAGCGCTTGCCGTTTTCATCCCAGAGCGTGGACCCGCTGCCCCGGGTCAACACGACCGGAAACCGCTTGTAGGTCTTGGCGATCACATCGTTCGCCCGCACCATCAATGGACTGTCCATTCCAATTTCTCCGTTTGCGAAAGGTCCGGATGTAGTACATCACGCGCTGCACCTGTTTTCCCATCGGCGGGTCACAGGATGTAGCGGCTGAGGTCCTCGTCGCCGGCGATGTCCTTCAGACGCCGCTCCACGGTGACCGTGTCGATGACCACCCGCCGGTCGGACACGTCGGGCGCATCGAAGAGGACCTCCTCGAGCAGTCGCTCCATCAACGTGTGCAGCCGCCGGGCGCCGATGTTCTCGGTGCGGGCGTTGACCTCCTCCGCCAGCCGCGCCACCTCGCGCACGGCCTCCGGCTGGAAAACGAGCTCGACCCCCTCGGTCTTGAGAAGCTCCGTGTACTGCAGCAGCAGAGCGTTCTTCGGCTCGGTCAGGATGCGCAGAAATTCGTCCCGCCCCAAGGCATTGAGCTCGACCCGAATCGGGAAACGCCCCTGCAACTCGGGTATCAGGTCCGAGGGCTTCACGGTATGGAAGGCCCCCGAGGCGATGAACAGCACGTGGTCGGTCTTGACCGGCCCGTACTTGGTCGTCACCGTGCAGCCCTCGACCACCGGAAGCAAATCCCGCTGCACGCCTTCGCGCGACACGTCCGGGCCGTGGGAGGCTCCCTTGGCCACGATCTTGTCGATTTCGTCGATGAAGATGATCCCGGCCTGCTCGACCTTCTCGATCGCCTGCTTGACGATCTTGTCGACATCCACGAGCTGCTGGGCCTCTTCCTGGGCCAGGACGCCCATGGCCTCCGGCACCTTCAGCCGCCGCCGCTTCACGCCCTTGGGGAAAAGCCCGCCGAGCATGTCCTTGAAGTTGATCCCCAGCTCCTCCAGACCCGCGTTTGAGAAGACCTCCACCATGGGAACATTCCGGTCGGCGGTCTCGACATCAACATACCGGTTGTCGAGTTTCCCCTGCCGCAGCAGCCCGCGCAGCTTTTCGCGGGTCGAGGGGGCTTCCGCCGGGCCGGAGGAGACGAGCTCGATCTGCGGGTCGCCGGGTTCCGCCGGGCGCGCGGGCGGCGCCGGGCCGGCCTTCGGCAGCAGGAGGTCCAGCATGCGCTCTTCGGCCAGCTGACGGGCCTTGTCCTGGACGGCCGCCTGCTCCCTTGCCTTGTCCAGCGTGATCGTCTGCTCGAGCAGCTCCCGCACCATGGATTCGACATCGCGGCCGACATAACCCACTTCGGTGAACTTGGAGGCCTCGACCTTGTGAAACGGCGAGTCGGTCAGAATCGACAGCCGCCGCGCGATCTCGGTCTTGCCCACGCCGGTCGGCCCGATGAGGATGATGTTCTTCGGCGCGATCTCGTCGCGCAGTTCGGCGGGTACCTGCTGCCGGCGCCAGCGGTTGCGCAACGCCACCGCCACCGCACGCTTGGCGTTGTGCTGGCCGACGACATAGGTGTCCAGCGCGGCCACGATTTCAAACGGTTTGAGGGTTTTCATGCGCGTATGACTCCGGCAATCAAATATGCCATATTCCGGCATCCCATGCACCGGCAGACCGGGTGGCCCGGCAGCGTGTCATCCCAGCTCTTCCACCGTAATGACATCGTTCGTGTACACACAGATGGATGCCGCGATCCGGAGCGCCTCCTCCGCAATGCGACGCGCGTCCAGCTGCGTGTGCCGCATCAGGGCGATGGCCGCCGCCTGGGCGACGGTCCCTCCGGAGCCGATCCCGATCACCCCTTCGTCCGGCTCGATCACGTCCCCGTTGCCCGAAATGAGATACAGGTGCTGTGCATCCACGGCCACCATCACCGCCTCCAGCCGCCGCAGGAGCTTGTCGGTCCGCCAGTCGCGCGCCAGCTCGGCCGCCGCGCGGGTGAGATTGCCGTTGTAGCGCTCGAGCTTTTCCTGGAGCCGTTCGGACAGGCTCAGCGCGTCTGCCGTCGCCCCGGCGAAGCCGACGATGATGGACTCGTTGAAAATCCGCCGCACCTTGCGGGCACGGTGCTTGATCACGCTGGCGTTCAGCGTGACCTGGCCGTCGCCGGCGACGGCGGTGCGGTCTTTGTGGCGAATGGCGAGAATGGTCGTGCCGTGGTAGGTCATACCCTGTCACCTTGCATGGCGGGGGTTCGCTGAGAGGTCGCGCCGCCGTCATTTACGCGGATGCGCCCGGTCATAGGTTTCCATCAGCCGGTCGATGCTGACGTGGGTGTATTTCTGGGTGGTGGAAAGGTTTTTGTGACCCAACAGCTCCTGCACACTGCGCAGGTCGGTCCCCGCGTCGAGCATGTGCGTGGCAAATGTGTGCCGCAGGGTGTGCGGCGAGACCGGGGTCAAAATCCCGCAGGCCGTCACCAGTTTCTTGAGGATGCGGGCGATGGAACGCGGGGTGAGCCGCTGCCCCTGATGATTGAGAAACAATGGCTTTTTCGCCCCGGCGCCGATCCCTTTTTCAGCCTCCAGCGACGTCCGGTAATGGGCGATGGCGTCCAGCGCTTTCCGACCGACCGGGACGATGCGCTCCTTGGCGCCCTTGCCGAGCACCTTCAACGTGCCGCCGTCGGGGTCGATGTCGAACACGTTCAGCCCGGCCAGTTCCGAAACCCGGATGCCGCAGGAGTAAAGCGTTTCGAAGATGGCCCGGTTGCGAGCCGCCAGCACCGAATCGGTCTCGATCGAATCCAACAGGTGAAAAACAGCATCGATCGGCAGATAGCCCGGCAGGGGTTTTTCCCGTTTGGGGGTGAGAATGCCCTCCACCGGATTGTGGTCGACCACGCCTTTCTTGACCAAAAACTTAAAGAAGCTGCGCAGCGTGGACAGTTTCCGGGCGATGCTGGATTTCTGATTTTTCTGATGCAGCATCCCCAGGTACCCGCGAATCGCGACGGCGGTCACATCATGCGGGCCGAAGGCGCCTGCCGGCTCGGAGGCCACAGCGGGGCGGTGCCCGTTCTCGGACAGGTAGGCGACGAATTCCTCGAGGTCCCGGGTGTACGCCCGGCAGGTGTGGACGGAGTAGCCCTTTTCGGCGGGAAGCGATTCGATGAAGGCGCGCACGGCTTCAACCAAGGGGGACGACGTCATGACGGTCACTACCTTTCACCAGCGGATCAGTTCCTCGATCTCCCGCCAGGACGATACTTCGGTAAACGGATGCGGCTCCCGGTTCCACGGCTGCGCAAAGAGCACCGGCGTGATGCCGGCGGCATTCAGGGTAAAACAGGTCTCCAGCCGGTCTTCGACGAAATGGGTGATGCCGCGGCGCTGCAGCACTTCGGTCTTGCCGTCAAACGAGCCGGTCGCAACGATGTCGAACGACGCGGGGTCGCCCGGCAGAATGCTGCGAATGAAATCCCCGATCGGGCCGAGGTGCGGCCGCGCAGTGACAAAGAGAACCCCGCCGGAGCGCCGGGCCAGCCGTTGGAGCACTTCGGGTGCGCCGGGCACGGGCTTCAGCCGGCCGCGGTACCCGCCATCCAGCAGGCGGACGATGGCACCGTCGATCACCTCGGGCGCCATGTCGATGCAGTCCGCCAGGTTGTAGCACGTGATGTCCTCGTAGCGGATGCCGTGGACATCGAACTCGTCGGCCGCAATCTCAAGAAACAGGGTCATGGTGTCCGCGATGACCCCGTCGATGTCAAAGGCGATGGCCCCCGGCTCGATCGCGCCGGCCGTCACCGGAATCGTTTTCGGCAGACCGCAGGAGGGCATGGCGGCGATCAGGCCGCGGCCCGGCGCGTCTTTTTCCTCAGCCGTGAGATCTTGCGCCGGCAAATGGTCGCCAGCTTACGGTCCTTGGCCTCGATCGCGGCGCTGCGCTTGGCCTGCATCAACCGGATCTGCTTCTTGAGGGAATGGATGGAAGCGTCGGCCTTTTTCACGGCCGCGACGACGATGCCCTTGGATGCGCGCAGGGCCCCGATCAACTCCTCCTTCTTCATGCCGTGAACGCCGGACACGCCCTCGAGCCCCTTGGCGATCTCCCGCAAGTCCGTGGTGGTCATTTTTTCCAGGGGCCGGCCCCAAATTTCGACTTCCTTCTCGCTCATGGGTCTATCCTTTCTGCTGGCCTTCCCAACGGCCGGCGGCGGAAAGCACGGACGGAGGCTGAAAAGCCCCCGCCCGTCGATGAATATCGTCGTTGCCCCGCCGCATGCCGTAACGATGTGGGTGTCGCTTCAAACGCTCCGTTTCATAAACTATTTCTTTTTGCAATGTCAAGGCTAACCCTTCGCCGGCCCTTCCTTCCCCTCAGGCTTCTGGAAGAAGGGTTTGAACAGCTCGATCGGGATGGGCAGGAAGGTGGTCGAGTTGCTCTCTACCGCCATTTCCCTCATGGTCTGCAGGTACCGCAGCTGCAAGGCGACCGGGTGGTTTTCGATGATGCGGGAGGCTTCCGCGAGCTTGGCGGCCGCCTGGAACTCACCCTCGGCGTTGATGACCTTGGCGCGCCGCTCGCGCTCGGCTTCGGCCTGCCTCGCAATGGCCCGCTGCATCTCCTGGGGCAGATCGATTTGTTTGAGCTCGACCGTGGTGACCTTGATGCCCCAGGGGGCCGTGTGGGTGTCCAGGATCTCCTGGAGCTTGGCATTGATTTTATCGCGCTCGGACAAAAGGTCGTCGAGTTCGGCCTGGCCGCAGACGCTGCGCAGAGTGGTCTGGGCCAGCTGGCTCATGGCGTAGGCGTAGTTCTCCACCTGCACGATCGCCTTCACCGGGTCGACGACGCGGAAGTAAAGCACCGCGTTGACCTTGACCGACACGTTGTCGCGCGTGATCACGTCCTGGGGGTCTACGTCCAGCGCCACCAGCCTCAGGCTCACTTTGACGATGCGGTCGATGATCGGGATCAGAATGATCAGGCCGGGGCCCTTCGCGGCGATGATCCGGCCGAGACGGAAGATCACCCCGCGTTCGTATTCGTTGAGAACTTTCAACGAGGCCGACAGAAAAAATATGATGACTAAAACGACTGCCAGTCCGGCGTACATAGGAACCTCCTTGTCAGGTGGGTTGAGATGCAGGCAGCCCTGCGGTTAGGGCTTGGGGGGCCCGTCGGCCGGCTCCACCTCCAGCAGCAGGCCGTTGACCGCGACCACCCGAACCGGCACGTTCTCGTCGATGGGCGTTCGGGCGACGGCATTCCAAAGCTCCCCGTGGACGAAGACCTTGCCGCGGGGGGTCAGGGCTTTCTTCACGACCCCGATTTCCCCCACCAGCCCGGCGGAGCCGGTCACCGGCCTGGACGTCTGGGAGCGGAACACCAGAAAGGCCACGGCGGTGAAAAAACCGGAAATCACGACCAGCGTCGGGGTGAGCACGCTCCAGGAAATCCGGCCCTCCGGGCTTTCGCCTTCGAAGAGCATGAGCGATCCCAGGAGCAGGGAGATGATCCCGGCCACGCTCAGCAGCCCGTAGCTCGCGATTTTCATCTCCATGATGAAAAAGATGATGGCCAGGACAATGAGGAGGATCCCCGCGTAGTTGACCGGCAGGGTCTGCAGGGCAAAGAAAGCGAGCACCAGGCAGATCCCGCCGACCACCCCCGGGAAGACGGCCCCGGGGTGCGAGAATTCGAAGTACAGACCGGCGAGCCCGATCATCAGTAAGAGGTAGGCGATGTTGGGGTTGCTGATCGTCGTCAGAATTTTGGTCCGCAGGCTCTCCTCGATCACGGTTTTCTTGGGCGATTCAAGGTGCAGCGGCCCCTTGCCGGCAACGACCCGGCCGTTGAGCTGCCGGATGAGGTCGTCCGTGTCCCGGGCGATCAGGTCGATGACGTTCTCCTTCAGCGCCTCGGTTTCGGTGGCCGACACGCTTTGCCGGATCGCCCGCTCCACCCACTCCGGGTTGCGGCCCCGGCGCTCGGCGACACTCCGGGCCTGGGCGACCATGTCGTTCACCACCTTTTCGGACATCTTGCCGTCGATCTCCTGGCCGCCGGCGCCCACCGGGTGGGCGGCACCGATGTTGGTCCCCGGCGCCATGGCGGCGATGTCGGCGGCCATCGTGATCATCACCCCCGCCGACGCCGCCCGCCCGCCGCTGGGAGAGACGTAGACCGCCACCGGCACCGGGCTGGCGAGGATGTCCTGCACGATCTTGCGCATGGACTCGGCCAGCCCGCCCGGCGTGTCCAGCTCGATAATGAGGCAGGCGGCCTGCTGCTTTTCGGCGGTCTTGATGCCGTGGTGAATGAAATCGGCCGTCCCGGGGCTGATGGCGTCCGCCACGCGGATGATGAGCACTTCGTTCGCTTCGGCACCGGCATGGCCGGCAGCGCCGATCAGCAGCACCGCCGCAAACACCCACCCGACGACGTTAGCCTTCATAGGGATACTCCTTCATCAGCCGCTTCATGTCCTCCCACACCTCGCGCTTCTTCTCCGGGTTGCGCAGCAGGTAGGCGGGATGAAAAGTGGGCAGCACCCGGATCCCCTCATAATCGAAAAAGCGACCGCGCAGCCGTGAAATGGCCTCCGTCGTGCCGAGCAGGTTCTGCGCGGCACAGCCGCCCAGCGTGCAGATGAACAGCGGCCGGATGGCCGCGATCTGGCGGCGCAAAAACGGGGAGCAGGTGGCGATCTCCTCCGGCTGCGGGGTGCGGTTGCCGGGCGGGCGGCACTTGACGACGTTGGCGATGTAGACGTCCTCGCGCGTGAGCTTGATGGCCTCGATGATGCGCGTCAGCAGCTGGCCGGCCGCGCCCACGAAGGGCTCCCCGGCGAGGTCTTCCTCCTGGCCGGGCCCCTCGCCCACGAACATGAGCCTGGCGTTCGGGTGGCCCTGGCCGAAAACGATCCGCGTGCGGTTTTCGGAAAGCTTGCAGCGCACGCATTCACCGAGGTCCGCGCGGATGTCCTTCAGAGTTTCGGCAGGAGCGTCGGCGCGCCTCGGGGGGGGGCGGCCCCAGGTCTTCAGCGCGTTCAGGCTCTTTTCCGAGCAGTCCAGCCCCCTGACCCCGCTCTCCGCCATGCGCTGCAGCGTGAGGGAGACCTCGCTGATCACACGGCTGAGGTTTTGGCAGTCGATCATCGCAAAACCTGCAGAGGGGTCATCCGCGTCACTTCGGTGCGACATAATCGAGGGTTTCGTTGCGCGGCACCACCCAGACGTCGGCAAACGTCTGGAAGCTCGCATCCTCGAGTGCGATGACGCACACGCGGTTTTCCTTCTCGAAAATCATGAGCGACTGGGGCGCCTGGAACTGGCTCACCATCCGCCAGCCGTCGTTGGCCATGTTGTTCTGGAAATACCGCAGCAGCGACTTGGTCTCCACGCGTCCGGACAGTCGCAGCAGGCCGGCGTTCAGGCCGCTGCGGGTGTAGATGAACGAAGCATCCTTGTCGATCTCCATCTCCCGCGGGATCATCACGTCGCCGAATTCCTTCTGATCGGGGAGTTTTTTGGGCTCGGGAAACGATTTTTTCCCGGTGGTCTGGTTGGCCGCGGCCGTGCCCGTAGCCGACATCAAACCCGATTCCAGCCCGGAACAGGCCGTCAGGATCAAAATCAGCCCCATGGCGCCGAACCGAATAATCGTCTGGTGGATTTTCATCGGGAACTGTGTCCTCCTTTCATCTTCTGTGGACTGATGTTCTGCGGATGGAAACCCGCGGTGACGGCAGACCCGCTCCTGCTGGAGCCGGCTATTAATACCGTGGCCAGATTATTCGAAAAAGCGTTGTGGTACAACCTTTTTTTATGAATGCGAGAGCCCCTGCAGGAGCCGCGGAGCTTTGAGAAAATCCTTGAAAAAGTCGATCGTGCGCGGCAAGCCTTCCGCCAGTTCGATCGTCGGCTGCCAGCCCAGTTTTTGTTTCGCGAGGCTGATGTCCGGTCGGCGCTGGGTGGGGTCGTCGGCGGGCAGCGGCTTAAACACGATTTTGGAGCGTGAGCCGGTCAGGCGGATGACGCGTTCGGCGAGTTCAAGGATGGTGAACTCGTGGGGGTTGCCGAGGTTGACGGGGCCGGTGAATCCGTCGGAATGGTTCATCATGCGCAGGAAGCCCTCGATCATGTCGTCCACGAAACAGAAGGAGCGGGTCTGGCGGCCCTCGCCGAAGACGGTGATGTCGCGGCCGGTCAAGGCCTGCATGATGAAATTGCTGACCACCCGGCCGTCGTTGGGGTGCATGCGCGGTCCGTAGGTATTGAAGATGCGCACCACGCGGATGTTCAGCTTGTGCTGGCGGTGGTAGTCGAAGAACAAGGTTTCGGCGCAGCGCTTGCCTTCGTCGTAGCAGGAGCGCAGGCCGGTGCAGTTGACGTTGCCCCAGTAGTCTTCGGTCTGGGGATGCACGGCCGGGTCCCCGTAGACCTCGGAGGTCGAGGCCTGGAGGATCTTGGCCCTCACCCGCTTCGCCAGCCCCAGCATGTTGATGGCGCCGTGCACGTTCACCTTGGTGGTCTGCACCGGGTCGTTCTGGTAGTGGACGGGCGAGGCCGGGCAGGCCAGGTTGTAGATCTCGTCGACCTCCACGTAAAGCGGGAAGGTGATGTCGTGCCGGATCACCTCGAAATAGGGGTTGCTCAGCAGGGGGGCAATGTTGCGCTTGGAGCCGGTGTAAAAATTATCGCAGCAGATGACATCGCAGCCCTCCTGCAGCAGCCGCTCGCAGAGGAAAGACCCCAGGAAACCCGCCCCGCCTGTCACCAACACCCGTTTACGAAGATGCATGCTCCCTCCTTATTATTAAGAGTTGGCTACATGCCACCGGTTGCCGGAGCCAGTCCGACCTGGTCGCCGTTACGGAGAGGTGTGTCCAGGGAGGCTTTTTTACCGTTTACAAAAATCAACTTCACGTCCTTATCTGGTATCCCTTCCCGCGCGAGCAGTTTCCGCACTGTCGCGCCTTCCGGAAGGGTTTTCTTGGTGCTGCTTTTATAATCGCATTTATCGGCCTCAACGAGTGTGGCGAAACATTTCAGGCTGATGTCCATCGAGTTTGTCTCCTTTCGATTATTCCAAAATCAGATCCGTACGGCCTGATTCTATTCATGCTTCACCAATAGTCAATTTGCGGACCATCTGAACTCATGGTATATGTGGTTCGGAAGCCTTCGGCCTCCGACACCTGCACCTGCCCTCCATCGACCCTTCCGGACCCTGGGAGCAAGAGCATGACGGTTGTGGAAATGCTGCCCGACCTGTTTTTTGTTCAGCGCGGCTACCTGAATGCCAACCATTTCGTTTGCCGTGCCGACCGACCGGTGCTCATCGACAGCGCCTACCTTCCCCATTTTGATCAGACCGAGAAGATCCTCTGCGGGTTAGGGGTCGACCTCGGCCGCGTCAGCCTGATCATCAACACCCACTGCCACTGCGACCACATCGGCGGCAACCGGCGCATTCAGGATCTTTCAGGCTGCGACATCGCGCTGCACCGGGTCGGCAAGCACTTCATCGATGCCCGCGACGACTGGTCCACCTGGTGGCGCTACTACGACCAGGCGGCTGAGTTCTTCGACTGCACCCGCGGTCTGGAGGACGGCCAGATCATTCCCATCGGCGCCCATGAATTCCGGGTGCTCTACACGCCGGGGCACTCCGCCGACGGCATCGTGCTCTACTGCGCCAAGGACAAGCTGCTCATCTCATCGGACGCCCTCTGGGAGAAGGACATTCCGGTGATGACCCTGCGTGTGGAGGGCAGCCGGACCCTGCTCGACGCCCTGGATTCCCTCGAGAAACTGCGCCGCCTGGACATCCGCGTGGTCTATCCCGGCCACGGAGGCCCTTTCGGAGACCCGGCATCGGCCATCGCACGCAGCGAGAAACGGCTTCGAACCTACCTGAGTCGTCCGGAGGAATTGGGCAACGACCAACTCAAACGCATCATGGTCTACACAGTCCTGATGCGGGCCGGCGCGGACTGCGACACTTTTTTCGACCGGCTGATGGCGACCGTCTGGTTTCCGGAAACCTGCGACTTCTTCTTCAACCGGGAGTACCGCCGGAAGTACGAGGAGACCATCTCCGGCCTTCTTGGCCGCGGCATCCTCGCCTGCACCGGCGGCAAGCTGTTCACGCCGGTGGCTGCATAGTCCGCCCTCCGGCGTCATCCCGGCGTTCGCAGCATCTCCTCTTGATAAAATCATCGAGATTCATGTAAGCTGCTCCGCATGGCAGGTGTCCCAAATCTATGAACTCAGGCCGGCCTGCGCAAGTTGAAAAATTCGATAAGGATCTATTCGGTAGATGACTTCCATTCCAGGCGCTGTGTTTCACCGAGTGTTGGACAAAGAACTGCCCCTGGCCGAACGATCGCAAGGGGTTTGGATCGAAACGGCAGACGGCAGGCGTTTTTTAGACGCGAGCGGCGGGGCCGTTGTGGTCAACGTGGGCCATGGGCGTGAGGAGATTGCGCGGGCCGTGTTCGAACAGCTTCGCAGCCTTTCCTACGTTCACCCCACGATGTTCACGTCGTCGGCCCTTGAGGGTCTCGCAGCCGCCTTGACGGCCCATGCGCCGGGCGGCCTCGACCGCTTTTACTTCATGTCGTCCGGCTCCGAGGCGGTGGAAACCGCCATCAAGCTGGCCCGCCAGATCCAGGTCGCCCGCGGCAACCCCGATCGCCAGGTGCTGGTCTCGCGCTGGAAATCCTACCACGGGCTGACCATGGGGGCGCTGGCCGCCGCCGGCCGTACCTCCTTCCGCCTGCCGTTCTACTCCATGCTGCGCGACGCGGTCCACATCCCGCCGCCCTACTGCCTGCGCTGCTCCTACGGCCTCGCCTACCCCGCCTGCCGCCTGCGCTGCGCGCTGGCGTTGGATGAGACGATCCAGAACCTCGGGCCTTCCGTGGTCTCGGCCTTCATCGGCGAAACCGTCGGCGGCGCCAGCATCGCCGTCTGCCCTCCCCCCGAGGGGTACTGGCCGCTGGTCCGGGAGATCTGCGACCGCCACCAGGTGCTTTTGATTCTTGACGAAGTCATGTGCGGCATGGGTCGCACCGGCAAGTGGTTTGCAGCCGAGCATTACAACGTGGTGCCCGACATCATGGTGCTGGGCAAGGGCCTTTCGGGCGGGACGCTGGCGCTTTCGGCGGTGGCCACCTCCACCGATCACATGGAGACGGTGCGCCGCGATAGCGGCAACTTCGTTCACGGCGGGACCTTCAGCCACAACGGCATCGCCTGTGCGGCCGGTTTGGCTGCCGTGAAGATCCTTGAACAGGAACGGCTCGTCGAGCGCGCCGCGCAGGTGGGCCGCCGGATCGGGCAGCGGCTTCAGGAGGCGCTGGCAGACTCTCCGCACGTGGGGGACATCCGCGGCATCGGCATGATGTGGGGGGTCGAGTTCGTCAGCGACAAACACACCCGCGCCCCCTTTCCCCGCTCCAGGAAAGTCACTGAAAAGCTTTGGCAGACTCTTTTCGACCAGGGGGTTATTCTCTACAAATCGGTCGCCATGGCCGGCATTGACGGCGACGGCCTCATCGTGGCGCCGCCGTTCATCATCACGGAAGACGAGATCGATCAGGTGATACAGACGCTGCGCAGGGCCATGCACACCGTTTTAGGCGCCTGAAGCCGCTTCCGAGGAGGATTCACATGACTACCCCGTCAACCAGAATGAATGCGGCGGTTGCGGCCGCCCTGGCGACCCTGATTTCCGCATGTTCGATCGCCCATCTCGGATGGCTCCGGAACAGCCCGGACGTCAGCCGAGCTTTTGAGACGTTGCAGGTTTCCTCGGACGACCGATACTGGTATCTGTACCTGGAGAACAGCCCGTATGCAGTGCTCGGCTTGAATCGCGATTACCGCTTCGAGGACATTCAGTGGACCGAGGTGACGCCGGGCTCGGAGGTGTTTCAGAAGGTGGTCGGGCTCGTCCAAAATTTCCCGGTTCCGGGTTCCAGGACCTCCGGCGCGTACATCCTGGATGCAAAAGGAGATCGGATCGGTGTCTGGTATTCAAGCATGAGCGCCGGCATCAGCGTCGACCCGAGCACCCGGGTGGTCTTCATCACGACGGGCACGCCGTGGATGAGCGGCGACGGCAACGATAACGGCAGAGATTGAGTCAGCGGCATCAAAAAGGCCCGGCTCAGCGCGCGTTTCTCACCACCCGCCGTTTGCCGAAAAAAAGGATTGTCACAAGCCCGCGGTTCTCAACCGGCCGAAGACCCTGGTTTTTGAGATTGACAATTTCAAATTTTTACTCGATAGTGTGATGGTTCACGATTTAAGGAATCCCGGCATCGGATATTCCACGGATCCTCTGAGGGAATCGACGTCCACCGACAAATAACATTCCCTGAAAGAACGGCGTTCGCATCGGACCCTAAGGGCAGAGTCGGAGGTGGCTCTGTTTTTTTTTTGAGAAATTGCGAGGAACATCCGGTGTTTTCGAAAAGGAGCGATTGACAATGAACGAAGGGGTCGTCAAATGGTTCAACGAAAAGAAAAACTACGGGTTCATAGAGTCCAACGGAATCGAAGATATCTTTTTTCACGGCACGAGCATTGCCGACCATGGATTTTTCGGACTTGCCAAAGATGACCGCGTCACCTTCGAGGTGAGGGAAACGCAACGCGGCCGCCAAGCCTTCAACGTCAAGGTCATGCGCTGACGCCCCGGCCTCCGTCCAGCCCGCCCGACCCATTGCCGCCGATCGCCCGCTCGTCTGAA
>Ga0209253_10003283_pt1 | contig 14250 bp, 8 predicted proteins | sample FrelakmetBRP12BR_FD_187145 | JGI IMG/M metagenome (GOLD analysis project Ga0209253, IMG submission 187145) | Freshwater lake sediment microbial communities from the University of Notre Dame, USA, for methane emissions studies - BRP12 BR (SPAdes)... | ecosystem: Environmental > Aquatic >...
GCGCAAGAATGTCCGGGACTATGGGGGCGGCCGAGATTTCCTCGAAGAATTCTCCACGGAAAAACTCATTCCTGGAACCTACGCCGTTAAAACCTCTCTTCTCGACAAGCTGGGCCGTGAAGTTCTTTCCCAAAAAGCGGATTTTTTGATCTCCGACAAAGCCATCCCCGGCACTTGGGTGGCCGCCCAGGCCAACCCGCCGGCCGATGATCCTTACTATGCCTTTGTTTTAGGAAGCCAATACATGAACAAGGGCGATATCGACACCGCCCAGGCCGAATTGTTCAAAGCCTATTCAAAAAAGCCGGATTCGCTTGAATACGCCTTGAGCTATGCCCAAGTCCTTCTTGTCAGGAAGGAGCCGGCCCAGGCCAGAGACATCCTCCTCCCGTTCGCAAAAAAAGACATCGCGAATTTCGACCTCTATGAAAGTCTCGGCAAAGCCTACCAGGAAACGGGCGAATTCAAGGACGCGGCTGCCTGGTATCAGAAAGCCCTGGCCTTCAAGGGCAACATCATTGAGATCCTGAATTCATTGGGCGAATGCTATTTTAAAATGGGAGACAAGGACCAGGCTCTCCGGGCTTGGAAAAAATCCCTGGAGATCAACCCGAAGCAGGAAAATATCAAGAAAATGATCGAAAAACTGAGAGAATAGGGATAAAACAAAGGGTTCGAACGAGAGGCGCTCGGCCGTAGAGTTTTTGGAATCTGAGGCTTGACATCGCTCCTCGTCGTGAAATACGATTTCCTATATGGAAAGGAGAGGAATCTCACGGCAAAGATCCCCGTTCGATGATCACATCCGTGAAGGAAATTCCTTTCCGTCATTCTTGGAAAAGGAGATATTCTGCATGAAACACCGTCGTCTGATTGTCGTTCTCGTCATCCTGGCCTTCGGATGGCTGGCTCCGCTGCGGAGTCAGGAACAAAGCCTGACCAGCCAGGTGATCGAGAAAATCCTGCCCAACGGCCTGAAAGTCCTGATGGTCAAACGTCCGCAGGCCCCGCTCGTGCGCTGCATCCTAGCCTATCGCGTCGGCTCGGTCAACGAGCGGCCGGGCATCACCGGGATCTCGCACTTCCACGAGCATATGATGTTCAAGGGCACGTATTCCATGGGCATCAAGCCGGGAACGCTAGAGAAGGATATGGATTATGACCGGCAGATTGACGCCCTGATGGACCAGGTCGTGGAGGAGGAATCGAAGATCAAGGATCGCGACGCGGCGAAGATCGTGGCCCTCAAGAAGCAGATCTCCGACCTGATCACAAAGCAGAAAGCTGAAACGATCGCCAGCGAGGAGATTTGGGGCGCCTACCAGCAGGCGGGCGGCACCGGGATTAACGCCTCGACTGGAAACGAGATGACCCAGTATTACGTGACGCTGCCCAAAAACAAGCTGGAGCTCTACCTGGCGCTCGAGGCCGACCGGCTGGCCAATCCCGTTTTCCGCGAGTTTTATTCAGAGCGGGACGTCATCACCGAAGAGCGCCGGATGAGCGAGAACCAGCCGGGCAGTTTTTTCGACGAGCAGCTCAACGCCACGTTCTACGCGGCAAGCCCGTACGGATGGGATGTCGTCGGCTGGATGTCGGATATCAGCCGGGTGACCAAGAAGGAAATGACCGAGTACCGTGAACAGTTCTACCGGCCCGACAACGCTACGCTCGTCCTCGTTGGCGACGTCGATCCCGACCAGGTGATGCCGCTCGTCACGAAGTACTTCGGGCCGCTCAAGTCGAAGGGCAAGTCGCCGCGGGTGCGGACCGAGGAGCCGTCGCCGGAGTACTACCGGAAAACCTATGGGGCGGGTTTTAAGCCCCCCTATATCGAGAAGCGCGTCTACGGGCGCGCCGCCACGACGCCTTATGTGACGATCATGTTCCATATCCCGCCGTTATGGCACGACGACCTGGCGCCGCTCTACGTCCTCGGCCGAGTGATGAGCGCCCGGACCGGGAAGATGTATCTCGAAATTGTCCTTCGGGACGACCACGCCACCATGGTTTCGGCGATGGCCTCCAACTCGATGTATGACGGATCATTCGAGGTCTCAGCCCAGGCCAAAGAGATCAAGAACGAGACGAAGATCCCCCTCGATCAGCTCGAGAAGGAGTTGTGGACGTATATCGAGGACGTCAAAAAGAATCCTATCGATCCGCAAATGCTCCAGCGCATTAAAAATTCCATCGAGGCCCAATACCTCCAGAGCCTGGCCGGCACCGGCATCGCCGGCACGCTGGCCCGAATGGAAACGGCCTACCGCTGGCAGTTCATCGAAGAACAGTTCAAACTACGCATGGCCGTAAGCGCAGATGACCTGTTGAGGGTGGCCAAGAAGTATCTGAACCGGGACAACAGCGTGACCGGCGTCCTGGAACGGGAGAAATAGGCATGTCGCCTCAAAAAAAGGATATGACCATGTTGAAACGAATCACAGCATCATCTTTAATAACCGCGCTGGTGGTCCTGTCGATGGCGATTGGCGCGGCCGCAGCCACGCCTCAGGTTCCCCAGGGTCCCCGACCGGAGCAGTTCAAGTTCCCGCCGCTCGTGTTCAATCCTCCCAAGGCGGCGGACTTCCGAACGCAGCTTTCCAACGGGCTCGTTGTCTACATCACCGAAGACCATGAGATCCCATGGTTCAACGCATCGTTTCTGATGCGCACCGGTCCGTTCCTCGAGCCGAAAGACAAACTCGGCGTCGATCGAATGACGCCGACGGTCATGCGGTCAGGCGGAACGAAGACAATGACCGGTGAACAAATTAATGAGCGGATGGAATTCCTGGCGGGCAACGTGAGCGCGACGGGCCTTTCGATCCACATCCGGCACCTGGACGAAGGCCTCAAAATCTGGAAGGACATCCTGACCAGCCCGGCTTTCCCGGAAGACAAGGTCCGGCGGGAGAGGGACCAGGCTTTGGTCGGCATTCGCAACCGGAATAAAAACCTGTCCATGGTGGCGATGCGAACCTTCACCAGGCTCATCTACGGCGAGGATTCGCCGATGGCCGCCGAAGCGACCGAGGCGGGCACGTCCGGCATAACACGCGAGGATCTCGGAGCATGGCATAAGAAGTTCTGGGGCGCCAACAATGCGATCCTGATCGTCTCAGGCGACTTCAAGAAGGCCGAGATGGTTAAGACGCTCGAGGCGACGTTCGGAAAATGGGCCAAGGCCGAGAAGGCCATCCCTCCGATCCCGAAGGTCACCCAGGCGGCCAAAGCCGGCGTTTATATGGTTCAGCCTGAAGTCCCGGCTAATCAGGGAGTCATCCGGATCGGACACCTCGGCCTCAAGCTCGATGATCCGGACTACCAGGCCGTCGATCTGATGAATTATATTCTGGGCGGCGGCTCCTTTTCGTCACGTATCACCAAGGTGGTCCGAACCGACAACGGGCTGGCCTACTCGACGAGTTCGAACTTCTCGGGAGGAGATCTGTATCCCGGGACCTTCTCAGCGTTCTGCCAAACCAAAAACGCGACAGTGGTTTTCGCTTCGCAGCTGATGCTGGATCTGATCGAAGGCATGAGAGCTGGCGACGTTTCTCAAGCGGATCTCGATTTCGCCCGTACGGCGCGCATCGAATCCTTCCCGGCCACGTTCGCCACAAGGATCCAGACGCTGATGGCGTTCGCTCAGTTGGAGTTCAACAACCGGCCACGCGACTACTACGATAAATTACGAGGCCGGTACGAGAAAGTGACGCTTGCCGACATCAAGCGCGTCGCCCAGAAATGGCTCCAGACCGATAAGGTGGTGATCATGGTCGCGGGCAACATCGAAGAATGCAAGGCCGGCGCCGACAAGATGCTGCCCAACCAGGCGACGATCGAGGCCATGGCCGCCAAGTTCGGGGGGCGGACGATCGACGGGCTGGCCAAGAAATACGGCGACGGCCAGGTCCATATCGTGATGCTGAAGTAGCCCGGCCAGGACGAGGATTCTCGGTCTGCGCCGCGTCGGATCAGTGAGGCTTCGACTCGGAAAACTCGCAAATTCGCCAAGGCTGCCGAAGTCCCGAGAGGCCAACTGGCCGATTAATAAAGGCTTGACAAAATGTTTAATTCATTATATATTCTTATTTACAAATAATAACTATATAGGAATAGATTGACATGACGATCGAACCCGCAGAATTAAAGAGACGTATGAGTCGCCTCAAAGCGGGACTCAGGCGCTCCGGCGTAAAATTGACCCATCAGCGTCTGCAGATCTTCCGCGAGGTGGCCAAATCCCTCGATCATCCTGATGTGGAGACGATTTTTTCTGGCGTCCGCCAGAGAGTCCCCACGGTCTCGTTGGACACGGTGTATCGGACACTCTGGTTACTCATCGACCTCGGCCTGCTCACTACCCTCGGACCCCCGAGGGGAAGAGTGAGGCTTGACGCCAACCTGAGCTCTCATCACCATTTCATCTGCGGGAAATGCGGAATGACGCGTGATTTTTTTAGCCATAAGTTCGACCGGCTGAAGATCCCGAACGCCGTTAAAGCGTTGGGGAGCGTGGAATCCACTAAAATAGAAGTCAGAGGCATCTGTTTTCGATGCTCGAAGAAAAATAAACAAAAACATCGCGTTTCGCGAAAGAAGGAGAAAAAATGAGAAAAAAACTAACCAACAATGCCGGCGCTCCCGTCGCCGACAACCAAAACATCATGACCGCCGGACCGCGCGGACCGGCGCTGCTTCAGGATGTCTGGTTCCTGGAGAAACTCGGCCACTTCGACCGGGAGGTCATCCCCGAACGCCGGATGCACGCCAAGGGTTCCGGCGCTTACGGGACCTTTACCGTCACCCACGACATCAGCCGCTATACCAAGGCTAAAATATTTTCCAAAGTGGGAAAGAAGACCGAGCTCTTCATCCGTTTTTCCACGGTGGCAGGTGAGCGCGGCGCAGCCGACGCCGAGCGTGACATCCGGGGCTTCGCTATGAAATTTTACACAGATGAAGGGAACTGGGATCTGGTCGGCAACAACACGCCCGTCTTTTTCATGCGCGATCCACTCAAGTTCCCCGACCTCAACCACGCCGTCAAGCGGGACCCCCGCACCAATCTGCGCAGCGCCCGCAACAACTGGGACTTCTGGACCTCGCTGCCGGAAGCGCTCCACCAGGTCACTATCGTCATGAGCGACAGGGGTATCCCCTATTCTTACCGCCACATGCATGGCTTCGGCAGCCATACGTTCAGTTTTATCAACGCCAAAAAAGAGAGGTACTGGGTCAAGTTCCACTTCAAAACCCAGCAAGGGATCAAAAACCTCAGCGACGAAGAAGCCGGGGCGATCGTCGGCAAGGACCGGGAAAGCCATCAGCGCGACTTGTATGAGAGCATCGAGAAGAAAGACTTCCCGCGCTGGACCATGTTCATCCAGGTCATGCCGGAAAAAGATGCGGCGAAATGTCCTTACAACCCCTTCGACCTGACCAAGGTCTGGTTCCACAAGGATTATCCCTTGATAGAGGTGGGCGTCCTCGAGTTGAACCGCAATCCTGAAAACTACTTTGCCGAGGTTGAGCAGGCGGCTTTCAACCCGGCCAACATTGTGCCCGGCATCGGGTTTTCACCCGACAAGATGCTTCAGGGACGCCTGTTTTCCTACGGCGATGCCCAGCGCTACCGGCTTGGCGTCAATCACCACCTGATCCCGGTCAACGCCTCCCGCTGCCCGTTCCACAGTTACCACCGCGACGGCGCCATGCGGGTTGACGGCAACTACGGCAGCACCCTCGGCTACGAACCCAACAGCTACGGAGAGTGGCAGCAGCAGCCGGATTTTGCCGAACCTCCGCTCAGCCTGGAAGGGGCCGCAGACCACTGGGACCACCGCGAGGACCAGGATTATTATTCCCAGCCCGGCCGGCTTTTCCGCCTGATGAGTACCGACCAGAAGGCGTTCCTTTTTGCCAACACCGCCCGTGCCCTTGGAGATGCGCCCAAAGAGATCAAGATCCGCCACATCGGCAACTGCCTGAAGGCCGATCCGGCTTACGGTAAAGGGGTAGCTAAAGCACTTGGCATTCCACTGAGCGAAGTACCCACCAAAGCATAGCCCGGTCCCCGTTTTTACTTCTTCGCCGCAGCGGCCATGTCGGCGTCTCTTTTCGCTTTGTATTGTGTCCCTTCCTTCCAGTTGGGAAAAGTCGATTCCATGGCCAGGCGATAGCCCACCTTAAACAAAAGGCGCAAGTCGTCAATCGCCCCGGTGAGGTCCCAGTTCGGGTCGAACTCGTCAGAAGGCTTATGATAATTTTCGGCCGTATACTTGTCCCTTTTAGCCAAGGTCCATTCTTTTCCGTGCTCGACGCTGTCCGTCCCGCCGCTGGGATAAACCGCCGGGATCCCCTGTTTGGCGAAGGGAAAATGGTCGGAACGAAAATAAGAGCCCTTTTCCGGAGTCGGATCAGGATTCACGGTTCGGCCCTGTTCTTTAGCCGCGGCTTCTATGTATTGGTCGAGCTCGGAGAGGCCGTATCCGACGACGGTGATATCTTTCATCCGTCCGTAGATATTCAAAGCATCCATGTTGAGGACGGCCGCCGTTTTAACCGCGGGAAAGAGAGGCTGAGCGGCATAGTACTCGGAGCCGAGAAGGCCCTGTTCTTCCCCGGTGACGGCCAGAAAAACGATTGAGCGGAGAGGCGGCCGCTTGAGCTTTTTGAAGGCCTCGGCCAGTTCGATCAGTGCCGCGGTCCCCGTGGCATTGTCCACGGCTCCGTTGAAAATCTTGTCCCCTTCGAGAGCCGGGTTCATTCCGAAATGATCCCAGTGCGCCATATAAATGATATATTCATCCGCCCGCTTCGACCCCGGCAGGAGAGCGACGACGTTGCGTGAAGTCACTTTTTTGACGCTGCTTTTCAGAGCGAGCGAAGCCTTGAGGCCTAGGGGCACAGCTTTAAATCCCCGCTTGGCCGCCGCCTTCTTCAGGTCGTCGTAATTCAGCCCGGCCTGCTCGAAGATCTTGCGCGTTGTCTCCAGCTGCAGCCATCCTTCCACGGCGCATCGGGACATGTTGTTGTCCTCTTTGCTCAAATTAAACCGCGGCCCGGTCCAGCCGTTCTCCACGACACCCCAGGGATAGGCGGCAGGCCCTGTCTCATGGACAATAAAGATGCCGGCGGCGCCCTGACGGGCGGCTTCCTCATACTTGTATGTCCAGCGGCCGTAATAGGTCATCGTCCGTCCGGAAAAAAGCGCAGGATCCTCTGTCGCATATCCTGGATCGTTGACCAGGACCACCACGGTTTTGCCCCGCACGTCAAGGCCTTGGTAATCATTCCAATTGTACTCGGGCGCCACGATGCCGTAGCCGGCGAAGACCATTTCCGAATCGGCCAACGACACTTCTTCCAGGACTCTTTCGGTGAGTGCCACAAAATCGTTTTTGTAGGCAAAAGAAATCGATTTTTTCCCGGCTTTAATTTCGAGCCTTGCCCCGGGTTCGGCCGTGATCACGACCATCGGGATTTCCTGGAAAAAGCTTTGGCCGTGGCCGGGCTTGAGGCCCACTTTCAGGAACTCTTGCTCCAGGAATTCGACCGTCTTGACCTCTCCGTTCGAAGCCGGAGACCTCCCTTCGAACTCATCCGAGGCAAGAATCTCCGTATCCTTGGCCAGATCCTGAGCGGTAATGCTTTCCAGGGCGGGCCGCAGTCGCTGTTCTTCGCTGGTGCAGCTATACAGCCCGAGGATGATCAGGATTGACAGTGCGCAAATGATTTTATTATTCATTTTTCTCCTCCTTTCATGAGAAGAGAAGGTAAAACACCAACGGCGTGGTTGTCAAGCTTGTCCCGATTTCCCCGAGTCATGAGACACTTCCCTTGCGGTGATCTAGGGATATGTAGCTTTTTTAAACTTCCGTCTGGAATTCCGTAAAGAGCAGAAGGCTTGTACCGGTCCCCGTCCCCTTTCCCCGGAAGAGCCCCCTTAGATCATCGAGCCGTTCGTGCTCTTTATGACACCGACTTTCCAAAGTCCTTGACAGGGCGGCAGACGCCAAATACGATGGACTTATCCTGAGAAAAAAATGAAGGAGGACAACTTATGAGCCCTAAAATCCAAGACCTCTACGAAAAATACACGCGCGGCGCCATGGACCGCCGCCAGTTCCTCGGAAAACTGGCCATGCTCGCGGGCGGGACGGCCGCCGCGGCCGCCCTGCTGCCGGCTCTGGAAAGCGGCCGAGCTGCAGCCCAGGTCGTCCCGAAAGATGACCCCCGCCTCGAAACGGGATACATCAAGTATCCGGGCGAAAACGGCGAGGTCCGCGCCTACTCGGCCCGGCCTAAGGGCGGGGCGAAGCTCGCCGGCGTCATCGTCATCCACGAGAACAGGGGCCTCAATCCCCACACCGAAGACGTAGCCCGGCGGGCTGCGCTCGAGGGATTCATGGCCATCGCTCCGGACGCCCTGTCGCCGTTCGGCGGAACGCCGGAAAATCCGGATGAGGCCCGGCCTCTTTTCCAGAAGCTCGACCGCGAGGCGAACACGAAAAATTTTATCGCCGCGGTCGCCTACCTCAAGACCCATCCCCAGGCAACGGGCAAGGTCGGGTGCATGGGCTTCTGCTGGGGTGGAGGAATCACCAACCAGGTGGCGGTCAACGCGCCGGACCTGGCCGCAGCAGTCCCCTTCTACGGCAGCCAGCCCGCGCCCGAGGATGTCCCGAAAATCAAAGCCGCGATGCTCATCCACTATGCAGGCGACGATGCACGGATCAACACGGGCATTCCGGCCTTCGAGGAAGCCCTCAAGAAGGCCGGCGTCGACTACAAGATTTACATATACGAAGGCGCGGGGCACGCTTTCATGAACGACACGGGAGCCCGTTATCACAAGGAGGCGGCCGCGCTCGCCTGGCAGCGCACGGTCGCTTTCCTCAAGGAGAGACTCAAGTCCTAGGGTTTTGCCGGCGCCACTCGGCGGCCACCTCGGCCAAAAAAGGCTTCACGTGGGTGAAAAACTTCTTGTATCCCGGGCAGAGGTAGTTTAGCCTCGACTCGCCGGCGGGCGCGCACACGAAGCGGTTCTTCGGGCACTCCCCGTTACACATGACCCGGACCTCGCAAGCCCGGCAGAAGCGAGGCAGCTTTTCCAGCTTGGACAGCCCAAACTCCTTCTGGGCGGGGCTATCGAGGAGCTCGACAAGCGGAGTATCGTGGATATTGCCCAAACGGTGCTCCTCGTCCACAAAATGGTCGCAGGAAAAGAAATCTCCGTTGCGCTCGACGACGGGGATGTCCCCGCAGACGGGCCGGAAAATACACAGGGAGTGCTCTTGGCCGAAGGCGGTCCTGGCCGCCTCTTCGATGTCCTGCACCTTGATCTTCCCGATGTCGCCAGCCACCCAATCGTCGAAGACGGCGCAGAGAAAATCACCCCAGGCTTCGGCCGGGACGGTCTCGGGGCTGATGCCGCTCCGCGCGTCCGGCCGTGGTTCGACTAGGGGAAGGAAGGTCACGTATGAGGCGCCGATACGCTTGAAAAAACCGTAGACCTCCTTGGGATGCCGGACGTTGTGTGCGCTCACGACGCAAAGGATGTCCGTCGGGACGCCGTACCGCCGCAAGATCTCGTAGCCGCGCATCGTCTCTTCGAAAGTAGGCCTCCCGTCCCGGGTGACGCGATGCCTGTCATGCAACTCCCGCGGGCCGTCAAGGCTAAGCCCGACGGCGAATCCTTCGGCCGCCAGAAACCGGCCCCATTCTTCGTCGAGGAGAGTCCCGTTGGTTTGCATGCCGTTGGCAACCGTCCGACCGGCGGGGCAGTGCCTGCGCTCGATATCCGCGATCAAACGGAAGTAATCGAGGCCAAGAACGGTCGGCTCCCCGCCGTGCCAGGAAAACCGGATCACCTCGTCGGGCGATGCTGCAATGTGCTGGACTATATATTCTTCGAGAAGGTCTTCAGGCATGCAGAGCGGCCCGCCCTCTGGGCCGAGGCGTCCTTTCCCGAGATAGTAGCAGTAGCGGCAGCTCAGGTTACAGGCAGCGCCGGCCGGCTTGACGAAAATCTGGAATCCGCGGGAAGCGATAGCCATGGTCTTTACGCCCACCTCGCCGTAAGGCCCAGGATGCGAAATTTCATGAAATCATCCTTTTGTATAGGCTCAGTAGAGCCTCCCTTCGTCCTCGGCCTGGACATCGTCTCCACGATCTCCTCAATGGCTTACTTCGTCCGGACGACCGCGGTGAATCCGCCGCCGGACGCCAAGTTGATCTCGAGCGGCACGGAAGGGGTGACTTCCCGACGCTCGATGAGAACAGAGTTGGGCTCGGCCTCGTTCATCGAACCGTCGCGGAAAAGCTTGATGTCGTATGGCCCGGTTCCCAGGAAAGCGAGCGGGATGGAGATCCGCCGCGGAGTTTCGTTAGTGATCCCGCCAAGATACCAGGCCGATCCGCTGCGTCTGGCGACGACCATGTATTCCCCGGCCTGCCCTGCCAGGAAGTGGGTCTCATCCCAAGTCGTCGGGACCTCCTCGATGAACTCGAAGCCCGGCTGTCCTTCATAGGCCGACGGCGTATCGCAGACCATCGGCATGGGATTCTCATAAACGACATATAGGGCCAGGTGATGGCACCTCGTTCCGAGCACAACCGGGTCGATATTGCGCGGCCAGAAATCGCTTCTCGAGACCGAGCGGAACCCTCCGAGGTGGTAATCGGTCGGCCCGGCCAGGGCCCGTGTGAAGGCGACATCGACATTGTGCTGGGGATCGCATTTCATCCCCCATTTTAGGTATTCCAGGTTCAAGACGCCCTCCCGGTTGAACAAGTTGGGGAAAGTCCGGTGCTCCCCGCTCGGCTTATAGGAGCCGTGGAACTGAATATGGAGCTTATGACGGGCGGCGGACTCAAGGACGCGCTCGCAGAAAGAGATCATTTCTTGGTCGTCGCGGTCGAGGAAATCCACCATTAGCCCGCTGATACCCCACTTTTCATACTGGGAGAAAGCTTCCTCCATGTGTTGGTTCACCGGCTTCCAATGAACCCAGAGACGGATCCCTACGCCTTTTTCCTTGGCGTAAGCGATGATCCGCGCCAGGTCCAATCCGGGCCTGGGCTGGGTGATGTCCGTGCCGGGTCCCGGCGCGAAATCCTCCAGGGTCTGCTTATGCCAAGGGCGGGTGTCGGCCACGACAGAGTGGTAGGCGATCCCGTGGCGAGCGCAGAAGTCTATATATTCGCGATGATATTCGAACGTGATCAGCGGATTTTTGCCCGGCATTCCCTTTTCGGCCGTCCCGTTCCACCAGTGCCAGGTCGACTTGCCCGGCCGGACCCAGGAGAAATCGCCGCGAGGAGGGTCGTTCAAGCAGGTCAGGAGGTTGCTCGCGACCTGACCTCCTGCCTCGTCGGAGAGCATGACAACGCGCCAAGGGCTGTAGTGTGGCGTGCCCCCGACCACGGCGATGCCCGTGCGGTCCAGGCGAGGTGAAAGGCATGCCCTGAGGGCCGGCTCAGCCGACTTCGGATCCCGCTGAAGATACATCCCGGCGAAATCGCGCAGAGCGGCCTCGGTCAGGGCAGCCGAGGTCCCGTCCGGCCAAACCGCGAGCACTGGCATTTCGATGAGACAATTCTCCGGAACGAGGGCAAGCGGCACCCTCGTGTAGAGACGCTCGTGCGCCCAGGCCAAACTGTTCGTCGTCGTCATGAGCAGGGTCGGTTTCCCCGCCAGCCGGAACTCCGTCGATTCTTCCCGGAGGAGGATCTCCGCCAGTTTTGGCTGCTCCGGGAAGCCGTACCTGAAGGCGACGCCGTCGTCATAGGCACGGAGTTCCAGGTCCCAAAGGATCCCGTCCGGATTCTCGAAACGCACCCGGGCCCGGGAGAAACGGTTCCTCACCATCCGGCTTTTTCCCCAGGGCATGACGAACGTCTCGTCGGCTCGGTCCTCCTGGACCGTCAGGATTTTTGCCCCCGCAGCCACCTCTCCTTTATCGGATAGCTCGATCTTGAAGGCCGATGGGGAGATGACTTGCCTTCCGGAACGTGCCATTGCGAATGTCGGCGGACCGCCGCCGGCTTTTTCCGGGCAGGCCAGCGAGATGACGTTTTTGCCGTCGGGGGACACGACGTTCACTGAGCGCCGAGCGCCGTTTCCGACGCATGAGGCCGTCGCGGATGCCGCAGTCAAGGCCAATGCCAGTACTTGGAACCATCTCTTTGTCAAGTTCTCATGACCTCTGCTAGCTAGATGATGGACCATGAGGTGAAAAACTGCAAGGGTGCGAATAAAGATTTTGGAGTCTTGCGCTGAGAATTTGTTTTAGATTACGATAGACGAAAGCGCTGACGAAAAAAACGCGCATGTCGTTGAACAAAGGACCGAAACACCCATGACGCCCACGACAATTATCATAGCTTCCCATCGAAAGAAATTGACAAGTGTCGCCGGAGAACGAAATTGCCTAATCAATTTGGAGGGGAAGATCTCTTCCAACGGGCGCGGGGAAAATCCAACCGCCCCGCCTCCCCTTCTCGGGCGGGCCATCATAGCAAGCCACGGGGCATATTCGCCGTTCGTAACTCGCCGCCGACCGCGTCTGGATGCCGGCGGCCCCGCCAGCATCCTGATTGCTCTGGTCATGGTTATCGCGCTCGCGGGAACGGCAGCCTTGGTCGCCGCCGCAGCTGAGAAAATCACCGTCACCTCCCTGCTCCGGGAAATGGTGGACTTCGAAGCTCTCGCCCAAAGGCCTCAACCGTTCTTTAAAGAAGCCACGGCCTCGAGCTACAGCCGCGAAAGCCACAAAAGCGGCGAAGCCTGGTTCGACAACAAGGACGTGGGCCAATACATGCGTACGGAGTCGAATGACGGCCGCAAAGAACACGTTCTCGCCGATCTCAAAGGACCGGGAACGAGCACCCGCTTCTGGTCCGCCAATCCCACTATGACCAATCTCGTCCGGTTTTATTTCGACGGCGAGGCGCGGCCGCGCCTCGAGCTACCGCTTGCGGATCTTTTCAAAGGCGAAAAGCTGCCGTTCGGCCCGGCATTCTCGTATATCAGCGGCACGGCCGGCAACCTCTATTTTCCCCTCCCCTTTGCGAGCTCGCTCAAGATCACTATCGAAGAGAGAGAGAAGCCGGTCCGGCTCTATTACGAGATAGGATACCGCAGCTACGAACCCGGAACGGAGGTCGAGACGTTCAATCCGCGGGATGCCACGAGCTGGGAGCGGGCCGCGGCCGAGACCAGCCTTACGCTCTTAAATCCCAAGCCAGCCCCGGCTCCGGACGGATCTCCATGGCTTATCAACCGCGTAACCATCCGGCCCGGGAAAACGCAGAGCTTGCCCGAGGTGACCGGAGAAAAAGCCATCTATGAATGGTCCGCCCAAGTCTTGGAAACGCGCGAGAGCCTGAAATGGGACGATCCCAATCGTGCCCATAGTGCTTATCGTTTTCTCATTCTCGATATCAGCTTCGACGGCGAAAAAAGCATTAATGTTCCTCTAGGCGATTTTTTCGGCTCCGGCCCGGGCGTCAACCCGTACGAAAACCTGTTCTTTACGGTCGACCGAAGCGGAAAGATGACCAGCCGTCTGTTGATGCCATTCAAAAAATTCATGCGATTGAGCCTGACGAACGCCGGAAAGATCCCCTACACCGTGGAACTGAAGCTGCGCGTCGGGAAGCGGCCGTTCACGGAAAGCGGATATCATCTGCGGGCGCAGTGGGGAACGCTGACGCGCGAGAGCTGGCCGTTTTTCGACACGAATTTTCTAATGACGGAGGGCGAGGGAAAAGTCGTCGGCACGGTTTACCAGATTGCCAACCCCGTGTTGATCTGGTGGGGCGAGGGAGATCAGAAAGTCCGTATCGACAACGAGTCCTTTCCGAGCACATTCGGGACGGGCACCGAGGACGACTACGGATTCGCCTATGGCCACAATGGACCGTTCATGCGCCCCTATCACGCCCAGACGCGAGTCGATGGGCCCTGGAGCGGCGGCCACATCAGCCTGAACCGGTGGTATGTTCTCGACGCGCTGCCGTATCGGACGGGCATCCGATTCGACCAGGAGATGTGGCACTGGATGCCCTGCCGGCCGACCTGGAGCCATGTCATCTACTGGTACGCCAAGCCCGGGACTCCCGGGCCGCGAGAAATCGATCGGGCCTGGCTCGCGCCGCAGGATCTGGGGGCCCGGGAGAATATGATCGAGCCGTTTGAAGGCGAAGCGCTTGCCCACGAGGCCACGGGTGGGACGGCCG
>Ga0209253_10003284_pt1 | contig 14247 bp, 12 predicted proteins | sample FrelakmetBRP12BR_FD_187145 | JGI IMG/M metagenome (GOLD analysis project Ga0209253, IMG submission 187145) | Freshwater lake sediment microbial communities from the University of Notre Dame, USA, for methane emissions studies - BRP12 BR (SPAdes)... | ecosystem: Environmental > Aquatic >...
CTCGGCGACCCCGCGCTGGGCGCCAGATGGCCGGCATATCCGCACCCGCGTGTCGCTGCGCCGCCTCTCGACCTGGCGGGGTGCGCCCGCCTCCGAGATCGCCGTCGACGTGCCGGGCGGCACCGTTGGCGACGTGGCCCAGGTGGTGTCGGGGGCGCCGTCGTTCCAGAACGGCGAGGAGGTCGTGGTCTTCCTCCGGGCGGCCGGCGCCGGGAGATGGCGCGTCCTCGGCCTGGCCCTGGGCAAGTTCCGGGTCGAGGGAGGCATCGCGGTTCCCCAGCTCGCCGGCCTCCGGCTCGAGCGAGCCCCGCTTCGTTCGTCGGAGCGGCGCGTCGAGGCCATGCCGGTCGACGAGCTGGAGCGAAGGGTGCGGGCCCGTTGACGCAGCCTCTCGCCCTCGCCGTGACGGCCCTGCTCGCGGCAGGGGCGGGGCAGGTCCCTGCGTACGAGCGCTCCTCGGCCGGGGAGGGGCTCTGCCAGTACTGGCCAGACCCGGCCTCGCCCTCGGTGCGCGGAGTCTCCTACGAGGTCGGCGACCCGCGGGCCACTCCGGCATGCCGCTCGGGAGGGGATCCGGTCGATGCCATCCGGAGTGCCTTCGACGCATGGTCGGCCGCGTCGAGAGCCGGAGCCTCGGTGCCCTGCACCGACATGCAGCTCTCCTTCCAGGGCGTCACGACCGGCACGGCCACCGGCGCCGACGGAAAGAACCGCATCGCCATCCGGCGCGGCCCCTGCAGCGGGTCCCACTCGATCGTTCCGCCCGGCGCCCCCTGCATCGCTGCCGGGACCTGCGCCGACGACCTCGGCTGCTGGGACCACGACCGGCTCGTCGCGCTCACCACCATCACCTACCGGGTCTCCACCGGCGCCATCCTCGACGCAGACGTCGAGGTCAACGCCGGCGACGGCGGCGACGATGGCGAGGGCTTCCTCGTCACCTGCGTCGACCCTCCCGCGCCCGCCTGTTCCGAGGAGCGTCGAACGGGCTGCATCGGGATGGATCTGCGGAACGTGATGACGCACGAGGTGGGGCACTTCCTCGGCCTCGCCCACTCCGACCTGCGCGCCTCGACGATGTTCGCCGCGGCCACGCGGGGCGAGACGGGCAAGAGGGTTCTCTCGGCCGACGCCGTGGAAGGGATGTGCGACATCTATCCGCCGGGAGGCGCCGTGAAGACCTGTGGCTCCCGCGCGGAGGGCTGTTCGACGGTCGGGGCGAAGGACACCTGGCTCGGACTCGCGGCGCTGGCACTCCTGCTTCGGCGGCGGCCCCGTCAGCACACCACCACGCCGGCGTAGCCCACCACGCTGCGGTCGTCGCCGGTGACGTCGCCCGAGGTGGCGTAGCGAACCAGCTCGGCCTCGCGAGCCCCCATCTCGACGGCGGCGACCAGCATGACGGTCGCCGGAACGAACCCGCACATGGAGATGCGCTCGCGCGACACGACCTCGTGGAGGCCCCGGGGGTCGAGGGCCAGGACCCGGTCGAGCGCCAGCAGGTCCTTCGCCCTCGCCGTTGCCGCAGGCACGTAGTGGCTCATGTCGCTCGAGGCGACGACGAGCGCCTGATGGCGTCGAGCGACCCGGGCGATCTGCAGCCCGAGTTCCTCGCAACGATCGAAGGAGAGGGGGCCGAGGCAGACGGCGGCGATGGTGACCTCCGGGTTGCGCAGCTGGAGGAAGGGAAGCTGAACCTCCAGGGAGTGCTCGTACCGATGAGCCTCGCGATCGGGGGAGGCGAGGCCGGTCTGGAGGAGGTCCCGCGTCATCGCCTCGTTCACCTGGACCCGCCCGAGCGGCGTCGCCCAGGCCCCGTCCGGCCAGGCTGCCACGCGCTTCCCGACGCCGGTGTGGTTGGGACAGAGGATGACCACGCGATCGGGGACGTCCGCCCTGGCGTAGGTCGCCCCCGCGACCTGTCCCGAGTACATGTAGCCGGCGTGGGGCGCCAGGACTCCGATGGCCGGCCTGGGCGGCCCGGCCGTGGCCCGACCGTCCGGACGCTCGGCGAGGAGCGAGGCAACCTCCTCGGCCAAGAGCAGCGAGTCTGCCGGGTAGAATCGGCCGGCGACCGCGGGTTCGCGCTCCGTCTCCACGTACAGCATAATGCTCCTCCGAAGCGTGCCCGACATTCCCTCCACCGGGGGTCCTCCCCCGTCCAGGCGCGAGCTCCTGTCGACGTGGGGGTGGGTCGTGGGCGGCATCGGCGTCGGCACGGCCCTCGGCAAGCTGGAGCCGACCGGTCTACTTGGCCGGAATCTCGGGGGTCTCGCCGCCCTTCTCTTCGTGCTGGTCCCGGACGTCCGGATCCGCGCGCGGGGAGGGTCCTGGCAGGACTACGGACTGCCCTGGTGGGGGCTCTCCGATCGGCGAACCTGGCTGGCATGGAGTCGAGGCGTCGCCGCCGGAGTCGTGGTCTCGCTGGTCGTCCTTCCCGTGTTCGCTCTCGCCTTGTTCGCCGGCGCCCGCGCGGCCGGTCTCCAGGTGGTCTACGAGCCCCGCCTTCCTCCCGGTTTCGCCCTCGCCGCCGCCACGCAGCTGCTCGCCGTGGCCCTGCCCGAGGAGCTCTTCTACAGAGGGTGGATGCAGACCGCCTGGGGGCGATCCGGGCCGTCCCGCCGCATCCTGGGTGCGGACATCGGACCGGGATTCCTGACCACCCAGGCACTCTTCGCGGCCGGCCACCTCGTGACCCTCGAGCCCTGGCGGCTGGCCACCTTCCTGCCCGGCCTCCTCTTCGGCTGGCTCCGGGCCCGCACCGGGAACGTGGTCGCCCCGGCCGTGGCCCACGCCCTGTCGAACCTCCTGCTCGTCGTGCTCGACGCGAGCCTGATCGCGCCCCGGTGAAGGAGACGACAGGAATGGCCAATCGGGTTACATCCAGTCGCATGCCCTCCACCATTCGCGCCATGCTCGAGGAGCAGGAGGTCGCGCGCCTGCACCCCCGCGCCGCGCTCTCCCGCGACACCCGCGGCCGGGATCGCGAGGACCCCGAGGACGACATGCGCCCGCCCTACCAGCGGGACCGGGACCGCGTCCTCCACTCCAAGTCCTTCCGCCGCCTCATCGGGAAGACCCAGGTATTCCTGGCCCCCCGGGGCGACCACTACCGGAACCGGCTCACCCATACCCTCGAGGTGGCGCAGGTCGGCCGCTCCATCGCGGGCGCACTTCGCCTCAACGAGATGCTGGTCGAGGCCATGGTGATGGCGCACGACCTGGGCCACACGCCGTTCGGCCACGCCGGCGAGCGGTTGCTCAACAAGGTGGTGCCGGGCGGCTTCCACCACGTGCAGCAGTCGCTTCGGGTCGTCGAGTTTCTCGAGAAGGACGGGGAGGGGCTGAACCTCACCGTCGAGGTCCGCGACGGGATCCTGCGCCACTCCAAGGGGCGCGGGAACGTGCTCATGGCCGGCGGCGGCGGGAAGGCCCTCACGCTCGAGGCCGAGGTCGTTCGACTGGCCGACATCATCGCCTACGTGAACCACGACCTCGACGACGCGGTCCGCGGCGGCCTCCTTCGCGAGGAGGAGGTCCCGCGCGACATCGCCCGGGTGATCGGCGGCCGCCACTCCGTTCGCCTGCACAACCTCATCGGGGACGTCATCCGCTCCTCCGACATCGAGGGGGGCGGCCACATCGCCATGTCGGGCGACGTGCACGGCGCGCTGCTCGCGCTGCGCGACTTCCTCTATGCCCGCGTCTACGAGAACCCGGTGGTCCAGGAGGAGTTCGAGAAGGCCCAGCGCATCCTCGAGGACCTGAACCGATGGTGCCTGGAGGACGGCGAGAGGCTCCGCTCCCGCTTCGGGGTGACCCCCCGGCCGGGCGACGACCTCCCCCGCGCCGTGGCCGACTTCCTCTCGGGCATGACCGACCGTTTCGCCCTGGAGACGTGGGAGAAGGTGTTCATGCCTCGCCCCTGGGCCATTGTTTGACACCGTGCAGCGCGCGCGCCTACGATCCTCAGCCCCCTTCACGGAAGGTCCATGAGCGACGACATCGCGGTTGGAATCGATCTCGGCACCAGCTACAGCGCCGTGGCCACGTTCATCGACGGCAAACCCGAGGTCCTCACCAACGAGTGGGGTGAACGCACCCACGCCTCGGTGGTGAGCTTCCTCGAGGATGGAACCGTCCTCGTCGGCAACAGCGCGAAGCGAAACATCATCACCAACGCCGAGAACACCGTCTACTCGGCCAAGCGGCTCATCGGCCGATTCTTCTTCTCCGACGAGGTGAAGAAGGCCCAGGCTGTGATGCCGTACCGCATCGTCGAGGGGCCGAACAACGCGGTCCGGGTGCAGGTCGGCGAGCGGGTGCTCGCCATCCCGGAGGTGTCGGCGCTCGTGCTGAAGGAGATGAAGGCCATCGCCGAGACGGCGCTGGGGCACGAGGTTCGCAAGGCGGTGGTCACCTGCCCGGCCTACTTCAACGACAACCAGCGACAGGCCACCAAGGACGCCGGCCGCATCGCCGGCCTGGAGATCCTGAGAATCATCAACGAGCCGACCGCCGCGGCGCTGGCCTACGGGTTCGGCAAGGACATCTCGCAGCGCATCTGCGTCTACGACCTCGGCGGCGGCACCTTCGACGTGTCGATCCTGGAGATCGGGCGGGACGTCTTCGAGGTCATCGCCACCGCCGGCGACACCTACCTGGGCGGCGACGACTTCGACGACCGGATCATGGCCTGGCTTGCCGACGACTTCCAGGCCAAGCACGGCGTCGACCTGCGACAGAACAAGTTCTGCCTGCAGATGCTCAAGGAGGCCGGCGAGAAGGCCAAGATCGACGTGGGGCGCGACGGCCAGGCCGTCATCAAGGTGGAAGGCATCTGCCAGACTCCGGAGGGGCAGGTGCTCGACCTGGAGCAGGCGCTCGGCGCCGACCAGTTCAACCGCATGGTGATGGATCTCGTGCAGCGAACCTTCAAGGTCTGCGACGAGGCGCTCCAGTCGGCGCGCATGACGGCCAGCGACATCGACGCGGTGATCCTGGTGGGCGCGCCGACGCGACTGCCCATCGTCCGCCAGAGCGTCCGTCACTACTTCCAGAAGGATCCCATGGCGGGCATCAACCCCGACGAGGTGGTCGCGCAGGGCGCGGCCATCCAGGCCTCCGCGCTGCAGAACCGGAGCGCCGCCGCGGGGGGCCAGACCAGCTACCTGCTCGACGTCACGCCGCTCACGCTCCGCGTCGGGACCGCCGGCGGGTGGGCCGAGCCGATCATCGACAAGAACACGCCCATTCCCATAGAGAAGTCGAAGACCTTCACCACCAGTCGCGACGGCCAGGATCGGGTTCGCATCCGGGTGTACCAGGGAGAGTCGAAGAAGGCCGAGGAGTGCGAGTTCCTCGGCGAGTTCGAGTTTTCCGGGTTCCGCGTCGGCTACCGTGGCGAGGTTCTCATCCAGGTCACGTTCGAGATCGACTCCAACGGCATCGTCAACGTGTCCGCCACCGACAACGAGACGGGCCAGAAGGCCTCGACCACCATCAACCTCTCGTCCGGCCTCACCGAGGCCGACATCAAGAGCGCGTCCGACAAGAACGCCGAGGTGGTGCTGGCCGGCCACCCCGCGTCCTGAGCCCGGGCGTCGAACCGAGATGGACGAATCCTTCCGCATCGAGGTCGAGAGGCTCTCCGGCGCCCTCGATCAACTCGACTACTTCGCGGTCCTGAAGATCGAGGCAGGCGCCATTCCGGCCGAGATCCGCGCCGCCTACCACCGCGAGTCGCGCATCTATCACCCGGACCGCTACGCCACCGTGGATGACGAGACCTTTCGCGGCCAGGTGGCTCGCATCTACCGGCGCATCAACGAGGCCTACACGGTGCTCCGCGACGACGCGCGCCGGCGCAAGTACTCCGCCGACGTGGCCGGCCCGGACCGCCCGCGCAAGCTCCGCTTCTCCGAGGAGGACGAGGCGGAGGTGAAGGGCGCCGCCAAGCGGCGCACCGTGGAGCAGATGGGTCAGACGCCCAACGGGCGGAGGTTCTTCTCCGCCGCCCTCGCGGACGCCCAGGCCGGACGGTGGGAGGCTGCCGAGCGCAATCTCAGGATGGCCCTCACCTACGAGCCCGGCAACGAGCGCTTCAAGGAGCAACTCGCCCTCGCCGAGAAGAACCGGCCCAAGCAAGACTTCCGGATCAAGTGAGGCAGGCCCGGTGCTCCTCGACGCGGCCGTGCTCGCCTTCCTCGCCGCGGCAGCTTCCCTCGGTGCTCTGGCCGGTCTTCTCCGCCCGCTCTTCGTCTTCGCCGGTGCGGCGCTGGGGTGGCTGGCGGCGCGCCACCTGTCGGGGCCGCTGGGCGCTGTGTTCGCCAGGGTGATGCCTGCCGGGGGTGCCCAGCCGGCGGCCGCCGCACTGCTCTTCGTGGTCGTGACGCTGGTCGTGGCCCTGGCCGGACGGAAGCTCGCGCGAGCGCCGGGGGGGGGAGGGCGCCCGCTCGACCGTGCAGCCGGGGCACTCCTGGCGGGCCTGGCCGCGGCGGCGGCCTCGTGGGTGGGGCTGGCCGTCGCCGACGCCATCGCACCTTCGCTTCCGGCGAGCTGGCAGGCCGGCGTCGGCGCGAGCGACCTGGCCGGACTGGTCCGGCAGCACGACCTCCTCGCCGACTGGCGTCGCCGGGCCGAGCGGGCGCTGGGCTCGCTCCTCGAGGTGGCCGGCGACCCGGGCGCTGCCGCACGGCTGGCCTCCGATCCCGAGCTGAAGAGCCTCGCAAACGACCCGCGCGTCCGCATCCTGCTCGAGGAGGCGCCAGCTGCCGGTCCGACCAGGCTCGAGCGGTCTCCGGAGGCCCTGCGACTCCTCGCCGACCCGGAATTCCGGGAGCGGCTCGAGGCCGCGCAGGAGCGGCTGGATCGAAAGCTGCCCCGGCGTTGATCGACGGCCCGGGAGTGCTACCTGCTCTTGCGGGTGGCCTCGCCGACGTCGAGCATGGCGCCCGTGCCCGGATGGCGCTTGGCGTGGGCCCGCTTCAGCTTGGCGTACAGGGCGTCGAGCCGGTCGAGGAGCCGCTTCTGCTTGCGCGGCTTCCGCGTGGAGAGCGCGTTCGCGAAGACGATGGGGGCCGCGATCGTCGAGTCGGAGTAGATCACCACCTGGTTCTTCATCATGTCGGCCTGGACCTTGCCCCAGCTGATGGCCTCGCTGGGGGTGGCGCCGGAGAGCCCGCCCCACTGAGGCGAGTCGGTGGAGATCTGGAGCACGAACTCGTGTCCGCCGCGGTTCAGGTCGAGGATCTGCCAGAGGGTGGGCTGGGTCTGGAGGTAGAAGTTCTTCGGCGACCCGCCGCCCAGGATCACGACGCCGTTCACCTTGGCGTCGTAGACGATGGCGGTGGACTCGAGGACGTCGAGGTCGGGGTCGACGGTGGTCTCGCCGCCGCGGAGCTTCATGGCGGCGACGTTCATGCCGATCGACGAGTCCCCAGGGGAACTCGTGAAGATCGGCACGCCGCACCTGGCGGCCGTCGCCACCCAGGAGCGCTGCGGCTGCGGCGCATTCGCCAGGATGAGATGGCCGAGGTAGGCGTGGAGCCGCGGGGTGGAGATGTGCCCGCGAAGCTCGGGGGGCGCCTTCTCGAGCGCCTCCCGGATGAAGGCGTCGGTGTCGAGCAGGGAGTCCTCGGTGATGAAGACGTCGTAGATCCGCTCGATGCCCGCCCGGTAGAGCTCACGGTCGTCGACCTGGAAGTGCCCCTGCACGACCGGCAGCTCCAGGGCGAAGTGGAAGTCGTGGTAGATGTTCGCGCCGGTGGAGACCACGAGGTCGACGAAGCCGGCCTCGATCATCGCCTGGATGGCTCCACCCAGTCCGGCCGGGGCCATGGCCCCCGTGACGGTGAGGGCGATGGTCGCATCGGCGTCGATCATCCGGCAGAAGACGTCGCATCCCTGGGCGAGACGCCCTCCGTTGAAGGCTCCGGCACGTCGGTAGACGTCCACGAGGTCCACGACCGACATGCCCTTCCGGAGCCGCATGGGCTCGACGGGAGGCCGGGAGAGGTAGTGCTTGCGGAGCTGCTTCGGTGTGGGCGCTTTGGCCATGACGGGCGCGGATCCTGTCGGAGGGCCCGGCCGCCGTCAACGCTTCCGGAGCCACCAGCCCAAGTGACCGCCGCGACTGGAGTTTAGCCGGGGCTGCCCGACGTGTGCAGCACGACCGGAGCGGGATCGGCCGGCGCCGGCCGCTCCGCCAGCGATGCGAGCGAGGTGGCGCGGAACACGTCCAGCATCCGCTCCTGCCCCTCGCGCCAGACGGACGTCATCGTGCAGAACGACTGCCGGCTGCAGGCGTCGTCGTCGTCCAGGCAGACGTTCACCGCCACGGGCCCCTCGGCGGCTTCGATGACCTCGAGGACGTTGATGGACTCGGCCGGGCGCGCCAGCTTGTAGCCCCCTCGAGGCCCACGGGTCGAGCGGGCGATGCCATGGTCGACGAGGGTCTTCATGATCTTGGCGAGGAAGTCCTCGGGCACGTCCATCTTCTTCCCGATCTCGCGAAAGGGGACCACGGTCCCTGGCGGGATGGAGGCCAGGTGGATCATCGCCCGGATGGCGTAGTCGATCTTCCTGGAGATTCGGAGGACGTGCTGCATCGAGACTCCCTGCACCCCGCCTCGGGGGGATTAAGATGAAACCCAAGAGAACAGCTCATGCTTCGAAACAACGATATCATCGACCTACATACTCATTCTACTGCTTCAGACGGACAGTACGCGCCTGCCGAGGTCGCCACAAGGGCAGCCGCGGCGGGTACACGGGTATGGGCGCTGACCGACCACGACACGGTGGCCGGGCTCGAGCAGGGTGCCGATGCCGCCCGGACCCTGGGCCTGAGATTCGTGCCCGGGATCGAGCTCTCGGCCTTTCTCGAGCGCCGCGAGATCCACATCCTCGGTCACTTCGTCGACCCGGTGCACCCGACGCTGAGGAATTTCGAGGACCTGCTCGCCGACCACCGCCGCATCCGGGTCCGGGAGATCGTCCGGTTGCTTGCCGGGAACGGGGTATCGGTGACCGAGGAGGCCATCGTGGCCTGCAGCGGCGGAAAGACCATCGGCCGTCCCCACGTGGCCCGCGCCATGCTCGCGACCGGCGCGGTGGGCTCCGTCAAGGAAGCCTTCGATCGATTCCTGGGAGAAGGGCAGCCGGCCTACGTCGGGCGCTTCCGGCTTCTCGCCGAGGACGCGGTGAAGATGATCCGCGAGGCCGGCGGCGTGGCGACGCTGGCCCACCCGGGTGTCTCCAAGGTGAACCCCGGCGAGCTGCAGCGGCTCCGGGACATGGGATTCGACGGGGTGGAGGCGTATCACCCGGACCAGAAGCGGGAGCAGGCCGCCAAGTACCGGGAGGCCGCCGACCGGGCCGGGCTGGTCTGCACGGCCGGGACCGACTACCACGGCGAGGTCGTCGCCCCGGATCGCTTCCTGGGAACGTCGTCGATGGATCCGGCCGAGCTCGATCGGCTCGAAGCCCGGCGCCCCTGAACGGCGGCGCCGCGGCCTTCGTCACCCTCGGTAGAACTGGGCCAGCGAGGCCCGGGTCCAGTCCATCAAGGGCGAGACCCAGATGCCGAAGATCACCGTGACGAGGGCGAAGCCGGAGAGCAGGAACTTGTAGGAGAGCGGGTAGGTGACCTTGGTCTCGGTGAGCGGTGCCTCGAAGAACATCGCCCGCAGGATGCGCGCGTAGTAGTAGAGCGAGACCGCGGTGTTGAGAGCGGCGATGACGGCCAGGACGGCGTACCAGGTGCCGCCAGGGCCGGAGATGCGCTCGAACACGGCCACGAAGAGCCAGTACTTGCCGGTGAATCCGATGGAGGGTGGGAGCCCGGTCAGCGCGAAGAGGAAGATGGCCATGCTGACCGCGGCCAGCGGCGCCCGGTGACCCAGGCCGCGGAACTCGAAGATCGACGGCGAGCCCGTGAAGCGCTCCACGACGATCACCGCGAGGAACGCCCCCAGGTTCATGACCAGGTAGGCGAGCATGTAGACCATCACCGCCTGCGATCCCACGAAGGAGTTGGCGGCGACGCCCATGAGGGCGTATCCGGCGTGGGCGATGGAGGAGTAGGCCAGCAGTCGCTTGAGGTTGGTCTGCGGCAGCGCCGTGAAGTTCCCGAGGGTCATGGTGACGGCGGAGAGCACGCCCACCACGGCAGGCCAGGGGATGTTCCCGACGGCAACCCCCAGGCCACCCACCGCTCCCCTCACGTCGAGAGACCCGTAGAGAAGCCGGACGGCCAGCGCGAAGCCGGCCGCCTTGGGACCGGTGGAGAGGAAGGCGGTGAAGGGGGTGGGCGCACCCTCGTACACGTCCGGCGCCCACATGTGCCAGGGCACCGCGGCGATCTTGTAGCCCACCCCCGAGGTGGTGAGCACCACGCCCAGGATGAGCCCGAGCCGGACCGACCAGGTGGGCGGCAGCCTGGCCGCCGCGTCGGCGAACCGCGTGATGTCGGTGGTCTGCAGCAGGCCGTAGAGGTAGCTCATGCCGAAGACCATGGCCCCGGTGGCCACGCCTCCGAAGATGACGTACTTCAGGGCGGCCTCGGCCGCCTTCCGGTCGCCCTTGGCGTAGCCGGCCAGGGCGTAGCTCACCATCGAGACCAGCTCGATCGACATGTAGATCATGAGCAGGTCGGTGGAGCTGGCCATGAGGAACATGCCCAGGACGATGGAGACCAGCAGCGCGTAGAAGGGCCCGATGCGCGAGGGCGGAAAGGCCCGCGACGGCGCGGCGATGAGGACGGTGAGCGCACCGCCGGCCAGGAAGAGCCACTTGAAGAAGTTCGCGAAGGCGTCGTTCGCGATCATTCCGTTGAAGAGGGCCTGCGGCGTGGGGGGCTGGGCTGCCAGGAAGAGCGCGGCCACCCCGAACACGGCCAGGGCCGAGAAGGTGAGGAGGCGCGCCCGCTCGGCGCTCTTCTGCCAGGCCATGTCGGCCAGGAAGAGCGCGAGCGTGCCGATCGTGAGCACGAACTCGGGGCGGAACCAGCTCGCGCTGCGCAGGTTCTCGGCCACGAGATGAGGCTGGATGTCCATCTCCGGTCTCCCTCCGCCCTAGGCCGGGCGCAGGTTCTGGATGAGCATCTGCAGCGCCGGGTTGATGGCGTGCAGGATGAACTGGGGGTAGAAGCCGAGGAAGAACATCATCGCCACCAGCGGGTAGAGCGTGAGGCGCTCGCGCCAGTTCACGTCGGGGAAGCCGACGTAGGCCGGGTTGAGCTTGCCCAGGAAGACCCGCTGCATGGACCACAGGTAGTAGGCGGCGGTGAGGATGACCGCGGTTGCCGAGATGACCGTGAAGGTCAGGTAGACCGGGAAGCTGCCGACCAGCACCATGAACTCGGGGATGAACCCCGCCAGCCCGGGCAGGCCCAGGGACGCGAAGAACGTGATCCCGGTGATTCCGCTGTACTCGGGCAACTCCTTGGCGATGCCGCCGAAGCGCTCCATGTCGCGGTGGTGGGCGCGGTCGTAGATCACGCCCACGATGAGGAAGAGCGCCGGGCTGATGATGCCGTGGGTGAACATGTTGAGCACCGCGCCGGATATGGCCATGGGGGTCATGGCCGCCATGCCCAGCAGGGTGAAGCCCATGTGAGACACCGAGGAGTAGGCCACCATCCTCTTGAAGTCCTTCTGGGCCAGCGCCACGTAGGCCGCGTAGATGATGTTGATGACGCCGAAGACGGCGATGCCGTTGGCGGCCCACTCGGTGGCGTCGGGGAGCAGCGCGAAGTTGAAGCGAAGGATGCCGTATGGCCCCATCTTCAGGAGGATGCCGGCCAGGATCACCGAGATGGGCGTGGGGGCCTCGACGTGGGCGTCGGGCAACCAGGTGTGGAAGGGGAACATCGGGATCTTGATGGCGAACCCGATGAAGAGCGCCACGAAGACGATCTTGGTGAAGGCGAAGCCCAGGATGGGCAGCGCGGTGGAGAACTGTCCGGCGCGCCCCTGTGCGGCCAGCTCGAGCAGGTTGAAGGTGTGCTTGGCCGACATCGAACCGTCGGCCAGGGCCGCCGGCAGGCTGCGGTAGTAGACGGCGATGATGGCGAGCAGCATGAGCACGGAGCCCGCCAGCGTGTAGAGGAAGAACTTGATGGCCGCGTACTCGCGGCGCGGGCCGCCCCAGACGCCGATGAGGAAGTACATCGGGAGCAGCATGACCTCCCAGAAGACGTAGAAGAGGAACATGTCGAGCGCCACGAAGGTGCCCATCATGCCGGTCATGAGCAGCAGCAGGAGGATCATGTAGCCGGGCACCATCCGCACCGAGAAGTGCCTGGGGTGGTGCTCGTCCTCGCCGTGCCCGTGGTCGTCCTCGTCCATCCCCGCCATGTGGGTGGCCTTGGCGCCGCCCTGCCACCAGGGCATGGAGGCGATGGCCGCCACGAACGAGATGATGCCGGTGAGGAGCACCATCGAGATGGAAAGCCCATCGACGCCGACGAACCAGTCGACGTTGAACGGGAGGATCCAGACCGCCCGGCTCACCATCTGGACGCCGGTGGCCTTGCCCTGGACGAGAAGGCCCGGAGCCTGCGGATCGAACCAGTGCCAGGCCAGGATCGACGCAACCAGCATGAGGAAGCTGGCGATGAGCGCCACCCATCGGGCCGACTGGTCGACGAATCGCTTCGGCAGGTCGAGGAAGTGCCTCGTGGCCATCAGCGCCAGGATGAAGACGGCGCCGATGACCGGGAGGAAAGTGGCCCAAACCAGCACGTTGTCGGGGCGGATCATGTCGCCGGTCTCCTAACGGAAGAGGAAGTTCAGCAAGACGACGAGCAGCGACCCGAGGGCCGCGCCGTAGAGGTAGGTCTGGATGCGGCCGGTCTCGATGCGGCGGAGCAGGCGCCCACCCTCGCGGGTGAGCCCGCCCACGCCGTTCACGGCTCCATCGACGACGTACTTGTCGATGGCGTCGTCGATGGCGGCGATGAACCGGGTCACCCAGCCGGTGAAGTTCACGATCCAGTCGATGATGTGCTCGTCGAACCAGGACAGGAAGGCGGCCAGGAAGAGCGCCGGGCGGATGACCAGCGCGTGGTAGGCCTCGTCGACGTAGTACTTGTTGTAGACCACCGTCCAGAAGCCGAAGAAGCGGTGCTTCAGGTCGTGGGGCACGCGGCTCTTGCCGTCCTTGAAGAGCAGCATGGCGAAGTACCAGCCGATGGCGGCGGCCGCAACGCCCATGCCCTGGAAGAGCCACTCGGTGGCGTGGCCGAAGTGGGCGAAGGTCACCTCGGCCGGCAGCGCCGGGGCCAGCCAGTGCTCGAGGATCGGGTCGTGGCCGCTCCAGAGCTTCGGGACGCCCAGGATCGAGACCAGCACCGCGCCGGTGGCGAGCGTCGCCAGCACGGCGGTGACGGAGAGCGGCGACTCGTGCGGCGCGCCGCCGTGGTGGCCCGCCGCGTGGTCGTCGGCCGGCGCGGCGTGGGCCGGCGCGTGGCCGTGCGCGACATGGGCCGAGGCGGGGGCCGGGTGGGCGTGGACGCCGTGCCCGTGGGCCGGCTTGGGATCCGCGACGTCGTGGGGGTGACCGGCGGTGACGTGGTGGGGCGCCGCGTGAGCCGAGTGCGGGTCCTCGTCGTGCTCCTGGGCATGACCCGCGCCGCCCCTGTAGGTTCCGGTGAAGGTCATGTAGTAGCTGCGGAACATGTAGAAGCTGGTGCCCAGCGCCGTGAGCAACCCGGTCGCGAAGATGGCCGGCCCGAGCCAGGGCGCCGGGGTCCCGAAGAACTCCATCGAACGCTGGGTGAAGGCCTTCCAGAGGATCTCGTCCTTCGAGTAGAAGCCGCTCGCCCAGGGGAAGCCGGCGATGGCCCAGGTGGCGACCAGGTAGGTCCAGGCGGTGATCGGCATGAGCTTCTTCAGCCCGCCCATCCGCCGCATGTCCTGCTCGTGGTGGCAACCCAGGATCACCGAGCCCGACGCGAGGAAGAGGGTGGCCTTGAAGAAGGCGTGCGTGAGCAGGTGGTAGCTGCCGGCCCAGTAGGCGCCCACGCCCACGCCCACGAACATGAAGCCGAGCTGCGACACCGTGGAGTAGGCCAGCACCTTCTTGATGTCGTACTGGAAGAAACCGATGGTGGCGGCGAAGATCGCCGTGAGCACGCCGACGATCGCCACCCAGCCCATGGCGGTGGGGGACATGGCGTACAGGTAGCTGAGCCGGGCCACCATGTAGACGCCGGCCGTCACCATGGTGGCGGCGTGGATGAGG
>Ga0209253_10003285_pt1 | contig 14242 bp, 10 predicted proteins | sample FrelakmetBRP12BR_FD_187145 | JGI IMG/M metagenome (GOLD analysis project Ga0209253, IMG submission 187145) | Freshwater lake sediment microbial communities from the University of Notre Dame, USA, for methane emissions studies - BRP12 BR (SPAdes)... | ecosystem: Environmental > Aquatic >...
TTTTCTGGTTTCGGTCGTTGTAATGGTGTTGGTCGGCTTGGCCCTGGTCGGCTTGACCTGGATCAATTATCGTTACTCGGTCCAGAATCCGGGTGGCAGTGACTTCTTGCCGCGCTGGGTCGGCGCGCGTCAGTTTTTGATGAAAGCTCAAAGCCCTTACAGTGACGCGACCACTCAGGAAATCCAACAGCGTTTCTACGGACGCCCGGCGTACAGCAATGAAGACCAGGTGCTGTTCGTCTACCCGTTCTACTCCATTTTTATCTTTGGCCCCTTCGCCTTGATCAGCGATTACAACATGGCTCGGGCAGTCTGGATGACTGTGCTGGAGTCCTGCATCATCCTGATCGCTGCTGCCTCAATCTCCCTGAGCTTTTGGAAACCATCGCCTTTCATGCTGCTGGTTTTATTAATATTTTCCGCCTTGTGGTATTACGGCATACGTGCTCTGATCAACGCCAATGCTTCGATCTTGATTGGCTTGTTGATTGTGGGGGCATTCCTGGCTATTCGCGCCGGACAGGACAGTTGGGCTGGTCTGCTGCTGGCTTTGGCGACCATCAAACCGCAGGTTGTAATCCTGCTCATTTTGTTTGTCTTGCTGTGGAGTATTTCGGAAGGTCGCTGGCTGTTGTTCTGGAGTTTCTTAGGCAACCTGGCGCTTATGATCGCGATCACCAGTTTGTTTATCCCTGATTGGACCTGGCAGAACCTCCGCCAGGTGATGTCCTATCCGGGCTACACCTTGCCGGGCACGCCAGGCGCAATTTTCATCCAGTGGCTGCCGGGTGTTGGGAAGCAATTGGGTTGGGCGCTGTCAATTTTCTTGACTACGACGTTAGTCTGGGAGTGGCGTGTTGCACGTAAAAAGGATTTCCATTGGTTCATTTGGACCGCTTACCTGACTTTAGTGGTTACTACGATGATCGGTATCCGCACGGCTACTGAAAATTATGTGATCCTGTTCCCGGTGCTGGTGTTAGTATTTGCCGCCTGGGATCAGGAATGGGGATTATTTGGGCGTGGTTTGATCGGCTTCAGTTATGTTTTGTTGTTTTTTGGCGTATGGTGGCTATTCCTGGTGACCCTGGAGCGCGGCGATCAGCCGGTGCAGAGTTCGATCATGTTCTTTCCGCTGCCTGCATTCTTGTTGGTCGGGCTGTATTGGATCCGCTGGTGGGTTTTAAGACCGGAAAGACCACTTTTAGACCAATGGCGTAACCCACGCCGGCGTTTGGAAGGTTAATCGGCGAGGGGATTGCTCGAATGCACAAGCGTGTTGACTGGCTGGCGCTGGCAGGCTCAGTAACCTTTCTCTGGTTGGCTGCTCTGGTAGCCGGATATTATGTGATCCACAAGCCCATGTCACCCGGGTTGGCTTTTAGCCTGCTACGCCTGGCCTGGCAAGTGGGCATCGCCCTGGCAATTATCTCAGTCGCCGGTGGCATTGGGCGGCGTTTCCTTTCCAAAATATCGCTCCACCCCTTGGCTGCCCTGGCTTTGCAAGCGGGGTTTGGTTTTGGCTTGCTCAGCCTGGCGATGTTGGCTGCAGGATATGCAGGGCTGTTCAGACCCCTCTTCACCGGGCTTGGGCTGTTCGTGCTGGGAGTACTCTTCTGGAGAGATATCCTCTCCTGGTGGAGAAACTGGCGCGCCCTGGGGACGCTCTGGCAATCTAGTGATTGGTTTGGACGGTCAGCGGGTGGGCTGCTGCTGCTGATATTGGGCTTTACGCTGCTCACTGCCCTGGCGCCGCCCCTCAAATTCGATGCTCTGGTTTACCATTTAGCCTTGCCGCGCCATTATTTGCTGGAAGGGCGGATGGTTTACGTCCCCCAGATTATGTTTTGGGGTATGCCACAGACAGCCGAGATGCTGTACACATGGGCGATGAGCCTGGGTGGCGAACCGGCCGCGGTGGTATTGGGTTGGCTGGTTGGGTTGGTTGCTCTGCTTGGTCTGCTGGGATTGACCACCGATCGGCTGGGCGTAGGGCCCGCTTGGGCCAGTTTGGCTGCGCTGATCTGCGGGTTCACGTTATCAACTGGTTTAGCCTGGGGCTATAACGACTGGTGGGTTTTGCTTTTTGGGCTGGGTTTTTTAATCAGCCTATCTCTATGGTTAGAAGGTCATTCAAACGGGTTACTGGCTCTGGCTGGTCTTTTTGCCGGGATAGCATTGAGCACAAAATATACCGCTGGTATCTTGCTAATTTGTGGCGGCGTGGTGATCTTATGGAACTGGAAGTCTTTAGGGTTCGGCTTCCATCCGTTGAAATCCCTGTTTCAATTCGGGCTCCCGGCAGTACTGGTGGTTATACCCTGGTTATTGAAAAACTGGCTGGCGACCGGTAACCCATTTTATCCAATCTTGTTCCCAGCCGGAGCGATGAGCAGTTTGCGGCTGGCTCTGTATCAGGGTGGGGAAGTCTGGGGGAACTGGTTGGATTTTGTGCTTTTGCCTGTACGTTCAACGCTCATGGGCATCGAAGGCGGTCCGGGGTACAACGCTTCCATTGGACCGTTACTGGTCGGTCTGGGGCTCGCTGCTGTCTTGAGCTGGCCAGCCTTGGATGAACGGCAGCGCTTGCTGGTCCGGTTATCAACGTTGGTGACGCTCACCGGTTTCCTGGTTTGGATGGTGGCAGGCAGATTTTCCTCCTATCTATTGCAACCACGCCTGTACCTTTCCTTTTTTTCCGCCCTGGCAGTGCTGGCAGGAGCAGGTTACGCTGGGTTTTCCCGGTTAAACCTGAGCGGCGTGCGCCTGGGCCGCGTGACTGGATTCCTGGTCCTGCTGGTCTTGGGTTTGAACACTTTTGAGACTGGTTTGCAAGCCATCAAACAGGGAGCTGCGAAGGCCGTTTTGGGGCTGAGTACTCCAGACCAGTACCTGGCGGACAATCTGGGCTGGTTCGGACCTGCCATGCAGTCGCTCAATAAATTGCCAGTTGGCTCGCGCGTTCTCATGCTGTGGGAAGCGCGCAGCTTGTATTGCCTGCCTGTCTGCGAGCCGGATGAAATCATCGACCGCTGGCTGCGCGATCGTTATGAGGGGCGCTCCTCAACCCCGGCATCGCCAGAAGAGATCCTGCAGTCCTGGAAAGGGACAGGCTATACTCACCTGCTCTTCCACAAGCTGGGAGCAGATTTTATCCGTTCTCAAAGCTCCAGCGACCAGGCTGGCGACTGGCAGGCGTTGGAGGCTTTGCTGCGCCGGTTACATTTGGTGCAGAATATTGGGGATACCTACCTGCTTTACCGGATTGCGCCATGAGCTGGCGTTTTTACCTGCTGTTCAGTATCTTGGGAATGCTGCCGCTGGTGGCGGTAGCTTTCTTCCAAACCTCGCCTGGCTATATGGATGCCGATTACTATTTCGCCGGGGGTTTGCGTTTAGCGCAGGGAAAAGGTTTCAGCGAGGAAATACTGTGGAATTTTCTGGATGACCCGGCTGGCTTGCCGCATCCTTCGCACGCTTACTGGATGCCGATGGTTTCTATCCTGGCGGCGTTGGGCATGCTCGTGACAGGTCAAAACCAGTTCGCAACAGCCAGGCTGGGTCTCATTCTGGTAGCAGCTGCGCTCCCGCCCCTTACCGGAGCGCTATCATGGAAATTGACCGGGCGCAAGGATAGCGCGTTGCTAGCAGCCACACTGGCCTGCTTGCCGGCATTTTACCTGCCCTTTCTACCCGTCACCGACGCCTTCGGAGTGACCATGTTGCTGGGTGGCGTCTTCTTTCTGGTCTTGCCGGCCGAGACCCATAACAATACATCCCGATCTTCGATCCTGTTTCGATCTTGGCTACTTGGTCTTCTGGCTGGTCTAATGCACCTGACCCGCGCCGATGGCCTGCTTTGGGTTTTGGTTGCTTTGCTGGCTGTATCATTTTTGATTCTGGGTCACCTCGACCGACCAGCCAGATTCGCTCTGATAGGCGCTTCCTGCCTGGCCTGTCTGGTTGGGTATGGGTTGGTCATGGGGCCGTGGCTGCTACGGAACCAGGCGGTTTTTGGATCATGGCTTGCTCCGGGAGGCAGCCGCGCTCTGTGGATCACCCGTTATGATGAATTATTTATTTACCCGGCCAGTCTGCTTACCCCCGCGCGCTGGTTGGAATCAGGCTTGGGAGCGATCCTGCGTGCTCGCCTCTGGGCGGCTGGTCAAAACTTGCAAAGTTTGCTGGCGGTCCAGGGATTGATCTTCCTGGCGCCTTTGGTCCTGGCTGGCTTTTGGCGTTTACGCAATGTCCGGCGGGTTCGGCTGGCGGGTTTTGCCTGGCTTTTGATATTTTTTGTTATGACAGTCATTTTTCCTTTTCAGGGCGCGCGGGGAGGTTTTTTTCATTCCGGTGCGGCGTTACAGCCGTTCTTCTGGGTTATGGTGCCTGTTGGTTTGGAGGCTTTTCTGGGTTGGGGGGCGCAACGGCGAGGTTGGCAAGTAGGGGTTGCGCGCCCGGTATTCAGGTTCGGCCTGTGTGTTTTGGCGCTGCTCCTGTGTGGAGTGATCCTGTATGGGCGGTTAAGACCGGGTCAGGCGGCGCGTACAGTCTGGGATGAACCATATCAGCGCTATTCCCGCGTGGAACAGGCCTTGCAAGCCGGCGGGATCGCCGATGGCGCGATTGTGTTGGTCAACAACTCGCCTGGTTATTATGTTGCCAGCCAACGGCCAGCCATTTCGATACCCTATGGAGATTTGCAAACAGTCTGTGAAGTGGCTCGGCGTTATCAGGTGGGCTACCTGTTATTGGAGATCGACCAGATCATCGGTGAAACCCAATTATATTTAAATCCTTCCGACCGAGAATGTCTGCATTATTTATCTACCATCGCAGAAGTGAGGGTATTTGAAATAAAGAGTCCATGACAATATGATGAGCGATTCTTCTGTAAATGGGAAACCCTCCCGGCTCCTTGGCTTGCTGGCTCTGGTGGCGGCCTTCTCAATCGGTGCCTACGTGGCTTTCAGCGCCATGACTTACCGGGTTGGCTTTCCACTGGATGATGCTTGGATCCACCAGACTTATGCTCGCAACCTTGCTTTGCGCGGCGAATGGGCCTTCATTCCAGGTCAGCCCTCGGCTGGCTCCACTTCACCCTTATGGTCTGCCTTACTGGCGCCCGGTTATCGGGTGGGATTGGCGCCTTATCTGTGGACGTATCTGTTGGGTTGGGCTGCGTTGTTGGGGGTCGGGCTGGCAGGCTGGCGCATTTTTCTGGTTTTCCACCCGGGTAAGCCCGGGCTGGCCACTGCAGCCGGGCTTTTCTTGACCCTCGAATGGCACCTGGTCTGGGCAGCCGCTTCGGGGATGGAAACACTTCTTTTTGCCCTGTTTGTATTGATCGTTTTGGGCTGCCTGGTGGCAGGTTATAAGAAATGGTGGGTTTATGGTTTGCTGGTGGGAGTGAGTGTCTGGCTGCGCCCGGATGGAATTACGTTGGCTGGTCCAGTGTTGTTAATGATCTTCGTGGCTGAAAAGGGTTGGAAGGACCGTCTTTTCGACGCATTCTCTTTTGGTGTGTGTGTGCTCGTTTTGGTTTTACCTTATCTGGGTTTTAATTTTGCCCTTTCCGGTGCCTGGTGGCCAAATACTTTTTTCGCCAAACAGGCGGAATATGCCATTTATCGACAGTTGCCTTTCTGGCAACGCCTCCTCCAACAAGCCGGGCTGTTATTGATAGGTCCGGGTGCATTGCTATTGCCTGGGTTTTTCATTATCATTGTGCGTGCGTTGCGCCTCAGGAATTGGGCAGTGCTGGCTGGAGTGATCTGGCTGACTGGCTACTTATTGATCTATGCGCTGCGGTTGCCGGTCACCTACCAGTTTGGACGGTACGTGATGCCGGTCATGCCGGTCTATTTTCTATGGTCATTGGCAGGTATAGCCTATTGGGTCAATCCGGCCGAACCAAGACCATGGAAGCGGATATTAGGCCGGTCATGGGTGGCGGCGCTAGGATTGTTACTGCTCGGTTTTTGGGCAATTGGCGCAAACGCCTACGCGCGGAGTGTGGCAATTATCGAAACTGAAATGGTCGATTCGGCGCGTTGGATTGCGCAAAACACTCCCCCAGGAGCACTGATAGCCGCGCATGATATCGGCGCATTGGGTTATTTCGGGCAGCGCCGCCTGCTTGATCTGGCAGGGCTGGTCTCTCCAGAGGTGATACCTTTTATTCGTGACGAGAGACGCCTGGCGGCATTCCTGGATCAACAACAGGCTGACTACTTGATGACTTTCCCGGATTGGTACCCCGAATTAGTCAAACGCCTCGCGCAGGTTTACAAAAGCCAGGGTATTATCAGCCCTCAACAAGGAGGGGAGAATATGCGGGTCTACCGTTGGACGCGCTGAATCCGATTTGTTATTTGATAGGATATTCTTCCTGTGCTATACTTTGATAAGTTAATTAATCAGCCGAGGGTCAAAAGTGGATATGATCACGATTGTAGTAATTGACGATCATCCGATCTTTCGCCAGGGAGTAGCCGATAATCTGTCACTGGAGCCAGATTTCCAGATTATCGGTCAGGCTCCTTCCGGCGAAGAAGGTCTACAGCTTATCCGGGCAACTCTCCCACGGGTCGCTATTTTGGATATCAATCTGCCCGGTATGAATGGCCAACAAGTGGCGCGCCAAATCAAGGTGGAGAAACTACCCACTCGTGTAGTGCTGCTTACTGCATATGACGAGGGAGGACAGAAGGTGCAGGGCATCTTGGCTGGTGCTGCAGCGTACTGTACCAAGGATATTCAGCCTGAATTACTGGCTCAAGTTGTCCGCAGGGTTTCCGAAGGCAAGTATTGGGTTGGTCAACAAGAATTTAGTGCAGTCGAGATTCAAAAATGGTTAGAAAAACAAACCGGCGATATCCCATTTGCAGAACCCGGTCGAATGAGTGAGTCGCTTTCTGCTCGCGAGATGGAAATTCTTACCTGTATCACGCGCGGTATGAGCAATAAAGAGATTGCACTCAATCTGGGGATCAGTCACCAAACGGTCAAGAATCATGTTACAGCTATCCTGCATAAATTGGGTTTGAACGATCGTACGCAGGCCGCTTTGTATGCGCTCCAATATGGTTGGGTGCGGTTGAACGAGTAACTTGGCTCAGGCGGAGGAAGTTGGATGAATCGAGAAAAAGCACAGCCAGAGGAAGATGTCTGGAATCTCTTAAAAGAAGAAATTAAGAATAATCTAGAACAAAGACGCAGGGAGCTGAAGGAGATTGTTCTGATGCAGGAACAGAGCCAGATCGAGATGAATAAGCTGACCCAGCGGAATGCCTCGATCACCGCCCACCTCCAGCAGACGCAAGCCCAATTCGATACATTACCTCGCGCAGATATCCGGATGGCCTATGATTCGGCGCTGGATGCTCAACAACGCTTGTTCGTTATGCGCGGACAGGTTGAAAAATTGCTCAGTGACCAGACCCGTCTGAATGAATATCTGGCTTTAATCGAAAAAATTTATAACGCCCTTGAAGGTGGCGGTTTGGCCGACGCTGCCCGAAAAGGGACCTCCTCCACGGTGCATGTGGTGGAAATGATGATCCAGGCTCAGGAAGGTGAACGCCAGCGCCTTTCACGTCAAATGCACGATGGTCCAGCCCAGGCGCTTTCGAACTTTATTTTGCAGACAGAGATTGCCATGCGCCTGTTCGACCTGGATCAGGTAAAAGCACGCGCAGAGTTGGAAAACCTGAAAGGTGCTGCTACGGTTACTTTCCAAAAAGTGCGCGACTTCATCTTTGAACTGCGGCCGATGATGTTGGACGATCTGGGTTTGGTTCCCACTCTCAAACGCTACGCGGATATCGTAAAAGATCAATCCAATATGGATGTGCGATTTCTGGTTACTGGAAAGGAACGCCGTCTGGAACCATACCAGGAAGTGATGCTCTTCCGCGGCATCCAGGAGCTGCTTTATAACGCAGTCCGTCATAGTCAGGCAGCCTCGGTGAAAGTACAAATGGATGTCGGTGAGACTCTGATCAAGGTGACCGTAGACGACGACGGTAAAGGATTCGATGTAGAACAACTGGATGGCAAAGGTGGAATGGGCTTGAAAGTAATCAGCGATCGAGTTGAAATGATGGGTGGGCTAATCGAGACCGAGAGCGTAGTGGGGCAGGGTACACGCGTGACGTTTGAATTGCCTGTCCAGGAGCGAGTCAGTAAAACCTGATCTTGAAGTATCCAACGTCCGTTCAGGTTAGCAGGTATTTTTATATCCCTCTGCTGCTGCATATTATATTGACAAGAATTGACGCTTTGCATATATGCAAGGCTTATTCTGATTTCCTCCCAAAATCAAACGGTACTAGCGGGCTATTTCTTCGCTCAGCTTGTTATGATATAGTAACTTAAGCGAATTTTGGAGTTCAGCACCTTATAAAAGTAATCGATCGGTACTTGGCTTGCCAGGAATTAACAATTTCTACTCTGAGGTAGGAACTCTGGCATGAATATTGCATTTGATATGAAGGAGATTCGCAGTCTGCATAAATGCAAGGCCTATTGAATTGCTTTTTGCGAATGGAAAATGGAATGGAATTGGCTCGCAACAATAAGCGAGACACTTATGGAAGAGAGGAGGTGAATGCCATGTTGTTCGCTCCGAAGGAAAAGGGTCAGGGTCTGGTGGAATACGCGTTGATTCTTGTTTTGGTTGCGATTGTTGTGATTGTCATTCTTGCCCTGCTTGGCCCCGCCATCGGCAACGTATTCAGTTCAATCATGACAGCGATCTAATCGTTCGTAAGTGATGTGTCCCGGGTAACCGGGTCATTGTTGCCAGATTTAGTCAAGAATAGGCCTTGCTGAATAGCAAGGTCTATTCTTTGTCAAAATCTGGTAAAATTTATGGGATAACCTCAAATTAACTTGACTTTTATCCTTTAAAGTGTATGATTAGTTTAAATTGCCATCAACCACAAACCTGGAGGCGATCATGCGACTTGGGCGATTGTTAATTATCTTGGCGATTTTACTTCTTGTAGGTGTGGGGTTTGTCTTTGTACTATACCGGTTCGTAATCCAACCCAGACTTCAACAGGCGGCCGTTCAACCGACACCCACACCACCCCCGGTCGAAATTGTCTTTGTAGCCCAACCGGTTTCCAAAGGGACTGAGTTGACAGCGGAAATGCTTACTGTTGCGCCATGGCAACAGGACTCGATTGTCCCCGGAATGGTAAAAGCAGAAGCTCTCGAGACTATGATCGGGCGGGTTCCCAAATACGATCTGGCGCCCAGCCAACCCTTACTCACGACCATGTTACTTACGGAAGGAGAGACGCTATCTTCCTCCGGGTCTCCCTGGGCATTAAGCATTCCACCTGGCATGGTGGCGGTTTCGGTCCCCATCAACCGCCTCTCCAGCATATCCTATGCGCCTCGTCCCGGAGATCATGTCAATGTAATCGCCTCGCTGCTCCTGGTGGATGTGGATACAGATTTTCAGTCTGAAACCCCTAATCTGACCGGTCTTGTGACCGCTTCTGGACCACCCGATCCAGCGACAGGTGAACGCAGCCCGCTGACTGTAAATGTCGCCGGTTGGACCTCTCCTGCCCAAGGCGCGATGACCGGCGTAGGGAATGGTATTTATGGGAGAGTGATCATCGATCCGGTGCTGAACCAGGCCGTTTTCCTGGTGAATGGTGAAAGGCAGCGACCGAGGATGGTCAGCCACATGCTGTTACAGGATGTGGTGGTCTTGCAGGTTGGTGATTTCCCATTAGAAAACCAGGCAGCCACAACAACCGCAGGACCAACGCCCACCCCGCCCCCAGCTGAGGGACAAGGTCAGGCGCCTCCAGCGGTTATCGTGCCAGATATCATCACACTGATTGTTCGTCCGCAGGATGCAGTTGCCTTGAATTTCATCTTGTTAGGCCAACCTGTATTGGCTACCCAGCTCTCCCTGGCGTTGCGTGGGGCAAATGACACCACGCGTGAAAACACGCTGCCTGTTACACTGGGTTTTCTGCTGGAGCAATATCAGATCCCAGTTCCAGCCAAGCTGCCTTACAATCTGACTCCTCGGATCGATGCCCTTTCGCCGGTTCCTTTACCTAATTCTCAGCCCACGCAGCCATAAGGAACTATTTGGAGCTATCTGATGGCAGGTGATGAGCAAAAAATTCGGGTATTAATTGTTGACGATGTAGCTGAAACCCGCGAAAATATTCGAAAGTTGCTCCAATTTGAAAGCGACCTGGAAGTGGTGGGGGCAGCCAATTCCGGTCGCTCTGGTATTGAAGCAGCCAAAGAATTGCGTCCGGATGTTGTCCTGATGGACATCAACATGCCGGATATGGATGGCATCACCGCCACAGAATTGATCCGGCAGCAAAACCCTGCCTCACAGGTCGTAATATTATCTGTTCAGGGGGATCCTAATTATATGCGCCGGGCCATGTTGGCTGGGGCGCGTGATTTCCTGACCAAGCCTCCCGCTCTGGATGAGTTGACTGCCGCGATGCGTCGGGCGGGTAAAATGGCTCACCAGGAGCGCGCCAAAACCGCGGTCATGCCCGGCATGGCTGGCTCTGGAATCGCTTTACAGGCAGCCTCCGGGATATTTGGGAAAGTCATCGTCGTCTATGGTCCGAAAGGTGGTACGGGGACGACCACCATCGCAGTCAATTTGGCTATTACACTCCAGAGTGAAGAGACGCGCGTTGCATTAGTGGACGGTAATCTTCAATTTGGCGATGTTGCCGTATTCATGAACGAACAGGTGCGTAATAGCATTCTGGACCTGGCTCCCCGCGCGGAGGAATTGGATCCAGAAGTTGTGAACAATGTAATGCTGACCCATAGCGCTTCAGGTGTTAGGTTGCTGGCGGCGCCAAACCGTCCTGAATATGCAGAGAATGTATCAGGCGAACAATATGGGAAAGTGGTTAAGTTCTTACGCACCATGTTTTCCTATATTATCATCGATGCCTCTTCCGCATTGACTGATATTGTTCTGGCTGCAATGGATGCTTGCGACCTGGTTATCTTGATTACCACTCAAGAAATCCCGGCTATCAAGAACGCACGCTTATTCTTAGATCTGGCGGATGTCCTGGGCATAAAACGGAAGCAAATCCTGTTTGTGATGAACCGGTTCGATAAGCGAATCGGAATTACGCCAGAGAAAGTCGGTGAAAGTTTTAAACAAGAAGTAGCCGCAGTAATTCCTTTTGAAGATCGGGTCGTTGTTCCCTCTGTGAACCGTGGTGTGCCATTCATGCTTGGCGATCGGACCCGTCCGATCGCCCGTAGCATGTTGATGTTAACCGAAGCGGTACGCCATCGCTTAGTTGAAATTGCTTCGGAGGGCGTTGAAAAAGTACCGGTATCAGGGAAAAAGTAATCTAATTATTGGAGGTATTGAGTTATGTCGCTGCTAAAGCGGATTGAACAGGGGCAGGCTAAACCAGCGCAGCCCGGTGGGAGTGGTGGTAATGAAGTTGCGGAAGCTGGAGTATCGTCAACTCAGCAAAAGGTGATGAATATTCAAGCACGGCGAGTTGCTCCTCCAGGTGTGAGTCCTCAAAGAGACACATACATGGATCTCAAGACGCGCGTTCAGAACCGGTTGCTGGCCGAACTCGATCCATCGATGGATATCAACCGGGTGCATGACGTCAGGGCAACTATCCAGGAGTTGTTTGACCAGGTTTTGGCGGAGGAAAATATTGTCCTAACCCGTCCAGAGCGACACCGTCTGTTTGAACAGATCGCAGCAGAGATCCTGGGTTTTGGTCCTTTGCAGCCTTTATTGGAAGATGAATCAATCACTGAAGTAATGGTTAATGGGGCAAAGAATATCTACGTCGAGCGCGCCGGTAAAATTATCCGCATGCCGATGACATTCGAAAGCGATGAGCACGTGATGCGTATCATCGATCGTATCGTCGCCCCGCTAGGTCGTCGCATTGATGAGTCCAGCCCATATGTAGATGCCCGTTTACCGGATGGATCCCGTGTCAACGCTGTGATTCCACCCATCTCCTTGATCGGACCAATACTGACCATCCGGAAATTCTTCAAGATTCCACTCACGATTGAACAACTGATTCAATATGGCACCCTCACCCCTGAGGCGGTGCAGTTCTTAAAAGCCTGTGTCGAGTCAAGATTGAACGTGATCATCTCGGGTGGTACAGGTTCTGGGAAAACCACACTTCTCAATATCCTGTCACAATTTATCCCCGCGGATGAACGGATCGTAACAATCGAAAACGCGGCCGAGTTGCAATTACGCCAGGAGCACGTGGTAACGCTTGAATCTCGACCACCCAACATTGAAGGTAAAGGCGAGGTAACCATCCGTCAATTGGTGATCAATGCCTTGCGTATGCGTCCTGACCGCATCATCGTCGGTGAGATCCGTGATGAAGCCGCTTTGGATATGCTCCAGGCTATGAATACCGGTCATGATGGATCGATGACCACTGCCCACTCGAACAGCCCGCGTGATACATTGACCCGTTTGGAAACGATGACCATGATGGCGGGTATGGAGCTGCCGGCGCGCGCGATCCGTGAGCAAATCTCTGCCGCTATCGATGTAGTCGTTCACCAGGAGCGTATGAAAGACGGTAGCCGCAAAATTGTTGCTATCACCGAGGTCAGCGGGATGGAAGGCGATGTCATCACCATGACCGATATATTTGTATTCGAACAAAGCGGCTATGAAGAAGGTAAAGTGGTCGGTCGGTTACGGCCAACCGGCTTGCGACCAAAGTTTATAGATAAAATCGAAGCCGCTGGCATACACCTGCCAGCTTCGATTTTTGGTATTGGCGACAGGCGACGTTACTAACAAGAAAGAGGCACCCCAATTATGGATCCAATGGTTCTGATCCTGGTAGTTGGTGGGGGATTTGCGTTTGTCCTGCTGATTGTGGGGCTGGTCGTGACAGCCACAAGTGAGCGCACCTTGATGAAGGAGCGCCTGGGTCGCTACATGGATGAAGAAGTAACTCAGGCTGCTGAAGGAGGCGCTAAAGCTTCTCCTGTTGGCGACTGGCTTGACCGGCGTCTGGAAAAATCGAGTCTGGGCGGAGGCATTGCCCGTGAGTTGGCGCGCGCTGACTTGAAGTTAAAAGTTGGCGAATACATTGCCACGATGTTGATCGCCGCGATTGGGTTGGCTTTTGTAATGTGGTATTTCATCGACCGTGGTAATGCCATACCCATTTTCACCGTCGTAGGCTTCTTTATTGGTTTGAGCTTGCCGCGCATTTATGTAAGTCGACAACAGGGGCAACGTTTAAGACGTTTTGAAAATCAACTCGCTGATATGCTCAACCTGATGGTGAACGGTTTGCGAGCCGGGTACTCCGCTATGCAAGCAATGGAGTCGGTTAGCAAAGAAATGCCTTCCCCTATCTGCGATGAGTTCCGTCGGGTGGTGCAGGAGATGCAGCTCGGTATCGCAATGGAAGTAGCCCTGGATAATTTGCTCAGGCGTATCCCAAGCCCCGACCTGGACCTGGTCGTCACCGCGATGAATGTCCAGCGAGAGGTTGGCGGTAACTTGGTTGAAATCCTGGATACGATTTCTTATACGATCCGTGAGCGTGTCCGCGTCAAAGGCGAAATTCGGGTTCTCACTTCCCAAGTGTTATATTCTGGTCGTTTCTTGGCCATGCTGCCTTTGATCATTGCGGGTGCGCTTTGGTTGCTCAACAGAGATTACATGATGCAATTCTTCATTCCTGCCACCCGTCTGTTTGGTATTGCAGCGTTAGTGGCTGCTGCATTAATGATAGCAGCCGGTTACTTCGTGATGATGAAGATCGCTAACATCGAAGTTTAATGTTTTATTGGAGGTCACAGGCATGGCTACTATAATCATGATCTTGGTTGGTCTGTTGGTGGTTGCTGGCGCTATCGCGCTGATCGTCATTGGTATGCGCGCCCGTTATGAATCCGATCCCCTCCAGCAACGCTTGGCAGAATTTGCCGCCCGCGGCGAAACAGCCTCTCTGGAACAGATCGAACTATCACAACCTATTTCCGAGCGGGTCATTTTTCCGGTGGCGCGCCGGTTAGGTGAATTCGTCACTCGCTTTACCCCGCAAAATGCGCTGCAGACGACTGCCCGTAAGCTCGAGCTGGCCGGTAACCCACGCGGCCTGGAGCCGCCAATCTTCTGGGCTTTACGCATATTTCTGGCAGTTGCTATCGGTGGTTTCTTGCTCTTCATCTACAGTATCGGTGATCT
>Ga0209253_10003286_pt1 | contig 14239 bp, 9 predicted proteins | sample FrelakmetBRP12BR_FD_187145 | JGI IMG/M metagenome (GOLD analysis project Ga0209253, IMG submission 187145) | Freshwater lake sediment microbial communities from the University of Notre Dame, USA, for methane emissions studies - BRP12 BR (SPAdes)... | ecosystem: Environmental > Aquatic >...
TCTCGACAAATATTGTCGTCAGCTCGGGCATTTCATCGGCGCGGAAGATATGGTAGCGGTTAAAATCGCGTTCACGGGCTTGACCTTCCTCATCATAAACCATCTCTTCGCAGACAGCATAGCCCAGCGCCTGGGTCATGCCGCCTTCGATCTGTCCAGAGGCAGTTTGCGGATTAATGATGACACCGCCATCTACTGCCATAGCCAACTTATCCACGATAACCGCTCCAGTCTCCGTATCCACCGTAACCTCGGCAAATTGCGCCGCGAACGGCGGTGGAGAGGAAGGGGAGACATAGGAAGCAACACCCATGATTTGTTCTTGATCATTGTGATGAAGCGAATCAAGCGCTATTTGCACCAGGCTTACCGAACGACCATCTGGAGCATATGCGTGCCGATCTGCCAGGACCACCTCAGCTGATTCAAAAGGATTACCTGGTTGGTGGGCCTTGTTGAGTAAAGCGACAGCACGTTTCTTAATCATATCTGCCACCATCTGGGCTGCCTTGACAACTGCCGCACCTGAGACATAGGTGGTGGATGATGCATATGCACCCTTGTCAAAGGGTGTGAAATCCGTATCTGACGAGTATGCCAGGATGTCATTCAATGGAACACCTAGCACCTCGGCGGCCATCTGTGCCAGGACAGTATCGGAACCGGTTCCCAGGTCTGTAGCGCCAACCAACAAGTTGAACGAACCGTCGTCGTTCATTTTGATGGATGCGCCACCCATATCCAGGTAAGGGATGGCGGTTCCTTGCATTGCCAGGGCGACACCAATTCCTTTACGACGGTTGTTCAGGTTGGCAGATCTTCGCCACATTTCGTTTCCAAACTTGTTATCCCAATCAATTGCAGCTTTGCCCTGTCGGACGCATTCTTCCAGTCCGACGGTGTGAATGATTTCCGGACGTGGCTCGCGTCCCTCGTTCCAGGCTGTGCTGAAAGGATGGTATTCACCAGAATGGATAGCGTTCTTCAGGCGGAATTCCAGCGGATCCATGCCGAGTGCTCGAGAGATCTTTTCCATGTGACGCTCGACAGCCCAATAGCCTTGAGGTACCCCGTAACCTCGATATGCTCCAGCCGGTGGCGTGTTGGTATAAACAATATCGGCATAAAATCGAATATTGGGTGATATCCGGTAGGAACCATCGCCCACATATAGCGCCATGGATTTTTGCCCGGTGTTGCCTGTAACGGTTAAGGCGTGGCACCCATACGCGCCGGTATCACTCAGGACGCGCATTTCGTTGGCAGTAATTGTCCCATCCCGCCTGACCCCGGTTTTCATCCGAATGTGCATCGGATGACGTGAGCGCGAAGCAATAAATTCTTCTTCACGGCTGTATTCATACATGACCGGACGGCCGGTGGCGATAGTCAGATGCGCCGCCACGTCTTCCATCAGGATTTCCTGTTTACCACCAAATCCGCCGCCAATCCTCGGCTTGATAACACGGATCCTTTTTACCGGTAGCCCTAAAACGGGTGCCAGCTGTCTCCGGACATGGAATGGCACCTGGGTGCTCGTTCGGATGACCAATCGATCATCTTCGTCCCAGTATGTGATTGCGACATGGGGCTCAATGTGTGCCTGTTGAACCTTCGGAACGGCATATTCTGCTTCGAAGATTGAATCTGCTTTAGAAAACCCCTTCTCAACGTCACCAATATTTATTCGGATTTCCGCAGCAAGGTTTTTTTCCGGCTTGGAATCAGCAAAATTCACATACTCGGGTTCATCGTGAAGACGCGGCGCGGTTGGTTTCATCGCTTCTGCAGGGTCAAAAAGGGATGGGAGAACCTCATAATCCACATCGATTAGATGTAAAGCTTGCTCAGAAATCTCGGGTGTTTCTGCAGCGATAAACGCTACCCGATCGCCCACGAAACGAACTTTGTTATCCAGGGAAAAAGTATCCAATGGCCCTGGGATTGGGTCAGATTGCCCGGCAGTGGAGAAAATCACGCGCGGGATGTCCCTCCAAGTCAAAACGGCGGCGACCCCGGGAAACGCGCGTGCCTTACTGGCATCAATACGACTAATTCGTGCATGGGCGTGGGGAGAGCGCAGTACTTTGGCATGTAGCATACCGCGTAATTCAAGATCGGCAGTAAAAGCGGGTTTCCCTTGAACCAGCTTCATGGCATCGATTTTAGGTTCGGGCTTGCCAACCACCTGATAATGATCGTTTGCCTGGGCTAGTATGATTTTCGGAACAGTCTGGGTCGTGGTGATCGGAGACGGCGTAATTGGGATTTTGGAATCTTCCAGACAGGGGATCCCCTGATTTCCAGATCCTATGTCTCTAGATACTTTTTCTCCTCGAATAACGGCCGCAGCTTGTAAAATCGCTTGAACCGGTTTCGCGTAGCCAGTACATCTACAAAGAACACCTTCAATTGCCTGTCGAACCTCGTTCTCCGTCGGATTTGGGTTTTTATCCAACAAGGCTTTTGCCGCCAGAATTTGGGCCGGTGTGCAATAACCACATTGGATGGCACCTGTCTCTATAAATGCTTGTTGGAGGGGATGTAAGCCACCTGTTTTCTTCCAACCCTGGTCTGGAAATTCTCCGAGACCTTCGATGGTGACGATACTGTGACCTTCGGCTTGTGCAGCCAGAAGCGAGCCGGCATTAATGGGATTCCCATCATACAGGACTGTATCTGCACCGGTCAGTCCCTGCTCGTCGCCAAACTTGACACTATGATAGCCAAGACGGCGAAGCACTACGAATAATGTTTCATTTGCAGAAATTTCAGCATTTTGCTGTAAACCATTAATTATCAAAATAATGTCCATGTCACCTCCGAAATATCCTGGATGGCCATAGGGAGTCTTAATTTATGTTAATTCAGAATGCTTCCTTAAAAATCATCACCTTGTGGTTGCGCTTTTGCGAGTTTGTCTCTAAATGCTTTTCGAAGTTCATTAATGGCAATTAAGTCGCCATTTTCATTTTTATAATACCAATATTCCCAACCATTGCAGGGGGCGCCTTCTATTAGGCTACCGATTTGATGAATGGAGCCAATTGTGTCCTGATAAATGATATTCCCGTCTGAAAGAATAATAGCAGTTGCTTCTTCCCGCGCTTTAAAATATATAGTCTGGCTGACAGTTAATAATCCATTTTCAAGTAAATTCCCAAACGGAATACGAGGTTCGGCTCTTTTGCGATCAATAACATAAAAATCTCCGGAAAACATGGTTTCTTGAATGGAATCGATGCGTTGTTGAGCTACTTGAATGTAGAGATCATCGCGTTCGATACCAATCCAGTTTCGGTGTAACTTCTTGGCGACAGCTCCTGTTGTTCCAGATCCAAAGAATGGGTCTAAGACCACGTCGCTGGAATTGGAGCTTGAAAGTATTACACGATAAAGTAATGCTTCAGGTTTTTGAGTGGAATGGACTTTTTCTCCATTGAGTTTAATCCGTTCTGAGCCGGAGCAAATAGGAATGATCCAATCACTCCGCATCTGTAAATCATCATTTAGGGATTTCATAGCACGATGGTTGAATGTGTATTTTGCGTCTTTTTTCTTTTGTGACCAGAGCAATGTTTCGTGGGCGTTGGTGAATCGTACGCCCCTGAAATTTGGCATAGGATTTGATTTGACCCAAACTATATCATTTAAAAACCAGAAACCGAGATCTTGTAGAATCGCGCCAACGCGATAAATGTTATGATATGAACCAATAACCCACATAGTACCTGTGTGTTTTAATACTCGACGGCAAGCAGTTAGCCATTTTCTAGTAAAACTATCATATTCACTATTGCTTGAGAACTTATCCCAATTATCATCTACGGCGTCAACTTTCGTCATATTGGGTCGATAGAGATCATTTTGGAGTTGCAAGTTATAAGGGGGATCGGCAAAAATTAGATCAATCGAATTCTCTGGCAAAGATTCGAGAACCTCGATGCAATCTCCTTGTAGAATTTGATTCAAGGGCAATTCGATCATAGATGATAACTTTGGCATTCCTTTAGCTCCAAAGCTCACGGATTATTTTTCGGATCTCATCCATGCGAAGCAGCTCATATAAAACAAACGTGATTTTCCAGTTGATCTTCCTGACGTTTCCTTCTTCGAGCATCGTAATCAATTGAAAGCAATTCACAAAGCTCACACCCTGTCAATGCGTAAGCAATATCAAAGCGTCCTTTTGCTCCTTTGACTACAGCTTGCTTATCAGTTTGATTGAACGAACAAAAAAAGAAAGCCGAATCATAATTAGTACTATTGGAAAGCCAATTAGTTAAGTTATTCATACTATCCAATTCGCCGCTTGATTTTTTTATGTCAAAAGTATCACCATCTATGAGCTCAATCATCATTGCTCGTTCTCTCTCATGATCAAATATAAGAATATCTGCTACCTCACCTCGGCTAATCCCAATGGCTGGCATTTTTGCTCAAATAACGACATGAACCTTCGATGTTGACTTCATACCAACTAGAACATCATCAAGGTTGGCTTTTAATTCTAAATGAAATTTATGGGTAAGTTATTTAACATGACATCAGTTTTTGGTTGGAATATTTAGGGTCAATTGCATGGCATGTTCCTGTTACTTTTTTAAAAGGACAAGATTGCATCCTGACAGCGTTTGACTAATATCCCGGCTGTTTCCATCCTGTATTCAGCGCTTGCCCATTCATCGCTAGCATTATAAGTAGCGTTTCTGGCGGCTTCTTGCAGTCCGCCCGGCTCATTCCCGTCCAACGCAAGCTTAGGAGCCTGACCCCAGCCACCGATGGTCAAACGTGTGCGTCCTGAAGGCCATTGTGTTAATGCGGCGCACACAATCGGTTTATCGGCGGGTGTGCGCGCAACAGTCTCGAAGGCAGTTTTATTTTTCAAAGGAATTTCGATTTTGGTGATGAGTTTTCCGCGCAGGAATTCGTTTCGCAGGGCTAGCAAGTCGCCCAGGCTGATCGCTAAAGTCTCATTCGTAGACGCCAACCAACATTTAGCATCCAATGCCAGCATGACTGTCCCAAAAGGCGAACGTCCGTCACACGTCACGAGTGTACCCGCGACTGTCCCCATGTTCCGTAAGTTGAGCGGTGTTTCCAGCTTGATGGCAGTTTTCAGCGCATTACAGATAGAAGGAGATTCGAACAATGTCTGCAATTTGGTTGCGGCACCAATTTCAATGGTCTTACCCGATTCATGCAGCTTATCCAGACCAAGAGCCTGCAAATCCACCACGGAAAATGTTTCCTCACTTTTTTGTGTGAGCATAGTTCCGCCGCCGAGAGGCCAAGTATCAGGATGTGCAAGCAATAACAATGCTTCTTCAAGAGTGTGAGGGCGATGATATTGAAGAATCATGGGATTTCTCCTGGGGATGCCAATACTCTATTTCATTTTCTCACGATCGGTTCTTTAGGCCCAAGCAGATTTGCCAGTTGATCCAATTGTGAGGCGTGAACCAAAGCTAAAACCTCATCAGCAGGCTGCAACATCGTGTCACCATGCGGGATGAGCAATTGTTGTTTGCGGATTATGGCGACAACAACACACTCACTGGGAATTTCCAAGTCGCGTAGGTACTTGGATGCGGCAGGTGATAATGGATGAACTTTTTCTTCAACCAATGAATACTCGCCTTTACGTAATTTGAGAAGCGTCATCATGTCGCCCAGTGACATTTCCTCAGCCACCAAACGTGCAAGGATGTCAGCCTGGTTAAGCGCAACATCCACGCCCATGTCCGACGTAAACAACCATGCATTTTTAGGATTATTCAGGCGGGCGATGACGCGTGGCACATTGAATTCAAACCGGGCCAGCGAAGTAATCACCAGATTGGTTTCATCCGATCCGGTCACTGCCGCAAGGACATTTGCCTTGAGCACGCCGGCAGTTTCCAAGATCTGAGGAGAACTGCCGTCACCAGCAATAATGGTATCCAAAGGAATCTCCAATTTAATCTTCTCAAGGACCGCAGGACGTTCTTCGACAACCTTTACAATGTGCCCTCCATCTATGAGCAACTTCGCAAGATAAGAACCGGTATTTCCACCACCGACAATGATGACGAACATATTTATCTCCTTTCCAGCCCCAGCATGCCTTCAAGGCGTGCCATCGCAGTAGAAAGTACCACCAGATTAAGCACGTCACCATCCTGAAAAACCGTGCCAGTCACAGGAATAAAGGCCTGTTCATTGCGTGTAATCGACGCGACGAGAAATTCACCAGGTACATTTACATGATTGACTGTTCTACCGATTAATTGTGGTGTAGCGTCTACTCGTACAAGTGAGACTTCGCCTCTTCCAAAGGTATCCCAAACATCCAATTCGGAGTGGATAAGCACTTGGAGTATGCGTTCTGCACCCCAATTGTTAGGAGAGATAGTAATCAAGCCAAGCCGTTGATAAATTTCCGCCCGAAGTGGATCAAATAATCGGGCTACAACACGCGGCACATGGAAGATATTCCGTGCAATACGCGCTGCGACGATGTTAGCATTATCGGAGTGGCTGGCTGCGACAAATGCCTCGGCCTCCTCGATACCGGCCTGCAGAAGAATATTGTGGTCAAAACCTAGGCCTCGAATGATTCTTCCTTTAAAGTTTGGGCCAAGTCGTCCGTCGGCATCAGCATCATGATCAATAATGGTTACTTCATGGGCTTGCTCGGTTAAAAGCTTACCGACTTGAGAGCCGATTCGTCCATATCCCATAATTATGGTTTTCATCGTTCTAGCCTCCAATCACCGATTGTCAGATCAGCGACTTTTATTTGCGCTTTCTCGAGATCTCAAAATAGTCTTTCTGAACCACTCCAAGGAGTAGTATATCAGCGCAACGAGCAATAAGAATGGCCAATAAATTAGTGGTATGGGTTGTGTATCAAAGATCGTTGCAAGGAATGGAACGTAAACCAACCCGATAATTATAAGCAATGCCAAGGCGATACCGAAAAGCAGGAGTCGATTACTTCCCCAACCCATTTGGGTATTGTGGGCTCTTGATGTTCTACAAGCAAACGCATTACCAATTTGGACAAGTACAACGCCAACCAGGAAGACCGTCCTAGCGACCACATTGATATCACCAGGGATGATCAGAAGCTGAGGCCAATTAATGGTATTCAAAAAGGGTTGGTTGAGCATACTGGCATTACCCGATAAAAGATAAATCGAGAGAAAGCCCAAATAGCACAATCCAGCTTCCAGCAAACCAAGCCATAAGAAAGCCCTTGAAAGCAAACCTCTATCAAGTAATGGACGGGAGCGCCGAGGCGGGTATTGCATAATGTTCGGCTCCGGTTTCTCACTTCCCAATGCTAGGGCGGGCAGGATATCGGTACCCATATCGATCGCCAGGATTTGGCGAATTGCAAGTGCGGGGGGGATACCTAATGCCGAGGTGAGCAGAAATGGGAGAACCTCCGATACATTGCTGGAAAAAATATATGTTATGAACTTACGGATATTATCATATATCGCACGGCCTTCTTCGACAGCCGATGCAATTGAACCGAAATTGTCGTTGGTTAGAATTATATCGGCAGCGTCTTTTGCGACATCTGTACCTATGATTCCCATGGCAATTCCAACATCAGCCCTGCGCAGAGCTGGTGCATCATTAACGCCATCACCAGTTACAGCAACAACTTCACCACAAGCCTGATACGCAGATACGAGGCGCAGTTTATGATCGGGTGCCATGCGGGCAAAAATAACTTCTTTGTCAAGAAATTGTTTGAGGACACGATCATCCATTGCATCCATTTCGGCGCCAGTTAAAATAATGGGATTTTGCGTGGTAACCATGCCGACTCGTCTCGCAAGCGATTCTGCAGTGAGACCATAATCCCCAGTTATCATGACAATACGGATACCGGCTTGGCGACAGACATGGATGGCCTGCTCCACCTCGGTGCGAGGGGGATCCATCATTGCCATCAGTCCAAGAAATGTCAAGCCTTGTTCCACTGCTTCGGATGTGTAGTGAACGGTCCGTGGGGGAAAATCGCGGCGGGCAATTCCAAGTACGCGAAGTGCACGACGGGAATAATCATCATTAGCAGCTATGATCTCGGCTCGGATGTTTTCGCTTAGGGGTTTTAATTCCCCATTCATCAGGATGGTAGAGCATAACTGTAATACCTCGCGTGGCGCGCCCTTAACAAATGCTACCTCTCGATCTGCTTCACGATGAATGGTTGTCATTCGTTTACGACGAGCATCAAACGGTATCTCATGAATGCGTGGTAATAAACCAATCATCGCCTTTTCATCCAGCTCATATTTATATGCTGCCACTTTTAGGGCCGCCTCGGTATGGTCGCCGAGACTTGTCCAAGTGGGATGCTCTGGGTTGGGGGAATTAATTCTGGCGTTGTTACAGAGCAGAGCTGCTTTCAGCAAATCGAGAAGATCATTTTCATAAGAAGTATTTCTTGGGGACGGGATATACTGGCCACGTGGATCGTAGCCAATGCCAGTGACCCTGAGTCTCTGATTCGCCACCCAAACCTCACGAACGGTCATTTGGTTCTGGGTTAGTGTGCCACTTTTGTCTGTGCAAATAACTGAAACATTTCCAAGTCTTTCAACTACATTTAACCGTTTCACTAAGACACCCGTAGATGATAAGCGCTGTACGGCCATTGCCAAGGAAAGTGTCAGCGTTGCAGGCAGACCTTCTGGAGTCACTGCGACAATCGTACCGAGCGCAAGGAGAAGCGCATTAGGAAAATGCTGGCTTATATGGGGTTCAAACGTTGCTAGCGACCAGGCGATCCCGCCGATAAGTACTGCAATTAAAGTCAATCTACGGCTTAGTTGGGTGAGTTCTTTTTGGAAAAAAGATGGTTCTTCTTGAACAGTTTGCGTCAATTGGGCTATCCGCCCAAATTGAGTCAACATGCCAGTAGCATAGACAATTGCTTTGCCAGTCCCCGAAGCAACAGACGTTCCTGCAAATATCAGATTGGGGCGTTCCAAGTCGCTTAGGCTGGGAAGAAAGGACGCTTCTGCAGTTTTGCGTGCCGCAATCGCCTCACCAGTTAGGGAAGCATTGTTTACCCGCAACCCATATTCTTCGACAACACGTGCATCGGCGGGAATGTTATCACCTTCGGCAAGGATGAGGATATCACCTGGTACTACTCCGCTTGCCGGGATATGGATATCTTTTCCGCCACGGAAGATATGTGCAAAGGTTGGTAGCATATGGCGCAATTTTTCGATGGCTTGCCCGGCGCGATGTTCGCGCCAATATGAAAAAGCACTGTTTGCAATGCTTAGGAGCAGGATAATTAAGGCTAGAGTCCAGTCTTTTTGCCATAGGCTAATGACAGTTGCAAGAAACATGAGCAGAATAAACGGGTGACGAACCTGTTGTAAGAGTCTTCGCCATCCAGGCGGATGTGGGGGTTCTGATAGGACGTTTTCTCCATAAAGCGACAGGCGAGATTCGGCCTCATCTTCGGAAAGGCCATCTAGTGAAGTTTCCATGCTCTGGAATACTTCTGAAACGCGTAGGGTAAAGATAGGAGCAGATTTCATGGGATAGTACGAAACGGGAGACGAAAAACTTACATTCGCCTCCCACATTGATTCTCTTTTTTCCTTTGGGTCTCAGATCCTAGTGGAGCAACATCTGTTTTGTCTCCATTGATGTTTTACTCTCCCGTGGATTCGAAAGCATTCCCCAGCATTTGCAGTTCAGACAGAAGGTGCAATCGTGTAGCGTTGCTGAAGCGAGTGTCCTGGGTGATTTTCGCCTGCTCTTCCAGCGTTGCACGCACAACAAAGGCTGGCACGAACATGATCCGCCCAGCGGGGATGATAACAAAATTATAAGTTTGAATTTTGAGATCCTGGTCATCGAAATAAGGCAGGCTTAGACTAAGCCCCCTGTTCAGACTTTGGGCTTTGGAACGTTCCTTGATGGCGTGGATGATCTCTCTAGTCTGATAACGAGACAGCGCCCGGCCTTGATTGACTAATTGACCGAGCATTCCGTAGCGTTTCTTCTCGAATTCATCATCAGCAACCAAATATGGAGCCAATGAACGAGCTGCAAAGAGTATGGTCAAGAAACGTTGCATGGAAGCTATATGAGCCTCAGCTTCGCCAATTGAATTCACGATCAATTTATCCTCATTGTCGAATGCGACCCATTGTGGCAGGTAAAAGCGTCGGGCTGCTGGAACGTAAGGAACCTGGAGAGAACCGCGCCCATCCTCAACATTCCCTTCTTCTATTATTGCGTCTGTTGTGGCAGTGATGGCAGATTCTGGTTCTAATGGTTCACTGGAAGGGATGGAAGGAATATCTTCATCATCGGCCGCGGTATAGGCGGTGCTCCTGCCGGACGGCAGCATATTGTGGACCATATGAGTCGCTGAGGCAAAACGTACCAGGTTGGCGCTTATGACAACCGCTTTATCATTCGATTGGTCCAATTGCGTCAGTCGTTGACGTAATGTTTCATGTACATCATGACCGCCGAATCGATCAAGAAACGTACCTACACGCTGTTCGCGCGCCGATGAAGAAACGGTTATCAGCTCCAAGTTTTCAGAGATGGCCACCCGGTCCGGGAGTCTGAAATGGAGAGTATGAACGCGATCTACATATGCCTGGGCTATCTGACTTGCCTGTGCTTCGAGAAAGCGTTGAACGATCGGCGGCTGAATATCAAAGAGTACCGATTGCCGCTTGTAATCTTCCCTCAGTTGATCAATAGCAGCTCCACCGTTTTTTCTATGCAATTCTTCTACCATAATACTATCCTCTCTAGAAGCAGTTCGGCAATCTTTTTACAATTCACCAACTGTAAAGCATCCTAAGAAGCATTTTCTGTTACTGCAATTGTATATTACTTTTGCCTCGAAGTGGGAACGAAATGCCCTAATTAGCAAAGGTATCAATTAATAGTCTAAGACTACTACCTGCAGGGTACAGGATAGGACAAGTTGTGCCGTGGTTAATGTATTCTTGTACCTTCGGAAAGCAGTAGTTTAGGATCGCTCCATCGGCAATTTCACCGGCTAATTCCATCATCTGATCGCATGTTGCCCTAATCATTATGGGTACATTGCACGTCTCCCGCTTTCCATGCACCACATCCAGCTCAATATCATTGACATGCATGTATTCCCCTTGAAAGGTTACTCGTTCCATGTTCAATAATCTTTTCATTACCATGACTGCCTCTCGCATTGCAGTCAAAGGTTTCTTGCGGTCTATCCCTACCTGTTTTGCCAGTGGATCCCACCAGGCGCCTATCCCACAGAAGATGCGATTGGGAGCCAAATCATCAAGGGTCAGAAAAGTAGATGAGAGAAGACCGATATTGCGTGTCCAATTGTTAATGACTGCCGGACCGACCTAATGCGCTCTGTCACGGCTGCGTAAGTAGCCATTGGAACGATGGCATCTCTTACAAGCCGGGATTCGGCTTGCCAGACGGCTTCAAAACCTTGGGTTTCTGCATAACGTACACAATCCAGTCCATCCCGTAGATCATGCGCATCTTGCAGGTACAGCGCAATAGGAAACACCAATGCGCCCGTGTCGTTTGGGGTACAGAATCTTATTGAAGGTCCTGCAGATGCTTCCACATCTTAGGTGCCAATTCGCGCGAGCGGGCTGCGAGGCGTTCTTCATCCATAGAGATAATCTTTTTAGCCTGCATAAGGATTTTCCCTCTACAGACGGTGGTATCAACTACGGAATCCACCAGTCCAAAAATAAGATGACCCAAGAAATTGGCTTCGTCGAGTGGGGTTGGTGGGTGGTAATCAATGATGGCCAGATCCGCTGGATGGCCCTCGGAGATTTCACCAAGCTTAAGACCAAATTGGCGTTCGGCAATTTCGGCATTGTTTTGTAAGAGCATCTGAGGGGCTTCCACGAACGCGACCCGTGGATCTCGATTGGCCAAGCGGTGCAAGAGATAGGCACAACGCATTTGGGCGAGCATGTCAGATCCCATACCGTCTGTTCCAAGACCCACGAGTACATTCTTTTTTAGCATTTTAAGGATGGGGGTAACGCCCACTGCGTTATTCATATTCGATTCAGGATTGTGAACGACAATGGTTCCCGTTTTTGCAAGGATATCCATTTCATCCTCGTCGATATGAACGCAATGAACGAAAATGGATTTATTTCCGGTGGCACCTACTTTGTGCAGTCGGTTAACCACAGCAGTGTTGTATTTTTTGAGTGCATCTTCCCGGTCGGAGAGATCTTCTTCTACATGAATATGACATCCAAGATCGTTATCCGTGGCTATACCTACACAGGTTTCCAGGGTTTCATCCGAGAGGGTGAAGGAGGCATGTAATCCCAGCATGGCCGCGATCTGGCCGTCGCCCTTGCCAGTTTTATTAATGAAGCGTTTGTTTTCGGCGATACCGCCTCCGACCACATTGCGATCGGAGACTTCGTAGCATAGCGAGGCGCGCAGACCTGCTTGCCGGACAGCATTCTCGAGTAGATCGAGAGAGCCATCCCGATAGGATGGAGAGGCGTGGTGATCAATAATGGTTGTGGTGCCATTGCGGATGCAATCAACCAGTGGGAGTTGGGCTGAAAGCAGGACATCCTCTTCACTCAACGCACGATCAACCTTCCACCAAAGTTTTTCCAGGATTTCAACGAAATTCTTTGCCGGTTCTCCTGGGATAGAAATACCGCGCGCCATGGTTGAATAAAAGTGATGGTGTGCGCATATGAATCCGGGGAGGATAATCTTTCCATAACAGTCAACAGATTTGGCATCCGGGAATTGGTTCTTCATGTCAATCGAATCGCCTATGGCGATAATTAATTCTCCATCAGTAACGACCGAAGAATTCCAAAGGACGCGATTCTTTTTTCCAAGTGTAACAACGATGCCATTTTCAAAACGAATAGTCATGGTTGATCTCCTAACTTTCTCTCAACACAGTGAGTTCTTCAGCACTGCGCGAGCGCATGAAAATAGCGCCGGTGAAACATTTCTTGGCACAAATTGAACAGCCAATGCAGTGGGAAGGATCGGTATGTGGGATACCTTGCTCGTCAAGGGTTATGGCAAGGTAGGGACAGCGGGCACAATTCCCACAGGACACGCATAATTCAGGCCTGGCTTCAGATATCTTTTTTACAGGCGTCAAGGCCATAAAATCAATGACAGGGTGTGGTTGAGCAATACCGATAAGTTCCTTCATTGAGCGTAGTCCATGCTCTTGCATGAAGAATGAAGTGCCCGACTCGAGCTCGCTGATGATGCCGTAACCCTGTTTCATTACAATTGTACAGAATTGGACCGTCTTGACGCCTAATGCCAGGAAGTCCATGGCAGCCTTGTAGTTCATTGGGCCACCGTTACCGGAAATCTCAATCCCTTCAGGTACAGCCTGCGACAATGTCAGATAAGAAATAGGCGTGACGCCTTCGCCGCTCATTCCCACAACAACACCTTCATCCCATGCACGCTCCGGATCTGGACGGAACGCCAGAGTCGGGAAAGAGTTCGCCAACGTAATGCCAGCCTTCTTGTTCGGGTATTTGTTGAGAATATTACGAATTGCGCGCAGAACAGGCACGATGGAGGTTACCGCAGCGGTCAATTTGAATAGTTTTGGAATATCCGGATCGCTGACCTGCATGATCCAGTCAATTATTTTTGCGGTTAAGGTGGCGTTCTGAGAAACAATATCACCTTCGGTGCCATCACCGCCTTGCGGGCAGGAAAGAGAATACTCGATGCCCATCGCACCGGCGGATTCAAGTTTCCTGGTATTGGATTGCCAGCCAGCCGCGTCGCTCTCATCATTACCCGAAACCGGACCACCGGTGGACGCCATGGTCAAACGATCCGGCCATTGCTTTACAAGTTGCTCTACTTCACGGCAGACGCGATCAAGCGGATGGCCGGAAACGTTGTCTGAGTTGGCATATGTGAAAGGGCCGAATGTGAACATGTATTCACCGGGAATATGAATCGGGATATTATCAAAGGCGGTTTTCATCACGCCACCAGCCCAACCGGATGTGTATGCCCTGGTCATTTGCTCCAAACCGTCACTGGATGGAGATGCGGAGATGAGATATGGTGAAATGATCCTGCGTCCGAAAAACTCAGTATCCAATGCAACCGGCATTGGATTGTAGCCGGGCATGCCGTAATAGGATTTGTTTGGCTTCTCAATTTCCGGCTTTCCGTTCTTCTGGAGCCAAGCGTCGATTTC